>RCUP01000177.1_pt1 | contig 60223 bp, 55 predicted proteins | sample 2166341 | NCBI WGS metagenome assembly RCUP01 (sample SAMN09932325, study PRJNA488358) | compost metagenome | isolation source: compost soil in succinonitrile-enriched | place: Germany: Experimental Botanical Garden | reverse complement strand
AAATCGGCCCGAGCCCGAACCAGCCCTGGCTGCCGTCCTGCACGCTGACCGGGGAAATCGCGACATGACCGACGAGTCGGCCGGCATCCTCTGCCACCAGCGAGATGCTCAACTCGCCACGCTCGCGCAATGCATCGACGATGTGGTGTTCGGTGTGGCTGCTGTGTCTCGCCATGGCGAAGGCGGCGCAGGTCAGCGCGTGTATGCCGACGATGTCGTCTGGCGTTTCACTGCGGATGGTGTAGCTCAAAGGGCTCAAAGGGCACGCGCCAGCAGGCTGTAGGCCGTCTCACGTTAGCCAGCGGTCTGTGCCAGGTCAACGCCCAGCAATCACGCTGGGCGATGATCAAGCCTCCACCTGCTGGACACCAGCATGGGAACAGCGGGTACGTACCTGCAATGGCCCAGCTGATCTGGAGAAACATGCGTTCCCCGGCCTGAACGGACCTGGAAAGCGGGCGTTGCGGTTTGCCAAACGCTGATTCTTGGCAACGGGCGCTGATGCCTGCTGCGGTGCAGCAGTACAATGTGGCGCTTCCCCGCCCCTTTGCGCCCCCGCATGAGCCCCAATTCCCCTCTGGCCGCTCGGCTGACGCCGCGCCAGCGCACCCTGATCATCCTCGCCCTGTCATTGGGTGGCTTTGCCATCGGCACCAGCGAATTCGCCAGCATGGGCCTGATGCTGGAGATCAGCCGCGGCCTGTCGATCAGCGAAACACAGGTCGGCCACCTGATCAGCGCTTATGCCATCGGCGTGGTGGTGGGTGCACCGATCCTGGCCTTCGTCGGCGCCAGCTTCCCGCGCCGCAAGCTGCTGCTGGCGCTGATGGGCTTCTATGCCGTCGGCAATCTGGCCAGCGCATTGGCACCGAACTACGGCACGATGCTGGTCGCCCGCTTCGTCGCTGGCCTGCCGCATGGCGCCTACTTCGGCGTGGCGATGTTGGTGGCGGCCGCAATCAGCCCGGCCGGCCAGCGCGGGCAAGCGATGTCGCGCGTACTGCTCGGCCTGTCGGTGGCGATCCTGATCGGCAATCCGCTGACCACCTGGCTGGGCCAGCAGTTGAGCTGGCGTACCGCCTTCGCCCTGGTCAGCGTGCTGGCCATCGCCACGGTGGCGATGATCGCGCGCTTCCTGCTGCCCGACCCGGATGAGGTGCGGACCTCGCCGATGCGCGAGCTGCGCGCGTTCAACACCACCCAGGTATGGCTGGCGCTGTCGATCGGCGCGGTGGGCTTTGCCGGCATGTTCTGCGTGTTCACCTACCTGGCACCGACCCTGGTGCAAGTGACCGGCGTGGCCGAATCGTGGATGCCGCTGGCGGTGGGCGTGTTCGGCATCGGCGCGATCATCGGCAACATCGCCGGCGGCTGGCTGGTCGACAAGTTCCACTTCAAGGCCGCTGCCGTGGTGCTGCTGTGGTCGATCGTGATGCTGTTGCTGTACCCGCTGGCCGCCGAGTCGGTGTGGACCATCGGCCCGATGATCATCACCGTGGGCACGATGGGCGCCCTGGCTGCGGTGCTGCAGACCCGCCTGATGGATGTGGCTGGCGAAGCGCAGACCCTGGCCGCCGCCTCCAACCATGCGGCGTTCAACACCGCCAATGCACTCGGCCCATGGCTGGGCGGCATGGCGATCAGCGCCGGCTTCAGCCCGGCCACCACCGGTTATGTAGGTGCGGCGACTGCGGTCGGCGGCCTGCTGTTGTGGTGCGTGTCGGTGATGCTGGAGAAGAACCGCAAGGCCGCTGTCGCCGGCAGCCGCTGAACCCCGATGGGTCGTCTGCCGTCGCCGCAGCGATGGCGACGATCCGATCGCAGCACTCACCCGCTTCTCATCGCGCCGGTGATGCCGCACCATCTGCGCAGATCGGCCGCAACCGGCGGCCGAGGACCATGCTCAAGGATGCTACGTGGCAGTCACTCCCCATAGGCGCGAGAAGCTGCTCGATGACCTGCTTTCGCTGGGCCGCAACTGGGCGTTGGCCATCGCCATCGCCGGTGCCGGCGCGGCGGTGCACTACAGCGAGTCGGTCTACGAGGCTGGGCTCTGGCGCGGGCTGCTGCCCACGCTGTGCTTCCTCGTCAGCGTGGTCTGGATCGTGCTGAGCATCATCCGCTTCGACCTGACGCTGCAACAACACGTCGAACGCAAGCGCTCACGCTGGCTCAGCCGCCTGCTGTATGTGGTGCTGCTGGGCGCTGGCATCACGGCGGTGTTCTTCGTGATGGAGCTGGCCGGGAACAACCACATCGCCAAGATGTGCGACTCCGTGGCGAACGAGCCTGGCAGCCGCATCCATCGGTCGGAGGAGTGCCAGCGGCTGTACAAGCACCGGGCCGAATACCGTCGTCGCCTGGAAGCGGCGGACGGCGAGTTCGACTGATGCGACCGCGTTTCGCGTGCGGTAACCACACTGCAGGTTGACGAACACGCGGCGTAGATCCGCTTTGCTGCAGAGTTGCGCACGCCAGCTCCCCAAGCGCGACACAACCCTCATGCACCGCCAGATTTCCCCCACCTGCCACGATGCAATTGCCCTGCGGGCCGGCGCCCTGGGCAGCGTGCTGGGCGTGGCGCTGTTCAAGGCCTTTGCGCTGTCCGCCGCAGCGGCCGGCTCGATGATGACGGCCGGACTGTGGTTGCTGGGATGTGTGCTGCTGGCGGCCTGGGCGTTGGCGGCCTGCCTGACCTGCCTGGCCTTGAGTCGGCGGGTGTTCGTGTTGATGCTTTCGCTGTCGACGGTGTTCCTGATCTGCATTGCCTGATCGGCAGTGGTCAGCCCCTGAGCAATGTCATAGTTGTTATTCAATAACAAGTGCTGCCAGTCGGATTGCGCGTGTGCCGGGTCACGGATTGAATTCGATGGCCAGACCGTCCCGTTCCCGAGACCCCCCATGCGCCTCCTGCAGCCCCTGTTCCGCTCCGCCCTCTGCGCCCTTGTCCTCGCGTCGATCAGCGCTTGTGCCACCTATGACGATTCGGCCATGCATGCCGCCTGCCAGGAGTCGCCGCATGTGAAGGACCTGCCGCCCGAGGTTGCCGCCCGCGAAAGCCGCTGCAGCAAGAGCGTTGAGGTCTGGTCGAGCGAACGCAAAGGCAGTGACCAGCCGCTGGACCTGAGCGGGAAGAAGAAGGACCTCTGAAAGGGGGCGGCGCAGCCTTGTGCGGGCTGCGCCGGAACTCAGGCAATCGCCTCCCTGCCAACCGGGCCCATCCATTCCCGTAGGGCCTGCGCCAGTCCTGCCGCATCGGCGCCATCACTGGCCCAGGCGACAATGCCATCTGGACGAACCAGCAGCGCGGACAGGCCCAGCGAATCGACAGCCGGCTGCGCGATGGACAGGATGCGGGATCGTTCGACATCAACCGCCTCGCACAACGAGCCCGTGGCATCGAACACCAACAGCACCGCCTGCCCTGCGCGCAGCAGTTCACCCATGCGGCGACCATCGACCAGCAGGAAATCCGGCGTGCTGCGGCCCACCAGCGGATGGGCCTGACCCAGCTCCAGCTGTTGGCCCACACCCCATACGCGGTCGGCGAGATACGTGGCGCCATCACGCGTTTCTGCCAGATCGGCCACGATCGCAGCCAATGCACGTGAGCCCGCACCTGGGCGCATCAACGCGACCTGCGCGCGCGACCATTCCAGCACTCGGGCGCCGATAGGGTGGCGTTCGACCTGATAGGTGTCCAACAACGCATCGGCTGCCTCGCCGCGGATGACGGCGGCGAGCTTCCAGCCAAGGTTCATCGCATCCCCCAGGCCCAGGTTCAACCCCTGCCCGCCCAGCGGCGAATGCACATGCGCGGCATCACCTGCCAACAGCACCCGGCCACGACGATAGGCGATGGCCTGCCGTGCGCCATCGGTCCAGGTGGTGGCCAGCTGCAGTGTGGTGATCGTTGCTTCACGGCCGGAGATACGCCGCAGCAGTGCCTGTGCCGTATCGCGGTCGAGCGGCTGGCGATGGCCGGCGCCACCGTCGAAATCGGCCAGGGCGATCGTGCCCGGCGGATTGAAGTTGCACATGCCCTGGGCGGTAGTGTGACGCCCCGGGCTGAGCACCGTCGGATCTTCCAGCTCGACGCTGAGCGAGTGGCCGGTGAACTCCGGATCGGTACCGGCAAAGGTAAAGCCACCCTGTTTGCGCACGGTACTGCGGCCACCATCGCAACCGACCAGCCAGCGCCCGCGGAAGGATTGCCCGCCCGCCTCGACCTGGACCTCGTCGGCACCCAACTGCACTTCCTGCACGCCCGCACCACGCAGTATCACCACGCCCAGCGCCTGCGCACGCTCGGCCAGCACGGCCTCCAGCGACTGCAGTTCCACCGCCATCTGCACGCCGACCGGGCTGGGCAGGCGCCAGGGCCAGCGGCCGCTATCGACGTTGTCGAGTGCAAACGGAATACCCGCGAAGTGCCCAGCCAACCGGCGCGGCTGCGACAGCCAATGCGCGGTGCCCGGCGGCGGCGGGCCTTTCTCCGGTTTCAGCACCTGGCCGGCGGCCACGGCGTCCAGCAGACCGCGTCTGTCCAGCGCCTCCAGCGTGGGGGCATTCAAGCCGCGCAGCCCGAACGGCAGGCGCTTCAACGGCGACTCCGGCGAGGCCGCCTGCTCCAGCACCAGCACCGAGCATCCCGCCTGGCCCAGTTCGCAGGCCAGGAACAGCCCAACCGGGCCAGCCCCGGCAATGACGACGTCGTACCGCATTGGAAATCCTCGTGAGCACCGGGTCGGCGCTCTGGCGGCGACAATGTTACACTCGGTGTACGTTTCCACAAGTGAACCGCCCATGCCCCCGCCGCCCGGCCGCCGTGAACAACGTAAAGCCGAGACCCGACAGGCGATTTCCGACGTCGCCACCCGGCTGATCATCGAGCGCGGCTTCGAGGCGGTGTCGATGAGCGAGATCGCCGACGCCGCCGGGGTGTCGCGCAAGACGGTGTTCAACTACTTCGCCAGCAAGGAACAGCTGGTGTTCGACCGTGATGAGGAAGCGCGGCAGCTGCTGCGCGAGGGTATGCGCGCGCGCGCGTCCATGACGCCACTGGCCGCCTTCCAGGCGCTGGTGCGGGAGCTGCTGGATACCAGCCATCCGTTGCTGCGGATCAATGCCGGCGCAGCATCCTTCTGGAGAACCGTGGCCCAGAGCACGGTACTGGTAGCCCATGCGCGGCAGCTGCAAGCGCTGCTGACCGATGACCTGGCACAGTTGATGGCTGAGTCTGCGGGACGCCCCGTCGGGGACGCCGACGCGCGACTGGCCGCGTCGATGCTGATGGCGTCGATGGTGACCGCCTACGAACAGGGACTGCGCGTGCTGTCGGACGGCGGCGATCCGCGGCAGGCGATGGTGCCGCTGATCGTGCGCGGCGCCACGGGGACGCTGGTGGCACTGGCCGGTACGCCCTATACGGACCCGTCCTCGTGTCCATAGCGCAATCGGGGGATGGGTACCGGGTCGTCGCAAATGCTAATCTTTCTCATTTGCAGCCACATCGACAACGCCCATGCCCCATCTCCTGCCCCGCCAGAGCATTCTGTGCCTCACCACGACACTGGCCTTCGCTGCTACAGGCTATGCCGCCGACGCTCCGTCGAGGAGCGTGCAGGAGCTGGACAAGGTGGAGGTGCGCGGCCGCGCTCAGACGCTGTACCGGGTAGATGATGCCGCTGTCGGCACCCGTACCGATACCCCGCTGGAACTCGTGCCGCAGTCCATCCAGGTGCTGCCGCGCGAGCTGATCGACGACCAGGCCGCACGCCAGGTGACCGATCTCTATCGCAGCATCAGCGGCATCAGCTACTTCAGCTATGCCGGGGTGACCCTGCGCGGTTTCCGTCAGGAGAACGTGCTGTATGACGGCCTGCGCGGCGATCCCTATGCGGGCTTCTCGGTACCGCAGTTGTTCAACATCGAGCGGGTGGAGGTGCTGAAGGGGCCGGCCGGCGCGTTATACGGCGGTGGCGACGCTGGCGGCGTCATCAACTATGTGACCCGCAAGCCGAAGGCCACTGCCGAACGCCGCATCGAACTGCAGGTCGGGAACCGCGATTTCCGCGCTGGTTCGATCGAAGGTACCGGTCCGTTGAATGCCACCGGCACGGTGCGCTACCGCGCCGGCCTGTATGGCGACAGCGAACAGGGCGTGCGCTGGAACACCGACAGTGAAAGCGTGATCGGCGATGCCTCGCTGGCGTTCAACGTGGGCGACACCGGCGAGCTGACGCTGCAGTTCACCGACATCACCCAGAACCTCGGCGGCAACCGCCTGCGCGGTGTACCGGTCGACGACAACGGCAATTTCCTGACCGACCGCCGCTGGAACCACAACGAGGACAGCGACTTCCTGGACATGCGTGCCAAGGTGGCGCTGGCGCAGTACCGCTTCGCGCCGCGCGACAACCTGGACGTGGACGTTGCCGCACGCTGGTTCAGCAACAACGAACACCAGATGTACCACGAGCCGATGGGCCTGATCGACCGCGACCGTGATGGCGTGGCCGAATGGATGACGCGCCAGCTGCGCAACCAGATACGCGACAACGAGGCGTTCACCGCCAACGCCAATGCGGTGTGGCGGGTAAGCACCGGTCCGGTGGAACACAAGGTGCTGTTCGGTGCGGACGTGTACCAGCTGGATGCGGACTTCACCGCGCAGACCGCCAACAGCGCCGACCTCGCCCGCGGCGCCGGCCCGGTGCGCGGTATCGATCTGTTCAATCCGGTGTACGGCACCAGCACCTGGCACGACTACAACCTGTCTGCCCTGCCCTGGCGCAGCACCAGCACACGCAGCAGGCGCTATGGCGGCTACCTGCAGGACGAGCTTGCCTTGACCCCACGCTGGCACGTGCTGGCCGGGCTGCGCTGGGACGGTTTCAAGGACGATGACCGCCTTGCCGGCAGCAGCGTGGATGGCAACGACATCAGCTGGCGCCTGGGTAGTACGTTCACCGTGCGCGTTGGTCTGAATCTGTATGCCAGCGTGGCCAGCGGCTTCGTGCCGCAGTCAGCCGCAAACCAGAATTCCGCGGCGGGCGGCCCGTTCGATGCGGAGCGCAGCAGGCAATGGGAGGTGGGCATGAAATCGCTGCTGGCCGAGCGCGTGACCCTGAACCTGGCGGCCTACCGCATTGACCGCAGCAACATCGTGCAGGCCACCGGCGAGGTCATCAATGGGGTGAACCAGCTGGCGGCGCTGGGCCTGGTGCGCAGCACCGGCATGGAGATGGATCTGTTGGCCGACGTGACCGAGCGCTGGGTGCTGAACCTCACCTACGCCTACAACGATGCGCGGGTGAAGGACGCAGGTCCCAATGGCATCACCAACGCCTCCGGTAACCGCTTCGCCAATGCACCGCGCAACAAGCTGGGGCTGTGGACGCGCTACGACCTGCCGGCGATCAACTCGGCCATTGGCTTTGGTGCCGACTACGTGGATGAGCGCATCAGCCTGGATGGCCAACGGGTGAAGCCGTACGTGGTGTTCGATATGAGCTGGAAAACCACGTGGAAGCAGTGGCAGTTCCAGGCCAACGTCAAGAACCTGTTCGACAAGGTGTATGCGGCCAGCGGTTTCATCGAACGCAACGGCCATTTCCCGGGTGAGCCGCGCCGGGTATATGTGCAGGCCGGTTACAGCTTCTAGGCCAGCGCTATTGAGCAACGCCTCAGGGAGGTGGAATGGCCACCTCCCCGGCCTGCATCAGCCCGAGCAGGACACCAGCATCGAGCGGGTGGCCATCTGGGTGGAGGTGAACCCGTTCTTGTTGCCCACCGCGATGGCATTGCCCTCATCGCCATCCTTGCTGAAGACCACGTAGCCACCCGGGCACATCTGCCCGGCTTTCTCGTAGCAGCCGCTCCAGGAACTGGAGCCGCTGCAGTCGATGGAAACGCCACGGCGGCCGTCGGGGGTGACGGTCATCTTGGCGGTGGTACAACCGGTGAGCGTGGCGAGGAACAGCAGCGGAACGAACAACTTCATGGTGACTCCAGGGGATGGGAACAGCGAACGGGCGCCAAGGCTGGAGCGCCTGTATTGCGTGAACCTTGCGCCGTCCGTCGGCTTCATCGCCTCCCGCCATGGCCTTCCGGCAGATGCGGAGGCACGCCATGTTCACGCAATGTTCCTGTAATACGGTGCCGGCGCGTGCCGAACCGCCCCTCTGCGGCCCCTCCCTGCCCAAGCCCTGCTGATGCACATCCTGTTGATCGAAGACGAAGCCGAGCTGGCCACCACCCTCAAGTCTGCCCTGCAGCGCGAGCGCTATGTGGTGGACCTGGCCAATACCTTGGCACTGGCCCGGGAGGCGGCGCTGTGCGGCCTGCACGATCTGGTGCTGCTGGACCGCACCCTGCCCGATGGCGATGGCCTGGCGTTGATTTCCCTGCTGCGCGAGCGCAATCCGGGGGTGCCGATCATCGTGCTGAGCGCGCTGGGCCAGTTGCCGGACCGGATTGCCGGCCTGGATGAAGGCGCCGACGACTACCTGGCCAAACCCTTCGCGCTGGAGGAACTGTTCGCTCGGATCCGGGCGGCAGGCCGCCGCCCAAGCGGATTGCAGGTGGAGTCCATCAACATCGGCCGTTTGGTGTTCGACCCCGCCTCGGGCGAAGCCAGTGTAGGCGACCAACGACTGGAGCTGCCGCGGCGCGAGATCCGGGTACTGGCCGCCCTTGCGCGGCGTCTGGGCCGCACCGTGCTGCGCGAATCCATCGAGATGGCGGTGTATGGCTTCGACGACGGCATCCATTCCAACACGCTGGATTCGCACGTCTCGCGCCTGCGCCGAAAGCTCGCTGATGCCGATGCCGGCGTGGAGATCCACCCCATTCGCGGGGTTGGCTATCTGATGCGGGAAAGCAAGTAATGGCGCGTCGCCCGTCGTTGAAGCGCCCACTGATCGTCAAGACGCTGATCTACCAGTTGCTGGCCCTGCTGGTGGCGTTCTTCGCTCTGCTGATGGTGCTGGTTCGTGCCGACAGCGGCGGCTACTACACCATCCAGACCTTCGCGCCGGTGGCCGCCGAAGCGGTGCACCGCGACCGCAATGGCGAACTGTACGTCGTGCACACGCCAGAGCTGGCCGAACTGCTGAAGATCGTCCCCGGCGCGTGGTTCATCGCCGAGGACGAGCATGGGCACCATGTCACCTTTGGTCATGTGCCCCCGACCTATGCCTCGCTGGTCGGTGCCCTCGATGGCATCCCCTATGGCGACCTGCGCGGGCGTGATCGCAGTGATGGCCTGGCGGTAGTGGTGCGGCAGCACAGTGGGCCGGCCGGCAAGCTGACCATCATGGCCCATGGCGAAACCGATTCGCTGACCATGCAGATGGCGTTGGCCGCGCACATCATCACCCTGCCGATCTTCCTGTTGCTGGCACTGGCCACCATCATCCTGACCCCGATCATCGTGCGGCGGGCACTGGCCGGCGTCGAGCGCATCGCGCAGGAAGCCCGCAACATTTCGGCCAGCCGTCGCGGCATCCGCCTGACTGAAACCGCCGTGCCGGTGGAGATCGCGCCGCTGGTCACCGCCGTCAACGATGCATTGGGCCGGTTGGATGAAGGGCACGAACGGCAACGCCGCTTCATCGCCGCAGCGGCGCATGAGTTGCGCACGCCGATCGCGATCCTGCGGGTGAAAATCGACGCCGCAGATGATTCGACCTCGCGCAGCCTGGCCGTGGAAGTCGCACGTCTGGCGACGCTGGCCGAGCAGCTGCTGGACCTGCACCGCATGGAAGAGGACGGCCCGAAGGAAACCCTCAACCTGGCCCGTGTGGCCAAACGGGTTGCCGCCGATCTTGCGCCGTTGCTGATCCAGTCGGACAAGACCGTGGCAGTGGCGGTGGAGCCACACTTCCCGGTGCTGGGCGAAGCCGGTGCGGTCGAGCGGGTGATATCCAACCTGGTGTTGAATGCCGCCGAGCATGGGGGCCGCCATATCATCGTGCGGGTACAGGGCAGCTGCCTGGAAGTGGAAGACGATGGCCCCGGCATTCCGGTGGACCAGCGCGAACGTGTGTTCGAGCCGTTCCAGCGACTGCGCCCACGCCAGACCGGTGCGGGCCTGGGACTGAACCTGGTGCGGCAGGTGATCGACCGTCACGGTGGCCACGTCACGATTCTGGATGCCCCCGGTGGTGGCGCGCTGATCCGCGTCGAGTTCCCGCTGCATCCGGGCGTCACTTCAGCGCCACCGGTAGAGCACTGAAGGCGCCCACACATCCGTGACTGCCGCCTGTCCATGCGCAGCAGACAGCGGCGCAAGGCAAGGTTGCGGCAATGTTCGCTGCGCAGCATCGGATCGATGGCATCTGCGGTGCCATCGCGTTCCGTCCTGACAGGAAGCCTGCACGTGACCGAAGGAGTTCCTCCCTCCTCCTCTTCTGCCCGATTCCGCGCGACGCCGGCCACATCCGGCTTGACCGCGGCTGCGTGGAATCGACGCTCGCGTGCCGATCGTACGCGCGCGCTGCCGCATTGGCCGCGGTGGCTGCGCGTGATACCCGCAGCGAATCGCCCGGACGTGCTGATGCGTTTATTTGCCGTGCTGTTCCTGCTGCTGCCGGGCAGTGCGCTGGTGATCTCGACGCAACGCCATGCCCATGCAGCCATGGCCAGCGCCGTGCTGTTCTTCGTCGTCGCGCATGCCGCGCTGCATGCGCTGTCGGCATGGCGATCAACCACATCGCGGCTGCTCCCGACCCCTCTGCGCTACATAGACAGGCATTCGGCATGGGCGATGCTGGGCAGCGCATGGGTACCGTTGGCGATACAAGGCGTACACACGCAGCCGACCAGCACGCTTTCCATCGTGGGGCTGGTGATCGGCGCGCTGTGTCAGCTCTGCAGCGTACGTGTGGCTGCCGACCGCCTGCGCAACGTGCTGCTGGTGCTGGGCAGCGCCTTGCAGTTCATCGCAGCAGCGCTTCTCAGCAGCATGGCCGCGGGCTGACAACCACAGCACCGCCGCAAGGTTCACGCAATCCAGCACCTCGAGACTCGACGGCCATCCACGCCCGGCACCCGGCGCGTGCATCCCTACTGCCGCGAGGACCACCGATGACCTATCCCCTCTGGATGCTGTGCCGATGAGCACCGCACCGCGCAAGCACCGCCGACTGCTGATCATCGCTGGTGCCGTACTGTGCACTGCCATTGCCGCGTGGCTCGGGCTGCGACCCGCGCCGCCGCCACCGATGCAGCTCGCGCCGGTGGTGCGTGGGAACATCGAACAGGTGGTGGAAGCCACCGGCACCCTGAAGCCTTCGCGACTGGTGAGCGTGGGCGCGCAGGTCTCCGGTCGCATCGAAACACTGCACGTAAAGCTGGGCGACAAGGTGAAGGCAGGCGATCCGATTGCCGACATCGACTCCCGTACCCAGCGCAATGCACTGCTGAGTGCGCAGGCGGCACAGCGCACCGCACGCGCCAACCGCGATGCACTGGCCACCGATCTGCGCCAGTACGAACTGACCCTGCAGCGGCAGCAGCAACTGGTGGCATCGCAGCTGGTGGCGCGTGCCGACTTCGATGCTGCCAAGGCCAAGGTGGATGCAACCCGCGAGCAGATCACCGCGCTGGACGGTGAGATCGTGCAGCGGCAGACCGACGTGGACATCGCGCAGACCAACCTGGAATACACCCGCATCACCGCCCCCACCGACGGCACGGTACTGGCGGTCGTCGCCCGCGAAGGACAGACGGTGAACGCGGTACAGAGCGCACCAACCATCGTCATCCTCGGCAACCAGGACGTGATGACCGTCTATGCCGAGATCTCCGAGGCCGATGTTGTGCACACCACGGTCGGCCAGGAAGCCTTCTTCACCATCCTTGGCGACGCGGGCCGCCGTTACAGCAGCACGCTGCGCGACATCGCGCCAGCGCCCGAATCGATCACCAACGAAGATACGTCCAGCCTCGCGTCGCCCGCACTGTCAGCTGGCAGCCGTACCGCCATGTACTACAACGGCCAGTTCGACGTGGACAACACCGACGGCCGCCTGCGCAGCTACATGACCGCGCAGGTCCGCATCGTGCTCGGCCGCGCCCACAACGTGCTGACCATCCCCTCCGCCGCCATGGGTCCGCGGGCCGCCGGCGGCAGCTACACCGTGCAGGTGCGTGGCGCAGATGGGCGCGCCGTGGCGCGGCGTATCACCATCGGACTGGATGACCAGATCCTGGTAGAAGTGCGCAGCGGCTTGAAGGAAGGCGAGCAGGTCGTGCTGGCTCAAGCCGGCGACGAGGCGGCCACCGCGCCCGCGCAGCCCCGATGAGTGCAACGATGAGCGAGCCACTGCTGAGCGTGCGTGGGGTCCGGCGTGAATTCGCCGCCGGTGAACAGACCCTGGTGGTACTGGACGGTGTGGACCTGGACATCCGTGCCGGTGAACTGGTGGCCATCGTCGGCCAGTCCGGCTCTGGCAAGTCCACGCTGATGAACATCCTCGGCTGCCTGGATCGACCCTCTGCGGGCACTTACCAGATTGCCGGCCGGGAAACCGCGCAGATGTCGCCCGACGAGCTGGCCGAACTGCGCCGCGAACACTTCGGTTTCATCTTCCAGCGCTACCACCTGCTGACCGATCTGACCGCGCTTGGCAATGTGGAAGTGCCAGCGATCTACGCCGGCATGCCCGCCGCTGAGCGCCACGCACGGGCCGCCGAACTGCTGGCGCGGCTTGGCCTGGGTGAACGCATGCAGCATCTGCCCGGCGAGCTGTCGGGTGGCCAGCAGCAGCGCGTGTCGATTGCCCGCGCACTGATGAATGGCGGTGCGGTGATCTTCGCTGACGAACCTACCGGCGCGCTGGATACACAGTCGGGCAAGGAAGTGATGAAGATCCTCGGCGAGCTGCATGCCGAAGGCCACACCGTGGTGCTGGTGACCCATGATATGGCCTTGGCCGAGCACGCCCAGCGCATCATCGAGATCCGCGATGGGCGGATTGTCGATGATCGTGCCACGGCTACTGCGTCGGCAACGGCCGTGGCACCGTCCGCTCTGCCGCAACGCGGAGATGGCAGCGGCTGGCAGGCCGTGCGCGATCGCTTCGCCGAGGCCTTCCGCATGGCCCTGCGCGCCATGAACGCACACCGCATGCGCACCTTCCTGACCATGCTCGGCATCATCATCGGCATCGCCTCGGTGGTGTCGGTGGTCGCGCTGGGTACGGGTGCGCGTCAGGCCATCCTGTCCAACATCTCTTCGCTGGGCACCAGCACCATCGAGATCTATCCGGGCTCCGGCTTTGGCGATCTGCACGCGGCGCGGGTAGAGACCCTTACTCCGGGCGACAGCGCAGCCCTGGCCGGGCAACCGTTCGTGGACAGTGCCACCCCTGGCGTAGCCACCACGGGTACCGCCCTGCGCGGCAACCGTTCGGCCAGCGTGCAGGTTCAGGGCGTCAGCGAACAGTACTTCCGCGTGCATGGATTGAAGCTGGGGGAAGGCGCCTTCTTCGGCGCCCCAGGTGTAGCTGGCTACCAGCAGGTGGCGATCATTGATGCCAACACCCGCGCGCGCTTCTTCGCCGCAGCCGAGAACCCCATCGGGCAGACCCTGCTGCTGGGCAACGTGCCGGTGCGCGTGGTCGGCGTGGTGAAGAAGGATGCCGGCGCCGCCGGCGACGCCTCGCTGCTACGGGTGTGGATGCCCTACACCACGGCCATGGCGCGGATGCTCGGCCAGAGCCATGTATCCAGCATCACCGTGCGCGTGTCCGATACGATCAGCATGGAAGCGGCCGAGCAGGCCATTACGCGATTGCTGACGCGTCGCCATGGCAGCACCGACTTCTACATGAGCAACAACGCGCAGATCCGCCAGTCGATCGAACAGACCACCGGCATCCTCACCATGATGATCAGCTCCATTGCCGCCATCGCGCTGGTGGTGGGCGGTATCGGAGTGATGAACATCATGCTGGTGTCGGTGACCGAGCGTACCCGCGAGATCGGTGTGCGCATGGCCGTGGGTGCACGCCGCAGCGACATCCTGCAGCAGTTCCTGATCGAATCGGTGCTGGTGTGCCTGCTTGGTGGTGTGCTGGGCATTGGCGTGGCGTTGCTGCTGGGCGCGGCGCTGGCATTGGCCGACGTAGGCTTCAGCCTGGTGTTCTCGGCGAGTTCGATCATTGCGGCGTTCGCGTGTTCCAGCCTGATCGGCATCGGCTTTGGCTTCCTGCCTGCACGTCGCGCGGCGCAGCTGGACCCGGTGGAAGCGCTGGTCCGGTAATCGCTGCAGTTGCCCGCGGCGACGGCAGGTTCGCGCAATGTCTGCGGTGTGTACTGCAGCTACCGACGATGTCCGCAAAGGAGCTGGACGATGTTTCTGAAAACAGGAAGGACGGCGCTGCTGCTTGCAGCAGCCGCACAACTGCTGGTGCTGATGCCGTATTCCGGCGATGCCCATGCCCAGCGTGGCGACCGCTACAACCCGCAGTGGAACCAGGACTACCGGGAACGGGATCGCGATGACTGGCAGCGCCGCGAACGCGAGCGGGAGCGCGAACGTGAGCGCAGACACGACGCCAAGACCACAGGCGTGGTGGTGGGCGTAGTGGGTGCGGCCGTGGTGGCTGGCGTGATCGCGGCGGCGGCAAAGCGCGAACGCGAGACCCGTGAGCGCGCCGACTACTGCATGAACCGCTACGGCAACTACGACCGCCGCACTGACAGCTATCGCGACCGCGATGGCTACACCTATCCCTGCCGCTGATCTGCCCTCATTCAAGGACTACACGCAATGCGTATGAACAAGACCGCCCTGCTGATCGCGCTGTGCGCTGCCCCGCTGCTTGCACACGCCGCGCCCGCCGACCCGAAACAAGCCTATATCGATTCCACGTTCACCGCGATGGACAGCAACAAGGACGGTCGCGTCGACAAGGCCGAGTTCAGCGCCTATCAGCAGGCGCGCTTCAGCAAGCAGGCTGACTCGATCGATGCCGCGTTTGCTGCGATGGACAAGAACAAGGACGGGAAGATCAGCAAGGAAGAAGCGACCGTGGTGCCGGAAATTGCGAAGTACTTCACGGGCCTGGACACCGATGGTGATGGCTATCTGTCACTGAAGGAAATGCAACAGGCGATGGTGGCTGCGCAGACGGCGGATGCGCCGACAAAGTAAGTCGCTGGTGTGGCGCTGACGTGATAGGTGGCCACCTGGGTGGTCACCTATCAACGCAATGAAACGCCGCCCGCTCAGGCGGTCATCTTCAAGAAGGTCGGCACTACCCGGTTCCAGTCGAGGTACTCAAGGGGGGCCATCAACGGCTGGCAACGATACCAGGCTGCAGCCCGCCCCGATTCAGGTATCCTTGCGCACAGTCAGCCACGCCTTTCTGCGACCGTTGCGGTGCAGCATCGACGTTGCGGACGAACACACGATTCACCATGGATGTTTCAACGTAGTCACAGGGGAAAATGGATGAAGAAGTTCCTGTTCGCGGCGATCATCGCTGCGTCGCTGGTGGGTTGCACCACCAATCCGCCGCTCAATTTCTCGGTCCCGAACGTCGGGGTCAGCAGCAAGAAGATTGATGGCGAGCTGAAATCGTTGACGGTCACGCTCGCACGTCCGGATGAAGCCAAGGGCAAGATTCCCGCACAGGCCCAGCACGAAGTCCCGCAGATGTGGCAGAACGCGCTGACCGAAGCACTGAACAAGATGGCTGTATTCCGCGACGACGCGCCGGTGAAGTTGAGCCTGTCGGTGAAGATCCTGGCCATCGACATTCCCAGCTTCGGTGCCTCGATGACCACCAAGACGATCGCCCGCTACGAGCTGATCGATCGCGCAACCGGCAGCATCGTCTACACCCAGGATGTCAGCGCATCCGGCGAAGTTCCGTTCAACTATGCATTCGCAGGCGTGATCCGTGCCCGCGAGTCGATCAGTCGATCGGCACAGAACAACATTGCCCAGTTCCTGCAGGCTCTGGAAACGGTGGACATCTCCAAGCCGATGTTCCCGAACAAGCAGGATGCACCGTGAAGCGCCTGCTGCTGACCGCATCCGCTGCCGTGATGCTGACTGCGTGCGCACCGAACGTGCGCACCGACAGCTATTCCATCGGCTCGGTGGGACAGGTCAACCGCACCGTCAGCGGCACGGTCATCAGCGTTCGTGCAGTCAGTATTGACGGTTCGCAGGGCGGTGGCGCCGTTGCCGGTGCTGCCGCTGGCGGCGTAGCCGGCTCCACCATCGGCGGCAGCGACCAGGCGGCGGCCATCGGTGCCATTGGTGGCCTTGTGGTGGGTGCGATTGCCGGTGCGGCTTCCGAGCGCGCACTTTCGCAGGCCAAGGGCCTTGAGTACGTGGTGCAGACGGAGAACGGCAACCTGATGACCGTCGTGCAGGGCCCCGATCCGGTATTCAGTGCCGGCATGCGGGTACTCGTATTGTATGGGTCACCGTCGCGGATCATTGCCGATCCGCGTCAACCGAAGGCAATCCCGTAGGCCCCAACGACGCCCCTTGCTCAGGGGCGTCGTCATTTTCCAGGCACGTTTGAAGCTGCGAAAGGTTTCGCCAGCGATCAGTCTTGCCAGCGGGTCCGGCCCGGTACCAGCGCCAGGCGCCTTATCTCCCCTGGAGCAATGACGGTGCCATCCTCCATCTCGACGTGCATCCTGGAGACGTCACCCTCGTGTCCCTGCATGGCAGCGGTAACCAGAATCCTCAATGCACCCGTCCGGACATCGTAGCCGCCGGCGGTGTGCTTCAAGGTTCCCACGCTGTTCCAGTCAATTTCCATGACCGACCTTTGGATCCACACGTTTCATGCTGGCATACGCCATGTTACGGGGCGAAGCTGCGGCATGCCGTTTGCGGGCACGCGGCCCGCCCTTCGGCAATACGCTACAAGCGACGTCAAGGCCCCTTATCATGAGGGATTGAGGGCCCAAGAAGCCCAATTGACGCTTGCAAGGCAGTATCTGGATGTCTATGGAATGGCGCCCCTCGGGCTGGGGCCGACGTGTGACTCGTTCGCCCCGCTGGTGGCTGCGACTCGATGGCGAACACGTCGAGCTGAATATCTCGGGCCAGCAGTACCAGCAGCGTGTGGATGACGATCATCGCGTGCAGGTCATTCCAGGCCTGTTCTGGTCACGGGTCGAGCTGCAGACCGGGATTGCAGCTGGGCTGTCAGTAGACGGGCTGCCCAACCAGCAAGCGTCCCGGCTTGCGGCTGCCCTGCAGCAGATGCGCTTTGCGCGTACAACGCGTGCGCGCAGGGCCCTGTTCGACACGATTCTGGAGCAGATCCAGTCGTGGTTGAGCGCAGCAGATGACCTCATCGACCGAGGCAATGCAGGCCGCCGCTGGATCACCCACGAGCAGCAGCAGGCGCTGCTGGCCGAGCGCCCCGCCCTGCCCCTGCAGCCCCGGGAGCTGGAGCAGCTGTTCCTCGATGAAGACGTGCATGAAGATCTGCAAGCGCATGACCATCGCGTCGCGCTGGACGCACTGCGCGACTGGAACCTGGATTGGCCCGCCGCCTGGGCCGAAGCCAATGAGGCCATGACCCGGCGCGAACTAGTGTTGGCCAAGAACTTCCTGGACCGGGTCGAGAGCAGGCCGCTGACCGAGGAACAGGCACGCGCGGTCATCTGCTTCGACAACCGGGTGCAGGTGGTGGCCGCAGCCGGCTCCGGCAAGACCTCCACGATGGTGGCCAAGGCTGCCTACGCCATCGACCGTGGCTTTGTGGCCCCCGAGCGCATCGTGATGCTCGCCTTCAACAAGGACGCCGCAAAGGAGCTGGAAGATCGAGCACAGCGATCCTTCCAGCGGCTGGGCATGGGCGATACCGTGGTGGAGGCGCGCACTTTCCATGCACTTGGCCTGTCCATCATCGCCAAGGCGACGGGACGCAAGCCCGATATTCCCGAATGGGCCATCGATGCAACGCTGGGCTTCAACAAGCTGGCCGAGCTGGTGGACGACCTGAAGGACCGCTCGACCCACTTCCGCACCCAGTGGGACATGTTCCGGCTGGTATTCGGGCGCGATCTGCCGCCGCTGGGCACGCAGATGCTGGCCGATGGCTACGACCGAGATGGCACGCCCTATATCCGCACCCTGCAGGGTGAACGGGTGAAGAGCCTGGAAGAGTGCGTGATTGCCGATTGGCTGTTCTACAACGGCGTGGCGTACGACTACGAGCGCCGCTACGAATTCGACACCGCCACCGATACCCATCGCCAGTATCGCCCGGACTTCTATTATCCGGACGCCGAGCTGTACCACGAGCACTTCGCGCTGGATGCCGACGGCCAGCCGCCGCGGCATTTTGCTAACTACGCCGATGGCGTGCGCTGGAAACGCGAGCAGCATGCCGCGCGCGGTACTGCACTGGTCGAGACCACCTCGTTCGGGCTGCGCAGTGGCGAGGCCCTGCACCACCTGTCGGAACGGCTGGGCGAATCACGCATCGAGCTCGACCCCAACCCGGACCGCGAGCTGCCCGATGGCGGCGCAAAGCCCATGCCCGATGCGGACCTGATCGGACTGATGCGCACCTTCATTGCCCATGCCAAGAGCAACTGCCTGAGCCTGGAAAACATGGCCGAGCGTCTGCGGCAGATGCCCGAGGACCAGTTCAAGGAACGCTACCGGCGCTTCCTGGAAATCGCCGGACCTGTGTTCCAGGCGTGGGACGACGCGCTGGCGGACGAGCGCAGCATCGACTTCGAAGACATGTTGAACATGGCCGCCGGGCTGCTGGAACAGGGCCACTATGAATCGCCCTACGAACTGGTGATGGCCGACGAATTCCAGGATGCCTCGCGCGCCCGCGCCCGCTTGTGCCGCGCCCTGGTCAACCGTCCGGGCCGCTATTTGTTTGCCGTAGGCGACGACTGGCAATCGATCAACCGCTTCGCCGGCGCCGACGTTTCAGTGATGACCGGTTTCCGCGAATGGATGGGGCACGGCCAGGTGCTGAAACTGGAGCAGACGTTCCGCTGTCCGCAGGAACTGTGCGACATCTCCGGTCGCTTCATCAGCCGCAATCCGGCGCAGATTGCCAAGGCGGTTCGTTCTGCTGCGCCGGCAATGGGCCCGGTGCTGCAGGCGTTCCAGATGAACCGGCGTGAGGAGGTGCAGGATGGTGTTCGCCAGTACCTTTCGAAGCTCCATCAGAAACTGTTGGCGGGTGCGGTTCCGCAAGGCCGCAACGGGCGCGTGACTGTCTTTGTTCTGGGGCGGTATCGCGCAGATCGCGGTGCAGTGCCTTCGGATTGGAAGACGGCCTTCGGCAGCACGATGGAGGTCGAGTTCCTGACCGCACATCGATCGAAGGGCCGCGAGGCGGACTACGTGATCCTGCCAGGCATGATCAATCGCAGCTTCCCGAGCCTACGCTCGGATGACCCGGTGCTTTCCCTGGCGATGCCGGAGGGTGATACCTACCCGCTGAGCGAAGAACGGCGGTTGTTCTATGTGGCGCTGACGCGTGCGCGACGCTCGGTTGCGATGTTCACCCTGCAAGGGAAGCACTCGCCGTTCCTGGATGAGCTGGTGAACGAAGGTGCCGTGGAGGTCACCGGGATTTCAGGGACGGTTATCAACGAAGAGCGCTGCCCGGTATGCAAGGTGGGCGTGTTTGTAGACAGAACGGGGCCGCATGGGCCTTTCAGGTCCTGCTCCAGCTATCCGCTTTGCCACAACAGGCCGAAGGGTGGGCGTCGCGGGTGACTGCATACGCGGGCCCTGGAATCCAAAAGACCTGCAGCTGCCAGGACCGGGATGACCTCGGGTGGCCTGCCTGGCGAGATGGAGCTGGACGTCATGACATGGACAGTCCCAGCTCGCACGAGGAAGGCGCCAGTTGAGCACATCATTCCGCCGTGAGCAGCACGGTGGCATCCCGCAACACTGCTGGCGTTGATCCTGCACCAGATCGACGCCGCGTTCTGGCATGAGTGGATCATGTTCCGTGTCCTCGGCGGCGCCCAGCGTTACCTGGCTTCCAACCTACTCGCCGTCGGCGTCCTGCTGCATGGCTATCGCCAGGTGATGCTGTTCAAACCCTCTGCGAGGGCCCATGAGCGTCTTTGCGGAGCCGTAGGCGCCGGCACCGCGCTTGTCCACGCTGCCTTCGCTGCTGCGGGTCATGACGGGTTCCACCTTCCTCTCTTCATCGCAGCCTTGGCTGCTCTCGTTGCCGATCTCGGCCTGCTCCATCAGAGCCGCCGTGCTTCGACTGCTCATACCCAGGTAGATGGTATGGACTGAAGAAGCAAAAGAGCCCCTGTTTCCAAGGGCTCTTCTGAACATCTTGGCGGAGAGAGTGGGATCGGATCACCTTCGACCCAACCCCTTCAACCCGTTGCAGAAAGCCTGCTGGGCAGGTTTCCTTTCAATGTTTCCCCAATCATAGCCGGAGGAAACCCTGCCGATCCACCTCTGGGCACGCACATAGATGGGCTTGGGGTGGCGTTGCACCCCGACCTCCTGATCGCTCAGGCGCCCCGGGAGGCCACTGGTTGGTCAAGCTTGCGCTGGAAAGCAGTCCAGCAAGACAAGACTGAAACGCAGCAACTCTCGACGCTTAAGGCAAGGCATCCAAACGGCAAATGTGTGACGCGCTGCGTCATCATCCGCTTGCGCATTTCCATCTGGGTGCTTCGATGTGAAGAACCTTCACCAGATGAATTACAAATGCCAGCAAACGTCGAACTTCGTATCGCCAGCCAGGTTCTTCAAGCCTTGTTGCCTGAAAACAACACCCGCAACGCTGCTGAGCGTGAGTTGGATGTTCAACATGCACTGGATGTCGCAAGATTACTGTTGCGTCGATTCGCTGAATCGCAGGGAGGCCAAGAAGGTCAGCCTCTCGCCTACGCCCCTACGAGCGGCACTGCATCGCAAGCAGCGAGCGTGGACCGCAACCAAGTGCCGATGAGCTTCCCTTCACCCGACGCTTGGCGTGCGTCTCGCGGCCTTCCGCCAGCGAAACCATTGCCGGGTCGAAAACCATCGGTGAGAACCGGGCCCCATTAAACAACAACCCCGCATTCGCGGGGCCTGTTCTTTGCAGGGTCAGTGGAACGTTGGCCCTCGCGGGACCGACGGGGCTGGGCCCATGACGCTCGAGGCCACCTGCTTCGGCTCAGCGAGCGTAGGAGCGACAGCCTGTGAGGGATGGGGCAACGCTGCAAGCAGTTCAGCCTTGGTAAGGATCTCAGCATCGATGGCATTCAGCTCTCCCTCCGATGCCCGCTCTTGAGCCGCCTTCAGCTCGGCTGAATGTTTCTCAAGAACCGAAAGCCGCCGCCCTCGGCGCAGGGTCCACTCCGACCTCGAGTATCTGGTCGACCCCGGCGGACAATCGGCGTTGAACCGTTCCCACTCCTGCTCGGCCATGTGACGCAGCCTGGTTGCACTCTTCACGTTAAGCAGCCTGCGAGCCCGGCTGATGATGAGGGACTTAAGGGCACGAACCTGGAGCGAAGCTCTGGTGACCCACTGCCGAAGCTCGCTGGTTTCTCCTTGAGAGGAAAGCTGCCGCTGAGCCCACCTCAAGGCATCGCGCATCTTTTCCATGGCCAAGTCTGCCCTAGCCCGGGAAATCTCTTCCACGTCGCGCAGTGCATCGATAATCTTTTCGGCAAGGCTGATGGGCGCCTGCTCCTGCGTATGCCCGTGAGACGAAAGGAGCAGGTTCTGCAGCCGGATCCCGGATACGCCTCGCATCTCCAGCCCCCCAGCTAGCCCCGCGGTTTCTGCATTGAGCACTCGCCCACTTCGCTTTGCGGCCTCTTGGCCAAGCACTGGGGCGGGCTTTCCTTCCAGCCCGGCTTTGCGCACCAAGTATTCGAAGTGCTCTTGGTTGTCCTGAGCAATTTCTTCGTTTGTGCTCACCCTGTCGGTGGCTACGCCCTTTCCGGCCAACGCGGCTGCCCGCTTGCCCAGGTGCTGGGTCGGTTCGCGAGAAAGCGCCGCAGCGGCCAGATCATCCCCCCGCCCCATCGCCGACCGAGCTTGTTCGGCCAGGCTGCGGTGGTCGATCGTGTCGGTAAGCCCAGCCGCCTCCAAGTGCGCGTTGGTTGCCGCTGCGACCATTTCCCGAATCCATTGCACTTGCACCTTACCTGAGGGCCCCACGTCCAACTCCCTGGTCTTCTCACCGAATCCCTCAGGTCCGAGGCGGCGCGTGGTGGCCAGGATATGGACATGGTGATTGAGCCCATCAGGCGTCCCAGGCGAATGGATGCTGGCCTGGACAGCGAACCCATAACGATGGACCAGCGCGTCGGCGATGACAAACGCCAAGTGCGCCCGCTGCTCTTCGGATAGCTCATGGGGTAAGGAGACTTCAAACTCCCTCGCCACAGTCGAGTCTTTCCGCCGCTCCGCAGCCTCTGCGACTGCCCAGAGCTCCCGGGGGTCCAAGGCCCATTGGGGAGCGTCAGGCGGGGCGAGGCAGAAGCTCTCAACGACACCACTACGGCGGCGGTAGTCATGCTGCTGCCCGGTGAGCAAGTCCATGAGCAGCAGCCCGCCCCGGTAGGCCGCCGCAGCGACGGCCGACTGCCCGCGGCCGCGGCTGAAGGTTTTGATTGAGGTGTGAAAGATAGCCATAAAAACTCTTGAAAACAGGAGTCTTTATGAACCAGCTTTTGCTTTTGGCAAGCCTCGCAGAGGCTTGGGGTCCCAGGGGCGAAGCCCTTGGCGCACGCGTTCCGCAGGAACGCCTAAGTGCGCTCTTGCTTTGCTCAGTGTGTTTTAAAGATCAGTTTCTCGGCCCTTCCAGCACCCGGAACCAATCCCGAATCGCAAGCTTCAACCTATCCACCTCGTCTTCAGCCAGCACACCACAATGTGCAATGGTGCCACGAAGCATATTTAGGCCGGAGAGCGCGCGGGTGACAGCAGACTGGTTGCTCAACATCCCAGCAAAGTCACTCCAGTTGTCACGAATGATCTCGCCAAGCTGACCAAAAGTGGTGTAGTCGATATTGTCATCAGATCGACTTGAAACACCAGCATTAGCCTCTCGCGTCTGATTCTTTCTAGCCTCTTCCGCCACGCCTTGGGGGACGTGCGTGCTCCACCACTCTGGACCGTGAGCTGACTCCATCGTATCAACGATTAGACGCCTAATGTCGTTTTCGAGCAGATAGAACAGCTCATAATACCTAGACATCTTTGCTGCGTTTCTTCTATTGCTGGCATCGAACTGCCTGATAAATGGCTCGAGCCTCTCATCAGACTCGAGCGGAGCAAGGTCGGGATCCAAAGCTATGTTGTCGGCATTCAACCCCGATTGAATAACGGCGCATTTGAGCACGAAGAGCTCAATGGTGTGGTCATTCATGTCAGCAGATTGGCCTTAAGGCTTCGGAAGATGGCGTTATAGACCTCAACGTTTGTCGTTTCCGGTAGGACAACGTTGATGTTGTAGGCAAGTTGCATCGTCCGCGCCACTCCCTCAGAAGACGCCAGCGGTGCACTGGCCTCTCGATCCACCTGTGCTGCTTCGACCTCCGCTACGTCCGTGTCTCGCACACCTTTAGCGTAGTCCTGAAAGACCTTGAACGTGCTGATGATAGAACGGACTACTGGGTCCTTTTTGGGCAGTCCAGTCACCGATACCACGATGTCTGTCAGGGCAGACTCATCTGCCTTGTGAGCAAACTGGTTCCTCCTGAATACTTCGGCGAAACCGTTCTTGAGGATCTGAAGAGCAGCGGCGGACCGCCCGGATTCTGTTTGAAACCGAGAATAAAGTTCAGTCGGAGCGCCTGATTGACTGAGCAAACCGGCGGATTTTAGTATTGGTGGAATCTGGCGAGCGGCACCACCCGAGGAGCCAAGGACTGTCGAGATGAAATCCGGGTTGAAGACATGTGGCTTCTCCGAGTGTGGAATCTTCTCGAGAACACTCTTCAACACTCCCGGGCTGGTGGTGTATGGAAGTCCGCCAGGAATCTTTCTACGCGCCGCCTTGTCTTGTCCCGCCTTGTCTTGGCCTGTCTTGCCTTGGACCGCACTCTCTGCACCCAAATCAGCCATCTGTATCGCTCCTTGATAGGTTCATCAGCTTAGCAAGGTATGCCGCAGCGGATGAGCCTTCCGCATCCAGCCGCAGCCTCAATCGGTGAGGCAGAGCATATGAAAGGGGGATAAAGAAACTAACATCAGCACGACTTCGTTTATCTACCATTCATCTTTGAGGCGACCGCCAGTTAGGCTATTTCAGTTAAACAGTACCAAAATGACTCTTGAATTTTCGGATGAACCAATCGCCAACTCATTGTTTTTACTAATTATCGCAGCGCAAACCAGCCCGGTACAAATGTGACATTTCCTCGAGCTGGCCGTGGCGTTGCGCAACACTTACGGCATTCAGACTGATCTCGATTTTGTATTGACCATTTTGGGACCTGTTCTATTGGTACTTCCATCGTTCCGATGGAAGCCAAGCAATGCCCTCCCCCGCTTTAGAACACCTTCACCAATACCTGCTCCACCCCATGGGCACGCTCCAACTCAAGGGCATCCAGGTAGGCAATCTTCGCATCGAGGAATTGAACATCACCGGCCGAGAGGCTGCCATCCACGCTCAAGAAATGCTTGACCGGGCCGACGACCGCCAACGTCGCAGCCGCCGGGCCAATGGCTGCACCCAATACCCTGTCCCGCTGCCTGTCGCATCCGCCCCTCGCCTTCTTTCAGTCGAGATTGCCGATTACGTTAGGTCCCGCGATGACCGAGGCTTGGCGAAGGACACGACAGGCTCCACCTTCCGCACACTTACCTTGCTCAAGATGGCGTGTGGCGACATCCCCGTCTCTCGCATCGACCATGCGCATATCTATCGCCTATGGGAGTTGCTGCGGTGGGCTCCGCCATTACTCCTCTCAGACCCGAAGTATCGCAGCTACACGTATGACCAGGCAGTCGCGCTGGGCAAGGAGCTGGCCGTTCCTCCGCTGGCACCCAAGACGCTTGAGAAGCATCGCCGCTTTCTTTCCACCTTTTTCAAAGGCCTAGTCGAGGCCAATGCGATTCCCGCCTCCCCCATGGCGCCCTTCAAGAAGTTCAAGGAAGACTTGGCCGAAGACGCAGACAAGGCAGAGCGCCTGTTCGACGAATCAGACCTGCAGAAAATCTTCGCACCGGAGACCTTTGTTCCATGGGCAAAGAGCCATCCCCATCGATGGTGGATGCCCATGATCGGCCTCTACACGGGGGCACGCATCAACGAAGTCGCGCAATTGAAGGTTGCGGACATCGTTCAGGAGGCAGGCATGTGGTGGTTCCGCATTCGAGTCACGATCGATCCAGACTTGGCGCATAAGAGCCGAGGCAGAAGCAGACAACGCTTGAAAGGCAGATCCGCCATCCGGGACGTGCCCATTGCACAGCAGCTCATCGACGCTGGCTTCCTAGATTTCGTGGAAGACATTCGACAGTGCGGCCATCCTCGGCTTTTCCCTCACCTCTCGGCGGGCGTCAACCGCAAAACGGGCGACTCAAACGCTCGCTACAGCCAAGCGGCACTCAACCAGTTCAGCACTTACATGAAACGTCTGGGCTTCAGAAAGGGGGTTGGGTTCCATGCATTCCGTCACACCATCGCCACTGAACTTCATCATCAGGATATCCCGGAAGAGGTCATCGCACTGATCACCGGGCACTCGCCCAACAAGCGTGTCGCCGTCTTGCACGAGGCCTACTTCCACAAAAAACCAGCGCTGGCTCAAAAGAAGAAAGTTCGCACCATCAAGCGTTACCAGCCTAGCGTTGAACTGCCTAAGTATGAGCGAGGTCAGTTCGCAGCCCAGCTCTCCGACCCCCGCAAGTTCTACCCATAAGGGCCACGCCCCCCCGCGTAGCAATCAAGCTCTTTCCACACTAGGCTAAGGATTGTCCATTTTGAGGAAATCTCCAATGCCTATCGATTTGACGGGATTGTCGGTCAAGGAGCTGCGCTCTTTGATCAGCACCGCGGAGAAGCAGCAGACCAAGATCCTGACACGCCCTAAGGCCACTGCTATGCGCGCCAAGATCAACAAATACGTCAAGGATCATGGCTACACAATCGAGGAGCTCTACGGAGTTCCTAATGCGGCAGCGCCCAGCAAGTCCAAGAAGACTAATGTGCGGAAAAGCCCTTCGGCACGCAAACTGGGCAAGGTGCCTCCAAAGTATCGCAACCCGGCCAATCCTAGCGAAACCTGGTCCGGCCGAGGCCGCCAACCGAGGTGGCTTGCTGCGCTGGTCCAGAAGGGCAAGTCGCCCAGCGATTTTCTCATCGAATGAGCCCTTGCTCGATAGACTAGAGTTACGTGACCGCGCGAGCCCGATTGAGCACCAGTGCCAGGGAAGGCAACGTGCTAGTGCTCAGGCATTCTCCGGAGCCTAGGGAGGCCATGCGGATTAGCGCTTATACCTATCAACTTTTTGAACGAAGGAGCGAAGGTAGGTCATCGCTTGCCTGAGTTCCGCATCAAGCAACGTCATTGGGCGCTTGGAGGGAACGCCCCGCTCGATGCAGATCATGAGCTGCTGGGCGTAGTCCCTGTCCCCACCCACGTAATCAGGCGAATTGATGACACTGAGCCGCTTCCGGAAAGCTTTAGTCAAGCGGATGACAGCCGCTATGCCGCTTCCTCGAAGCTTTGCCAGGAAGTCCTCCGGTGGCGGTGCGGAACTGAACACAGGCGTGGTGTCTGTATCGGGCGCCACGCCTTTCCCGCTGAGAATCCAGGAAAGTGCACCTGTGCTCGCCACTTCCTTTGCATGTTGTCGGGCGACCTCTACGATCTCGTCACACTTAGCGATAACTTCCTTTTCTTCGGCATTGTAGTCGGCCGGCCAAACTTCATAACCATCGCAATCGATGAGGTCAGGTGCGTTCAGATAGTAATCCAGGCGCCGCAGCACCGCTTGGGTCCACTCTTCTTGCGTCTCGACGAACACCCCTTTGAAGCTGAGAAAATAGAGGCTTCGATAGATGCTGAAGATCCGAGACAGCTTGACCATTTGACCATCCTGACCACCCGTTACCAGTTCGGCCTGGGCGCAACTGATGGCCGCCTGCACTTCTTCATCGGTAGCAGAGGCGTAATCTCCGATGATCGCGAGGGGATCATAAGGCCGAACCTCGGGGAGCAGCCCAAACTGAGCTGCGATAATTTGGTAGTCGACAGCCGCCGATCCACGCATGTGATCGATGAACTCTTGCGACGCTGGCCAACTGTGGACAGCCGCGCTTAGTCCAAGTTGCTCCAGCGTGGATGAGAGGGAGGATGTCTCATCTTCCGTGGCCTGCCCCTTCTCCTTCATCACGTCGTGAAGGGCAAGCATGATGCCCACCTGATCGGTCGAGAAGACCTTCCTGACCAACTCGCGTCCATTGGCATCACGGGCAAGGGCAACTGTCCAGAAGAACACCGCGCTGGGCAGAGGACTATTGAAAAATTGATCTATTGAGTCCTGCGGAAGCGCTTCGGCCAATCTTTTCATCTCGCCGATCACCGTCCTGACTGTTCGCAAGTTGGTGACGCGAGCACTCTCGATGAGGCTAGTAATCTGCTCGACTCCTCCTTCAAGAACCTGACGCGACCTGTCGTCCGAGAAGCCATTAATGGTCAGTTTACAAAACTCCGGCAGATCAGGCTCCATATGGATGGTAGCTCCAACAATTCGCTCCTTATACTTCCCAAAATCATCGAACCTCTCTCCGGCGCGAACTTCGTCAGCGATGAGGACACAATGAACACCACTGCGGTCAATGAGATTGACGACAAAGCCGAAGATGATGCTGAAGGGACCTGCAAAACGTTCGATATCGTCGATGCAAACCACAGTCTTTTCACGGGTCAGTTCCGCGCGCCAAGTAATGTCTTTTGGCTCAATTTTTGCCACGCGAAGCAATGCTTTTCCGAGCACAGATCCCACTTCTGCAACGACACCGGGGACTGCTAGGGTTATTGATGCCTGGAGCAAAGTCCGTTCGAGATCCTCCAGCGTCTCAAGCCCCGCCGCAGAAATGGTGATCGGCGAACGCTCTGACAGTCGCAAGGCGTAGCGTTCCCATTGGTAAGACTTCCCAACGCCCCAGTCCCCGGAAATCAGCACAGCGTAGCCCGGCTGAGGCGCTCGCAGGTAGTTGTCCAGTTGTTGCATAAGAAAGTCCCCTTTATCGAAAAGTGCCCTAATGCAATGCTGCTGACCGACCAACGTTTCTGGCAAGGCCAAAACTACAACCAGTTTCCTACCCCGGCGTCAGGCCCACTCGGTGAAATCCAACACGTTAGCCAAGCGAAGAACGGTGGCATTCTTGCCCAAGGACTTCCCCCAGAATAGCTCGCGCTCAGCCTGCTCCCCTGCACCCTGCCACTCAACAACGCGAATTCTTTCAGGGGAGCGCCGCTCAAGCAGTTCGTTGAGGTGAGTGTCCAGCCCTGAATAGCCGAACAAGATGACCTCCTCAGATTCAGCCAGGGCCAGCTCCAAGTGGTTCCAATAGCTCTGCAGCAAGGGAGAGGCCGCAATCACGGTGGGTTTATGCTTGACGTGCGTAAGCACGATATGCGACCCCACAACATCCCCAGCCTCTCTCAACTCCGCCTGCGCCAGCTTTCGGGTAACGCCATCCTGGTCTACGAAAAGCGGCGAGCCGTGAAGATGAAGGTAGTATCCGAAAGTTCTCCCCTGTCTACGCTCCAAATTCTCGCAAGCGAAGCCAGCGGTCAGCATCCCATCTACCAATGCGCCACCGTAGCCTCTTAGGACGTAGGCTTCGATCATTCGCTGATACAACAGATTGTCGTAGTTGAGGGTCGCGACGTGAGAATGCGTATCGTGAAGGAAAGCGGCCAGCGGCTGCGCGAAATCCATCGGAAGAACGACTTCACGTTGATGGAACTGGAGGGCCGTCTGATAAAGAAACTTACGCACAGCGGCAGGGAACTGCTGTCCGTGCAAACTAAGCCAATGCGCTCCGCCTTGGCTCATCCTATCCAGAAAATCACACGACGACACCACCAACTGAAGCGCATCCAAATCATCCTCCCCATGGGGCCGCTCCGTGTCGCCATCGTCTACTAGACAACAGCGCACCAGCGCCCGGGTCTCCGGATCAAAGATGCCCTCGCCTTCCCATGCCCGTCCAATCGCGCCATCAAGCGAGAACAGATTGGGATCGAGCGCCATTCCCAGCCCGTTTCCAAAAATCAGTGTCTTCCTCACGTCCTTGTCCTCACGTAGCAGCAGGTCATGCCCCTATCGGCCTGCGAGTTGGGTTCTTAAGCCATGCGCCCACGCGGCACTGCCCAAAGTTGAAGAACAGCGCTGACTATCCCCCAGACAGCCAAGGAGAATTCCTAAAACTGGCACGGACAAAATAGCGGGCAACCTCGCTCTATCCTTGTGGCCGGACAAGAAATACGCCTGAAAGATCAACCCCTGGCGCAGCGAACAGCTCAGGCGTCCGCGCTTCATTGATCCCCTCCAGCATGAGGGCCGCCTTGGCTTGGTTAAAGGCCATCGCTACAGAAAGCCCAAATCCTACTGCGGAATAGAACTGCGCGGCAAAGACACGAGCCGCCTGATCGCCGATGGCTGTGTTCATTCCAATCGCGCAGGGCACGTGCTCTACGATTGCGGCCGCTTGGCTGTGGGAAAAACAGGTATTGAAGAATACGAGCTGAATGTCGCCGGATGCAGCCATCATGGTCTGCACGATGGCTTCTTTACTAATCAGCTTCGTTCGGCCGGCGCTGTCTTGGAACAAAATTTCATCATCTTCAGACCCGTGACCACTGAAGTGCACAACACCCGGCTTGCATTCATTGATGGCCTGAAGCACATCCAGCGGTTGAACCGCCCACCTAGATTCCAGCCTCACCACGTCGCGGTGCTCAGACTTCCGCACCATCTCGTGGATGGACCTAGCCTCCTCGTCTAGCCGGAGCGGCTGTTGATCGATGGGATTGGAGGCAAGGAAAAGCACCGTAAGACGCTCGGGAAGCTCCTGCAAACGCCTTAACGTGTCCGCCGTGGTTCGATGGAGCTGGTCGTGCTGACTTAGACGACCTTGAACTCGCGAGAGCTCTGCGACTTGGGACGCACGTTCACGCTTTTGCATAGCCGCCCGCTTTCTCTCGTCCTGCTGCAGCACGGTCGTGAGCTGCTTATTAGCATCACTAAGCTTCACTTGCTCCCGCGCCAGTTTGGATTCCAGGTCAGCGACTTTCTTTTCAAGGGCTACCGCGCTCGCCTCATACCGCTGGGCGTCTTTAAGCTTGGCCATCTTCGTAGGCAACGACTTCGTCCGTGCCGCCGCGGCCGAGGCATCCAGAGCCTTCTTTCGCTCAGCCGCCGCTTTGCCTACTTCGCGCGACTTCTCAGTTTGTAGCCGCGCAATGGTCTTTTGCACCACCTCCACTGAGCGCCGTCGCAGATCTACCGACATCGCCTACTCCTGTTTGAATTGAGTCTAGAGACGGGTCTGGGTCTACAAGCCACCGAATGGGGCTGACTTTGCCAGCCGCGTGTATCACGCCTTGAGACGAAGCCAGCCTGGACTACCTATCGCTCGGATCGGCGATCTCACGCAGGCGCTTAAGAGCTTCCTTCTGCTTGGACACGGGTAGCTTTGATACCAACAGGATCACCTCTGCAATGAGGTCAGATGTGGCGTGAAAGTAGGCCACAGAAAGACCGAGCGCTTTCGCCAGAGCCTCTGAAGTGGCCGGGTCAGGATCGTGCTGTCCTGTTTCGTAGCGGCTCACCCTCGTCGCTCCCGAGACGGAGTCGACCATCCCAATTCGCTCAGCGAGCTGCGCTTGCGTCCAGCCCTTCGCGACCCGCGCACTGCGCAGGCGCTTGCCATAGACCGTCGCGGGCGTCTTGGGTTGCGGCATCCGGGATCTTGCACCACAGCTGAACTCCCTCCAAGTCTGACGGTTGGAACCGGATTGCACATCTGCGATTATCGTAAATGCCACCACGCCGGTGGTCTACAGGGGGCTTACCCATGCAGCACGCACGACAAGGAGCCGTCGCGCTCCTCGCACTGGCCATCGCCAGCTTCCCCGCCTTGGCCCAAGCACCCGCTGAGACGAAGCCCGGCCTCTTCCGGCAGTTGGGAAAGAGCCTGAAATACGCCGGCCAGCAAGCACTGGGGGCCAAGCCGGCAACCGGCACCACACCGGCCGCTGGCCCGCTTTACTCCCCTTTCAGTGGTGCTGGCCGCATCAACGGCCTGTTCAAGAACGAGAACCACCAGAGCGCGCAGCAGGGCCGGCTGGACTGGCCCCGGGTCGCGCTGACCTACAAGGAATGGGGCGCTTCCCTGCCTTGCTGGACCGTCGAAGCCCGGATCTGGACCAGCGCCACCGCCTCCACCACCGAGAACTTCCGGGCATGCGCGGACGCCCCGTTGACCATTACCGACGACCTCGGGGAGCAGGCAGAGCTCAGCAGCAATGCTCGAGCCAAGGCGACGACGGACTTGATGGTGGGCCTGAGGGTTCGCGCTGGAAAGCCGAACACGGGCGACGATCGGACCACTGGCCCTACCCCACCCAGGGAACCGTTCAACGTGCGAACCACCCGCGAGGGCGTGGCGTGGCAGGCCCGAAAAGTGGCGTTGAGCACCGCTTGGGTCTCCGGTTTCCTGCGGGCGGATGACCTGTATCCCGGCCCCTCGGGAATGCTCACGCCCTTCCGCGACACCCGCATGTGGATCGCTGGCTTCGATCCGACCGGCAACCGCGACAAGTAAGACCCCACCTCAACCAGGAAGAGACCCTCATGAACACGATCAGGAACATCGCTTTCGCCATGACCACCACTTTGGCGCTGACGGCCTGCGGCAGCAAACCCTCAGACGAACAGGCTCAGAAGGCCATCACTGCCGAGTTTGAACGGGTGCTGGGAAGCCAGGTCTGGGTGAAGGAATACCGAGACTTCAGCCTCAGCGGCTGCAAGAAATCGGAAACGGCCGACGGGGTGATCTGCGACGTAGGCGGCTCGGTCGTCCTCGACATGGGCGGCGTCACCCAGGCCCGGCCGTTCGTTCAGCCGGTCCGCTTTTCGAAAGCGTCCGGCGAGTGGACCGCCCACAAGCTCTGAGGCCACCATGACCACGCGTTCTTACGCCCATGTCGGTTGCGCGACGATCCTACTGGGAGGCGCCGGCCTGTTGTTCGTAGCCGGCGGCCTTGAGGCCTTGCAGCAGGGCGCCCCGCTGGGTTGGCTTGCCATCGCGGGCGGCTTGGTCACCTGGGCCGTGTTGGGGTTTCTCTACTGGATCAATGCCCGGGCCTACCGGCGCCAAGAGGAGGCCCAACGGCAAGCGTACGCCCCACCCTTGCCCAAGCGGGGTGGGTTCTGGAAAGGGTTCTTCGCCACATGGGCGATTGTAATGGCCGCCCACTTGGCCGCTTTCCTGGGCATGGGCTTTGCCGACCTGCTGCCACATCCTGAGCAAAGCCGAGCGATCTCCAGCCTGCTCGTCCTGGCGCTTGTGCCGGCGCACGTGGTGGTGCCGGTGTTGGGCGGGGCCGTCTACGGCCTGGTTCAGTCAACGGTGTTGAGGTAGCCATCTCAAGTAGCCATCTCAACCTGCTGCAGCTCTTACCCGGACCTTTCGGGTTCGTCGTTGGGCCATCACTGGCCCAACGCGAAAACCGGAAGGTGGCTCTGCGGCATCCGGTTGAGGACCGGGTAGCTCAGGCGCGGCACAAGGGCTTCGCTTCAGTGGCGGGTCATGACCGCCCTGACCATGCCGGGCGCGTGCTGGGTTTTTGGGCTGCTGACTGGACTGCCGACGCATCTGTTCGTGATGTATGTGCAGTTGTTTCAGGAGGTCACTCCAAAGCCAAAGCAGCAGGCACCGCCACCCGCGGCCTTCTTCGTATGCTGCGTGTGGAGCGCTATCGCGTTTGATCTAGATATGAGCTATGTTTCGGCTGGGGTTGCAGGAAGATTTGGTTGCCGTCGTTTCGCGGCATCAGAAATTTTTGCAAGGTGGATTTGCCGAATGGCCCGAGTGCCGCTATACGCTCGCCATGCGTGCGAAGGAGTTCCTGCAACCCCTCTTCTTTCTCACAAGGATGTCAGATGAGTGAGTTGGCCAAGCTAAAAGCATGCACCACAATTAGCGACTTGGCACGGCTAATGGGCTTTCAGGTAAAGACTCTCGGCTACATAGCTTGGGGGATTCCATCTACAGCCAGATACAGCACTTTCGACATCCCCAAACGCTCAGGTGGCAAGCGGACGATCCACGCGCCTTCCCCACAATTGAAGCTTGCTCAAGGAAAGCTCTCGATACTGCTTCAGGCGTGCGAAAAGGAAATTGAAGAGGCACTGGGAGTCAAGCGCACCGTCGCTCACGGGTTCAAGCTAGGCCGCTCCATTCTTACCAACGCCGACGTGCACCGACGCCAGCGTTACGTGCTCAACTTCGACCTGTCAGACTTCTTTGGAACCATCAACTTTGGACGAGTGCGCGGGTTCCTGATCGGCAATCGTAATTTTCGGCTGAATCCGTATGTTGCGACCCTGATTGCTCAGATAGCCTGTCATGAGGACATGCTTCCTCAGGGAGCCCCAACTTCGCCTGTAATATCTAACTTGATTGGGAACATCCTGGACGTTAGGTTGTCCAAGGTGGCCCGGGCTCACGGCTGTGCATACTCTCGCTATGCAGACGACATCACAATGTCCACTTCGCAGCCTGATTTTCCCAACGCCATCGCGAATCAAGTAGATCCCACCTCAAGGTGGGCAATTGCGAAGGAAGTTGAGCAAGCAGTTGTGGCCTGTGGCTTCAGAATTAACCACGCAAAGACGCGACTTCTCCACCGCCGATCCCGCCAAGATGTCACTGGCATTGTCGTCAATAGACACGTCAATGTGAATACTGACTATCGTAGAGAGGTTCGGGCGATGGTCAATAATCTGTGTTCAACCGGCACCTATCACCGCAGAAAATCCATTGTTGTAGCAGAAGACACGACCATGGTATCCGCTGATGGGACTCGGTCACAACTCGAGGGCATGCTGGGTTTTTTGCTACAAGTAGAGCGATACCGCAGGGCAGACGAGCTTCCTCCGCCGAAATTTAGCTCTACAGAGCTTCTGCTACACCGATTTCTCTTCTTCACGACATTCGCAAGCAATGATAAGCCGGTTATTCTTTTTGAAGGAAAGACAGACAACATATATATAAGCGCCGCGATCAGGCGACTTGGGGCGTCCTACCCACTACTCATGGCGCCAGGCTCAAAGGATCTGCTCGTTAAACTCCTTCCTCATACGAAGACGCGGGAGAGAATTTTTAGCCTAACCGGTGGCGACAGTCCTTTGACGAACTTCATAGCATCCTACCGAGAAAACTACCGACGCATCAAAGCCCCCAAGGGAGCGAATCCCGTAATAGTAATTTTCGATAACGACAAGGGCTCCAACGCCGTTATTGCCGCGATCAAGAAGCACTACAAGCTGGATATGCCAAACGGCACCCAGCATCTACGTGTCTACGACAACCTTTACATCTTACTGACTTCGATCAAGAACCCTGCAGCGAACCATTGTATTGAGCATTTCTTCAGTGCATCAACGCTAGCCAAAACCCTTTCCGGGAAAAAGCTCAGCTTGTCCAACAAAAAACTGAAGGACGACGAGTATGGCAAAGCATGGTTTGCTGAGAAGATTGTGAAACCATACTACAAAGACATCGATTTCTCCGGCTTTAGCGGGATTTTGGATCCTATTTCTGAGATCATTCAAAACCACTCCCACTGAAGTCGCGACTGTGCGGTGAGAGGCTATGGAACCACAAGCCAAGGGCATATCCGCCGTACACGTCACTCACGACCTAATTCAGTTAGGATGATGACGCGCTCTAATTTCCGTCAGACCAGACCCCAAGCGTCAGAGAGCAGTGGGCGAGGCACGACATTTAAATGTTGGCATGACGGGTATCTTGCTAAAACGGATGTTGCACTCGGGTATTCGTATCGCTGACGATGTGCTTGATGTTTTCGTTGCTTATACAGAAAAAAAATGGCCCTGGAGGGCCATTTTTTAAAGTTCCCTAACGCTAATCTGAATGAACAATCTTCTTCCCACGCGGACCAGCCATTATGGTTACGGAGACTGGAGGAAAAGAATCAATGAAATATGAATGACCCCTAGAATACTCAACCTTCAGCTTTTCGGTCAACATCTTGGCTGCGGCAAGGCCACGCATATTCCCGGGGGTCAAGACAGGTTTATTGCGACCTTTGGCGGCACCAATATTTAACCTTTTAGTCTTTTTCACGGAAACCCTCCACAGTCACATTGAATTCCTCTTTATGATACCCTTAATCATAGAAACAGTCAACTCACATGGCTTCCAATGGAACCCATAGTCGATACACGCTTCGCGCGCCCCTGATCTCATTGACAAATCCAAGTTTCTTGTAATATTCGATCAGCTCAGGGATGGGACTATCAATTACAATATTTTTACATTCGCAAAGGGTTGCGTAGATCCTTAAATAATCTGTAACCATTCTACCTACTTGACCGCGCAAACCCGAAGAACTACGAGGACTCCCCTGCAGGTAATGAATGGTAGCGAAGAGCCGCCCCTTCGTAACCTTCCCTAACGCTAGGCCGCATAGTTCGCCACCCTCCCACAATGCTACCTCTACCCGTCTGGGACGCTTTCGGAACAGCCGCAGCTTATCCCTCCATCTCCAGCCTATCGAGAATTCGTCATCGGGCAGATGAGCCCATCCATCCGCTATGTCAGCAGTCTGATACGTTATTCCCGTGACCGCGACATCCTCGAACTGCAACTTGAACAACTCTTCAGCGAGCTGGTAGGACTCTTGTCGAATGGAGCTGTATCTCGTTTCGGCTTCCTTCATTGATGCTGACACATATCCCTCCTTACCATTACTGAAGCCACGCCTACTGTTTGTGATTTAAATACTAAACAGATCTGGAACTCACCAGAAAATCCTTTTTAAAAAATCGCCTCCGACTCGGTGTCAGTTAAAGGTGAGCCTGTGTCTTGTCTTCCAAGTCCGATCTGGCAATCGCACGCATGCCCGCCATCGGGTCCACGGCAGAGTGCCCGACTTCGATCAAAGGGACTATGGGCACTTCTCAAGCTTTGTCGATGCCTTCGCCAATGCGCACGCAGGCGATGTCACCGCAAGTCCCAAACAAGGGAAGTTAAGCCTGGCGAATGCGCACCAAGCCCGTTGAGTTTCTCCACCGCTGTGAAATCACGACTGTAGGTCGAATGGTGCTCGTCATCGAGTTCATGCCCAACAATCTGGGCCCTGAGTTCCGACACCACGCCAGCCCCCTGCAACTCTCGGATAAACGTCTTCCTGAGCGAGTGGAACCCGCGCTTGGCTGGCTCCCAGTTCTTCCCGACCTCAGCCAAGTGTCGACTAAACGCTTTGGTGATCCAGTTTCCCTGTCCGTTCACGGCGGTGGCTTTGGCCGCCGGGAACAGCCTGGTTTCACCGGCTTTACGCTTGACATCGACCCAATCCAGGAAGCCCATCTTGAGGAGCTCAGGATGGAGGGGCACCGTCCGAAGGCTGACCTCGGTTTTCACTTTCTGGTGCTCGCCTTCGTCGGAGACTCGGATGCACGGAATGCCATCTTCCTCCAGCACGTCTTTGATCAGAAGCTGGCCAACTTCCGAGGCCCGCGCTCCCGTGTACAGTCCAAGCAGCGACGCCCAGCGAGCGGACTCTGACAGCTTGGCCAAGGCTTCGGGTGCGAACAAGGCCTGGATCTGTGCCCTGTCATAGGCTTTGAACCCCAGCTTCTTCCGCGCCCGCTTCTCGCGCTGGGAATAGCTGACATGGCCGCTGGCCGGATTGTCGCCCTTCGGGTAGTGGCCCGACGCCATGGCCCACTCGAAAAAGCCACCTTTGCCACCGATGTAGCTCTGCTTGTTCGTGAGCGTTGGCGTTGAAGCGCCCTTTTCACGCATGTCCTGATACCACCGCGCCAGATCGGACCTGGTGATGGCATGAACCTTCGCCTTCGGCCCCAGGTAGGCCACCAATGCCTCAATGGCCGTCTGCTTGATCGTATAGGTCTTGGGCAGAGTCGAACCCTTGAGCGTCGCCAAGAATGCATCCCGAGCCTTGCCCAGCGTCATCGTCTCAATGGCAGGCGTGGAGGCCAGACCTTTGTGGCTGCCGGCGTATGCAGAGCCAAACAGGGACGGCACGGTTACTGCGAGGGATTGAGAGATCCCTCCCGCGGTTGCTTCAAGCTCCATCAACTGCCGATACAGCTTGAGGTCCTTGGGACTGTCGATTTGCCACCGCTCCGTCACCGTCCCATCCGGTTGACGCGTGCGGTCCAACGTCAGTTCACGGAGGTTCTCGGCGCTCGTCAGGCGAGCGATGAGCAGATCGGCTTCCTGCTTGCTGAGCTTGTCCACGCGTTGATCCTTCAACTGTGCGAAGAGCCGAGCATAGCCCGCCCCAAGCACGACTGCACGCACGTGCGCCTGGGCGAGATCGCGGGTCTTGAGGGTGCGCTTGATGAGCCGGCAATCGAGCACGGCTTGCAAATCAGTAGGGACGCGCTGGACGAACGACCAGCGGCCGGTGGATGACCGGCTCAAATGATGGGGGATGCGCATGCGAGTGTTTCCTCTGCATGCTTCCTGCTTTCCAATCCGACCTCATCGATGATTTCAATTAAAAATCAACGAGTTAGGGTCTTTTGGCGGAGAGAGTGGGATTCGAACCCACGGAAGGTTTGACCCTTCGCCGGTTTTCAAGACCGGTGCCTTAAACCGCTCGGCCATCTCTCCGTATCGGCCCAGCCTGCTGGCCGGGCACGCATTCTCGCACGGCCGGGCGATTTGCCCAAGACCGTTGTTCCATTGGAAGCAGGCCTCAGCCCGCGTCCACCGCCAACGCACCCAGCGCACTGGCCTTGATGCGCTCCTTGGCCTTCTCGCAGGCGCCACCGCAATCCAGGCGCGAGGCCTCCAGCTGCGGCGGCAGGTGTTCGGCCAGGAAGTCGATGAATACCCGCACCGCCGGCAGCAGGCCGCGACGCGAGGCGAACACGGCATGGCACACGCCCTGCGGCAGCGACCAGTCCGGCAGCACCACTTCCAGCTCGCCATTGCGTACAGCATCGGCGCAGACGGTTTCCGGCAGCATGGTGATACCGAAGCCGTCCTTCACCATGCTCTGCAGCAGCGGGAAGTCGAAACCGGCCACGCGTGGCTGCAGGTCCACCCGGCGCACGGCGCCTTCCGGCCCGTGCAGTTCCCAGCGCTGACGCGCTTCGTCTTCGCTGATGCTGAGGGTTACGTGGTTGGCCAGCTCTTCCGGGTCCTTCGGGCGACCGGCGCGGTCCAGGTACTTCGGGCTGGCCACCAGCAGTTCCTGCACCTGGCCGAAGCTGCGCATCACCAGGCTGCCATCGTCATCCAGGCGCGAACGCACGCGCAGGGCCACGTCGTAGCCTTCGTTGATGATGTCCACGCGGCGGTTGCTGATGTTCAGCTGCAGCCGCACCTTCGGGTACTGCTCGAGGAACTTGGGCAGCAGCTTGGGCAGCTGCATCTGTGCCAGCGATACCGGCACGCTGGCGCGCACGAGGCCGCGCGGCTCGGCGCTTAGGCGGTCCACCACCTCGCGCGCGGCCTGCGCCTCGGCCAGCATGGTCTGGGCGTGGCGGTGCACGCTGGTACCGACGTCGGTGACGGCGAAGCGGCGCGTGGAGCGCTGCAGCAGGCGCACGCCCAGGTCGGTTTCCAGCTGGCTGATACGGCGGCTCAGGCGCGACTTGGGGATGCCCAGTGCGCGCTCGGCGGCGGCGAAACCGCCGTGGTCGACCACCATCGCGAAGTAGTACAGATCATTCAGGTCATGCATACCCGAGTTCCATTAGTAGAACAATACGTGGCATTCAACCATCTTTATCCCGCCCTTGCAACAACCTATTGTTCTCTCCGTCGGCGGCAAGCCCGCCATCTCTCCCGAACATAGGTACTGCCATGAAGCTTCTGCACATCGACGCCAGCGTGCTTGGCGACAACTCCGTCTCCCGCCACCTGACCGCCGCCGTGGTGGCCCAGTTCAAGCAGCAGATCGACGGCCTGCAGGTTGATTATCGCGATCTTGACGCCAATCCGGTACCGCATCTGCGCAGCGGTTCGCTGGCCAAGACCGATGCCGCCGAGGCTGCCGATGCTGAACAGGTGCTCGAGCAGTTCCTGGCTGCCGACATCGTGGTGATCGGCGCGCCGATGTACAACTTCAGCGTGCCCTCCACCCTGAAGGCCTGGATCGACCGCGTGGCGGTGGCCGGGCGCACCTTCAAGTACACCGAGAACGGCCCGGTGGGCCTGGCCGGTGGCAAGCGGGTGATCGTGGTCAGCAGCCGTGGCGGCATCTACACCGATTCGCCGGCGGACTTCCAGGAGCCCTTCCTGCGCCAGACGTTCGCCTTCTGGGGCATCAACGACATCGAGTTCGTGCGTGCCGAGGGCATCGCCTATTCGCCGCAGCACCGCGAAGACGCGATTGCCGGTGCGCTGGCAGCGCTGCCGTCGCATGAGACGGCGGAAGTGGCAGCGGCGTAACGCGTTCCAGCGTTCGGCGCCTCTCTCCCTCGTCTGGGCGCTGAACGCGGGCCGGGATTCCCTCCCCCATCCCGGCCCACCCTACCCTGGCGGCCCTGCTTTTGCGGGGCCGCTTTTTTTTGCCACCATGGTGCGATGAACTACATCGTGACGGCTGCGCACCGCAGCGAATTCCCGCACTCGATCACCCTGTGCCGTGGCCAGGCACTGGTGGTGGGCGAACGTTATGAGGGGCCCGAGGGTTGGGAAGACTGGTTCCTGTGCGAGGCCAAGGGGCAGCAGCCGGGGTTCGTGCCGGCACCGGTGATCGGTCGCGATGCGCAGGGTGGCGCGTTTGCCACGGAGGACTACTGCGCGCGGGAGCTGGATGTGGACCCGGGGCAGCCGTTGCGCAGCGTGCGCACGCTCAATGGGTGGGCGTGGTGCGTGCCGGAGGCTGGGGAAGCGGGTTGGGTGCCGATGGAGAAGCTGCGCGCAGCGGGTTGATGGATTGCGCTATCCACGCATGGCGTGGATCTACTGCAAAGCCCCCAGGTGCATGGATGCCGCACCGCCTCGGTAGATCCACGCCATGCGTGGATGCGGTGCCATGCAAGCATGGCACCCACCAAAGCCAGAGCAGTGCCATGCAAGCATGGCATCTACCGGGTTCAGCCGATGGTTTCGATACCGCCCATGTACGGGCGCAGGGCTTCAGGCACGGTGATGCTGCCGTCGGCGTTCTGGTAGTTCTCCATCACCGCGATCATCGCGCGACCCACGGCCACGCCCGAGCCGTTCAGCGTATGTGCCAGCTCCGGCTTGCCGGTGGCCGGGTTGCGCCAGCGGGCCTGCATGCGGCGGGCCTGGAAGTCGCCACAGTTCGAGCACGAGGAAATCTCGCGGTAGGTCTCCTGCGACGGCAGCCAGACTTCCAAGTCGTAGGTCTTGATGGCCGAGAAGCCCATGTCGCCGGTGCACAGCAGCACCTTGCGGTACGGCAGGCCGAGCTTTTCCAGCACCACTTCGGCGCAGCGGGTCATGCGCTGGTGCTCGGCGTCGCTGTCTTCCGGGCGGCAGATCGAGACCAGCTCGACCTTCTCGAACTGGTGCTGGCGGATCATGCCGCGCACGTCACGACCACCGCTGCCGGCTTCGGAACGGAAGCACAGCGAGTGGGCGGTCATGCGCAGCGGCAGGCGCTCGGCGTCGAGGATCTCGTCGCGGGCGATGTTGGTCAGCGAGATTTCCGAGGTCGAGATCAGGTAACGCTTCTGCTCACCCAGCTGGGTGATGAACATGTCCTCTTCGAACTTGGGCAGCTGGCCGGTGCCGTACAGGCTGTCGGCGTTGACGATCACCGGCACGTTGGTTTCCTGGTACTCGTGCTCGCCGCTGTGCAGGTCGAGCATGAACTGGGCCAGGGCACGGTGCAGGCGCGCGATCGGGCCACGCAGCACGGTGAAGCGCGAGCCGGACAGCTTGGCGGCGGTCTCGCCGTCCAGCCACTTGTTGCGCGCGCCCAGTTCAACGTGGTCGAGCACCTTGAAATCGAACTGGCGCGGGGTGCCCCAGCGCGACTGCTCGACGTTCTCGCTCTCGTCGGCGCCGGCCGGCACGTCATCGGCGGGAATGTTCGGGATGCCCATCGAGATCGTGTCGATCTTCTCGCGCAGCTCGTCCAGGGCCACTTCCGAGGCCTTCAGCTCATCGGCGAACGCGGCGACCTCGGCCATGATGGCCGAAACGTCTTCGCCCTTGGCCTTGGCCTGGCCGATAGCCTTGGAACGGCTGTTGCGCAGGCTCTGCAGCTCCTGGGTCCGCACCTGGATGCGCTTGCGATCGGCCTCCAGTGACTCCAGGGCAGACACGTCGAGCTCGAAGCCGCGGCTGGTGCGCAGGCGTTCGGCGAGGTCGGCGGGCTGGTGGCGGAGCAGGGCTGGATCAAGCATGGCGGGCGTCGTGGTGGGTAACAGGAACGGGATTATCGCCTGTTATACGGAATTCTGCCGCCCGGTTCATTCCGGCCGTGGCAGAATCAAGGCATTCCGTACTGGTCTGGTCCATGTCTGCTCCCCGTCCGTCGCCTGCCAAGTCGTTCACCGTGCATATCCCGCGCAACGCCCTGAAGATCGCCGGCATCGCCTTCGGCGTGGGCATCCTGCTGTTCGTGCTGGTCTGGCTGACCGGTCGCGACAAGGAATTCTTCCGCGCCGATCCGGCCGCGCAGACGCCGCAGGAAACCGCCCAGGTGGAACCGCTGCCAGAGCCGCTGGCCGCAGCGGCGGGTTCCAGCGACATGCCCGACGCCAAGCCGGCCCCGGTACCGGACGAAGAAGATGCGCCGAAGCTGGTGGAAACGGCCCCGCCGCCGCCCCCAGCCACGATTGAACCCGCCCCGGCCGCGCCGGGTACTGCGGCACCGGCAACTGCCAATGCGCAGCCGATGCCGATTGCCGGCCAGTCGCCGCCGCCGGCCTACCCGGCCGCCGCCCTGCGACGCGGTGAAGCGGGCAGCGTGGTGGTGCGCGTGGAGGTGGACGCCACCGGATACCCGAACAACGTGACGGTGATCCAGCGCAGCGGTTCGCGCGAACTGGACCGTGCGGCAACGGACGCGGTGCGTCGCTGGCGCTTCAGCCCGGCAGTGAGCAATGGCCAGCCGGTGCCCGGCAGCATTGAAGTGCCGTTCGATTTCAAGCCGCAGTAACTGAACGCTTCCCCGCAGAAAAGCTGAACCTTGCAGGTTGCGTTGACGCAATGCTGACACGCTGCGACGCCGCCTCGGGCAACACTCTGGGCGTCGTTACTGACGTGAGGAGTTTGCGATGACTGCCACCACCCACGAAAACCTTCATTCCCCGCAACTGCAGCAGGATGGCGCGCTTGCGCCCCGCTCGGCCTCTCCTTGGCTGTGGCTGGCCCTGATCGTGGCGATGTTCGCCGCCGCGCTGGTCTGGCTGCGCTTCGCCAACCATGACGAGGTTGCGCCAGCGCCGGTAAGCGAGCGCATGCTGCCGGCCACCGAAACGCCGGTTGCCACCACGCCTGCCCCCGCGACGCGCCACGCCGCGCCCGCGCAGAGCGAGCGCAAGGCGGCCCCGGCCGTACGCAACCGTGAGGCGCGTCCGCTGGCCAGCAACAGCAAGCCCAGCTATCCGGCCGCTGCGCTGCGTAGTGGCGTGCAGGGCAGCGTGGTTGCGAGCTTGAACGTGGATACCCGCGGCAACGTGACGGACGCGGCGATCGTGTCGCGCAGCGGTGAACGCAGCCGCGACCTGGACCGTGCCGTGTTGAACACCGTGCAGGGCTGGAAGTTCGAGCCGGCCGTGCATCAGGGCCGTGCCGTGGCCAGCGTTGTGCGCGTACCGGTGGATTTCCGCACCGAGCGTTGATCGTCGGTGGCGCCTGAAATGAAAACGGAGGCTTCGGCCTCCGTTTTTTATGCGCAGAAGCGTGCCAACCAAGGTTGGCACCTACCCGGCCATGTGATCCGCCAGGCCACGCCCGGCGGATGCGGTGCCGATCAGGCCAGGTTGAAGCCCGCGCTGCGGGCCAGGCCGTCGAAGTCCGGGAAGGACGTGGCGACGTTGGCGATGTCGTTGACGCGTACTTCGCCATGGCTGATCTGGCCGGCAATGGCGAAGGCCATCGCAATCCGATGATCGCCGTGGCTTTCAATGGTGCCACTGCCCAGCGATACGCCGCCGTGCAGGGTGGCGCCATCTTCGGTCTCGTCCACCTGCATGCCCAGCGCGCGCAGGCCGGTCGCCATCGCCGCCAGACGATCGGATTCCTTCACCCGCAGTTCGGCGGCGCCGGTCACCACGGTCTGCCCTTCAGCGGCGGCAGCGGCCACGAACAGGGCCGGGAACTCGTCGATCATGTCCGGCACCAGTTCCTCCGGAATACGCGCGCCCTTCAGCGGCGCGTAACGCACCACCAGATCGGCCACCGGTTCGCCACCCTGCTCTGCCGGGTTCTCTTCGGTGATGTCCGCGCCCATCAGGCGCAGCGCGTGCAGCAGGCCGGTACGGCGCGGATTGAGGCCGACCTGCTTCAGGCGCAGCTCGGAGCCGGGAATGATGCTGGCCGCGACCAGGAAGAACGCAGCCGAGGAGAAGTCGGCCGGCACCACGATGTCGGTCGCGCGCAGGCGCTGGCCACCGCGCAGGCGGGCCTTGCCCGGCGAGAACGCGATGTCCACGCCGAACGCGGACAACATGCGCTCGGTGTAGTCACGGGTCGGGTGCGACTCGGTCACGCTGGTCTCGCCATGCGCGTACAGGCCCGCCAGCAGCACGGCGGACTTGATCTGCGCGCTGGCCACGGGCGAGGCAAAGTCGATGCCGTGCAGCGTCTGCCCGCCATGCACGTGCAGCGGTGGCGTGCCGTCTGCCTCGGTGTCGATCTTCGCGCCCATCTGCGACAGCGGACCGGTGACGCGGCGCATCGGACGGCCGGACAGCGATTCGTCGCCAACCAGCGTGCTGTCGAATGCCTGACCGGCCAGCAGGCCGGCGAGCAGACGCATGCCGGTGCCGGCATTGCCGCAGTCCAGCGGCGCGCTGGGCGCCTGCAGGCCGTCAATGCCGACGCCATGCACGATGCGCTGCGACGCACTGGGGGTTTCGATGCGCACGCCCAACTGACTGAAGATGCGCGCGGTGGCGCGGGTGTCTTCGCCTTCCAGGAAGCCTTCGATATGCGAGGTGCCATCGGCCAGCGCGGCGAACATCACCGAGCGGTGCGAGACCGACTTGTCGCCGGGAATGGTCAGGCTGCCCTGCAGGGGCTGGCCCTTGCGGGCGATCCAGTGCTGCGCGTTGCTCATCGTTGAATGGTTCCGTAAACGCCGGGTCGCCGGCGATGCATCAGGGGCGGCGGCCGCAGCCGCCGCAGCAGGGATCAGGGCACGGCCACCGGATAGGAGCCAAGCACCTTGATCTGCGCCGAGTGCGCTTCCAGTTCGGCCAGTGCGGCCTGCATCGGCGCGTCGTCGATGTGGCCGGCCAGGTCGATGAAGAAGCCGTACTCCCACTTGCCGTGATGCGAGGGCCGCGATTCGATGCGGTTCATGCTGATGCCATGGCGCGCGAACGGGCTGAGCACGTCGAACAGCGCGCCGGGCTTGTCGTGGATGAACACCAGCACCGAGGTGCGGTCATGGCCGGAGGTCGGGAAGATGTTGCGCCCCACCACCAGGAAACGGGTGGTGTTGTCGGCATCGTTCTGGATCGGCTTGGTGACGACCTTCTTCAGGCCGTACACGTGGCCGGCGCTCTCGCCGCCGATGGCTGCTGCGTCATCGGCATTGCGCGCACGGCGCGCCCCTTCGGCGTTGCTGGCCACCGGGATCTTCTCGGCCTTGGGCAGGTTGGCGCGCATCCATGCCGAGGTCTGCATGAACGACTGCGGATGGCCGTACACGCGCTCGATGTCTTCGATGCGGCCACTGCGCGACATCAGGTACTGCTGCACGCGCAGTTCCACTTCGCCGCAGATTTTCAGGTTGGAGGTAAGGAACATGTCCAGGGTGATCTGGATGGTGCCCTGCCCCGAGTTTTCCACCGGCACCACGCCGAAATCGGCGTTGCCCGCTTCCACTTCCTGGAACACTTCTTCGATGCTGGCCATCGGCAGGCCCAGCGCCGAGCGGCCGAAGTGCTTGAGCACGGCCTGCTGGCTGAAGGTGCCTTCCGGGCCGAGGTAGCCGATCTTCAGCGGCTCCTGCTGGGCCAGGCAGGCCGACATGATTTCGCGGTAGACGTGGACCAGCACTTCATCGCTGAGCGGGCCTTCGTTGCGGTCCACCACCATGCGCAGCACCTGCGCTTCGCGCTCGGGGCGGTAGTAATCAACGGCGGCGGCGAGCTTGCCCTTGGCCTTGCCGACCTGGTGGGCGAACTGTGCGCGCTCGGCGATCAGGCTCTGGATGTCACGGTCGATCTGGTCGATCTTCGAACGCACATCGGCCAGCGCCAGTGGCGCCAAGGTCGGCACCGCGGTTGCCTTCGACTTGCCCTTGGGCTTGGACGTGGCGCTGTCCTTGGCCGGTTCGGCCTTCTTCGACGCCTTCTTGCTGGGTTTGCTTGCCATCGGAATTCCTTGTTGCGGGGCGCGCACCCGACGATGCGCGCCGTTCATTGCTCAGCCGTGACGCTGCTGGAAATCGGCCATGAAGGCGACCAGCGCCTCGGCCCCGGCCAGCGGCATGGCGTTGTAGAGCGACGCACGGATGCCACCGACCACCTTGTGGCCCTTCAGCGCCAGCAGGCCGGCGGCTTTGGCATCGGCGACGAAACGGGCATCGAGATCGGTGTTGGGCAGGAAGAACGGGATGTTCATCCGCGAGCGCGCCGAATGGGCGACCTCGTTGCGATAGAAGCCGCCGGAGGCATCAATGGCGCCGTACACCAGCGCGGCCTTGGCGGCGTTGCGCTTGGCGAACTCGACCACGCCCCCTTCGGCGAGCATCCACTTGAACACCAGGCCAGCCAGATACCAGTTCCAGGTGGGCGGCGTGTTGAGCATGGAATCGCGGGCGACGTGCGAGCGGTAATCGAAGATGTCCGCGCGCGGCTGGCCACTGCGCTCCAGCAGGTCGCGACGGATGATCATCACCGCGATACCGACCGGACCTAGGTTCTTCTGCGCACCGGCATAGATGACGCCGTAGCGGCGTACATCCAGCGGCTCGCTGGCGATGGACGAGCTGAAATCGGCCACCAGCGGCACGTTGCCGGTCTCGGGCACATCACGGAACTCGACGCCGTGGATGGTCTCGTTGGCGGTGATGTGCACGTAGGCAGCATCGGGCGAAAGCTGCCAGCCGGCGCGCTCGGGCAGCTGGCGATAGCCTTCGGCCTCGCTGCTGGCGGCGACGTTGACGTCCACGTACGGGCTGGCCTGCTTGACTGCGGTCTTGCCCCAGTGGCCGGTGACCACGTAGTCGGCACGCTGGCCGGGGCTGGCGAAGTTGAGCGGAATCAAGGCCTGCTGGGTGGTGGCGCCACCGGGCAGGAACAGCACCGCATAGTCTTCGGGGATATCGAGCAGGCGACGCAGGTCGGCCTCGGCCTCGGCGGCCACGGACATGAATTCCGGTCCGCGATGGCTCATTTCCACGATGGAGGCACCGCTACCGTGCCAGTCCAGCATTTCCGCCTGCGCCTGGCGCAGGACCGATTCCGGCAACGTTGCAGGGCCGGCACTGAAGTTGAACGCGCGCGTCATGGCACACCTGTGGGGCAAGACCCCTAGTATGCCGCACTGCACCAGCCTTGCGGCCTAGTGGCGCAAGGGAAATTTGGTTGCATCCGTATCCATTGCCGCGCGCGGTGCGGGGCCGTGCATGGTCTTGGTAGCCGCCAACCTTGGTTGGCGTACGCCGGCAGGCGTCATGGGTGCGGAGGGAACGTGCCAACCAAGGTTGGCATCTACCAGAGCCAAGGCCGGTAGCGCCGGGCCATGCCCGGCGGATGCGGTTCAGCGCGCGCCGAACCAGAGCAGCAGGCTGAGCACCGCCGCCAGCAGCAACGCACTGCCCAGCAGCCACGGCCAGCGGCGCACCCGACGCGGAGCGACCGGCACCACGGGCGCCTGTTCGGCTTCGTCGCTGCCTTCGTCATCGGCCAGCGGCGGGCGGCGGCGCGGGTCGTGCGGCACTTCCAGCACGAACCGGTGCTGGCCATCGAACACCACCTGGTCGCCAGCCTGCAGCCAGCAGTGGCGCACGGCTACGCCGTTGACCCGGGTGCCATCGGCACTGCCCAGGTCACGCAGCAATACCCGCTCGCCGTGTACTTCCACCCGCGCGTGCTGTTCGGCAAAGGCAGGCTCATCGATCTCGATGTCGACATCGCTGCCACGGCCGATCACCCGCGTGCGCGACAGGGGGTAGCTGCGGCCGTGATGCAGGCCACCGACACCGCGCAGCAGGCGCTGCTCGTCACCGCTGCCTTCAACGCTGGCGGCCGGCGCCGGTGCCTGCAGCAGGGTGTCGACCTCGCCCTGCAGGACCATTTCCACGCCGTCTACGTACACGGCGTCGCCGGCCCGCAGCAGGGCCATGCGCCGTACCGGACGGCCGTTCACATGGATGCCGCGGATACCGTTGCCGACCTGCAGCCAGAGGCCGCGATCGTCCATGCAGAACTGCGCGAGCAGCAGTGCGCCGTTGCCGGCATCACCGAGGCGGACGCTGCCATTTGCCTGGCGCACGATGCGCTGCACCCCGGGCCGCAGCGGCTGGTCGGGCTGTTGTTGTTGACTGAAGTGAACTAGCAGGTTCTGCACGCGGCGCAGACTAGCAGGTTGGCCGCCCACGAAGAAGAACCTGCGATGAGCGCTTGGCGTGGGCGCTGTCGATGCGCACAATGCTCGCCCTCTCACTGATCCCCGCCCTGCGCCAGGAGCCTGCATGTCCACCATCGATGTCCGCCACGCCCATACCCTGCCCGACACCCAGGCACGTGAAGCGATCGAACAGGTTGCCGCCAAGCTGGGCGAACGCTTCGGCCTGAAGTCGTCGTGGGCCGCCGACGTGCTGAACTTCTCCGGCAGCGGCGTGGACGGTGCGATCGAACTGCAGCCGGGCGCGGTGCGGGTAACGGCCAAGCTGGGCTTCCTGCTGTCGGCGATGAAGGGCATGGTCGAAAGCGAGATCCAGCGTGTGTTGAAGGAAAAGCTGGGCTGAACCTGCGCTGCGGCCATCACGGCCCAGCAACGTCGGCGCGCGCTACTCTCGGGGGTAGGCCCAACTCCCCCGGGAAGTGCGATGAACCGTTACGAGAATGACGACCGCCGCGACGACGATGCCGGCTTCGGCGACCAGGCAGAACGCTTTTCGCGCAAACTGAGCGATTCGGCACAGCAGGTCTGGCTGGCCGGACTTGGCGCCCTTGGGCGCGCGCAGGCAGAAGGAGGCCGCTTCTTCGATGGCCTGGTGAAGGAAGGCGAAGCCTGGGAAGCCCGGCGCCGTGAGCGTAGCGGCGAGCAGGAACCGGGCTGGCGCGACAACGTCGAGCACTCGCTGGACGAAGCCCGGGAAAAGGCCTCCGGAACGTGGGGCAAGGTCAACAAGGCGTTCGATGACCAGGTACAGGCTGTGCTCAAGCGTCTGCACGTGCCGACCGCCGATGAAGTGACCGCGCTGGAAGCACGTATCGACGCGCTGACCGCGCGCCTGGCCAAGCTGGAACACCGCGCCTCCACCGACGTCGATGCCCCCTCGCCGGGCAGCCACCAATCGCCAGGCAGCACGCCCTGAACCGCCTTTGTTGCAACGCAATAAATTTTCGTTGACAATCGCGTAGAACCCGCCAATCGCTTCGGCTGCCGTTTGTTCCCTCCCCTCACGGCTTCAGGATTGGCGGGTTTTTCGTGTCTGGCGCGTGCAGATCTGCGGGCTGCATCACGCTTGCTGTCGGGGACACCCTGACGCAATCGCCCGGTCGGCCCTTTACACTGTGGGCTTCCGTTTTCGCCCCTTCCGTCGTCGCCCTGCATGCTTCCCTGGATTCTGGCCCTGCTGTCGGCCCTGCTTACCTGCACCCTGGCCACCGTCTACCTCTGGTGGTTCAAGCGCCGACGTACCGAAATGCAACTGGGCCTGCAGGCCTTGGCTGGCATGCACTGGCGCGAGTTCTCCACCCTGATCAAGCGCATGCTGCGCGAGCAGCGCGGCCTGCGTGAACTGCAGGACCCGAGCGAGGAAAGCCGTGAGCCGAGCAGCGATTTCCTGCTCAGCGACGGCCCGAACACCTGGCGGGTGTCGTGCAAGCACGGCCTGGCCTATCGCATCGGCACCGCTGCGGTGAACGAACTGGGCGCTGCCGCGCGACTGGCGGGCGCCAAGGGCGGCATGCTGATCACCGAAGGCCGGGTTGAGCGCGATGGTCTGACCGCCGCAGAGAAGCAGGCGGTGGAAGTGATCGATGGTCCGCGTCTGTGGCCGCTGCTGCAGCCCTACCTGCCGACCGATGTTGACACCCGCGTGCGCGCGATCGCCCGTCATGAAGCGTTGCGCCGCATAGCCATCGCTGCGCTGGCTTCAGTGACGCTGGGCCTGCTGGTCGGGCTTGGCCTGCAGGGCCTGCGTAGCGAACAAGCGGATCCGACTCCGGCACCCGCCGTCGCGCCTGTCGCGCCCCCGGCCGCACAGCCTTTGCCGACGCCCACCGCGCCGGACAAGGTTGCGGATGCACCTGCTCCCATGGCCGCCGCGCCGGCGCCGCAGAGCACCGACGACGCGCGCAGCAATCCCAACCCCGACGCTGCCACGCTGGACCGCTACCAGGCCGAACTGGCCCGCGCGCTGGCCGGGCAATCCGGCATCGCCAGCGGCGTCTGGCTGACCCGGCAGACGCTGGCGATCAACCGCACTGGAGAACTGGAAACGGTGTGGCCACGCGTGTGCCAGGAAGTGCTTCGCTACCCTGCACTGCGCAACGTGCGCGTGCAGCTCAACGCCCGCCCCGGCGTGGATGAGCCGGTGCGCTGGCGGCAGTGCGCGACGTATTGATCAGGCAGCATCCACGCATGGCGTGGATCTACCCGGGGTTCTCGCGCACCGCGTAATCCAAACCGGGATTCAGTAGATCCACGCCGTGCGTGGATACGACCCTATCCCGCTCCGGGCGCGAAGCGGGCAACCAGATCCCACGCATCCCCCAGGAACATCTGACGCACGCGGGTGATCGGCTGTTCGCCGCGCCAGGTCAGGCGCTCGATCACCAGGCAGGCGGTACCGGGCTTCACGTCCAGCAGCTTGGCGGTGGGCGCATCGGCGCCCCAGGCGCTGATGCGGTGCTGGGCGCGCGTCCACGACACGTTCTGCAGCAGCCAGCTGCCCGGCGCGGTGGTGCTGAAATCCACCTCCAGCACCTCGGGCACGCCGACCGGGCTGATCAGGCGATGCTCCAGCGCCAGCGGCCGGCCATCGGCCAGGTGCAGGCAGCGCATCGCCAGCAACTGCTCACTGCCGGCCAGTTCCACCTCACCAGCATTGGCTGCCTCGGCCAGGCGCAGTTCGCGCTGCAGCAGGCGGTAGCCGTACTGATGCCCGCGCGAGCCGACCTCCATCGCGATGTCCGGGATCTCCAGCGCCACCTGCTCCAGGTGCGGTGGCTGCCGGGCCACGAAAGAACCCGCTCGGCGGCGGCGCTCGATCATGCCGCTCTCGGCCAGCGCCGTCAGCACCTTGTTCACCGTCATCCGCGAGCAGCCGTACTGCTCCATCAGCTCGTGCTCGTACGGAATACGGAAGCCCGGCGCCCACTCCCCGCTGAGGATGCGGCTTTCCAGGTCGCTGCGGATGCGCTGGTTGAGCGTGGCGGACTTGCTGGCCTTCACGTAGTGGGGTCTCGATGGTGGGAGGCGATCAGCCCAGCACGCCACGCAGGGCAGCGGCGAAGGCGGTGGTGATGGCCTCGCGCTGCAGGTGGCGGCCCTCGGCCACGCACTGGCGGCCATGGCGCCAGACCGATCGCAGCGCGCCATTACGTGCGGCGAACACCCAGCTGTCAAGCCATGCGTCACCGTGTCGCGCCTGCAGCGCGGGATGCGCGGCATCCAGTTCAACCATGTCTGCACTGGCACCCACCTGCAGGCCGGCAGCCACGCCCAGCGCCTGCGCACCGCCCTGCAGCGCCCCTTCAAACAGGAAGCGCCCGGTGCTGCGACCGGCATCCGGGGCCAACACGTTGCGACCCCGCAGGGTCAGGCGCTGGCCGTATTCCAGCAGGCGCAGCTCTTCTGCGGCATCGATCAGCACGTTGGAATCGGAGCCGACGCCAAAGCGCCCGCCCTCGCGCGCGAAGGCCTGCATCGGGAACAGGCCGTCACCCAGGTTGGCTTCGGTAATCGGACACAGGCCGGCCACGGCCTTGCTGGCGACCATCTGCGCACGCTCGTCGTCGGTGATGTGGGTGGCGTGCACCAGGCACCAACGCGCATCGACCGGGGCATGTTCGTACAGCCACTGCACCGGGCGCATGCCGCTCCATGCCAGGCAGGCTTCGACCTCGCGCACCTGCTCGGCGATATGGATGTGAACCGGCCCGTCGGTCAGCGGCAGCAGCGCGCTCAGCTCGTCGCCGGTCACCGCGCGCAGGCTGTGCGGGGCGATGCCAAGCACCGCATCGGGCAGCGTGGCCAGCGCGGTACGGGCATCATCGAGCAGCTGTGCGAACCCGTCTACGTCATGGATGAGGCGGCGCTGTGCCGGGTTCGGCGGCGCCCCACCGAAATCGGCGTGGGCATAGAACACCGGCAGCAGGGTCAGGCCGATGCCGGTCTGCCCGGCCGCAGCAGCAATCTGCACGCTCATCTCGGCGCGATTGGCGTAGGGGCGGCCATCGGCATCGTGGTGCAGGTAGTGGAATTCGCCGACGCGGGTGAAGCCGCTTTCCAGCATCTCCATGTACGCCTGGGCGGCGATGGCCTGCACCGCGTCCGGGCGCAGATGGGCCAGGAAGCGGTACATCAGTTCGCGCCAGCTCCAGAAGCTGTCGCCGTCGCCGCCGCCGATCTCGGTCAGCCCAGCCATGCCGCGTTGGAAGGCGTGGCTGTGCAGGTTCGGCAGGCCCGGCACCAGGATGGCCACGCAGGTATCGCCATCCTGCGCTGCCTGCCCGCGCGTGACCGCGGCGATGCGCCCTTCCTGCACCTGCAGGCGGACATCGGCGGCCCAGCCGTCGGCCAGCAGGGCGTGGGCGGCATGGAAGGAGTGCGGGGAACGCGAATCGGACATGGCTGGACAACCCGAATTGGACGCCTATATTGTATAGACATATAAGCACAGCCGCGTTGTGGATGCCATGCACGTCGATACCCTCTGGTCCAACGTCCACCTGATGACCCTCGATGGCGAGGGGCTGGGTGTCCTTCGCGATGCAGTACTGGCCGCCACCGATGGTCGCATCGTGCATGTCGGCCCCGCCGGCAGCGATGCCCACCTGCAGCCGACCACCCGCATCGACGGCGAAGGCCGCTGGGTGTCGCCGGGCCTGATCGACTGCCACACCCACCTGGTCTACGCCGGCAACCGCGCCAACGAATTCGAGCAGCGCCTGCAGGGTGTGAGCTACGCCGAGATCGCCCGTGCCGGCGGAGGCATTGTTTCCACGGTACGCGCCACCCGCGCCGCCTCACCAAAGCAGTTGGCACACGAGAGCCGCCCTCGCCTGCTGGCGATGCGCGCCGAAGGCGTGACCACCATCGAGATCAAGTCCGGCTACGGCCTGACCCTGCAGGACGAGCGCAAGCAGCTGCAGGTGGCCCGCGCGCTGGGCGAAGAATGCCGGGTGAACGTGGTGCCGACCTTCCTCGGTGCGCACGCGGTGCCGCCGGGCCGCGAGGCGCAGGAATACACCGACGAGGTGTGCGAGGTGATGATCCCCGCCATCGCTGCCGAAGGCCTGGCCGAAGCCGTGGACATCTTCTGCGAGAACATCGCGTTCTCGCCGGCACAGGCACGCCAGGTCTTCGAAGCCGCGCGCGCGCACGGGCTGGCGATCAAGATCCATGCCGAACAGCTGAGCAACCAGCATGGCGCCGAACTGGCGGCCGGTTTCGGTGCGCTGTCGGCCGACCATATCGAACACCTGGACGACGCCGGCATTGCCGCGATGGCCACCGCCGGCACCGTCGCCGTGCTGCTGCCTGGCGCGTTCTATTTCACCCGCGACACCACCCTGCCGCCGATCGCTGCGCTGCGCGCGGCCGGCGTACCGCTGGCGCTGGCCACCGACAGCAACCCGGGCACCTCGCCGCTGACCAGCCCGCTGCTGGCGATGAACATGGGCGCCACCCTGTTCCGCCTGACCGTGGACGAATGCATCGCCGGCTTCACCCGTGAAGCGGCGCGCGCGCTGGGCCATGGCGAGCGCATCGGCCGCCTGGCCGTCGGCATGGACTGCGACCTGGCGATCTGGGACATCGACGCGCCCGCCGACCTGGTCTATCGCATTGGATTCAACCCGCTGCACGCGCGCGTGATGCGCGGACAGCCCGACCTGCCTGCCTCCTGGAGCAACACATGAGCAACACCCTGGTTCTTCGCCCCGGCCATGTCACCCTTGCCCAGTGGCGGCAGGCGTATCGCGGTGCGCCGCTGTCGCTCGACCCGGCCGCGTTGCCGGCGGTGCGCGCGAGCGCTGCAACGGTGGCTGCCATCGTCGCCAAGGGCGCACCGGTGTATGGCATCAACACCGGTTTCGGCAAGCTGGCCAGCGTGCGCATCGAGCGCGAGGACCTGGCCACCCTGCAGCGGAACATCGTGCTTTCGCATGCCGCGGGCGTGGGCGAGCCGATGCCGGCGAATGTGGTGCGGCTGATGATGGCGTTGAAGCTGGTCAGCCTGGCCCAGGGTGCTTCCGGCGTGCGCGAGGAAACGCTGCTGCTGCTGGAAGCCATGCTGGTGAAGGGCGTGCTGCCGGTGGTGCCGGCGCAGGGCTCGGTCGGTGCGTCGGGCGACCTGGCACCGCTCTCGCACCTGGCCAGCGTGATGATCGGCGTCGGCGAGGCCTTCGTCGGCGATGAGCGCCTGCCCGCCGTGGACGCACTGGCGCGTGCCGGCCTGCAGCCGGTGGAACTGGGCGCGAAGGAAGGCCTGGCCCTGCTCAACGGCACCCAGTTCTCCACCGCGTACGCACTGGCCGGCCTGTTCGAGATCGAAACCGTGTTCCAGGCCGCTCTGGTCACCGGCGCACTGTCGGTGGAAGCGGCCAAGGGCTCGGACACGCCGTTCGATCCGCGCATCCATGCCCTTCGCGGCCAGCGCGGGCAGATCGCCACCGCCGCCACGCTGCGCACGTTGATGCAGGATTCGGGCATCCGCGAGTCACACCGCGACAACGACGTACGCGTGCAGGACCCGTACTGCCTGCGCTGCCAGCCGCAGGTGATGGGTGCGGCACTGGACATCCTGCGCCAGGCCGCGACCACGCTGGAAATCGAAGCCAACGGCGTGTCCGACAACCCGCTGGTGTTCACCGATACCGGTGAGGCGCTGTCCGGCGGCAACTTCCACGCCGAGCCGGTGGCCTTTGCCGCCGACATGCTGGCGATGGCGGTGTGCGAGATCGGCTCGATCAGCGAACGTCGCCTGGCGATGCTGGTCGACCCGGCGCTGTCCGGTCTGCCGGCGTTCCTGACGCCGCGCCCGGGGTTGAATTCCGGCTTCATGATTCCGCAGGTGACCGCTGCTGCGCTGGTGTCGGAGAACAAGCAGCGCGCCTACCCGGCCAGTGTCGATTCGATCCCGACGTCGGCCAACCAGGAAGACCATGTGTCGATGGCCGCGCACGGCGCACGCCGCCTGATGCAGATGGCCGAGAACGCGGCCAACGTGATCGGCATCGAGCTGCTGGCCGCCGCGCAGGGCTGTGACTTCCATGCGCCGCTGCGCTCCAGCGCCGCGCTGGAATCCGTGCGCGCCACCCTGCGTGCACAGGTGCCGACGCTGGAAGAAGATCGCTACTTCCACCCGGACATGGTGATCGCGACCGATCTGGTTCGCAGCGGTGCACTGGCCAATGGTCTGGGCGAGCTGCTGCCGACCGTGGAACCGCAGGCATGAATGCCCACCCCGATTGGCTGACCGTGCACGAGGGTGATGCCCCGCTGATCGTCAGCTTTCCGCACACCGGCAGCGAGCTGCCGCATGACCTGATCGGCGATTACCACTCGCCGTGGCTGGCGCGTCGCGATGCCGACTGGTGGGTGCACGAGCTGTATGACTTCGCGCGCGGCATGGGCGCGACCACGGTGCGTTCGGCGATCTCGCGTTCAGTGATCGATCTCAACCGCGATCCCAGTGGCGTGTCGCTGTACCCGGGCCAGAACACCACCGGCCTGTGCCCGCTGACCACCTTCGACAACCAGCCGCTGTACCACGCGGGTCGCGAGCCGGACGACGCCGAGATTGCCCGCCGTCGCGATACCTATTTCGCGCCGTACCACGACGCTCTGGCCAAGCAGATCGCACGCCTGCGGGCACGCCACGGCACCGTGGTGGTGTATGACGCACATTCGATCCGTTCGCACATCCCGCACCTGTTCGATGGTGAGCTGCCGCAGTTCAACCTCGGCACTGCCGGGCCGTCCGGTGCGCCGGACACTTCGTGCGACAACGCGCTGAGCGACGTTGTCGAAAATCTGCTGAAGATCAGCGGCATGAGCCAGGTGCGCAACGGCCGCTTCAAGGGCGGCTGGATCACCCGCCACTACAGCAGCATTGCCGGTGGTGTGCACAGCCTGCAGATGGAACTGGCCTGCCGCGGCTACATGCACGAACCACTACCCGACCAGGTGGACGAGCACAGCTGGCCCACCCCGCTCGACCCCGACCACGCCGCACCGCTGCGCCACACCCTGGCGCAGGTGCTCAATGCCTGCCTTGAATTCGCTACGAACCGGAGCGCCGCATGACCCGCAACGACCCGTCCCGCACCATCGCCGCGCCGACCGGCACCACGCTGAACGCAAAGAGCTGGCTGACCGAAGCGCCCCTGCGCATGCTGATGAACAACCTGCACCCGGACGTGGCCGAGCGGCCGCAGGAACTGGTGGTATACGGCGGCATCGGCCGCGCGGCGCGCGACTGGGAGAGCTTCGACGCCATCGTCGAAACGCTCAAGCGCCTGGACGATGACCAGACCCTGCTGGTGCAGTCTGGCAAGCCGGTGGGCGTGTTCCGCACCCATGCCGATGCACCGCGCGTGCTGATCGCCAATTCCAACCTGGTACCACGCTGGGCCAACTGGGACCACTTCAACGAGCTGGATAAGAAAGGCCTGGCGATGTATGGCCAGATGACCGCCGGCAGCTGGATCTACATCGGCGCGCAGGGCATCGTGCAGGGCACCTACGAAACCTTCGTGGAAATGGGCCGCCAGCACTACAACGGCAGCCTGGCAGGCAAGTGGCTGTTCACCGGCGGGCTGGGTGGCATGGGCGGCGCGCAGCCGCTGGCCGCCGTGATGGCCGGCGCCTCGTGCCTGGCGGTGGAATGCCGCAAGAGCAGCATCGAAATGCGCCTGCGTACCGGCTACCTGGATACCTGGACCGACGATCTGGATGAGGCGCTGCGCCTGATCGAAGAATCGTGCACCGCCAAGAAGCCGCTGTCGGTCGGCCTGCTCGGCAATGTCGCCGACGTGCTGGACGAACTGCTGATCCGCGGCGTGAAGCCGGACCTGCTGACCGACCAGACCTCCGCGCACGACCCGGTCAACGGTTACCTGCCGCAGGACTGGACGGTGGAAGAATGGGATGCCAAGCGCGTAACCGCACCGAAGGAAGTGGAGAAGGCCGCGCGTGCGTCGATGGCCAACCACATCCGCGCCATGCTCGGCTTCCACTCACTGGGCGTGCCGACCGTGGATTACGGCAACAACCTGCGGCAGATGGCGCTGGAAGAAGGTGTCGAGGACGCGTTCGATTTTCCGGGTTTCGTGCCAGCCTACATCCGCCCGCTGTTCTGCCGCGGCATCGGCCCGTTCCGTTGGGCCGCGCTGAGCGGCGACCCGGAAGACATCGCCAAGACCGATGCCAAGGTGAAGGAGCTGATTCCGGACAACCCGCACCTGCACCGCTGGCTGGACATGGCCGCCGAGAAGATCAAGTTCCAGGGCCTGCCGGCGCGCATCTGCTGGGTCGGGCTGGGTGATCGCGATCGCCTGGGCCTGGCCTTCAACGAGATGGTCGCCAATGGTGAGCTGAAAGCACCGGTGGTGATCGGCCGCGACCATCTGGACAGCGGCAGCGTGGCCTCGCCGAACCGCGAAACCGAAGCGATGGCCGACGGCTCGGATGCAGTGTCCGACTGGCCGCTGCTGAACGCCCTGCTCAACACCGCCAGCGGCGCGACCTGGGTGTCGCTGCACCATGGCGGCGGCGTCGGCATGGGTTTCTCGCAGCACGCCGGCATGGTGATCGTCTGCGATGGCACTGAAGCGGCAGCCAAGCGGATTGCACGCGTGCTGTGGAACGACCCGGCGACCGGCGTGATGCGCCATGCCGATGCGGGGTATGAGATCGCGATTGAATGTGCGAAGGAGAAGGGATTGGATCTGCCGGGAATCCTCGGCTGATTCGACTTGGGGTAGTGCCGGCCGCTGGCCGGCACCGCCTGATGGGAATCGCTCTGGTAGATGCCGACCTTGGTCGGCACAGCCCTCCTCGCTTGACCCTATCCCCCACCGTGACCAAGATGCGCCATCGCCGCTGACGGAACATCGCGATGTACCGCACGCTTGCTGCCGTATTGCTCTGTGCCCTGGCCATCGCACTGCCCGCTTCGGCGCGTGACGTTCCAGGCGACCTCACCGCGCAGCTGGACGCACAACTCCAGGCCAACCGCGAGCACTACGGCATCGCCGGGCAGGCAGTGCTGGTCGCGCACAACGGCACGGTGTTCTACCAGGGCGCCAGCGGCGAACGCGATCCGGCTACCCACGCGCCCGCCACCGTCGATTCCATATTCGCCGCGCACTCGCTAGCGAAACTGCTCACCAGCACCCTGGTGATGCAGCTGGTGGACCAGGAAAAGGTGGATCTGGATGCACCGGCCAGCCACTATGTTCCAGGCCTGCCCATCGCGTGGCAGGAGATACGCCTGCGCGATTTCCTCAATCACAGTTCCGGCATCTCCGAGTACTACGAGCGAAAGGGCGAACACTGGGTGAGCAAGGGCTACAACGGCCTCGCACCCGATCTCGCCGCCGCACTGAAGGTCGCCGGTTCGGCGCCGATGCAGTTCGTCCCGGGCAGCCGTGTGCAGTACACCCAGGCCAACTACCTGGTACTGACCGCGTTGCTGGAAACCCATTACGGCAAGCCCTATCCGGCCATCGCGCGCGAACGCATCCTGCAACCGCTGAAGATGCGCAGCACCTCGTGGGGCACGGCCAGCGTGCCGGCGCAGCGCGCGGCCGTGCCTTACATCGGCAAGGACGGCCAACTGCAGCCGGCCAATGAAGATCCCTGGCCGAACTACGGCTGGGGCCATGCCGACCTGCAGACCACCGTCGGCGACATGAACCGCTTCCTGCAGGCGCTGGCGACCGGCAAGCTGGTGCGCACGGCCACGCTGGAAGCACTGTGGCAACCACAGAAACTGACCAGTGGAGGCAGCAACTTCTTCTCCACCGGCTGGGATACCACCCGCAGCGACGGCTACACCCAGGTCGGCCACGATGGCGGCACCCGCGTACGGGCGCGGCTGGCCTACAAGGGCACGCTGGCCAGCGGTTACTGGGTGATCGTGTACCTGACCAATGGCAGCGCCCGCAACGTCTGGTCGAGCACGTTGGTGGAAAGCACGATGGCGGTGGCTGCGCCGGGCGAGTTTCCGCATGCGGCACTGTCCGAGCACTTGATCGGCTACGCCTTGGGCAGCGACAGCGGCAGTGAAGGCGCCCTGCATTCATGGCTGCGCGAGAGCAGTGGCATTCCTTCCAATGAGCTGGAGCGAGTCATCAACGCAACCGGCTATGCGATCCGCAACAATCTGGGTGATCGACCCGCACTGAAGGTCTTCACCCTCAACACCGCGCTGTATCCCACCTCGGCCAATGCCTGGGACAGCCTGGCCGAATGCCATGCAGCGCTGGGCGAAAGAGAGATCGCCGAGGCCCTGTACAAGAAGTCGAAGAGATTGGCGAAACAGCCGCTGTAGCGCCGAGCCACGCTCGTCTCCGGTGCCAAGAGCAGCCGAGCATGGGCTCGGCTCTACACGTATCGCGCGGCCCATACGCACCCGGTGGGTGACGTACTGTACTCGACCTGTTAACTTTCGCGACTGTTTTTTGGTTTACAGTCTGTCCGCATGCCCTTCCTGCCGTATCGCCCCACCTTCTCCCCGCTGTCGCTGGCCGTATCCCTCGGCCTCGCCACCACCGCCCAAGCCGCCCCGCAGGCCACCACCCTCGATGCGGTGCAGGTCACTGCCGCCGATGCCAGCGCCCAGGCGCGCGAAGCGCTGAAGCGCGTGCCGGGCGCCAGCAACGTCATCGACGTGGCCAAGGCGAACAGCCGCCTGTCCAGCAGTGCCGATGTGCTGGCCTACCAGCCGGGCATCAGTGCGCAGTCACCGGGCAACGAAGGCGCCAAGGTGTCGATCCGCGGCTCGGGCATCAACCGTGGCCCGGGCGCACATGCCTCCGGCATCGCGGTATCGATCGACGGCCTGCCGTTGACCGGCCCTGGCGGCACGCCCTACGAACTGCTGGAACCGTTGTGGCTGTCGCGTGTAGAAGTACTGCGCGGGGCGAACGGCTTCGAACGCGGCACGCTGGCGCTGGGCGGTGCCATCGACTACATCAGCCGCAGTGGCCGCGACTCGGCCGGCGTGCAGCTGCACTACGAAGCGGGCAGCCGTGGCTACCAGAAACGCGGCATCAGCTTGGGCGGCGTCAGTGGTGACGTCGACTACTTCCTGGCTTATACCGATACCGAATTCGACGGCTACCAACGGCATGCGTCCGGCGATGGCAAGGGCGCGATGGCCAACATCGGCTGGCAGATCACACCCGACCTGCAGACCCGCTTCTTCGTGCGCTACCGCGAAACCAACCACGAAACACCCGGGC
>RCUP01000174.1_pt1 | contig 60991 bp, 59 predicted proteins | sample 2166341 | NCBI WGS metagenome assembly RCUP01 (sample SAMN09932325, study PRJNA488358) | compost metagenome | isolation source: compost soil in succinonitrile-enriched | place: Germany: Experimental Botanical Garden | reverse complement strand
ATGCTGGCCTGTCACGCCGGAGGTCGCGGGTTCGAGTCCCGTCCGCTCCGCCATTGCAAAACTCTTAAATCCTCGTGAAAAAACTTTGAAAAAAGTGTTCAGCGGGGTAGGTTTTCAGGAAGTCTTCGGATATACTGAGCGCCTGCAAAGTTTCAAGCGCGGAGCGGTAGTTCAGCTGGTTAGAATGCTGGCCTGTCACGCCGGAGGTCGCGGGTTCGAGTCCCGTCCGCTCCGCCAACTCTAAGAGCCCTCGACGCAAGTCGGGGGCTTTTTCTTTGCGTCGTTTTCATCTTTTGATGGGCGCGATCGTGTCGATCGCCTGGCCATGATCGCGGCAGACCCCGCCGGCACTGCTTTTGGTCCACGCCGCGAAGCGGGTTACACTGCCGGGCTCGCCAATCAAGCCTTGTGATTCCTCACCATGCTGCAGAAACTCCGCGACAAGACCTCAGGCTGGATCGTTACCGTGATCCTGGGGCTGCTGATGATTCCGTTCCTGTTCGTCATCGACAACAGCTACCTCGGTGGCGTCGGCGCACAGAACGTCGCCAAGGTTTCGGCACCGCCGACCTGGTGGCGCTCGGCACCGTCCTGGTGGCCGGTGCGCATGATGTGGCAGCACCATGAGATCAGCGCACAGGATTTCCGCACCCGTTTCGAGCAGGAACGCATGCGCGAACGCCAGCAGCAGGGCGAGAACTTCGACCCGCGCGCGTTCGAAAGCACCGAGAACAAGCTGGCCGTGCTCGACCAGTTGATCGACGAGCAGGTCGTGCGCCTGGTCGGTGAGCAGGCCGGTGTCGTGATTGGCGACGGCGCTGTGCGCGAATACATCACCACCATTCCGGGCTTCCTGGGCGCCGATGGCAAGTTCAGCGAAAGCAATTACCGTCTGGCCCTGGCCGGTGGCAATCCGCCACGCACGCCGACCCAGTTCCAGGAACTGGTGCGTGAGAGCCTGCAGCAGTCGGTGATCCCGTCGGGCCTGCAGAACTCCGGCTTTGTCACCCAGGCCGAGACCGAGCGTCTGTTGAAGCTGCTGGGCGAGACCCGCGATGTGGAGCTGGCCGCACTGCCGGAAGTTCCGGTTGATACCGCGCCGGTGACCGATGAGCAGATCAAGCAGTGGTACGACAGCCATGGCAAGGATTTCCGCCAGGCCGAATCGGTGTCGCTGGAATATGTCGAGCTCAATGGTGCGAACCTGCCGGCGCCGACCGCGGCCGACGAGGCGACCCTGCGCAAGCGCTATGAAGACGAAAAGGCCAAGTTCACCACGCCGGAACAGCGCCAGGCGGCGCATATCCTGATCACCGGCGACGGTGCTGAAGCCAAGGCCGCCAAGCTGGCTGTCGAAGCAAAGGCGGCAGGTGCCGATTTTGCCGCGCTGGCCAAGGCAAACTCGGAAGATCCCGGTTCCAAGGCGCAGGGCGGTGACCTGGGTTGGGTGGAACGTGGCGCGATGGTCAAGCCGTTTGAAGACGCACTGTTTGGCGCCAAGGCCGGTGAAGTGATCGGCCCGGTCAAGACCGACTTCGGCTTCCACATCATCAAGGTCGCTGCGGTTCGTGGCGGCCAGGGCAAGTCGTTTGAAGAAGTGCGTGACACCCTGGCAGCCGAGCAGCTGAAGGCCGACGGTGAGCGTGGCTTCAACGATCTGGCAGGCCGCCTGGTCGATGCCATCAACAAGAGCCCGAGCGACCTGGCCGCAGCCGCCAAGGACGTCGGCCTGTCGATGCAGACGCTGGGCCCGATCACGCGCACCACCGCCACCGGCATTGCCGCTGATCCGGCCGTGCTGCGTGCTGCCTTCTCCGATGTCCTGGTGCAGGACGGTACCGCCAGCGATCCGATCGCCCTGGGTGGCAGCAGCAACCACAGCGTGGTGATCCGTGTTGCCGCGCATACCCCGGAGCAGGCGATGCCGTTGGACAAGGCGCGTGAGCAGGTGATCGCCGCGATCCGTGCCGACCGTCAGCGCCAGGCCGGTGACAAGGCCGCTGATGCCCTGCTGGCCAAGCTGAAGGCGGGCGCGACCCTGCAGTCGCTGGCCGCCAGCGAGAAGCTGCAGCTGAGCCCGATGCCGGGCCTGCCGCGCAGCCAGCCGGTGCCGACCCCGGAGATCAACCGCGCGATCTTCAGCGCGCCGGTGCCGGCCGAAGGCAAGCCGAGCTACGGCAAGGTCGATGTCAACGGCCATGCGCTGGTCTTCGCGGTGAACAAGGTCAACCCGGGCGACATCAAGGAAGTGACCGCCGAGCAGCAGAAGCAGCTGAAGGACCAGCTGAGCCAGATCGACGGCATGGCTGCGGCCAAGGCCTACATCGAGGCGATGCGCAAGAATTTCTTGATCCAGACCACCGAAGCGAACCTGTAAGCCCTCTGGCGAGCAGGAACGAAAAGGCCCGGCGTTGCCGGGCCTTTTTTGTGCGAGAGCGCTGCTGGAGATTGAACTGTAGAGCCGAGCCTATGCTCGGCTTGTCATGAACCCCGACAGGTCGCAGGCAAGAAAAAGCCGAGCAGAGGCTCGGCTCTACACGGGGAGGCGCTTGGCCTGTCCGTCAGTCTTCGACGCGCAGTACCGCGCCTGGCTTCAGCACGCTGCTGCCGCTCAAGCCGTTCAGCGACAACAGTGCCTTGACCGGCATGCCGTAGCGGCGGGCGATGGTCCAGGCCGATTCGCCGTTGCGCACGGTGTGGCGACGGTTGCGCGGGCGATCAGCAGCCGACGCGACCACCTTTGCCACCTGCGGGCTGGGCGCAGCGCTAGCAGTGCTGGCCAGTGCGGTGGCAACGGCCGTGCTGGCGATGTCGGCAACGTTCGCGTTGGACGCCGAAACCGGGGCCAGTACGCGGGCCGTGCCCGACGGGCGGTTGCCGGCGGCCAGTGCCGGATTCAAGCGGGCGATCTTCGCCGGGTCCAGGGCGCGCTGGGCGGCCCACTGCTGGACGCTGGTGCCCGCCGGCAGGGTGTGGTCCTTCAGCACCGGTACGGTGCGGTCCAGCGAGGCCATCACGCCCGGCTGGTCTTCCACGTCTTCCAGCACGCAGGCCAGGGCATGCAGCTTCTCGACATAGGCGTGGGTGACCGGCGACAGCCCGGGCAGGCCGGCCGGCTTGGCGTTCTGCGCGTTCATGCCGGCCTTGCGCATGGACTGCAGCACGCGGTACTCGCCGGCGTTGTAGGCCATGGTGGCCAGGCGCCAGTCACCGCCAAACATGCCATGCAGGGTCTTCAGGTAGCGCACGGCGGCCTGGGTGGACTCCACTGCCGACAGCCGGCCGTCGTAGTTGTTGCTCATCGGCACGCGATGGTTGCGTGCGGTGGTGGCGATGAACTGCCACAGGCCGGTCGGGCCGCTGCCGTTGCGGGCATTGGGCCGGTAGCCGCTTTCGACGAAAGGAATCAGGGCGAATTCGGTGGGCAGGTTGGCTTTGCGCAGCTCTTCGACCACATAACCGAACAGCACCAGCGCGTCGTCATCCTGGTTGGCCAGCCGCGAAGGGGCGTGGGCGAACTGCTTCTGCCAGCGCGGGCTGGTCGCCTCGGCGTCGCAGGTAGGTTCAGCCAGGCCGTCGCGGAAGCTGGAGAAGATCTCCTGGCCGTTGCGGACCGATGCGGCCGGCAGCGTTGACTGATCCAGTGGCAGGGCCGAGGCGGCGGTCAGGTTCTGGCTGATGCCGGCGCCCAGCGATTGTGCGCCGGCAGTTCCGGCCAACCCCAGGACAAGACCCAGGGCCAGCGGCAGACTTCGGCGACTCATGCGCGGAAGCCGTCTTTCCAGTGCCGGAGACCGGCCATGACGTCGACGTCGTCCACGACCTCGCGCCCCAGGTGCGCCGACACGGCCGCGCGGATGGGCGCAGTGTGGGTACGCAGGAACGGATTACAGGCAATTTCATCGGCCAGGGATACTGGCAGGGTGGAACGGTCATCGCGGCGCATGGCCAAAGCCTCCTCTTGGCGCTGCAACAAGGCAGCGTTGGCGGGGTCGACATGCCGCGCGAAGACGGCATTTGACACGGTGTACTCGTGAGCGCAACACAGCAGCAGTTGCGCGGGCAGGGCACCCAGCTTGCGCATCGATGCCAGCAGCTGGGACGGCGTACCTTCGAACAGGCGTCCACAGCCCAGGCTGAACAACGAATCTCCGCTGAAAAGCTGTTCAGCGGTGTGAAACGCGATGTGGCTGCGGGTGTGCCCGGGGACGGATAGTACGTGGAACATCCGGCCCAGTGCCTGAACACGTTCACCTTCGCCGACCCGCTCGGTGGCCATCGGGATGCGCTCTTCGACCGGTGCGACCACGCGCACGCCGGCGAAACGCGCCTGCAGCGCCGCTACCCCGTCGATGTGGTCGTCGTGATGATGGGTGAGCAGGATGGTGTCCACGCGCACGCCTTGGTCGGCCAGCGCCAGTACCGGCGCAGCGTCGCCGGGATCGACGACCACGGCAGCGCCGTCGTCGGCGATCAGCATCCAGATGTAATTGTCCGCAAATGCGGGCAGGGCAGTCAGTCGCATAGAATTGGACCATGCCCGCGCTGCAGAGCACCCGTCAAGCGAGCCAGGCCCCGTGGTTCGACAGCGAACCGGCGGAGGCCTTGCGCGTGCTCGAACGGCAACTGCTGCTGCCGCAGCTGTCGCTGTTGCCGGCCCGGCCCTGGTTGTGGATCGCCCCCAGTGCCGCCTGGCTGGCTGATGCGCAGCTGGGCGGGCGTGGCCTGCGGCTGCATCGCGAGGGCACTGGCTACGCTGGCGATACCCGCTGCGCACTGCCGTTGCCGCTGCCCAACGAGAGCGTCAACGCCATCGTGCTGCAGCATGTGACCGTCGGTGATGCCGACCATCTGCTGGACGAATGCGAGCGCGTGTTGATGCCCGGCGGCCATCTGTGGCTGACCAGCCTCAATCCGTTCAGCCCGTTCCGCACCCGCTGGCGCCAGCACGGGCTGGCGGTACGCACGCCGCAGCGCATCCGCCAACTGCTGCAGCGCCACGGGCTGGAATGCGAGGACACGCGCTACCTGGGGCCGATGTGGCAGGGTGCCGGCAGCCGCCATCGCGGCGGCTGGGCCCCCCTGCGCGCGGCCTGCCTGTTCCACGCCGAGAAACGCACGCTGGCCCTGCCCGGGCCGACCCCGTTGCCCGTGCGCTGGCACGGCACCGTTGCTACCTGATCTGGAGTTGTATTGAAAACCATCGAAATCCACACCGACGGTTCCTGCCTCGGCAATCCCGGCCCCGGTGGCTGGGCGGCGCTGCTGCGTTACAAGGGGCATGAGCGCGAACTGAGCGGTGGTGAAGCGCATACCACCAACAATCGGATGGAGCTGATGGCGGCCATTTCCGGCCTGGAGTCGCTGACCGAACCCTGCGAGATCGTCCTCTACACCGATTCGCAGTACGTACGGCAGGGCCTGACCCAGTGGCTGCCGGGCTGGATCCGCAAGAACTGGAAGACCGCCGGCGGTGACCCGGTGAAGAACCGTGAACTGTGGGAGCGCCTGCAGGCAGCCACGCTGCGGCACCAGATCGATTGGCGCTGGGTGAAGGGCCATTCCGGCGATCCGGACAATGAACGCGTGGATACCCTGGCCCGCAACGCCGCGATCCAGATCCGCGACGGCAGCCCGGTAAACTGAGCCCATGCGTCAGATCATCCTTGATACCGAAACCACCGGCCTGGAGTGGAAGAAGGGCAACCGCGTCGTCGAAATCGGCTGCGTCGAGTTGTTCAAGCGCCGCCCGACCGGCAACACCTATCACCAGTACCTGAAGCCCGACTGCGAATTCGAACAGGGCGCGCAGGAAGTCACCGGCCTGACCCTGGAGTTCCTGGCCGACAAGCCGCAGTTCGCGCAGGTCGTGGAGGAGTTCCTGGCCTTCATCGATGGCGCAGAGTTGATCATCCACAACGCCGCGTTCGATCTGGGCTTCCTCGACAACGAGCTGTCCCTGCTCGGCGAGCAGTACGGGAAGATCACCGATCGCTGCACGGTGATCGATACCCTGGCGCTGGCGCGCGAGCGTTTCCCGGGCCAACGCAACTCGCTCGATGCGCTGTGCAAGCGGCTGGGCGTGGACAACTCGCACCGCGCCCTGCATGGCGGTCTGCTGGATGCGCAGATCCTGGGGGATGTGTACATCGCGTTGACCTCGGGCCAGGAGGAGATCGGCTTCGGGCTGGGCGATGACGATGCCGGTGGCGCTGCGGCGTTGCAGGCGTTCGATGCGTCCAAGCTGCTGCCGCGCCCGCGCGTGGTGGCCACGCCATCGGAACAGGAAGCGCACGCGGCGCGTCTGGAGCGGCTGCGCAAGAAAGCTGGCCACGCGTTGTGGGATGGCCCGAAGGTGGAAGAGGCTGCGAGCGCGTAGGACGCATGGCGGGGTGACAGGTGCGAAATGCAGCCACGCATGGCGTGGCTCTACGGTAGATCCACGCCATGCGTGGATGCCGTTGCTCAGTGGCAGCGCACCAGGATCACTGTGATGTTGTCCGATGACGCGCCAGCGCAATCGCGCTGCCGCCCCACAATTTGCGTTGCAAATCGTGGGCCCCGTCTCACCAGCATCCATACCCCCGCCGCTTCGCGGCCGCCCCCTGACTCAGGGGGCTTCCCTCCAGCCGGCTTCAGTGGCAGCGCACCAGGATCACGGTGATGTTGTCCGAGCCGCCGCCGTCGAGGGCGGTGGCGACCAGGCTGTCCACGCATTCCTGGGCGCTGGCATCGTCGAAGGCGAGGGTGCGGGCGATGCCGCGATCATCCACTTCCTCGGTCAGGCCATCACTGCACAGCAGCAACTGCATGCCCGGGCGCAGCTCGCCGCTGGTGGTCGCCACATTCAGGTGTGCCGGGTCGGTGACGCCCAGTGCCTGGGTGACCACGTTGCGGTGCGGATGGGCGCGCGCCTGCTCGGCGGTCAGGTTGCCCTGCGCGACCAGTTCCTGCACCACGCTGTGGTCCTGGCTGAGCTGGGCAAGCTGGCCATCGCGCCACAGATAGGCGCGGCTGTCGCCGACCCAGGCCACTTCGTAGCGGTTGCCCTGCACCCGTGCAGCGACCACGGTGGTGCCCATCGGCAGGCTGTCGTTGCGCCGGCGCGAGGCGCGGATGATCTCTTCGTCGGCCGTGCGGATCGCCTGCGCCAACGGCGCGCCACGGCGGATCTCGCGGACGATGGTCTCGCGCGCCAGCGCGCTGGCCACTTCGCCGCAGGCGTGCCCGCCCATGCCGTCGGCCACCAGCCACAGGGCCAGCTCGCCGTCACCGTAATAGGTGTCCTCGTTGAGCTCGCGGCGCAGGCCGGGGTGGGTGAGATGTCCGAATTCGATCATGGTGGGTGCTGGGGACGGGGTAATGCCGGGGAGAACGGCATCATCACGGCCAAGCGGACATCCGGCAAGCCATGCAGTCAGGAAAATTTCACTTCGCAGGCCATAATGACTTGTCGTCAGCCGCGCTTCCTCGTATGATGCGCGTCCCCGGTTCGCCGGGGAACATCTGGAGAGGTGGCAGAGCGGTTGAATGTACCTGACTCGAAATCAGGCAGGCGTTTATAGCGCCTCGGGGGTTCGAATCCCCCCCTCTCCGCCAGATAAAGAAAAAAGCCGTCCCATGGGGCGGCTTTTTTCATGGCCCGCGTTCGAGCAGTGCACGCGCATGCAGCAACGATCTGCGCCGACCCTGCGGGGGGATGAGAAGCCCCGACGGGGTTCGACGGTTCTGCAGGAGCAGAACCGGACAGCCGCAGGCTGGCCCTGGAGCGCGCAGCGCGCAAGGGCGGGGTGCATGGATGCACCCCGCAATCCCCCCCTCTCCGCCAGATTAAAAAAGAAGGGCTGCCGAAAGGCAGCCCTTCTTTTTTAATCTGGCTGGGGATGCGACGACGCTGCGCGCGTCGCCCCAAACGTTGCGGTGCAACGTTCGGGCCCCTCCCTTTGCCGGCCTCTCCCCGGGATGCTTCAGTAGATCCACGCCATGCGTGGATGCCGTTCGCATGCGGCGGGTTACCATGTATCCCATCACCTGCTGGAGCTCTCTCGATGACCGCTGAAATCCTCGTCCCCGTTTCATTCGGCGAGCTGCTGGACAAGATCTCGATCCTGCAGATCAAGTCCGAGCGCATCAGTGACGAAGGCAAGCTGGCCAACGTGCGCAAGGAATTGTCCGCGCTGGAGACCACGTGGATGGCACACCCGGCGGCAGTAAAGGACATCGCCAAGCTGCGTGCTGAGCTGAAGACGGTCAACGAGCAGCTGTGGGAGATCGAGGACGACATCCGCCTGAAGGACAAGGCGCAGGCCTTCGATCAAGGGTTCATCGACCTGGCCCGCAGCGTGTACCTGCGCAACGACGAACGCGCGCGGATCAAGAAGGCGATCAACCTGGCGCTGGGCTCGGCCTACGTGGAAGAAAAGTCCTACCAGGACTACACGCAGCGCGCGTAATCCCAGGCAGCCCGATGCAATGGATCCACGCCATGCGTGGGTGCAGCCACCGGGATGCGGGACGGTGCGGACCAAGGTCCGCGCCCATCAGACACCGCTCAACCGCTCGGTCCGCCACTTACCCCAGATGGTCGGCCACGTAGCGCTCGAACGCGGCAATGCCGTCCTCGACGGTGATCAGTTCCATCACGTCGTCGAATTCGATCTTGGTGCCCCACTTGAGGTCGGCTGCCTGCTTGCCCAGGTACTTGCGCGCTGCGTCGTCGTAGCGGTCCGCGCAGTAGCGGCGGTCCGAATAGGGGCCGCTGCGGTTCGGGTTGCTGGCCGCATGCAGGCCCAGCACTTTGGTGCCCATCGCGTTGGCGATGTGCATCGGGCCCGAGTCCGGCGTCATCACCAGGTTGGCGCGGGCCAGCAATGCCGGCAACTGCTTGAGCGTGTCCTTGCCGACCAGGTCCAGCGCCGGAACATCCAGCTGGGCCAGGATGGCATCGGCCATGCTGCGCTCCAGTTCGCTGCGGCCGCCGCACAGCACGATCCGCCAGCCGCGCGCGACGGCATGGTTGGCGACCTCGGCATAGCGGTCGGCGTACCAGTTGCGGCGCACGTGGCTGGAGCAGGGCGAGATCATCAGCACCGGCCGGCCATCGTCCTGCCATTGCGCAGCGGCCCAGTCATACGCTGCCTGCGGCACGGCCAGATCCCAGCTGACGTCGGTCTGGCGCAGGCCCAGCGGCTCGCAGAAGCTGCCGATGGCATCGAGCACATGGATGCCCGGGCGATCAGCGATGCGTTCGTTGATGAAGAGGCCGTGGAGGTCCTTGGAGCGGCTGCGGTCGTAACCGATGCGGCGCTCGGCGGGAATGAAGGCCGACAGCACGTTCGCGCGGAACGCCACCTGCATCTGCAACAGCGCCTCGAAACGTCCGGGCGGCAGCTGCTTGCGCAGTTCCTTCACCCCGGCCATGCCGGTCTTCTTGTCGTAGGCATGGAAGGTGACGCCCGGCAGGCCATCAAGCAGCTTCTGCCCGACCTTGTCGATGATCCAGTGGATCGGCGTGTCCGGGCGCGCGGCCTGCAGGGTGCGCACCAGCGGCACTACGTGGGTCACATCGCCAAGAGCGGACAGGCGCAGAAGACACAAGGAGGAGGACGCTGATGCCATGTGTTGTTAGACTCAAAGGAATGGTCGCATTCGACGCCAATGAAGCGCTGACGCCATGCCGCGAGGGTCGCGGCATCGGGGCCATTCTGTTCGACCGCGAGCGGCTGCGGCAAGCCGACATCGGTCTGTTCTCGCCACAGCACTGGGCCGGCAAGGCCCGGCCGGTGGGTGAGGGCGGCCGCGGCAGCGCCTGGTTCGTGGATGCGCCGTTCGGTCCCAGCGTCCTGCGGCACTACCTGCGCGGGGGGCTGGCGGCCCGGATCAGCCACGACCAGTACATCTGGCGGGGGGCGGACCGGACCCGCAGTTTTGCCGAATTCCGGCTGATGCGCGCACTGCGCGAGAAAAAGCTGCCGGTGCCCAGGCCGATTGCCGCCTTCTACATGCGTGAGGGCCTGCGCTACCGCGCCGCGATCCTGATGGAGCGGATCGAAGGGGTGCGCTCGCTGGCCGACCGCGCACTGGTGGCCGGGCGCGGTGCGCCGTGGGAGGAAACCGGGCGGATGATCGCGCGCTTCCACCGTGCCGGGCTGGACCATGCCGATCTCAATGCGCACAACATCCTGTTCGACGGCAACGGCCATGGCTGGCTGATCGACTTCGATCGCGGGGTGATCCGCATCCCGGCCACGGCCTGGCGCGAGCGCAATCTCAAGCGCCTGCTGCGCTCGCTGATCAAGCTGCGCGGCGAGCGCAGCGTGGAAGACGTGGAAAAAGACTACGCGCGCCTGCGTCGCGCCTATGACATGGCCTGGAACCGGGGCACCTGATGGACTGGTCGTTGCGTTTCCTCGGCGTCGGCAATGCGTCGGCGGTCGAGCTGGGTTCGCCGATGTCGGTGATCGAGCGTGATGGTCGGCCGTGGCTGACCATCGACTGTGGTGGTGAAGGCCTGACCGCGTTCAAGGCGCACTACGGGCATATGCCGCAGGCGTTGTTCGTCACCCATGTGCACCTGGACCATGTGGCCGGTTTCGAGCGCCTGTTCGTGGACACCTTCTTCAGCGCGCAGCGGCGCGGCAAGGTGCGCCTGTACGTGCCGGCCACCGTGGTGCCGCTGCTGCACAAGCGCATCGGCGATTACCCGAACGTGCTGGCCGAGGGCGGCGCCAACTTCTGGGATGCCTTCCAGCTGATCGTGGTGGGCGATGCGTTCTGGCACGAGGGCGTGCGCCTGGAAGTGTTCCCGGTTCGCCACCACTGGCCGGAGACGGCCTATGGCCTGCGCCTGCAGGGCGCGCTGACCTGGAGCGGCGATACCCGGCCGATTCCGGAAATGCTGGCGCGCTTTGCTAACGACAATGAGCTGATCGCCCACGACTGCGGGTTGCACGGCAATCCTTCGCATACCGGGGTGGATGACCTGGAGCGCGAGTACAGCGCCGAGCTGCAGGCACGGATGATGCTGTACCACTACGCCAGCGTGGCCGATGGCCAGGCCTTGGCCGAACGCGGGCACCGGGTGGCACAGCCGGGCCAGTGCGTAGTGCTGGCCACGCCGACTGCCCCGCACGTACTGGCGCAGGATCCGCCGTGAGCAGCGCTGGCCACGCCGCAATGCCGGCGTTGGCTGCCGAGCTGGAGCGGCTGGAACGTGCGCTGCATTGCCCGCAGCTGCGCGCAGATCATCAGCGCTTGGCGGCATTGCTGGATGAGGATTTCAGCGAGATAGGCAGCTCCGGCCAGTGCTACGGCCGTGAGGCCGCGCTGGAAGAGATCCCGCTGGAGCGTGCGCAGGTGGTGATCGAGTCGGACCAGTACGTCGTGTGGATGCTGGCAGAGGGCCTGGCACAGGTGCGTTACCGCAGTCGCTACCACGTCGATGGCCAACCACAGCGCTGGGTGCTGCGCAGCTCGCTGTGGCGTCTGCATGCAACGGGTTGGCGGGTGGCGTTCCATCAGGGCACGCCCGAGGCACGGTAGCGCCGGGCCAGGCCCGGCGAAGGGCGCCAACCAAGGTTGGCATCCATCAGGGGCGGGGTATCGCCCGAAAAGGCGGTGGCCCCGCCGGCTGACCTCGGCGCCCGCGTCGATCGATACCGTTGCTGCCTTCCGGCCCTGGCGGAGTTTTCGACCTAGCGTCGCGAGGGGCCGACGGGGCCACCATAGAGACGTTGGCCGCCCGGAGGCGGCCGATTCACGGATCAGGGGAAGCAGCGCGTCGTGCGCCGGAGACCACAGCCGGACTGCGCATCAGTTGACCGATGGCAGACGCGCATTCTAGCGCAGGCATGGGTGCTGATGCCAGCTTCACGCGCTGAATCCGATGTAACCCGTTGCCTGCGGCATCGGCCCGCGGCTGCTGCCGTTGGTAGAATCCGGCCGCAGGAGGAACGACCTCCCCCACATCGGGATTCAATGACCAGGACGGCCTGGCCCTACCAAAGGAGGGCTGTCATGGCCTGGATCTATCTGTTGTTTGCCGGCCTGCTGGAAATCGTCTGGGCCGTGTCGATGAAGCAGTCTGAAGGCTTCACCAAACTCACCCCCACCGTCATCACCATCGTCGGCATGATCGCCAGCTTCTGGCTGCTGGCCGTCGCCATGCGCAGTCTGCCGCTGGGCACCGCCTATACGATCTGGACCGGTATCGGCGCGGTCGGTGCCTTCGTGGTCGGCATCGTGTTCCTGGGCGAGCAGGTCAGCCCGATGCGGATTGGCGCGGCGGTACTGATCGTCGCCGGCCTGGTGCTGATGAAACTCTCCAGCAGCTGAGGCGGGCATGGTTGCGGCGGGGGGCTACAGCACCCGCTCCATTTCCACGGCGTCGATCCCGGCGCCGTGGCCGTCGGCCACCACGCGTACCACCTGGAAGCCGAGGCCGGCATAGAAGCCCTGCGTGTGCTGGCTGGTGCTGAGCGTGATGCGCCGGATCGACGGGTCTGCTGCAGCCTGGTGCAGGCGGGCCACTGCCAGCGCGCGTCCCAGCCCCTGTCTGTGGCGACCTCTTTCAACCATGCCCCAGCAGAAGCTGGCGCTGCCTTCGCCGCAGTTCCAGAGGCCGCCACAGGCCACCACCTGGCCCTCGACCTCGATCACCTGGAATGCGCACTGCGCGGCGTGTTCATGCAGGAAGCGCTCGAAGTCACCTCGCTCCTCGGGGGCGAAATAGGTGGGCACGTTGCTGTCGAAGATTGACAGGCAGGCGGTGATATCGCTGCAGTCGTAGGGGCGGGGTGTCATGAAGGAACGTCATCGTGGTGGCGCACTCATTGTGCGCGACGTCCGCATCATTGATGTCCGAACATGGCGAGCCCGGAAACCGGTTCGGGCGCAGACTGCAGGTCCCCGTCATCAGGAGGTTACATGTCGAATGCTCATGCCAGTTTCGTAAAACTCCATCAAGGCGCCGATCTTTACGTGCTGCCCAACGTATGGGATGCCGGTGGCGCCCGCCTGGTCCAGCAGCAGGGGGCGCTCGCGGTGGGAACTTCGAGTGCTGCGATGGCGTGGTCCTGCGGTCATGCCGATGGCGGTGCGCTGCCTGATACCGCGCTGCTGCAGCGGGTTTCCGAAATCGTTGGTGTGACCTCGTTGCCGGTCACTGTCGATATCGAGGACGGCTACAGCGATGCCCCCGACGTGGTCGCCGCGAGGGTGCTGTGCCTGGCCGATGCCGGTGTGGTCGGGATCAACATCGAAGACGGCGCAGGCAACCCTGCGGCACTGGTGGCCAAGATCACCGCCATCCGCTCGGCGCTTGGCGGGCGATCGCTGTTCATCAATGCGCGCACCGATGTGTATCTGCGCAGCCTGGCCGAAGGTGATGAGGCAGTCAGGATGAGCATCGATCGGCTGCGGGCCTATGCACGTGCCGGTGCCGACGGCGGCTTTGTGCCGGGACTGCGCGCGCTGGACGAGGCTGCTGCGCTTGCCGGCGCCGTGCCGCTGCCTCTCAACCTGATGTGGCTGCCGGGGATGGCGTCGTTTGCTGCGCTGTCGCAGGTCGGCGTGCGGCGGCTGAGCGCAGGTCCCGCGTTGTTCATGCACGCCTGGACGGCGATGGCTGCGGCGACCACGGATTTTCTCGGCGACGCGATGGCGATGCCGGAGGGGGCACCGGGGTATGCGGCCTTGAACCAGCTGTTCAGCGAAAGGTGAGGGCGCCAAGGCGGCGCGCCGACAGGCTGGGCCGCGGGCGGGTAGTCGACTCGACCGGGTCGACGCATCCACGCATGGCGTGGATCTACTGCCATATCTGGAGGAGCAAGCCCCTCTGTTGAGGGGCTGCTCCGACAGGGGCGGGGAGAGGCAGGCAAAGGGAGGGGCCCGGACGTTGCGCAGCAACGTCTGGGGCGAAGCGCGCGCAGCGCACTTCGCGTCCCCAGCCAGATAAATAAAAAAGGCCACCCGAAGGGCAGCCTTTTTTATTTATCTGGCGGAGAGAGGGGGATTGCTGGGTGCATCCCTGCACCCAGCCCTTCCGCGCTGCGCGCTGCAGGGCCAGCCTTCGGCTGTCCGGTTCTGCTCCTGCAGAACCGTCGAACCCCGGCGGGGCTTCTCTCGCCCGATGCTCTCCACCAGACAACAAATAAAAAAGCCGCCCAGAGGGCGGCTTCTTCATTTGTCTGGCGGAGAGAGGGGGATTCGAACCCCCGAAGCGCGGTTTAGACGCTTACACACTTTCCAGGCGTGCTCCTTCAACCACTCGGACACCTCTCCGGATCCCTGCCATCGGCAAACGCCTCAGCAGGGGCGCAGATTCTAGCGGGCGCAGCGGCAGGACACAAGCACTGGTTTGCAGGGCGAGAGGGCTGGACAGGCGTGGCACAATGGAACATCCGATGGAAGACGGTGGCCTGATGTCCTATCTCGTCCTTGCCCGCAAGTGGCGTCCGAAGCGTTTTGCCGAGCTGGTGGGCCAGGAACACGTGGTCCGTGCGCTCAGCAATGCGCTGGACAGCGGCCGGGTCCACCATGCGTTCCTGTTTACCGGTACCCGCGGCGTGGGCAAGACCACGATCGCGCGCATCTTCGCCAAGTCGCTGAACTGCGAGCAGGGCACCAGTGCCGATCCCTGCGGCCAGTGTGCGGCCTGCCTGGACATCGACGCCGGTCGCTACATCGACCTGCTGGAAATCGATGCCGCGTCCAATACCGGCGTGGACGATGTGCGCGAGGTGATCGAGAACGCCCAGTACATGCCCTCGCGTGGCAAGTACAAGGTGTACCTGATCGACGAAGTGCACATGCTGTCCAAGGCCGCGTTCAATGCGCTGCTGAAGACGCTGGAAGAGCCGCCGGAACATGTGAAGTTCCTGCTGGCCACCACCGACCCGCAGAAGCTGCCGGTCACCGTGCTCAGCCGCTGCCTGCAGTTCAACCTCAAGCGCCTGGATGAAGATCAGATCCAGGGGCAGATGACCCGCATCCTCACCGCCGAGGAGATCGAGTCTGACCCTACCGCCATCGTGCAGCTGGCCAAGGCCGCCGACGGCAGCCTGCGTGACGGCCTGTCGCTGCTCGACCAGGCCATCGCCTATGCTGGCGGTGCGCTGCGCGAGGACGTGGTGCGCACCATGCTGGGCACGGTCGACCGCACCCAGGTGGCGGCGATGCTCGATGCCTTGGCCGAGGGCGATGGCCCGCGCCTGCTGCAGGTGGTCGCGGCACTGGCCGAGTTCTCGCCGGACTGGAGCGGCGTGCTTGATGCGCTGGCCGAGGGCCTGCACCGCATCCAGGTGCAGCAACTGGTGCCGGGCGCGTCCGCCGCTGCCGAAGGACTGGATGCCAGCGTATTCGCCGAGCGCCTGCGCCCGGAAGTGGTCCAGCTCTGGTACCAGATGGCCTTGAACGGTCGTCGTGATCTGCCATTGGCGCCCAGCCCGCGCGCCGGCTTTGAAATGGCGGTGCTGCGCATGCTGGCGTTCCGACCCGCGGCTGCCGTGCCGTCGGTGCCGCGCACCCCGGAATCCTCCGGTGGCAGCGCACCGACCGGTACGGGCCAGACCGGTGGCGGCGTTGCTGGCAACCACGAAGGAGCTGCCCCGGCGGCCGCTGCTGCGCAGGGGGCCGTCGCCGTCACCCAGGCCGCTGCAGCACCGGTGCCGGTGGAGGCAGCCGCACAGACGCCGACCCCGGCACCACAGCGCGAACCCGAACCAGAACCCGAGCCGACTCCGGAACCGGATCCGACGCCTGAACCTGAACCGGTTCCGGTCGAGGAACCCGGGTCGCCGCCGCCGATGAAGGTGCAGCTGGCTCCCGAGGCGGCCACGCCCAAGGCGCCCGCCGAAGCAGACGACCTGCCGCCGTGGGCGACTGACGAGGACACTGCCCGCGATGAGGCGCTGGCCGCTGAAATGGCGACGCCAGACGCGGCCATGGTCGCCCCGTTGAACGAGCCGCCAGCGCCGGCGCCGCAGCCGGTTGCAGAGGCTGTTGTCGTGCCGGAGCGTCCGTTCCGTGCCGAAGGCATCCCGATCGCCCCAGCCGCCGCGGCTGTCGCTTCCGACCGCGCTGCGGCGGGCAGCGTCAGCGAGCTGGCCTGCGCCGAGGACTGGCTCGACCTGATTGCCAACAGCGGCCTGAGCGGTCCATCGCGACAGCTTGCAGCCAATGCGGCCTTCATCAGTTGCCAGCAGGGGGTCTTGAAACTGGGCCTTTCGCCCGGATTTGAGTACCTGCGCTCCGAGCGCGCGCTGGCAGCGTTGGGCGAGGTGCTGGAAAAGTCCCTTGGCCACGCGCTGAAGATCGTGGTCGAAACCGTGGAAACCGAGCAGGTCCCGGCCGAGACCCTGCACCAGCGCGCCGACCGCCAGCGTGGCGAACGGCAGCAGGCTGCCGAGGCCATTTTCATGGACGATCCGGAAGTCCAGTTGCTGATCCAGCAGCACGGCGCCCGGGTTGTTTCCGATTCCATCCGTTCTTTTGACGAGTAAGACGACATGCGCGGCAATATCGCCCAACTGATGCAGCAGGCCCAGAAGATGCAGGAAAACCTGCAGAAGGCCCAGGAAGAAATCGCCAAGATCGAAGTGACCGGCAGCGCCGGTGGCGGCATGGTCAGCGTCACCCTGACCGGTGCCAAGGAGTGCCGCAAAGTGCGCATCGATCCGTCGCTGGCCAGCGATCCGGAAATGCTGGAAGACCTGATCGCCGCCGCCTTCAACGATGCGTCCAACAAGATCGACGCCGAGTCGAAGTCGAAGATGGGTTCGGCCACCGCCGGCATGCAGCTGCCACCGGGCATGAAGATGCCGTTCTGATGTCCTGCATGGCACCCGCACTGCCGGGTGCCACGCACTGTGTAGCGTCGAGCGTGCTCGACTGCCCGCAATTTCCAGTCGAGCACGCTCGGCCCTACAGAACACGCCGCCGTGTCCGCACCCCTGCTTGAACAACTGATCGATGCACTGCGGGTGTTGCCTGGCGTTGGCCAGAAGACGGCCCAGCGCATGGCCTACCACCTGCTCGAGCGCGAGCGCGAAGGTGGCAAACGCCTTGCCGGGACGCTGGCAGAGGCGGTCGAACGCATCGGTCACTGTGCGCAGTGCCGCGACTTCAGCGAAACCGAGCTGTGCCCGACCTGCGCCAATGGCAGCCGCGAGCGCAGCCAGTTGTGCGTGGTGGAATCGCCGGCTGACCGCTTGGCGATCGAGAACGCCACCGGCTATCGCGGCGTCTACTTCGTGCTGCAGGGGCGCCTGTCGCCGCTGGATGGCATCGGCCCGCGCGAGCTGGGTCTGGAGCAGCTGGAACAGCGTCTGGCCGAAGCGGAAGTGCAGGAGCTGATCATTGCTACCAGTGCCACCGTCGAAGGCGAAGCCACCGCGCACTACCTCGCGCAGCTGGCACGTGCCCGCCAGGTGCGGCCGAGTCGCCTGGCCCAGGGCCTGCCCCTCGGCGGTGAGCTGGAGTACGTCGATCGCGGCACGTTGTCGCACGCGTTCGGCACCCGCAGCGAAGTGCGCGATTGAGTCGATGCCGGGCATGCCCCAGCGTTACCGGCCTACAATGCGGAAAAACCCCCGCCGAGGCCGACCATGAGCAGCGAAACCCTCTTCAGCAAGATCATCCGTCGCGAGATCCCGGCCACCATCGTCTATGAAGACGAGGACGTGCTGGCGTTCAAGGACATCGCGCCGCAGGCGCCGGTGCACGTGCTGTTCATTCCGAAGAACGAGATCATTCCGACCCTGGATGACCTGCAGCCGTCGCAGGCGCACCTGATCGGCAAGCTGGCCCTGGCCGCCGCCGAGTACGCGCGGCAGGAAGGCTTTGCCCAGGACGGCTACCGCATCGTGATGAACTGCCGCGAAGATGCCGGGCAGACCGTGTTCCATATCCACATGCATCTGCTGGCTGGCGCGCCGCTGGGTCACTTCGGCACACCGGGGCGTTGACGCCGCCATCCACGCATGGCGTGGAACTACTGTCGTTGTGTGGATGAAAAAAGGCCGCCCCATGGGCGGCCTTCTGCATCATGCGTACCGGGCCTGGACTACCACCAGCCCCAGCCGCGGTAACCGCCCCAGTACGGGCCATACGGGCCCGGGCCCCACGGTCCGTAGGGGTAGGGCACGACATCGACCTGGCGCTGCTCCGGCCACAGGTAGATCACGTCGGCCGCCAGCTTCGGCAGTCGGTAGTCGTAATCACCGATACGGGTGTTGGCGTAGCCATCGATCTTGCCGATAAAGGTCACGTCGCGGCCGGCTTCGAACACGGCCGGATCGTAGAAGCCGGCACGGCAGGCGATGAAGCGGCCGTCACTGGCATCGGAGGAGGAGGTGTTCGGGCGGCCGCTACCGTTGAGCGGGCGCGAGATGATCTGGAAACAGGTCTCGCCCTGGACGGGCTTGGTTTCAATGATCCGGCCACCCCAGCGCACCGGCGTGCCGACCTGCTGGGTGGCAACCGAGTCGCGCGGGGAAACCAGGCTGAACTGTCCCTGCAGCGGCTTGGGGGCCGTGGCGCAGGCCGACAGGGCCAGGGCGGCCACGGCGGTGAGGAGGAACTTGGTATTCATGGGGAGGCTCCGGAAGTCGGGCGATGCCTGCGCAGGTCCCGCAATAATGGGGCGAGCTCGGTACAAGTGCCAGCGTAGCGTGCATCAGCGAAACGCTGGCTGAGTGTGATGAGGGCCGGGTCGGGGCGTTGCCCGTGGACCCGGTGCGCCCAGTGCAGGGCGGGTTCGTGCGGTTCGCGGCCCAGCCCCAGCCGCGCATAGCGCAGCCCCAGCCGGTGCCAGGCGCGCAGCAGCGGGTCGCGCTCGCGTTCGCCACGGGCCAGCAGCCACGCCATCCAGGCCAGCGCCAGCGACACCGCCATCACGAAGCCGGCCAGCAGCTGTCCCGGCTGCAGATCGTCCAGCCCGAACGGTTGCAGCAGCTGCTGCTGGCGGCGTGCATCGAACGACAGCACCAGTTCGTTCCAGCCCCTGCGCATCCAGTCGCGGACCTGGCCCAGCTGCAGCCAGCGCTGCTGCAGCCCTGTATCGGCCCCGGCCTGCAGGCGGTCGTCGAGCGTGTCCAGGATGCGCTCGGGTGCCACGGCCGCTGTCGGGTCGATGCGCACCCAGCCGCGTTGCGGCAGCCACACCTCGGCCCAGGCGTGGGCGTCCATCCGCCGCAGTACCCAGTAGTCGCCGATCCGGTTGCGCGTGCCGCCGGCGAACCCGGTGACCACACGCGCTGGAATGCCGGCGTTGCGCATCAGCACCACGAAGGCAGAGCTGAAATGCTGGCAGTAGCCGGCCTTGTAGTCGAACAGGAAAGCATCGACAGGATCGCGCCCGGCGGCAGGTGTTGCCAGCGTGTACGAAAAATCCGCGGTGATCCACGCCAGGGCGCGACGGACCACCGCTGCATCATCGCTTCCGGCTTCCTGCCGCCACTGCCGGGCCAGGGTTGCCGTGCGGGGGTTGAAGCCTTCCGGCAACTGCAGCGCAGCGCGGCGCTGATACGACGACAGCGTGGCATCAAAGCGCTGCGGCGGGGCCGAGTGCAGACGCCACCGGCTCAGCGCAGACAACGTGCGGTCGCTGCTCAGGCTCAGGGCGGCATCAAGCCGGCTGCCTTCCGGTGCGGCGGTGGGCAGATCCAGCGCGACCAGCTGGCGACGGTCGGTGGGCTCGTAATCGATCTGGTAGTTCCAGCCTTCCGTGCCGTGCTCGACCACTGCAGGCGGCAAACGCTCGGTACGGCGGTCGCGTCGCCAGACATGCCCATCGAACTGGGTCAGTACCGGCCCGCGCCAGTAGCGCTGCGCCGGTTCCGGAACCGCGCCGAAGAACTGCGCCCGCAGGGCAGGGGTATCGTCGGCCATCAGATCCAGCCACTTGTCCGGCTCCATCGTGTCCGACAGCCCGGGCGTACCGACGGCGCGTTCGGGTATGCCCCACAGCGGCGTGGCCAATCGTGGGAACAGCCAGAAGCAGGCCAGCGCCAGCGGCAGGCCGATCAGCAGCAGGCGACCGACGCCGCGAAGCTGCGCGGACAGCGGCGGTGGCGTACTGCGGCCTTCACCCTGTGCCAGTCGCTGCAGCGCAATCAGGGCGCTGATGCCGGCCAGCACGGCGAGCACGGTGGTCAGCGGCCCCTGGTCGAGCAGGAAGGCAGCAAACGGAGAAAACAGGGCAAAGCCAAGCAGGCTGCGTGCATCGCGCAGGGTGCGCAGCTCGCTGGACTTGATCGCCAGCATCGCCGCCAACAGCGCGCAGCCGGTATCCCGGCCGGGGCGCACCACACCCATCTGCCAGGTGATGGCGGCCAGCATGCCCAGTACCAGCAGTACGCGCACCGGCATCGGCAGCATGCCGCGCTGCGACAGTGCTGCAGTGACGACCGCTGCCACGGCGACCAACGCGGCCAGCGTGGTAGGCAGCTGCAAAAGCAGCGGCAACAAGGCCAGTGCGGCGCTGGCCAGCGTCCACGTGCGGGTGTTGCGGTCCAGCAGCAGGGCAGGCTCAGTCATGGGGAAGCAACGCCAGCGCGCGCAGGCACAGATGGTGGTGGCTGGCGCCCTGGCCGGGGCCGATCGGCGGGTGCATCGGCAGCAGCAGCGTGTAGCGACGGCCTTCGCGCTCTGCGCTGTCCACCCAGCGTGCCAGCCGTGCGATGCGGGCCTCCTGGCCCAAGGGGGGCAGCGCGCGCCAGTCCAGCACCACTTCGATGCCTATCGGTTTCTCGTATTCGCGTACCAGCAGCGTGTCGCGGCGCGCGGAGTGTTTCCAGGCAATGCTGCGCGGTGGATCTCCAGCGCGATACGGGCGCAGCTGATGCAGTTCCTCGCCGTTGGCGTGGGCGCGGGTGTGCAGTGGATCGCTGCCCTGCTGCGGCAAGGGTGGCGCTTTCGCTTCGGCCAGCGGGTAGACCAGCAGGGGTTCTTCCGGCCACACCCATGACCACGCCCTGACCAGGCCAAGTGGTTGTGTGGTGGACAGGCGGATACGCGGCAGTTCCAGCCAGCCACGGCGTTCGCTGGGAACTTCCAGCTCGGCTTCGCCGCGGCCGTGTGCGGGCAGGTCGAGCCACGTCTCGCTGTCGCCCAGCTGCAGGTGCAGGCCATGGCGCGCTCGCGGGTCGCGCAGCGACAGGTCCACGCGCAGGCGCAGCGGTTGCCCGGCCGGCAGCGGTTCGGCGGAGATTGCATCGATCTGCACGCCCGACAGCTGCAGGTGCGCCGCGATGGTACTGGCGATCGCGGCTGCGGCCAGCAGCAGTGCCAGCAGCAGGGCCGGGTTGTTGTTGTAGTTCAGCGCGCCCAGCAGCATCGCGACCAGCAGGCAGGCCACAAACAGGCCGAAGCGGGTGGGCAGCACGTAGATGCGCCGTCGGTCCAGCCGTTGCGGCAACGACTCCGGCGTGCGCGGGCGTGCCAGCTGCAACAGTCGCCGGGCATGCGATGCCATCTTCAATCGACCGCGACGGTCTGCAGGATCGCGCGTGCCAGCGTCGGCCCCGAGCTCGACTCGGCTTCACCCACCAGACGATGGCCAGCCACCGCTACGAACAGCGTCTGCACGTCTTCGGGTACCACGTGGCCACGGCCGAGCAACAGCGCATGTGCCTTGGCTGCGCGCAGCAGGGCCAGGCCGGCGCGCGGCGACAATCCCACGCGTACGCCCGCATGCTGGCGGCTGCGGGTCAGCAGTGCCTGCACGTAGTCCACCAGCGCGTCGCTGACATGCACCTGGCTGACGGCCTCGCGCAGTGCGCGTACCTGGGTGTCGTCCAGCTGGGGCACCGCGCGGGCGATCAGGTCGCGGCGATCGCTGCCGCGCAGCAGCTCACGTTCCGCCTGCGCGCTGGGGTAACCCATCGCCAGCCGCAGCAGGAAGCGATCAAGCTGCGAATCGGGCAGCGGGAACGTACCCGACAGATCCACCGGGTTCTGCGTGGCGATCACGAAGAACGGATCAGGCAGGGCATGGGTTTGACCGTCGAGGGTGACCTGCTGCTCGGCCATCGCTTCCAGCAGGGCGCTCTGCGTGCGCGGCGGCGCCCGGTTGATCTCGTCGGCCAACAGTACATGGGTGAAGACCGGCCCGGGATGGAACTGGAACTGGCGGCTGCCGGCGTCGTAGACCGATACGCCGAGTACGTCGGCCGGCAGCAGGTCGGAGGTGAACTGCACGCGCTGGAAGCTCAGCCCCAGGCTGCTGGCCAGGGCATGGGCCAATGTGGTCTTGCCGAGACCGGGCAGGTCTTCGATCAGCAGATGGCCGCCAGAGAGCAGGGCCACGAAGGCCAGTCGAACCTCCTGCACCTTGCCCAGCACCAGCGCATTGACCTGGTCCTGCGCATTGCGCAGGGACTGACGCAGTTGATCGGTTAGCATGCTGGGCATGGGGGACGAAGCTGTCATGGTCGTCTCAAGTTCGGTAACCGGTCGATTCTATCCATAGAGCAATGCAGGGCGAACAACGCGCACGTACGATTTTTCTCTGGTTATGGACGCTCGTCACAGCGGCCAAGCTGGTCGTGGCCGCACGCCTGCCGTTGTTCGTCGATGAGGCGTTCTACTGGCAGGAAGGCCAGCACCTGGCTGCGGCCTATTCGGATCTGCCGGGGCTGACGGCCTGGCTGACCCGGTTGGGTGTGGAGCTTGGCGGTCAGCACGTGCTGGCGCTGCGTTTGCCATTCCTGGCCATCGGTGCACTGCTGCCGCTGCTGGTATCGCGCATTGCGGCGCGCTGGTTCGGCAACGTTGCAGGTTGGCAGGCCGGCAGCTTGACGCTGTTGATGCCGTTGTCGGCCACGCTGGGTCTGCTGGCCGTACCCGATGTGCCGATGGCACTGGCGGCGGTGCTGTGCCTGGACGCCGGCGCACGCCTGCTGCGCAACGTCGACGCGTCCTCGGCGGTGAAACTGGCGCTGGGCCTGCTGATCGGCGCGCTCAGCCACTATCGTTTCATCGGTGTGATCGGCGTCGGCTTCGTTGCCCTGCTGGCGCTGCCGCAGGGCCGGCGCATGCTGGCCGATCCGCGCGTCTGGGTGGCCCTGGCCGTTGGCGTACTGGCATGGCTGCCGCTGCTGGCCTGGAATGCCGACAATCACGATGCCGGTCTGAAGTTCCAGGTGGTCGAGCGCCATCCGTGGGCGTTCGAGTGGCGCGGCCTGTGGTTCCTGGTGATCCAGCCGATGCTGGTGACGCCCATCCTGTGCATCGCGATGTGGAAGGTGGCGCTGGCGGGTACCCGCAGTGGCGGCGGTGCGCGCGTGCAGTGGCGTTATTTCGGTCTGGTCGGCGGTGTGTCGACATTGGGCATCTTCGCACTGGGCTTCTTCACCGACGTCGAGCGCATCAGCTTCCATTGGCCGCTGCCGGGCTACCTGGCCCTGCTGGTGGCGGTGCCGGTAATCCTCAACGGCTGGCCGCGCTGGTTGCGGCGTACCGGCTGGTGGCTGGCCGGGCTGGGCATGGTGCTGGCCTTCGGCTATTACCTGATGGCGTCCTCGTCATCGCTGCGCGAGCAGTTGGCCGGCGACAAGTACTACCCGCGCAACTTCGCCGGCTGGCAGCCGCTGGCTGCTGCGGTCCGCGAAGAACTGCAGCTGATGCCTGAAGGCAGCCGCGTACTGGCCGGCAACTTCAAGGTAGGCGCCGAACTGGGCTTCCAGCTGGGCCGCGGTGACATCGAAGTGCTGCCGCATCCGCTCAACGACAAGCACGGCCGCACCGCGCAGCTGGCGCAATGGAACCAGGTGCATGAGGGCGAACGCGACGTGCCGATGCTGCTGGTGCTGTCGCCCAGCGATCAGCGTTTCCGCGATCTGCTTACCCGCTATCACGCCCTCTGCGAGCAGGTCGGGCCGCTGCCGCCACCGCGCGTGGTCAGCAACGATCATGGATTCCAGCGCTTCCTGCTGTTCCGCCTGCCGGTGCAGCGCGCGCAGGGGCCATGCGTAGCACCCGCACTGGCCTGGCTGGACGCCCCCTCCAATGGAGACGTGGTGAGCGGCACGCTGGCGATCAAAGGCTGGGCGTTCAAGGAAGGTGTTGGCCTGTCGCGGGTTGAAGTGCTGGTGGATGGTCGTTCGATCGGCGACGCCACCTACGGGCGGGTGTTCGATATCCGCCATGCCTGGCCAGACAGCACCGACCCGCAGCATCCGGCTGTCGGTTTCGATGCAACGCTCGATACGGCTACGTTGTCACCGGGAAAACACTGGCTGGGCCTGCGTCTGCATGGTCGCGATGGCAGCGTGGAGCAGTGGCAGGAACAGCCGTTCGTCGTGGAAAAGCGCTGAGGCATCGTGCCTCGTGTAGCGAGCCGGGTTACGGCACCGCGAATCCGGCCCTGCGCAGCAATCCGCACAGTGCGATCAGCGGCAGCCCGATCAGGGCCGTAGGGTCGCGATTGTCGATGGCGTCGAACAGGCTGATGCCCAGGCCTTCGCACTTGAAGCTGCCGGCGCAGTCCAGCGGTTGTTCGATGGCTACGTAGCGGGCGATCTCCGGCGCCAGCAGCGCGCGGAAGCGCACCTGGGTCAGATCCATTGCCGTGAAGGATTCTCCGTCGCGGGTGAGACTGATGGCCGTGTGGAAGCGCACCGTCTGCCCGGACATGGCCGCCAGCTGCGCGCACGCCGCCTCGACCGTACCCGGCTTGCCCAGCGGCTGACCGTTCAGGTCCGCCACCTGGTCCGAGCCGATCACCCAGCTGCCGGGATGGCGGGCGGCCACATCGCCCGCCTTGGCGCAGGCCAGGCGTGCCGCCAGCGCAAGCGGGGCCTCGTTGGCTTGCGGGGTCTCATCCACCTGCGGGCGTGCGCAGTCGAAGGGCAACCCCAGCCGTTCCAGCAGGTCGCGGCGGTAGCGGGAGGTGGAGGCCAGGACCAGGGCAGGCATGCGGGAATTCCGGGAGCGGGGCGCGGCAGTTTGGCCCGGCACAGCCAGCCACAGCAAGCCTTTCATGGCAGTCATTTGACACGCGACCTGCCGATCCTTAATATTCGGCGGCTTATGTCCGCGAACGTACCCGAAACGCTGGATGCCTGGCGGATGGTCGTAGCGCGAAGGCGCTTCGACGGTCAGGTCTCCCTGGCTGAATTGACTCGCCTGCAGGGGCTTGTCGCAGATACTGAAGGCGAGTGTAATTACTCGCTCGAATTCGGTCGCGACGAGATCTTGCGGGTATCCTATGTGGAACTCAGCATCGATACCGCGTTGCCGCTGACCTGTCAGCGCAGCATGCAGCGCTTTCTGTTGCCGGTGAAGATGACGCAGAGGCTTGGCCTGATCCGCGACGAAGACGAGGAATCGTCCTTGCCGGAGGAATACGAGCCGTTGCTGGTGCCGGAAGATGGCCAGCTGCGCCCGTTGGACCTGGTCGAGGACGAACTGGTGCTGGCGGTGCCGGTGGTACCCCTGTCGCCGTACGGTGAGGCAGTCGACAAGGACTGGGCACCGACCGAAGAAGAAATTGAAAAGGCCAACCCGTTCGCGGCGTTGGCGGCATTGAAGAAACAATAGCAGCCGGTTGTCGTCGGCGGCTGCGGCGAAAGCGAAAAGTGTGCTGGACGCTGGCGTCCTGTGCGACGAAACGACGAAGCAAAACGAACCGAGTTTGGAGCAATCCCATGGCTGTCCAGAAATCCCGTGTTACCCCGTCCCGTCGTGGCCAGCGTCGTTCGCATGACGCCCTGAGCGCCAAGCAGCTGTCGACCGACCCGACCACCGGCGAAGTGCATCTGCGTCACCACATCACTGCTGACGGTTTCTACCGCGGCAAGAAGGTCATCCAGACCAAGTCTTCTGCTGTCCAGGAAGACTGATGTGCCGGAAGGTCGCTGCCCGCTGGGCAGCGGCCTTCGCCTTCTTTCCCGGGCACGCCGGTGAACGGCGGCTCGTGCAACAGGAAACATGATGAGCAAGCGGATCTACTCGAGGATCGCGGGCACCGGTAGCTATTTGCCGGAAAAAGTCCTGACCAACGCCGACCTGGAAAAAATGGTCGAGACCTCGGACGAGTGGATCCAGACGCGCACCGGTATCCGTGAACGGCACATCGCTGCCGAAGGCGAAACCACCAGCGATCTCGGCTACCAGGCCGCGCTGCGTGCGATCGAAGCGGCCGGTATCGACGCCTCGCAGCTCGACATGATCGTGGTCGGCACGACCACCCCTGATCTGATCTTTCCCTCCACCGCATGCCTGATCCAGGCCAAGCTCGGTGTGAGCGGCTGCCCCGCTTTCGACGTCAACGCGGCCTGTTCGGGCTTCGTGTTCGCGCTCAGCGTGGCTGACAAATTCATCCGCTCCGGTGATGCCCGCCATGTACTGGTGATCGGCGCGGAAACCCTGACCCGTATCGTTGACTGGGAAGACCGCACCACCTGCGTGCTGTTCGGTGATGGCGCGGGCGCCGTCGTGCTCAAGGCCGACGAAGAAACCGGCATCCTCAGCACCCACCTGCATTCGGATGGCAGCAAGAAAGAGCTGCTGTGGAATCCGGTCGGCGTCTCGGTCGGTTTCGGTGAAGGCAACAATGGTGGCGGCACCATCAACATGAAGGGCAACGACGTGTTCAAGTACGCCGTCAAGGCGCTGGACTCGGTCGTGGACGAAACCCTGGATGCCAATGGCCTGACCAAGTCCGACCTGGACTGGCTGATCCCGCACCAGGCCAACCTGCGCATCATCGAAGCCACCGCCAAGCGGCTGGACATGTCGATGGACCAGGTCGTGGTCACTGTCGACAAGCATGGCAATACCTCGTCCGCCTCGGTGCCGCTGGCGCTGGATGCGGCTGTTCGTTCCGGCAGGGTCGAGCGCGGCCAGCTGTTGCTGCTGGAAGCGTTCGGTGGTGGCTTCACGTGGGGTTCGGCACTGCTGCGCTATTGATAGTGCGAGTTACGACAACGTGAAACCGTCGTTACGGCCCCTCTGGGGCCGTAATGCGTTAAAGGAGACTGTCATGGTTGAGCCCATCGTCATCGAAGGGCAGCGCGCCTGGCTGAAGCAGTACGGCGAAGGAAGCCGAGCAGTGGCCCTTGGCCTGCTCAATTTTGTTGCCCGCCGGTTCCATCTCGACGCCCTGCGCCCGCCGCCGCACCGCGGTGGCGACGCCGCGCGCGAAACCGAGGCCCGCCGGCTGGCGGAACTGCAGGCGCAGGGCGTGAACGTGCCCGCGGTGATCGGCAGTGGCCATGCCGCGCTGGTGATCGGCGACAACGGCAGCTCGTTCAATACCTGCCTGCGCGAAGCCGATGACGCCGGCCGCGATCGCCTCGTGGCTGCAGCGATGCAGGCCATTGCCGAAGCGCACGCGCGTGGCGCCTATTTTGGCCAGCCGCTGCCGCGCAACCTCACCTGGGATGGCCAGAACGTCGGTTTCATCGACTTCGAAGAAGATCCCTTGGAAGTCATGGACCTGGCCGAGGCACAGGCGCGTGACTGGCTGATGTTCGGCTACGGCGTGGCCAAGTACTACGCCGACCGCCCTGAAACCCTGCAGGCGATGATGGCCGAGGCGATGAACGGCGTGCAGGCACCGGTGCGTGCGCACGTACACGCCGTCAGTGGCCGCCTGCAGCGCCTGGCGCGGGTGTGCATGAAGCTGGGGCGGTCGGCGCGCGCGCTGGCCCACTCCATCTTCATCACCCACGGTGCCACCACGCTGGGCCTGCTGATGGTGGTCGGCCTGTGCATGGACTGGTTTGCCGACGGCGAGCTGGACATCCTGCTGCTGCTCTGCTGACAGCGGGGCAGCTCGCAGCATCGGGTAGTGCCGGCCGCTGGCCGGCATCATCCGGTGGCGATCCGGCAGGCCGCCTCCATACGCCGTGCATACGCGCACGTACAGACGACACGGCATGTTCCCCCTTATCATGGCCCGCTTCGATTGCAACAAGCGGATGACCGCGTGACCCTATCCACCCTCGCTTTTGTCTTCCCCGGTCAGGGCTCGCAGTCTGTGGGCATGCTGGCCGAGCTGGCCGAACTGCACCCGCAGGTGCGTGAGGCCTTCACCGAGGCATCCGATGGTGCCGGCGTCGACCTGTGGGCGTTGTCCCAGGGTGGCCCGGAGGAAATGCTCAACCGTACCGAATACACCCAGCCGGCCCTGCTGGCCGCCAGCATCGGCGCGTGGCGCGCCTGGAACGCCGTTGGTGGTCCGCGTCCGTCGGTTCTGGCTGGCCACAGCCTGGGCGAGTACACCGCCCTGGTCGCTGCTGGCGCCCTCAGCCTGCACGACGGTGCGCACCTGGTGCGCCTGCGCGGCCAGCTGATGCAGGAAGCCGCTCCGGCCGGTGTCGGCGCGATGGCCGCCGTGCTCGGCGCCGAAGACCAGCTGGTGCTGGACGTCTGCGCGGAAGCCGCCGGCAGCCAGGTGGTCGTGCCGGCCAACTTCAACTCGCCGGGCCAGATCGTGATCGGCGGCGACGCTGCCGCGGTCGATCGTGCGCTGGCGCTGCTGGCCGAGAAGGGCGTGCGCAAGGCGGTCAAGCTGGCCGTCAGCGTGCCCTCGCATACCCCGCTGATGCGCGAAGCCGCCAACCGTCTGGCCGAAGTGATGGCCGGCCTGTCCTGGCAGCTGCCGCAGCTGCCGGTGGTGCAGAACGTCGACGCCAAGGTGCACGACGGCGTGGACGCGATCCGCACCGCGCTGGTGCAGCAGCTGTACCAGCCCGTGCAGTGGACCGGCTGCGTGCAGGCCCTGGCCGCGCGTGGCGTCACCCAGATCGCCGAGTGCGGTCCGGGCAAGGTGCTGACCGGTCTGGTCAAGCGCATCGACAAGGCCATCGACGGCCGTTCCCTGGCCACCCCGGGCGACTTCGAAACCGCCCGCGAGACGTGGTCGGCCTGATTGCCCCTGTTCCTGCCGACCGTGCCGGTGGCCGCTGCAAGCGGCACGGGTGCGGCGGCCGCCCCAGCCTGAGGAAAACATCATGAGCAAGCCCCTGCAGGGTGAAATCGCACTGGTCACCGGTGCCAGCCGTGGCATTGGTGCCGCCATCGCCGATCTGCTGGCCGCCCAGGGCGCCACCGTCATCGGCACCGCCACCACCGATTCCGGCGCCGCCGCGATCGGCGAGCGTCTGGCTGCCCACGGCGGTCACGGCCGCGCGCTGAACGTCACCGACGCTGCCGCGCTCGACGCCGTGCTTGACGGCATCGCCAAGGAATTCGGCCCGATCTCGATCCTGGTCAACAACGCCGGCATCACCCGCGACAACCTGCTGATGCGCATGAAGGAAGACGATTGGGCGTCGATCATCGACACCAACCTGACCAGCGTGTTCCGCACCAGCAAGGCCGTCATGCGCGGCATGATGAAGGCACGCAAGGGCCGCATCATCAACATCGCCTCGGTGGTGGGCGTGACCGGCAATGCCGGCCAGGCCAACTATGCCGCCGCCAAGGCCGGCATCATCGGTTTCTCCAAGTCGCTGGCCAAGGAAATCGGCTCGCGCGGCGTCACCGTCAACGTGGTCGCACCGGGCTTCATCGACACCGACATGACCAAGGCGCTGCCGGAAGAGGCGCGTACCGCGCTGATCGGCGACATCGCCCTCGAACGCCTGGGTTCGCCGGAGGACATCGCCCATGCGGTGGCCTTCCTGGCCAGCCCGGCTGCCGGCTACATCACCGGCGAAACTCTCCATGTGAACGGCGGCATGTACATGCCGTAAGCAAGGGGCGCAGGGATCGCGCCGCAAGTGATTGATCTGCGAGGATTTTTGCTGCAATGCAAGGTCACGCCGGTTTCCACTACACTATCCCACGGCCATCGCCTTTGATGGCGACCACTTTTTGAACCACTACTCCATCTGGAGCGATATCCCATGAGCACCATCGAAGAACGCGTCAAGAAAATCGTCATCGAACAGCTTGGCGTCAAGGAAGAAGAAGTCACCAACAGCGCATCGTTCGTCGATGACCTGGGCGCTGACTCGCTGGACACCGTCGAGCTGGTGATGGCGCTGGAAGAAGAATTCGAGTGCGAGATCCCGGACGAAGAAGCCGAGAAGATCAGCACCGTGCAGGCTGCGATCACCTACATCACGGCCCACGTCAAGGCCTGATGCAGGACGTCAGTGCGCGCGCGGGCGTTGAGCTCGCCGCGCACGACACCCCATGGGGCCGCTGTTTGCGGCCCCGTGTGTTTGCGTACCACACCGAAGTAAACCGCGTTACCCGCAAAGAACGTTCGGGTCAGGAGAATCAGCAATGAAGCGTCGCGTCGTCGTAACCGGCCTGGGTATGGTCTCGCCGTTGGGCAATGATCTGGCCAGCAGCTGGGAAGGCATCACCCACGGTCGTTCGGGCATCGGTCCGCTGACCAACGTTTCTGATGCCTACCTGGAACGGTTCACCACCAAGATCGCAGGTGAGGTCAAAGGCTTTGACATCACCGCCGACAACGAACTGTTCGGCAAGTACCGGGTCAGCGGCAAGGATGCCAAGAAGATGGACCCGTTCATCCATTACGGCCTCGGTGCCGCCTTCATGGCCCTGCATGATTCGGGCCTGGAGATCACCGACGCCAATGCCGACCGCATCGGCGCCATCGTTGGCGCTGGCATCGGCGGCCTGCTCGGCATCGAAGAGCAGACCATCGAGTTCCACGAGGGCAAGAAGATCTCGCCCTTCTACGTGCCCAAGACCATCATCAACATGCTGCCGGGCCAGCTGAGCATCATCAGCGGCCTGAAGGGCCCGTCGTTCTCGGCGGTCTCGGCGTGCGCCACCTCCAACCATTCCATCGGCACCGCCATGCGCATGATCCAGTACGGCGATGCGGACGTGATGGTGGCCGGCGGTGCCGAACGCGGTTCCTCGCCGACGGCGCTGGGCGGCTTCTGCGCGATGAAGGCGATGAGCACCCGCAACGACGCCCCGGAACAGGCCTCGCGCCCGTGGGACAAGGACCGTGACGGCTTCGTGCTGGGCGACGGCGCCGGCATCCTGATCCTGGAAGAGTACGAGCACGCCAAGGCACGTGGCGCGAAGATCTACTGCGAGCTGGCCGGTTTCGGCGCCAGCTCCGACGCGTACCACATGACCGCGCCGAGCGAGAACGGCGAAGGCGCTGCGCGCTGCATGACCATGGCCCTGAAGGACGCGGGTGTCACCCCGGAACAGGTCGGCTACCTCAACGCACATGGCACCTCGACCCCGCTGGGCGACCTCGGCGAGACCATGGCGATGAAGACCGCCTTCGGCGACCACGCCTACAAGATGATGGTCAGCTCCACCAAGTCGATGACCGGCCACCTGCTCGGCGCTGCCGGCGGCGTGGAAGCGATCTTCTCGGTGCTGGCAATGCGCGACAACGTGATTCCGCCGACCATCAACCTGCAGCAGCCGGGCGAAGGCTGCGACCTGGACTACGTGCCCAACGAAGCACGCCAGGCCAAGGTCGACGTGGTGATGTCCAATGGCTTCGGCTTCGGCGGCACCAACGGCACGCTGATCTTCAAGCGCGTCTGATCGCACCGGCAGCGTCGAGCCAGGCTCGACTCCGCCAACCACGAGGCCGCCGCAAGGCGGCTTCCGTGTATCCGTCTCCCGAACTGGCCGCCATGACCCACGCCCCGCTGATCCACCCGCTGCCGCACCCGATCGACCTGCTGGCCTTGCAGCAGTGCGAGCCGGCGCGTTTCCCGCTGCTGATGGAGTCCACCGCCTCGGGTACCGCGCAGGGCCGCTGGAGCCTGCTGCTGGCCGCGCAGGGCGACACCCTGCAGCTGGATGCCGATGGCCAGGTGCGCGACCAGCACGGTGCGCTGCAGCCCGGCAGTTTCCTGCAGGCGCTGGACCGCGCATGGCACGCGCAGCGGCTGCCGCACGACGGCGGCCACGCGCTGCCGTTCCGTGGTGGCTGGGCGCTGATGCTGGATTACGAAGTGGCCAGCCAGGTCGAGCCGGTGCTGCCGGCGCGCGCGCGCGATGACGGTCACCCGACCGCACTCGCCCTGCGTTGCCCGGCCGCCGTGCTGCATGACCACCAGGCCGACACCAGCTTCCTCATTGCCGAGGCGGGCGAGCAGGCGCTGCTGGACACGCTGGTCGAGTTGGTGGCCGGCGAACTGCCGCAGGCCGGACAGGGCTGGCAGCCGCCGCAGTCGGTCAGCGAAGACGAGCCGCAGCGCTTCACTGATGGCGTGCGCCGGGTGATCGAGTACCTGCGTGCCGGCGATGTGTTCCAGGTGAACCTGTCGCGGCGCTGGAGCGCGCATTTCGCAGCGCCGGTCAGCCCGCAGGCGCTGTACGCGCAGCTGCGGCGCGCCAATCCGGCGCCGTTTGCCGGCCTGTTCAGTGCGCACGGCCGGCATGTGGTCAGCTCGTCGCCGGAACGGCTGGTATCGGTGCATGGCGGCCACGCGCAGACCCGCCCGATCGCCGGCACCCGCCCGCGCTTCGAGGGCGACGACGATGCCGCGCGCATCCAGGAGCTGGTCGGTCATCCCAAGGAGCGTGCCGAGCACGTGATGCTGATCGACCTGGAGCGCAACGACCTGGGCCGCATCTGCCTGCCCGGCACGGTCGTCGTGGACGAGCTGATGACCGTGGAAAGCTACGCCCACGTGCACCACATCGTCAGCAACGTCAGCGGCCACCTGCGCGCGGACGTGACCCCAGGCGAAGTGATCGCCGCCACCTTCCCCGGCGGCACCATCACCGGCTGCCCGAAGGTGCGCTGCATGCAGATCATCAGCGAGCTGGAGCAGGTGCCGCGCGGCGCGTACACCGGTGCGTTCGGCTGGCTCAACCGCGATGGCGACCTGGACCTGAACATTCTGATCCGTACCGCCGAAGTGGATGGCAACGAGGTCAGCTTCCGTACCGGTGCCGGCATCGTGGTCGACTCGGACCCGGACAAGGAACTGGACGAAACCCGGGCCAAGGCCCGCGGCCTGCTGCGGGCGCTGGGGCAGCAGGGTTGATCGATTGCCGCCGCCGGGCATGGCCCGGCGCTACCGGTCCTGGTGGGCACGGATGCTTCCATGGTCGTTCATCCACGCATGGCGTGGATCTACTGGAGATGGTGGGTGGGTGCCGACCGTTGGTCGGCACGGACGCGTGGCTCCGGTCATGACCCCACACCAGCGGCACGGTATCCTGCACGACGGAATCGAGTTCAGAGGTAGTCCATGGCGGGAGCCAAGCGCGGGTGTCTGTGGGTGGTAACGCTGCTGCTGGTGCTGGCCGCCATCGTGGCCGGCGCGGGCGCGTGGTTCTTCTACAAGCAGACCCAGTTTGCCGACGTGCCGCTGACCCCCAGTGCGGACAGCGTGGTCATCGCCAGCGGCGATGGCATGAACAGCGTGCTGCGCAAGCTGCGCGAGGCCGGCGTGGACGAGGGCCAGGACACCCAGTGGCAGCTGCTGGCGCGCCAGCTGGACGCCGCCGGCAAGCTGAAGGTGGGCGAATACGCACTGAGCAAGGACCTGACCCCGCGCGAACTGCTGCTGCGCATGCGCGCCGGCAAGGTGCTGCAGCACCGCGTCACCATCATCGAAGGCTGGAACATCCGCCAGCTGCGCGCCGCGCTCAAGCGTGCCGATCCGCTGCTGCACACCACCGACACCCTCGATGACGCAGCGCTGATGGACCGCCTCGGTTTCGCCGGCCAGCATCCGGAAGGCCGCTTCCTGCCGGAGACCTACGTCTACCAGCGCGGCGACAGCGACCTGGACGTGCTCAAGCGTGCCCACGGCGCGATGGAGAAGGCGCTGGACGAAGCCTGGGAAAGCCGCGCGCCGGATCTGCCGATCAATACGCCCTACGAGCTGCTGACGATGGCGTCGATCATCGAAAAGGAAACCGCGCTGGCCAGCGAGCGACCGCAGATTGCCGGCGTGTTCATGCGCCGCCTGAAGATCGGCATGCGCCTGCAGACCGACCCGACCGTGATCTACGGCATCGGTGCGGCGTATGACGGCAACATCCGCCGCCGCGACCTCACCACCGATACGCCCTACAACACCTACACCCGGTCTGGCCTGACCCCGACCCCGATCGCCATGCCCAGCCGCGACGCGCTGATGGCCGCTGCGCAACCGGCGCCGGGCGATGCGCTGTACTTCGTCGCCGTGGGCGATGGCAGTGGCGCACACGTGTTCTCGCCCAGCCTGGACAAACACAACGCCGCCGTAGCCCGCTACCTGCAGCAGCTGCGCCAGCAACGCACCAAGGAGACCCCGGCGCAATGAGTTCCGCGCTGCTTCGCCATCCCCGTTTCGTCAGCCTGGAAGGCGGCGAGGGCGCGGGCAAGACCACGGCCATCAACGCCATCCGTGAGTGCCTGCGCCGCCACGGCCATGAGGTCGTGCTGACCCGCGAACCCGGTGGCACGCCGCTGGCAGAGCGCATCCGCGGGCTGGTGCTGAAGCCCGATGCCGAGATCGCTGCTGAGCCGCTCAGTGCCGAGGCCGAACTGCTGCTGGTGTTCGCCGCCCGCGCGCAGCATGTGCGCCAGGTGATCCAGCCGGCGCTGCAGCGCGGCGCCTACGTGCTCAGCGATCGCTTCACCGATTCCAGCTACGCCTACCAGGGCGGTGGCCGCGGCCTGGACCCGCAGTGGATTGCCGACCTGGAGCGCCGCGCCGTTGGCCTGCTGCCCGGTTTGACCCTGCTGCTGGACGTGGACGTGGCCGTTGGCCGCGCGCGTGCCAACGGCCGCGATCTGTGGCCGGACCGCATCGAAAGCGAGCAGGACGATTTCTTCCAGCGCGTGCGCGAGGTGTTCCGCGGCCGCGCACAGCAGGACCCGCAGCGCTTCGCGCTGGTCGATGCCGGCCAGGTGCAGGAACGCGTGGCTGCTGATGTGGTTGCGCGTGTCGAGCGCTGGCTGCAGCAAGGGGACGGCGCATGAGTACGTTCTCGCCTTGGCAGCAGCGCGCGTTCGACCAGACCGTGGCCGCGTTGGATGCGGATCGGCTGGGCCACGGCCTGCTGATCTGCGGCCCGGCCGGGCTGGGCAAGCGTGAAGTGGCGCTCGCGCTGGCCGACCATGTGCTGGCACGCGGCGATGCTGCGCACGCCACCCGCACCCGGCAGCTGATTGCCGCCGGCACGCATCCCGACCTGCAGCTGATCAGCTTCATTCCGAACAAGAGCGGCGACAAGCTGCGCACCGAGATCGTGATCGAGCAGGTGCGCGAGATCACCAACAAGCTGGCGCTGACCCCGCAGTACGGCGTGGCGCAGGTGGTGATCGTCGACCCGGCCGATGCCATCAACCGTTCGGCCGCCAATGCGCTGCTGAAGACCCTGGAAGAACCGCAGCCCGGGCGCTACCTGTGGCTGATCAGCAGTGACCCGGCGCGCCTGCCGCAGACCGTGCGCAGCCGTTGCCAGCGCCTGGAATTCAAGCTGCCGCCGCGCGAGGAAGCATTGGCCTGGCTGCAGCAGCAGGGGCACAACGAGGCAGCCGCGCGCGAGGCACTGGATGCAGCACGTGGCCATCCCGGGCAGGCTGATAACTGGCTGCGCGAAGATGGCCTGAGCCTGCGTCGCGACGTCGGCCGCGAGCTGGAACAGCTGGCCGCCGGCAAGACCGGCGCGGTGGAACTGGCGCAGAAGTGGTGCGCCGATGACAACGCGGCGCTGCGCCTGCGCTTCGCCGCCGACCTGGCGCTGGCCCAGGCCAGCACCGATGCCTTGACCACGCCGGAGCGATTGCACAAGCTTGCAGCCTGGTTCGATGCGGCCAACCGCACCCGCGACCTGCTGCGCACCACCGTGCGCGCAGACCTTGCGGTGGTCGAGTTGCTGCTGGCCTGGAACAAGGTGAACGAGCGGCCTGCCGCAAGGGGAAATCGATGAGTGCCAGCAACGCCCGCCAGGGCATCCTGTCCCTGGCCGTGAAGGACAAGGCCGCGCTGTACAGCGCGTACATGCCGTTCGTGAAGAATGGCGGCATCTTCGTGCCCACGCCCAAGCGTTATTTCCTGGGCGATGAGGTGTTCCTGCTGCTGACCCTGCCCGATTCCAGCGAGCGCCTGCCGGTGGCCGGCAAGGTGATCTGGGTGACCCCGGCCGGCGCGCAGGGCAACCGCACGGCCGGCATCGGCGTGCAGCTGGCGGACGGCCAGGAAGGCGAGACGGTGCGGCACAAGATCGAGACGATCCTGGCCGGCCTGACCGGTTCGGACAAGCCGACGCATACGATGTGATGTGGGCGGATTGCCCTCCCCAGTAGAGCCAGGCCATGCCTGGCTGATTCGGGGAAATGGGCTGGGAAACACGATGTGAAAAGGTGTTGACGCCCTGAAAAACCGCCCTATAATGAGCGGCTCAGCAACACACCGGGCGGTTAGCTCAGCGGTAGAGCATTGCCTTCACACGGCAAGGGTCACAGGTTCGATCCCTGTACCGCCCACCATGTTGCAGAACGAAAAAAGCCTCCAGCAATGGGGGCTTTTTTGTTGCCCGTGATTCAACCGGGCTCCTTTCCCCCGGCTGTGATCGCATCGCCGAGGCCTATCTGCGCGGCATGCGCGATCTGGCGTGCGGCCAGTAGCAGACCATTTCGATGGAAGTCGCCAATCTGCTCGTCGCCACGTCCGTCCACGCGCGTGTGCTCTGCCGCGTGCAGAAGATCGAGCACGGCGGTCAGCGCGGACAGTGAACGTCCAAGGGCGGCGAGAGTGTGCGCGTTGAGTCTCTGCGTGGTGCACGGCTGGCCGTCTTCGCCATCTCCCTTGCGTATCGCATCAAGGAAGGTGAAGAACATCGGCCGCGATGGGGGGATCTGCTGCTCCTTCAGTGCGCACTCGATCTCGCGCGCGAGGTCTTCGGGAACGTCGGTGGCGATGTCGCCGATCAAGGCATGCAGGCGCGGATGGAGGACGGTTTTGTTGGTCATGGCGGAACCCTCACTGGCGTAGGGCCACCTTCCAAAGGGAAGGTGGCGGACGGTGCGGGTTGGCGTGCCGGGGCAAACACAACGGAGCGAGAAATCACCCGGCGGATCGAGTGATCCCCACGCACCGCCCGCCATTGAGGGCCGTCGGTGCATTCTTGTGGTTACGCACTGCTGCGCAACCAATCCGTCAGGTTTGCTTTTTCGAGACGCCAATCCCGGCCAAGGCAATCTGCCTCGGCGTGGCGATCATCAAGTCGAACAATCACGTCGGTCTGTAAGGAAAGTTCTCAACTGCCCCTAAGCAGGCCAAGCGTTTTCTGTTCTGTGTCGTCGAGCACCAGCCCGCTGTGCAGCCCATCACTGATGGCGTAAATCGCCGCCCCTGCCGGGCGTGCACATGACGACCCCGCAGGAACGCCACCACGGCGATCGCGTCACCTCGCGCGGTGCTTGCGGGAACATGTCACGGATGGAGGCAGAGGGTTCCATCCATGCGCTGTTCCGGCGCCCTTGGCGGGCGTAATCTCGGGCCATTGTTGTGCCCCTCCATCCTTGGAATGCCACCATGCCGCTCGCCCGCATCGATCTTCGCAAAGGTAAATCCGTCGAGTATCGCCAGCGTGTCGGCGAAGCGATCTACCAGGCCATGCGTGCCGTCGGCGTGCCGGAAAACGATCGCTTCCAGATCTTCCAGGAGCACGACGCCGGCACGCTCGTGTTCGACCCGGGTTACCTGGGCATCGCCCGCAGCGATGATTTCATCTGCATCCAGATCACCTGGAACGAAGGGCGCACGCTGGAGCAGAAGAAGGCGCTGTATCTGGGCATTGCCAATGGCCTGCATGCGGCAGTGGGTATCCGCCGCGAGGATGTGTTCATCAATCTGGTGGAAGTGAAGAAGGAGAACTGGTCGTTCGGTAACGGCCAGGCGCAGTACGTGAGTTGATGCGCGAAGCGCATCCACGCATGGCGTGGATCTACTGGATCCGTCGCGAAGACGTGTTCATCGATGTTGTCGGTGCCAGAGCCCTGCGTCACAGTGTCGCAGCAGGTAAACCCTGAACGCGGTCCAGGGTTGGCCCTGGGCCCGTAGAATGGCCGCGTGCGCCGCTCTGCTCTCCACCGCCGGTTCCAGACCCTGGCATGGCTTGCCATGCTGCTGGTGCTGCTTGCCCCGCTGGTGAGCCGCTGGCTGGCACATGCGCACGTTGCTGTTGCTGCACCGGTGGCGGTCATGGACCACGCCCTGCACGCGCAGCACGCGATGGAAGGGCACCACGACCACCACGCGATGGCAATGCAGCATGGCGAAGCGGCACCGAAGCCGCCGGCCGATCCACACGCCGACCACGAGATGGGCGTGGACTGCGACTACTGCCTGATTGCCGCACGACTGATCACCCTGCTGGTGGCGGCGCTGCTGTTGATGATGCCGCTGGCACCGGTGTGCCGTGCGCTGCGTGGTGCGGTGCAGACGTTGCCGCAGCGGATCAGCGGCACGTTGGGCGCGCGTGGGCCACCGGTACTGCTGGCTGCTTGAGCCCTGCGCGTGCGCCCTTGGATTGATTCTCCCGAGCTGCCAGGCATGGCCTGGCACTACGGCGTGCGCGTTTCCCGAACTCCTTGAGCTTCCCTGCTACTGCGGGGTGGCCTTGCATGCCGTGAAACAATGAAAACAAACCCAAACTCCGCGCGCCTGCGCCGGGCGGCGCTGTCTGTCGCTTGTGCGCTGCTGCTGCACTCCGCTTCTGCCCTTGCTGCCGACGCGGCACCACCGACCACCCTGGATACCGTCCGCGTGGTGGATACCCGCAGCGGTGCGCTGTCCTCCACCGCCAGCACCGGCTCGGCCCTCGGCCTGAGCGTGCTGCAGACCCCGGCCAGCCTGACCGTGATTTCGCGCGAGCAGTTGGAGCAGCGCGGTGATTCCAATCTCAACGACGCGATCACCCGCGCCGGCGCGATCAGTGCGCTGCCGCATCCGGGCAACGGCCTGAGTGCGCTGTCCAGCCGTGGCTTTACCGATGGCGCCTCGGTGATGCGCCTGTACGACGGCCTGCGCCAGTACGGCGGCGTGGGCATCACCTTTCCGTTCGATACCTGGTCGATCGAGCGCATCGAGGTGCTGCGTGGGCCGGCCTCGGTCATCCATGGTGATGGCGCCATCGGCGGCGTGGTCAACATCGTGCCGAAGAAGCCTTCGCGCGGTGCCATCGAGAACGAGGTAAGCGTCACCCTGGGCAGCGAAGACACCGCGCGACTCGGATTCGGCAGTGGCGGTGCGCTCACGCCGGCGCTGGCCTACCGCGTGGATGTCAGCGGCAACTACAGCAGCGGCTGGGTCGACCGCGGCCACAACGGCGATGCTACGTTTTCCGGTGCGTTGCTGTGGCAGCCACGGGCGGATCTGCAGTTCACGCTGACCCATGCGCAGGGCTACCAGAAGCCGATGCGCTACTTCGGTACGCCGTTGATCGATGGCAGGCAGCTGGATGCACTGCGCCACGAGAACTACAACGTGGCCGACAGCGTGATTCGTTTCCGTGACCGCTGGACCCAGCTCGATGTGCTGTGGACGCCGAACGAGAACGTGGAGTGGCGCACGCGCGTCTACCAGATCGACAGCCAGCGCGATTGGCGCAACGCCGAGGCCTATGTCTACAACGAGCGCACCGGCCTGATCGACCGCTCCGGCAACACCCAGATCACCCACAACCAGGACCAGACCGGACTGACGTCCACGCTGCGCATGCTGGGAAATGCAGGCGGACTGCCCAACAGTTTCGCCGTCGGCTTCGATGCCAACCGTGCGCATTTCAAGCACACCAACAACACCTACGCGGGCAGCTCGGGGCCGGTCGATCCCTTCAACCCGGTGCCCGGCGGGTTCGTCAGCGATGCACCCAACCTGCCGCGATACCGCAACAGCGCCGAGCAGGTCGCGTTGTTCCTGGAAGACCGGCTGGAACTGAGCGAGCGTTGGTCGGTGCTTGCTGGCGTGCGTCACGATCGCGCCACGATCGACCGCAACGACCTGGTCAGCGGCCAGCGGGCGTTCTCGAAGACCTACAACAGCACCGGCTGGCGCGCGGGCACGGTGTTCGCGATACAACCGTCCATGACCCTCTATGCGCAGTACTCGCAGGCGGCAGACCCGGTCAGCGGTCTGTTGATGATCAGTCCGGCCAATGGCGTGTTCGATCTGGCCAAGGGCAAGCAGATCGAGGTCGGCATGAAGCAGGCCTTCGATGGGGGCGAGTGGACGCTGGCGGCCTATCGCATCCGCAAGACCGGGTTGCTCAGCCGTGACCCGCTGCAACCGGACCGTCGCGTGCAGGTGGGTGCACAGGCCTCGAAGGGAATCGAAGCCTCGTTGAACTGGGCCTTCGCGCCGCAGTGGTCGCTGGATGCCAACGCGACCGTGCTCAAGGCCGAGTTCGAGGACTTCCTGGAAGCCACCGGCACGCCGGCGGTGATCGTCTCGCGTGATGGCAACGTGCCGCCGAACGTGGCCGAGCGCCTGGCCAACGTCTGGTTGAGCTGGCAGTTCCTGCCCGACTGGAGCGTGGCCAGTGGCGTGCGCTACGTGGGCAAGCGCTATGCCGACAACGCCAACACGCTGCAGCTGCCGGGCTACACCACCACCGATCTGGCCCTGACCTGGCAGGCAGCGCCCCGTACACGGGTGACCGCGCGCGTGTTCAACGTGTTCGACAAGGCGTACTACGCCACGGCCTACTACACCAGTACGCAGTGGCTGCTGGGCGCCGACCGGCGCGTCGAATTCACCCTCGACCATCGCTTCTGAGGACGGCTGCCATGTCGCTGCGATCCACTGCCAAGCGCTGGACCTACCTGGTGCACCGTTGGCTGGGCATCGGTGGGTGCCTGCTGATGTTGCTGTGGTTCGTCAGCGGCATGGTGATGCTGTTCATCGGTTACCCGAAGCTGACGCCGGGAGAGCGCTTGGCCGCGTTGCCCACACTGGCCGATGCGCGCGGCTGGCAGGCACTTTCCGCACTTCCCGAAGCGGTGCGACAGGAGCCTGAGCGGGTTGTGTTGACGACGCTGCGTGGCGAGCCCGCCTATGTGGTGCGCTCTGGGACGCACATGGGCGCGTGGTCGGCGCTTACCGGGCAGGCATTGCCGCCTGTATCGGCGCAGCTGGCCGAAGTCTCCGCCGCGCAGTTCGCCGGTGGGCCGGCTTTCGTTGGTGCCACACCGCTGGACGAGGATTGCTGGACGCATTCGCGCGGCCTTGATCCGCATCGGCCGCTGTACCGCGTCGGCGTGGGTGGCGCACAGTCTGGTGATGTCTACGTGTCCTCGCGCACCGGCGAAGTGGTGCTGGATGCACCGCGTCTGCAGCAGCGATGGAACTATGTGGGCGCGTGGCTGCACTGGCTGTACTTCCTGCGCATGCAGTCGGTGGACCCGGTGTGGACCTGGACGGTGATTGCGCTCTCAGCGCTGTGTACGGTGGCCGCGATCAGCGGGGTCGTGGTCGGCATCTGGCGCTGGCGGTTTCGCGGGCAGTACCGCTCAGGGTCGAAGACGCCGTACCAGGAACCGTGGATGCGCTGGCATCACCTGATCGGATTGATGGCGAGCGCATTCGTGTTCACCTGGATCTTCAGTGGCCTGATGTCGATGAATCCGCTGGGAGTGTTCAGCAGCTCACGTGCTTCGCTCGACGTTGCGCGCTATCAGGGTGAGTTGCCGGTGGATGCAGGAGTCATCGCGCAACCAAGTGCGGTACTGGCCGCAGTGCACACGCCGCAGTTCCTGCCGGTCGAGATCCAGTGGCGACGCATCGGTGGTGAACTGTTCGCGGTGGCGCTGGACGGCAACGCCGATTCGCGCGTGGTCACAGAACGTGGCGGCGCACTGCGGGTGTCCACTGCATTCGGTGCAGACTGGCTGCAGGGCAGGGTAGCGGCGATGTCCGACGCGCGCCTGCGTGGGTTCACCCTCCTGCAGGCGCCCGATGCCTACTTCTACCCGCGCGCTGCGGAGGCGATGAATGGCGCCGCGGTACGTCGCTTTCCGGTGGCGATGGTTGACTTCGATGACGCTGAGGCAACCCGCGTCTATGTCGACCTGGCCACCGGCGATCCGCTGTTGACGATGGGCAGGCGCGAGCGGGTTGGGCGCTGGCTGTTTTCCTTCCTGCACAGCTGGGATCTGCCCGCGCTGCTGCGGCAGCCGAACAGCCGCCTGGTCGTGCTGCTGTTGCTCAGCGTGGCAGGTATCGCGCTGTGCGCGACGGCGACCGTCATCGGCTATCGGCGCTTGCGGATGACACTCCGGCGCAAGCGTCATCGGCATGCTCCGTTCTCTGAGCGCAGTCGCAGGGATCTGCCTCGCCTCTGATGGCGTACGCCCGCGCCGTCCATGGCATGACAAGGACGTCAGCCGCGCTCGGGTGCATGAAGGTGTGCAGTTGCCGATCGGGCCGGACCGCTGGAGAGCCCGCCTTGGCGCTGTACACATCCCGACTGCAGCAGCCATGAACCGCGATGGCCACGCTCTACCGCCGCCCGGCCGGACGCGGCATCATGGCGAGGCACCCGGCACGGAACCCCGCATGTCCTCCACCGTTCACCACAAGCTGCGCATTGGCGTCGATCAGTTCACCGCCCAGAAGGTGGTCGACCAGCAGTTCCACGAGTGCGATTTCTCCGGCGCGGACCTCACCGCCACCGAGTTCGTGAACTGCGGTTTCTACGACGCCGAAACGCGCACCGGGTGCCGTTTCAGTGGTGCCACGTTGAAGGAAGCCAGCTTCCGCCAGTGCGACATCAGCATGTGCAACTTCAACTTCATCAAGGCGCTGGGGCTGGAAATCAGCGAGTGCCGCGCGCAGGGCGCCGATTTCAGCAACGCCAGTTTCATGAACCAGATCACCACGCGCAGCTGGTTCTGCAGCGCCTTCATCAAGAAAACCAACCTGCGCTATGCCAACTTCTCGCGGGTGACGCTGGAGAAGTGCGAGCTGTGGGAAAACCGCTGGGACGGGGCCAATGTCAGCGGCGCCAGTTTCGCTGGGTCGGATCTGTCCGGTGGCCAGTTCGAGGGCATCGACTGGAACACGGCCAACTTCACCGATTGCGACCTGACCAACTCCGAACTGGGCGAGCTGGACGTGCGCAGCACCAACCTGCGTGGCGCCACGCTGGATGTGCAGCAGATCGCGCTGCTGATGCAGCGGATCGGCATCACCGTGGTGCCTTGAGCGTGCGTCGCGGTGCTATGCCGGTGTGGCCGGCGCGTAGGCCACCCAGCCCTTGAAGCTGAAGCCGGCGTAGAACAGTTCCACGTTCTCGAAGCCAGCCTCCTGCAGCAGCGCCACTTCCTGCTCGGGCGACAGCAGCGGCAGGCGCTCGGTGATGGCGGCGACCGCGCGCTGCGCATCGGCACGTGGAATACCGGAGGCCTCCCCGAATGCGGCGTAGCGTTGCAGCCAGCGATGCTTGCCGTCTGCGTCCTGCGGCACGCTGTGGTGGGCGACCACCAGCGGCGCACGCGGTCGCAGCCGTTGCCGCAGTTCGCGCAGGGTATGCAGGCGCTGCTCAACGGTGAGGAAGTGCAGGGTGAGCAGGCAGGTGGCGCCGTCGAAGACGGTCTGCGGGGCATCGTCGATGTAGCCTTCCAGCAGCGTCACCTGCGCCATCAATGGCCCCAGGGTCTGTTCGGCCAGCGCGAGCATGGGTGCGGCCGGGTCGATACCGAGCATCCGCCAGTGCGGGTGCGCTTCGGCGAAGGCCTTGAGCTCCAGGCCGCCACCTGCGCCGAGCACCAGCACCTGGCCATCGTCGGGCACATGTTCGGCCAGCAGCAGGTGGGTCATCTGCTGCAGTCCGAGGAAACCCGGTACCTGCCGCAGCGGGCCGTCGGCGTAGCGGGCGACGGCGTGGGGATCGGAGAAGGACATCGGAAGCATTCCTGCAGCAATGGCGAACGTCCACTCTACCGTGCTGCGCAAGTGTCAATTGCACGATGGGCCGCCTTTGCTTAAGGTCGGCGCCTGCCCGTATCCCAGAGAACGCGAATGGACCCTCGCACAGCCCCGATGCCATCGGCGGAAGCCTTCGAACTGGCGCTGACATTGCTCGGACGCGAGGAAGTGGATGAAGAGCACGCGGAGCGGGCACTGCTCGCGCTCGGCAGCGAACACGGGCCGATGCGCCGCCTGCTGGTGTGGTTGCCTGAAGCATTCGCCATGGCCTTGATCGGGCACATGGAACTGGGCGTGCTGCTGCCGCGTACATTCACCGCCTCTGACGCGCAGGGTGAGCTGCATGAACTGCCGCTCGAGCGTGAACCGGTATTTGCCGCGGGTCTTCAGCGCGCCCTGGCCATGTACCACGAAGGCCCGCGCGCTGCGTTCAAGGCGATCTGCCAGCGGAGTTCGCTGCTCAATGCGATCGACAATGCCTTGAACGCCGGCGCCGATCTGCAGGGCGCGACGCTTTCAGGTCCGGAGCTGCTGGACATTCCCGCAGAGACCTACCTCGCCGATTGAGTCCGAGGTATTCAACAGCCGGTCAATCGCCAGTGATCCCTCTCGCGTCTGCAGCGCCTTCCCCAGTACCTGCCAGATCTTCGGGTCCTGGCACTGCGACACATTGAAGCGCACGTAGTCGGCAGCCCGCTGCGACTGGCTGAAGGCATTGCCGGGCGCCACCACCACGCCTTCGCGCAGGCACAGCCGTGCTACCGCCGATGCATCGCGACCATCGGGCAGCTGGCACCACAGGAACAACCCTGCTTCCGGCTGCAGCCATGGCGTGATGCCCAGCTTCTGCACCTGCCGCAGCGTGTGCTTGCGCGCATCGGCCAGGCGCGTGCGCACCGCCTGCATGTGCCGTCGGTAGCCGCTGTCGGTCAGTGCGATCTGCATGAGGTGCGCGGCCAGGTGCCCACCGCCGAAGCTGGTGGCCAGCTTCAGATCGGTCAGTGCCTCGATCCAGTCAGGGCGTGCGGCGATGTAGCCGCAGCGCGATGCAGCTGAGATGGCTTTGGAGAAGCTGCCGACATGGATCACCCGCGACAATCCATCCAGCGCCGCCAGCCGCGGCGCCGGGCGCAGCTCGAAGTCGGCGAAGATGTCATCCTCGATGATGATCAGTTCGCTGCGTTCGGCCAGGCCAAGCAGGCGATGTGCCGTGGTCGCCGACAGCACCGCGCCGGTCGGGTTGTGCAGACCGGCGTTGGTGATGTACAGGCGCGGCGCGTGTTCCTGCAATGCGCTGGCGAACACCTCCAGATCCGGCCCGGTGTGCGTGTAGGGCACGCCGATGGCCTGGACCTGATGCGCCTTCAACATCGCGTGGTAATTGAAATAGCTCGGGTCGTCGACCAGCACGCAGTCGCCGGGCTTCAGCAGGAAGCGGCAGATCAGGTCGACCGCATGCGTCCCCGATTCGGCCAGCAGCAGCTGCTCCATCGACGCTTCGATGCCCAGCGTGGCCGCGCGTCGCTGCAGCGTCTGCCGCAGTGCCGGCAGGCCGAGTGGCCCCGCGTAGTCGACCAGGTGTGCGGCGTCGGCGCGGGCCATGCGGCGCAGGCCACGGCGCAGGCCATCGTGGTACAGCCAGTCGCTGGGCATCCAGCCGCAGCCGGGCTTGAGGTGGCCGGGCGGGGTTTCCAGTGATTGCCGCGATACCCACAACGGGTCCACCGCGCGATCAAGGCGCGGCTCCATCTCGGCCAGTGCCAGCGGTGCTGCCGGGCCAGTCACGTAGAAGCCGGAGCCGGCGCGCGCGGCGATCACGCCCTCGGCCGCCAATCGTTCGTAGGCCTCGACCACGGTGGACACGGAAACGCCCATCGTCGTCGCCTGCGCGCGCACCGAGGGCAGGCGGCTGCCCGGGCCATCCAGGCGCGAGCTGATGCGTGAGCGGACGGCGTGGATGACGCTGTCGATGCGGCTGGACGGTCGGGACATGGGCGTGACTGTAAGGGGATTGTGGGCAGTACAGTTACTTGTGACTGTACTGGATTGTAGCTGTGTGTCTCCGGCGCCCGGTGGCTCAATGACGGGCACAGCCGGCTATTGCCCGGTACTTCTGGAGCAGGGTGTGGAACGGTCGGCAAGCGGGTGGATCAATGGCTTCATTGGTGTGGTGATCTTCGCCGGCTCTTTGCCGGCCACTCGCATGGCGGTGATGGAGCTGGACGCCAGCTTCGTTACTGCCGCACGCGCCAGCATCGCAGCGTTGCTGGGGCTGGTGTTGCTGCTGGCATTGCGGCAGCCGCGGCCGGTCAGAAGCGATCTGCCTGGCCTGGCGCTGGTCAGCCTGGGCGTGGTGGTGGGCTTCCCGTTGCTGACCGCGCTCGCCCTGCGCCACGCCTCCTCGGCACACACCATCGTGTTCCTCGGACTGCTGCCGCTGAGCACGGCGGTGTTCGGCGTCCTGCGCGGCGGCGACCGGCCACGCCCGGCGTTCTGGGTGTTCTCGCTGCTGGGCAGCGCCTGTGTCGTCGGCTATGCCGCACGCAACGGCATCGAGGCTTCCCTGCAGGCCGACCTGCTGATGCTGGCGGCGATCGTGGTGTGCGGGCTCGGCTATGCAGAGGGCGGCCGCCTTGCCCGACATCTTGGCGGTTGGCAGGTGATCAGCTGGGCACTGCTGCTGGCATTGCCGGTCATGCTGCCGCTGATGGTGGCGATGCGCCCGGTCTCGTTCACGGCGGTCGCTGCTTCCGCATGGTGGGCGCTGGGATATGTAGCGGTGTTCAGCATGCTGATCGGGTTCCTGTTCTGGTATCGCGGTCTGGCCCAGGGTGGCATCGCCGCGGTTGGCCAACTGCAGCTGCTGCAGCCGTTCTTCGGCCTGGCGCTGGCGGCGATGCTGCTGCACGAGACCGTCAGCGCCGGCATGCTGCTGGTGACCGTGGCGGCGGTGATCTGCGTGGCCGGTGCCCGTCGCTTCAGCCGCTGAGAGCTCAGCCCCATCGCCGCGCGATACCGTTGGCGTATCGCGAGGGCGTGCAAACAGTATTGGCCGAGGAGGATGGCGCTCGCCGATGCTGGCCGGATGAAACCCAATTCCAGTATCTCGTTCGAAGGCCAGGTGGGCCTGGTGACCGGTGCCGCCGGTGGCCTGGGCATGGCCTACAGCCGCCTGCTGGCGCAACGTGGCGCGCATGTGGTGATGCATGACGTGGGCGCTGCAACGGATGGCACGGGCGCCGATCCGCAGCGCATCGCCACGGCGGTGGCGGCGCTGGGCAGCAAGGGCCTGCCGGTCGAGGCCGCCAGCGGCCCCATCAACGAGCGCAGTGGTTGCCATGCGCTGGTGCAGGACATCCTGCAACGCCACGGTCGCCTGGACTTCATCATCCACAACGCCGGCTGGGTGGCCTATGCCGGTATCGAAGCGGTGGAGGACGATGCGCTGGAGCAGATGTTGTGCCTGGCCGCAAAGACACCGCTGTGGCTGGCGCAGGCGGCATGGCCCGCGATGCGTGCTGCCGGCGGCGGCCGCATCGTGCTGACCACCTCCGATCGCGCGCTGTACCCGCAGTATGCGCAGCGCGGCCTGTGCGGCTACGCGATGGCCAAGCTGGCTGCGCAGGGGCTGGTCAATGTGCTGGCCCTGGAAGGCGCCGAGCATGGCATCGTGGTCAACGCGGTATCGCCGGTGGCCAAGACCCGCATGTGGGGCATCGACGGGGAGCCGGATGAACTGCATCCCGATGCCGTGGCCACCGGGGTGGCCTTCCTGGTTTCGGCGCGCTGCCGGCAGGGTGGCTGGATTCTGCGTGCCAGCAACGGCCAGTTCCATGCACTGCGGCTGCAGGAAGCAGAGCACGTGGACTATCCACGCGACCTGCGCGCCGTGGCCGCCGACAGCATCGAATCGGTGGCCCTGCAGTGGCCGGTCATTGCACGGCCGAGTGTCGACGCGCGCGGCTGAGCGCGTACCCTAGGCGGGTCTCCACCTGCCTGCGATGAAATGATCGATCTGCGCCTGCTCCGCCAGTTCGTGGCGGTGGCCGAAGAACTGCACTTCCATCGCGCCGCTGCACGCCTGCACATGTCGCAGCCGCCGTTGACGGCGGCGATGCGGCGCCTGGAAGACGAAGTGGGCACGGGCTTGATCGTGCGTGGCAACCGTACGCTGGGCCTGACCGCGGCGGGGCAGACGCTGCTGGTGGAGGCGCGCGCGACGCTGCAACAGGCCGAACAGGCGCTGCAGCGCACGCGCGAATCGGCGGCAGGGCAGACTGGCAGCCTGCGCGTAGGCTACGTCGGCAGCGCACTCTATGGGCGCCTGCCGGCACTGATCCGCCAGTTCCGCCATGCGTTTGCGCAGGTGCAGCTGCATCTGCACGAAGCCACCTCGCGGCAGCAGCAACAGTGGCTGCGCGAGGGGCGCATCGACCTGGGCATCCTGATTCCACCGATCATTTCCGCAGAGCTGCATCTGCAGGCGTTCGACCATGATCGACTGGCCATTGCCCTGCCGCGCGCGCATCGGCTGGTCGCACGGCAACGGCTGGAGGTCGCAGACCTGATGGACGAGCCCTTCGTTTCATGGCCCTCTGCTGAAGGGATCGGCTTCCATGCACAGGTACTGGGCCTGTGTACCGCTGCCGGCTTCACGCCACGGGTCGTGCAGGAAGCGCAGGGCATGCATGCGGTGCTGTCGCTGGTGGCTGTGGAAGCGGGCGTGGCAATCGTGCCGGCAAGCATGAGCGGGTTCCGTCCCGAAGAAATCGTCTACCGGCCACTGGGCGGTGGCAATGCTGCGTTCGAGCTGCAATTCTGCATGCGCCCGGAATCGCCGACGCCGGTGCTGCAGAATTTCCTGGCGATGGCAGCGCAACCGGTAGTGTCGTGATTGCCGGCTGAGCATCCGTGCTGCATGCGCGGGTAGGGCGGTTGTCTGCGTCGTGCATGCCTCCGGAATGTGATCCGGCCTGCAATTCTGTCCTTGGAAATCGCGCCTGCAGCAAGCCTGAGGCACAGGCGCGGGTAACCCTTACATACCGCCTCGGCGACAACGACCAGCATGTGCCCGTCGGCCATCATCGGTCGGCTGGGATTGGCGTCCCACAATCAACTCTGGCACGTGATCGGCAGGCGCACGGATGGCGCCTTCGGATCACGTGACCCGCTGTCCGTGGTGGGCGATGTGTGGGGATCACCATGATCCGCCGGTCAGTCCCAGAGTTGTCCGGTACGCCAACCCGCATCGCCCGCCGCCTGTGCGTGGTCAGACACGAATGCGTTGATCGCGCTTGCCTCGGGGGTGGCAATGCGCGTCGTGCATGGGGAGCGGCGGCGGGCGGTGCATCTGTCCGGGGTAACCAGGGAACCGCGTGCCTTGGGGCGGGGCATCGGTAGTTGCAGGGATCAGAACCGATCGCTGACGGTGCCGGTGACTACGCGTGGGTAGCCAGCGAAACAATCGCCGCAGGCGCGGCATGGCGCGTAGTAATGCCTGCGGTGAGGTTGGTGATGTTCAAAGCCCAGGTCCAGTTGGTCACCTGCACACTTGCGGGTGGTGGGCCGGGCCTCAGGGGAGGCCGTCTGCAGCGCCGCGGATGCTCATCCAGGCGCCGCCGTCCGGGCCGCTGCCGGCGCGGACACGGAAGCCGTGCAGCCCGGCAATGGCGGCCACGATCGACAGCCCCAGGCCAAAGCCGGGCCCTTGCCCGGCACTGCTGCTGCCGCGGAAGAAGCGCTGGTAGATCAAGGTGCGGTCCTGCGGCGGGATGCCCGGCCCGTTGTCGATCACATCGATGCGGGGCGCGCCGTGGTCGTCCACCGCGCGCAGCAGGATGCGCCCGTGCGCGGGCGTGAACTGCAGGGCGTTGGACAGCAGGTTGGCCACCGCTTCGAACAGCAGCTCGCGATCGCCGCGCAGCACGCCGATCTGCGGCGCGACCTGCAGCTGCAGCTCCTGTTGTTTCTCTTCGGCCAACGGCAGGTAGAACTGGTGCAGCTCCTGCAGCAGGTCGGCGATGTCGACCTCGTCGAAGGCTGAGCGGCGCTGGTGGCTTTCCAGCTCGGACACGCGCAGCAGCGCGGCGAAGCGCGCCATCAGCATGTCGGTCTCCGCCAGCGCCTTGTCCAGCGGGTCCGCATGCGGGTCGTGCTCGTCCAGGCCCACGCGCATGCGGTAGAGGTGCGCCCGCAGCCGGGTGAGCGGTGTACGCAGGTCATGCGCGATGCTGTCGCACACGCCTTTGACCTCGGTCATCAGCTGTTCGATGCGTTCCAGCATGGCGTTGACGATGCTCGACAGCCGATCGATTTCATCGCGGCGGTTGGATACCGGCAGGCGTTGCCCGAGGTCGCCGGCGATGATCCGGTTGGTGGCCGCTTCGATCTGCTGGATCCGCTTCAGCGGGCGCCGGCGCAGCAGATGCCAGCCCACCAGCCCGGGGATGACGGTCAGTGACACACCCCACAGCAGCGCATCGAGGATGATGCTGTTGACCGCCATGAGCTTGCCGTTCTGGCGCACGAACACCAGTGTGCGGCCATCCCGGGTCACCACGCCGAGCGCGCTGCCACCGCTCCCATGCGGGCCATCGACCAGTGTCCAACCCGCCACAGGATGCGAGTTGCCATCCAGCGGCAGTCCCTCGGGAATGGCCGTCAGCGGGCCCGCCATCGGCATGCCGGCATTGTCGAACAGCCCGTACGTATACACCTGGTGCAGGTCGAAGCGCTGGCTGTCGCGCAGCGCGTCATCCAGTGCCGGGCCGTCGAAGCTCATGAACAGATGGGCGCGCTGCTGCAGACCCGATTCGGTCAGGTCGTTCAGGTAGTCCGAGATGCGCCAGTACATCACCCCCAGCAGCATGCTCGACCAGGCAACGAACAGGATGCAGTACAGGCCAAGGAGGCGGCTGCTGGACGAGCGCCACTGATCAGGATTGCGCGTCGAAGACATAGCCGGTTCCTCTTACGGTCTTGATCGGCTGCGTGCGGCCGGGCTGCTCGATGCGTTTGCGCACACGGCCGATATGCACGTCGATCAGATTGGTGCCTGGATCGAAGTGGTAGCCCCAGACCTCCTGGAACAACATGGTGCGGGTGACCACCTGGCCGGCGTTGCGGACCAGGAATTCGAGCAGCTTGAATTCGGTCGGCAGCAGGCTGATCTCCTGGCCGCCGCGGCGCACCGAGCGGCTCATCAGGTCCAGTTCGAGATCACCGGCGCGCAGCACGCTGTCGGCTGTACCCGTCTGGCCATGGCGGCGGATCAGCACCTCCACGCGCGCTGCCATTTCATCCGAAGCGAACGGCTTGGTCAGGTAGTCGTCGCCGCCGGCGCGCAGGCCGCGCACGCGCTCGTCCACGTCCGACAATGCGCTGATCATCAGCACCGGCGTGGTCACGCCTTCGCGGCGCAGCGTGGTGACCAGGGTCAGCCCGTCCACGCCGGGCAGCATGCGATCCAGGGTGATCACTGCGTAGTCGCCGGCGCGTGCCAGTGCCAGGCCATTGCTGCCATCGGCCACCAGGTCGACCTCGAAGCCGTGGCTGCGCAGCTCGGTGGCGATTTCCTCCGCGGTGACAAGGTCGTCCTCGATGGTGAGTACGCGCGGCATGGGCCACTTTGCAGATTGGGACCAGCGCATCCTCGCAACCACGGGCGTGCACTGCAAATGAAAAATGTTTCATGCGTTTTTCGCTGGATCGCAGCGCGCTGTCTTCTATATTCGGCGCCGAGCGCTCCCCCCGGCGCGTGGAACCTGCTGCCGATGACCCTTCCGTATTTCTTCCTGCCGGCTGCGGCCAGGCGCCTGCCCCGAACCTGGCGCCTGCCGCTGCTGTTTCTGGCCCTGGCGACCCTGCTGGCCGGCTGCGGCAAGGACGCGCCCAAACCAGGCACGGCGACGCCGGAAGTGACCGTGCTGACGCTGCAGAACCAGGCGCTGGCGCTGGAGCAGGAGCTGCCGGGACGCACCATCGCCTCGCAGGAATCGGATGTACGCCCGCAGGTGGACGGGGTGCTGGTGAAGCGGCTGTTCGAGCAGGGGCAGCTGGTGAAGGCCGGGCAGCCCCTGTTCCAGATCGAGCCGGCGCTGTACCAGGCCGCCCTGAACGAGGCGCAGGCCAACCTGAAGACCGCCGAAGCGGCCGCCGTCACCGCGCGTCTGCGGGCACAGCGGATGCAGGCGCTGGGCAAGGACCAGCTGGCCGCGCGCCAGGACGTGGACGATGCCATCGCCAGTGGCCAGCAGGCGGCTGCGGCAGTGCAGGCGGCGCAGGCGGCGCGCGATACCGCCAGCACGCGGCTGGGTTTTGCCACGGTCACCGCACCGATTGCCGGTCGCATCGGGCGCGCGCTGTTCACCCCGGGCGCGCTGGTGACATCCGCCCAGGCCGATCCGCTGGCGCGGATCCAGCAGGTGGACCCGATGAACGTGGACATCACCCAGTCCAGCAACGAGTACCTGGCGCTGCGTCGCGCCATTGCCGAGGGGGGCGTGCAGGCCAACAGCGCGCCGGTGCGGCTGCGCCTGTCCGATGGCACCGACTACCCGCTGCCGGGCACGCTGGAATTTGCCGACATCGATGTGCAGCAGGAGACCGGCAGCATCACCCTGCGTGCGCAGTTCCCCAACCCCGACGGACAACTGCTGCCGGGCATGTATGTGCGCGCGCAGGTGGGCCAGGGCACGCAGCAGCAGGCGCTGCTGGTGCCACAGGCGGCGGTGGACCGCAGTGCCAAGGGCGAGGCGCAGGCGTGGCTGGTCGACAAGGAGGGCAAGGCGCGGCTGCGCATCTTCCGCACCGCACGCGCGGTCGGCAACCAGTGGCTGGTGCTTGATGGTATGAGCGCCGGCGAGCAGGTGGTGGTGGCGGGGGCGCAGGGCCTTGCCGACGGCATGCCGGTGCGGGTAAAGCCCGCGCCCGTGGCCGCGCCGGCCGGAAAGGACTGAGCGCATGCTGCCGCGCTTCTTCATCCACCGCCCCGTGTTCGCCTGGGTACTGGCGATCTGCATCATGGCGTTCGGCACGATTGCAGTGACCCAGCTGCCGGTCGAGCAGTATCCGGACATCGCACCGCCGCAGGTCAACATCACCGCCAACTACACCGGCGCGTCTGCGCAGACGGTGGAAGACAGCGTCACCCAGGTGATCGAACAGCAGATCAAGGGCATCGACCACCTGCTGTATTTCTCTTCCACCAGCTCGTCTTCGGGGCAGGCGCGGATCACGGTCACCTTCGACCAGAGCGCCAACCCCGATATCGCCCAGGTGCAGGTGCAGAACAGCGTCAACCAGGCCATCAACCGCCTGCCGCAGGAAGTGCAGCAGCAGGGCGTGACCGTGGCCAAGTCGCAGGGCGACTCGTTGATGGTGGTTTCGCTGTACGACACCAGCCGGCGCATGGAGCGGGTGGACGTTTCCGACTTCCTGGTCAGCAACGTGCAGGACCCGATCAGCCGCATTGCCGGCGTCGGCGAGATCAATGTGTTCGGTTCGGCCTATGCGATGCGGGTGTGGCTGGATCCGCACAAGCTGCGTGCCTACGACCTGATGCCGTCGGATGTGCGCAGTGCGATCCAGGCGCAGAACACCCAGGTCACGGCCGGTGAACTGGGGGCGCTGCCGTCCAGTGCGACGCAGAGCCTCAATGCCACCGTCACCGCGCAGTCGCGCCTGCAGACCCCGGAACAGTTCCGCGCGATCATCCTGCGCACGCTGCCCAGTGGCGCGGCAGTGCACCTGGGCGATGTGGCGCGGGTCGAGATCGGCGCGGAGAATTACCAGACCAGCAGCTACCTCAACGGCTATCCAGCCGCAGGTTTCTCGGTGACGCTGGCCTCCGGCGCCAACGCGCTGGCCACCGCCGATGCAGTGCGCGCGGAGCTTGAGCGGCTGCGGCCTACGTTCCCGCCCGGGCTGCAGGTCGCCTATCCGCGCGACAGTACCCCGTTCGTACGGGTCTCCATCGAAGGGGTCATCCACACCCTGATCGAGGCGATCGTGCTGGTGGTGGTGGTGATGTTCCTGTTCCTGCAGAACGTGCGTGCCACCCTGATTCCGGCGATCACGGTGCCGGTGGTGCTGCTGGGTACCTTCGGCGTTCTTGCGGTGGCCGGTTTCACCATCAACACGCTGACCCTGTTCGCGATGGTGCTGGCCATCGGCCTGCTGGTCGATGATGCGATCGTGGTGGTGGAAAACGTGGAGCGCATCATCCACGAAGAGCACCTGCCGCCACGCGAGGCGACCGAGAAGTCGATGGGCGAGATCACCGGTGCGCTGATCGGCATCACCGTGGTGCTCGGTGCGGTGTTCCTGCCGATGGCGCTGTTCGGCGGTTCCACCGGCATCATCTACCGGCAGTTCTCGATCACCATTGCATCTGCCATGGCGCTGTCGGCGCTGGTCGCGCTGACCTTGACACCGGCGCTGTGCGCGACCCTGCTCAAGCCCTCGTCGGCGCAGAAACCACCAGGGCGATTCTTCGCCGCATTCAACCGTGGCGTTGAACGCAGCCAGTCGGCCTACCAGGGCAAGCTGGGCGCCGTGGTTGCCCGTCCGCGGCGCTGGATGGCGTTCTACCTGCTGCTGGTGGTCGCCATGATTGCCCTGTATGCGCGCATGCCGACCGGCTTCCTGCCGGTGGAGGACCAGGGCCAGGTGACCTTCCAGTTCTCCACGCCGGAAGGCACGCCGATGGCGCGCACCGAGGCGCTGGGCGAGCAGATCAGCCGCTACTTCATGGAGCATGAAAAGCAGAACCTGGACGTGGTGTTCGTGGTGGTCGGTCGCAACAATGCGGGTACCGGCCAGAATGCGGGGCAGGGCTTCCTGGCTCTCAAGCCGTGGGACGAGCGCAACGGCGACAACACTGCGGCAGCGATCATCGCGCGTGCCAATGCTCATTTCCGCAAGCTGCCCGATGCCAAGGTGAATGTGCTCGCTCCGCCAGCCGTGCGTGGCCTGGGCCAGTCCAGCGGTTTCGAACTGTGGCTGCAGGACACCAGCGCGGCAGGTCGCGTGGCCTTGCAGGCGGCGCAGGAACAGGTTCTGCGCGCGGCCGGCGAGGATGATGGGCTGACGTCGGTGCGCTTGAACGGGCTGGGTGACAAGGCCGAGCTGAGGCTGGACATCGACCACGCGCAGGCCAGTGCGCTGGGTCTGGCCCAGGCCGACATCAATTCCACACTGTCTGCCGCTTGGGGCGGCAGCTACATCAATGATTTCCTGGACCGCGGCCGGGTCAAGCGTGTCTACATGCAGGGCGACCAGCCCTACCGCAGCGTGCCCGACGACATCGGTCAGTGGTATGTGCGCGGCGGCAACGGTCAGATGGCCTCGTTCGCCAGCTTTGCCAGCAGTCACTGGGCGCGTGGGCCGCAGCTGCAGCAGCGTTTCAACGGCCTGCCTGCCATGCAGATCCAGGGCAGTGCGGCCGAAGGGCGCAGCTCGGGCGAAGCGATGCAGCGCATGCAGGCGCTGGTGGCCGATCAGCCCGGATTCGATCTGCAATGGAGCGGGCTGTCCTACCAGGAACAACTGGCCAGCAACCAGACCCTGTACCTGTATGCCGCGTCGATTGCCTTCATCTTCCTGTGCCTGGCCGCGCTCTACGAGAGCTGGACGGTTCCGGTGGCGGTGGTGCTGGTGATTCCGCTGGGCGTGATCGGTACGGTGCTGGCGACCACGGCTGCGGGCTTCGTCAATGACATCTACTTCCAGGTGGGGTTGCTGACCACGATTGGATTGTCGGCAAAGAACGCGATCCTGATCGTGGAGTTCGCCGAAGCACGCTACCGCGCCGGCAGTTCGGCGGTGGACGCGGCACTGCAGGGCGCGCGCCTGCGCCTGCGGCCGATCGTGATGACCTCGCTGGCCTTCGTGGCAGGCGTCATTCCGCTGGCATTGGCCACCGGCGCCGGCGCGGTCAGCCGCCGTGAGATCGGCATGAGCGTGATCGGCGGCATGCTCTCGGGAACGGTGCTGGCGGTGGTGCTGGTGCCGCTGTTCTTCGTGCTGGTACGGCGGCTGGGCAGGGCGCGGCCGGTGCACTGAGGGCAGGGCCGCCAGCTGTCATCGGTATGCCGCAGCGCCATCACCCGGTCTTGGCCTGGGCACCGGTACGGTAGATCGTCCCGCCCCCAACGGAGACCTGCCATGTGGTTGCTCGACCGACTCTGGCCCCCGCGCCCTGTGCTGCCCGTCGAGACGCTGCCGCCTGCAGCGGACACGCCCTCGCGTCGAGCGCCGTTGAAGCGCCCGTTGCGCGTCGGCCGGGCCAGCATGGCGCCGTGGCAGAAGATCGCGCCGCCGCCCCGGCGCAGCCGCCACTAACCGGTACGGTCGGCGGGATGGTTCACTCCGTCGTTGACCGGAATGGTTCCCAGCGCGAACGGATCGATGCCTTCCAGGCAGGCCACGTTGTAGCCGTACTGGTCCGGGTTCGAGCGGCGGCGGTGGTGCGTGTAGATGCCACAGACGCCGCAGAAATAGTGCTCGGCCACGTGGGTGTTGAACTGGTACAGGCGCAGATGAGCCTGGCCGCGCACGATCTGCAGCCCCTCCCGTGCCACGCTGGCGGCGATGGCGCCGCGGCGCCGGCACATCGAACAGTCGCAGCGGCGCGGGTCGACGATGCCCTCGGGCAGGTCCAGCAGCAGCTCGACCGTGCCGCAATGACAACTGGCCCGGTGCTGCGCCTGCACGGCTACGCCGGCCACGGTGGTGATGCCCATCTCTGTTCCCTGTGCGCCCTTGGTGGGTGCCAGTATGCCCCCGGCCACGCCAGCCTGAACCGGTTGTAGATGTCGCCGTGAGGCGGCTTGTGGCTAACTATGCCGCCCCGGGACCTCGACAGGATGCCAGTGAAAGCCGCAGGACGATGGATGACAGGATGTGTGATGGTGCTGCTGGCGCTGTGGGTGGCCGGTCTGTTGACCTACCAGATGCCCGGGCCGGGCTGGCTGGGCGCTGCCGTGGCGTTGCTGTGGCTGCTGGCCGCTGCCTGGGCAGCCTGGCAGGTGGCGCGCGGCCGTGGCACGCGCAGGCTGTGGGCGGGCTTTGCCGGCGCTCTGGCGCTTGCGGGGCTGTGGTGGCTGCTGCTGACCCCGCGCCAGGACCGCGACTGGGCCGATGACGTGGCGCAGCGCCTGCACGTGGAATCCTTCGATGGCCGCCACGTGGTGCTGGACAACGTGCGCGATTTCACCTGGCGCACCGAGACCGACTACGACGCGCGCTGGGTGCGCCGCAGCTATGACCTGGATCAGCTGCGTTCGGCCGACCTGGTGCTGTCGTACTGGATGGGCCCGGCAATCGCCCACACCCTGGTCTCGTTCGGATTCGAGGACGGGCGCCACCTGGTGTTCTCGCTGGAAATCCGCAAGGAGCGCGGTGAATCGTTCTCGGCGCTGGGCGGCTTCTTCCGCAAGTTCGAGATGACCCTGGTCGCCTCCGAAGAAACCGACATCATCCGCACCCGTACCAACGCGCGCGGCGAGGATGTCTACCTGTACCGCCTGCATGGCATGGACCGCAACCAGCTGAAGACCCTGTTCGCTGCTTACATCGACCAGGCACGGCAGCTCGATGCCGCGCCCGGTTTCTACAACACGCTGACCAGCAACTGCACCACGATCGTCTTCGATCTGGCGCGGCACATCGCCCCGCGCCTGCCGCTGGACTACCGGCTGCTGGCCTCGGGCTACCTGGCCGAGTACGCGCAGGAGGTGGGCGCGCTCACCCCCGGCATGCCGTACGCCGAACTGCACGCCAAGGGCCGCATCACCGAGCGCGCGCTGAAGATGGCCCCCGACGATGATTTCTCCACCGTGATCCGCCAGGGCATCCCCGGCACCGAGCAGGACCCGCAGCAATGACCCCGATGATCCCGTTCCGCTGGCAGCGCGTGCTGCCGGCGCTGTTGGCTGCCTTCCTGCTGCTGGGTGGCAGCGGCTGCGCGATGGTCACCGTCAAGCAGGTGGCGTCCAGCGATTACCTGGTCAACAAGCGGGCCGACGTGCTCAACACCGGCAAGCTCAGCCCCGCCTCGCGCGAGACGCTGAGTGCGGCCGGGCTGGACGAATCGCAGTGCGAGAAGGACTTCCTGGTCTGCCGAAGCACGCTGTTGATGACCGATGACCTCAACGTCGAGCAGCGCTTGTCGACGCTGTCCGAGCTGTGGGTGAAGGCCGCTCTGGCACTGACGCCGAAGAAGCAGGCGGCCAACGAACCACCGATGAGCGATGCGGCGCTGGATGCGTGGCTGGAGGCGGCGCGCTATGGCTACGCCTATCTGTTCTACAGCGGACGCTCGCCTTCTGATCGTGCGTTCGAGGACCGGCAGACGCAGGTGCGCGATTACTACAACTATGCTGCCGAGAAGGCCGCCGTGGTGTTGTTCGCGCGCGCTCGTGCCGCAGCGCTGGCCGGCGAGGACTACACCAAGCCGGTGTCGGCAGGCAGCTGGACGCTGGCGTCCGATTTCCAGCGGCTGTCGCTGAAGAGCATCCCCAAGCAGCTGGTGCCGGCCGGCACTGTCAGCTTCGTGGGCATGCGCAGCACCTATCGCCGCGATGGTTTCGGCGCCGAGCTGGTGATGGTGATGGACCCGCCGAAGCTGGTGGTGCCGGTGGTCGCCGCGGAAGGGCCGAAGGCCGAAACGGCACAGGCGCAGGCCACCAAGGACGAGCAGGAAGAGGGCGTACGTCGCGGACGCCGCCACCAGCACGACGATTCGGTGCCCGAGTACAGCGAGATGTCCTCGATCAACGTCACGGCGTTGCTGCGTTTTGAAGGCAACACGCTGGAGGACGTGATGCGCACCCGCCAGGTGCTGCTGGATGGCTATTCGCCCGAGGCGACCGAGCGCATCACCCTGCATGGCGAAGAGGTGCCGCTGGCGGGCAACTTCACTGCTGCCTACGGCCTGTGGCTGGCCCAGAGCGGGTTCGCCACGCAGTCGCTGCGTACCCTGTTCGGCATGAGCGAAGGCATCGGTGAGCCGCATATCTACCTGATGCAGCCGTGGGATCCGAACCGCCGCATCATCTTCATGCTGCATGGGCTGGGCAGCAGCCCGGAAGCGTGGGTGAACCTGGCCAACGAGATCATGGGTGACCCTGAGCTGCGCCAGCAGTTCCAGGTGTGGCAGGTGTACTACCCGACCAACGCGCCGATTGCGCTGAACCGCTATGAGATCGCCAACGCGTTCAACGACACGCTGAAGCACTTCGACCCCAACAACAGCACGCGTGCGTCCAAGGACATGGTCTACATCGGCCACAGCATGGGCGGCGTGCTGGCGCGGCTGCTGGTCAGCGATTCCGGCGACGTGCTGTGGAATGATCTGCTGGCCAACTATGACCTCAAGGGCGAACGCCTGAAGCGGGTGCAGTCCAAGCTGGGGCCGCTGCTGCACTTCAAGGCCGAACCGAACGTGGAGCGTGCGATCTTCATCGCGGCCCCGCACCAGGGCACCGATATCGCCGGCAACAAGGTCGGTCGCCTGATCGGCCGCCTCGTTCGCCTGCCGCTGACCATCCTCGGCAAGTTCGAGGATGTGTTCCTGGCCCTGGCGCAGGCCGAGCAGCAGGTGGATGGCACGGCCAAGCCGAAGATCCCCAACAGCATCGACAACCTCAAGGCCAGCGACCCGTTCGTGAAAGCCGCGGCGCAGCTGCCGATCACGCCGGGCCTGAAGTACCACTCGATCATCGCCCAGCGCAAGCCGGAACTGCCGGTGGAGAAGTCCGATGATGGGCTGGTGCCGTACTGGAGTTCGCACCTGCCGGGCGCGCTGTCGGAGAAGGTGATCATTTCCGGCCACAGCGTGCAGGAAACCCCGCAGGCGGTGCTGGAAGTGCGCCGCATCCTGCACCAGGACATCGATGAAGTGGGCACGGTGGCGCGCCCCTGATTGCGGGTTCCGCCGGGCGTGCCCCGGCGGAACCCGCGGCGCGTCTACACCCGCCTGGCGATCACCGTGGCGAACGCGGCCAGGCCCAGGGTGATGGCCAGGCACAGGATGTAACCGGTATGCGGGGCGCTTTCCACGAACAACGCGAACAGCGCGCCGGATACCGCCAGTGCGGTGGTCACCGACAGCGCTTCGCTCAGCTGCAGGGCCGAGGTATTCGCGCCCTGTTCGTGCGGCGGTGACAACGACAATGTCAGCACCGACAGGCTGGCGTAGATCATGCCCATGCCGAAGCCGGTCAGCGTCCAGCCGACCAGTGCGACCGGCAGTGGCACCGCAGTGAACAGCACCGCCAGCGTCGCGGCGATGCCCACGGTCATCAGCGGCGTGCCGACGCGCAGCAGTTGCTGGCGCGACCAGCCGCGCTGCTGGTGACCCTGCAGCCACGAGCCAGTGAACCAGCCCAGTGCACCCAGGCTCAGCACCGCACCGGCCCAACTGGGCGACAACCCACGCTCGCGCTGCAGCAGCAGGGGCAGGTAGGCCTCGCAGGCGAAGAACGCGGCAGCGGCCACGCCACGCAATGCGATCACGCTGGGCAGGCCACGGCGCAGGCGCAGGGTGCCGGCGGGCAACAGGCGATGCACGCAGAACAACAGCGCCAGCATCGCCACGCCGATGCACACCAGTGCCGGCACGCCCTGTTGCTGCCCACCCAGGTACAGCAGCAGGGCAGCCAGGGACGCGCCGGTCGCCCAGCGCACGATGTTGCCGCGGCCATCATCGGCAACATCCGTGGTTGCAGCCTGCATGCGCGCCAGCGCCGGTCGCAGCAGCAGGCCGGCCGGTATTGCCAGTAGCGGCACCGCCAGGAACACCCAGCGCCAGCCCAGGTGCTGCACGATCACCCCGCTCAGTGCCGGGCCGATCATCGAGGGCACCACCCAACCGGCAGAGAACGCGGCGAATACCTTCGGCCGCAGATGCTCGGGATAGGTGCGGCCGACCATCACATACAGCGAGACCGAAATGGCACCGGCGCCGAGGCCCTGCAGCAGACGGCCGGCCACCAGCATGCCCATGCGCATTGCGAAGCCGGCCAGCAGCAGGCCCAGCACGAAGCAGGCCAGGCCCCACCACAGCGGGCGTGCAGGCCCGTGGCGGTCGGCCCAGCGGCCGGCCAGGGTCATGCCGATCACGCTGGTGGCCAACGTGCCACCGA
>RCUP01000173.1_pt1 | contig 61256 bp, 61 predicted proteins | sample 2166341 | NCBI WGS metagenome assembly RCUP01 (sample SAMN09932325, study PRJNA488358) | compost metagenome | isolation source: compost soil in succinonitrile-enriched | place: Germany: Experimental Botanical Garden | reverse complement strand
TTCTCATTGGATGAATTGCTTCATCCTTTATTTTTGAATCTCACCGAAGTGAAATCCACTCACTCGTTGTTCAGTTTTCAAAGATCAATTTCTCATTCATTATTGCCGTGTTCCTCAGTGACAACTTTTAAAGTATATCATGTCCAGTCTAACAATGCAACCTTTTTTTAAAATTCTTTTTCAAGTTGTTTCTCAACTTGATGTTTCGCTAAGTTAAGAAGTTGTTTTCTTGACCGGAATTAGAATATACCATGTGGGCGATTTTTATGCAACCCTTTATATCTCTAATTGTACCTTGTAAATAATTCCACCCGCATACCTCGTGTATTCATTATCCAGCCTTCCTTGGCCACAGGGTGTAGCTAAAGCTGATTAAGAAATCAATCCCGAGCACTAGGGCCCATCTTATTATAAATAACTCAAAGATAGCAGTTCTGCCTCTATCTCCTATCCATATAATCATAATTGCAAGAATTGAGGAACCGATACTCCATGCAAGAAGATGCTTATACCAACCCTGGCGCTCTACCCTAGCATGCTCAGTTCCTCCCTTTGCCTTCTTCTTAGGCTTTTGCCCACCTGCAAATCGATAGGCGAACTGCTGATCAGCCCACTTGATCATGCTGTGGCCAAATGCAATGGTAGCCCCCAGATAAATGGCTGCAATTCCATGATATATGGTTGCATCCGCTCCCTGCTTTAAGTCTATGGCTGTTGCTGCCAAAAGAACGAGATCTGTAATCGGTGTTCCCAGAAGAAGTAACCCTCCAAGCCTTTTATTCTTAAGAAGGTAACGTGTACTTAATCCAGCCAATACAAATACCCAAAAGGCAATTTCACATCCAACGATTAACCAACCAATCATGATAAATAACTCCCTTATGATTTATTTAATACAGTCGTACTATAACTTTATAGCACATGTGTACTAAATAAATCAACCATGATATAATTAATATATGCCTAAACTTGTTGATCACGAAAAACAGAAACAGCTGTTAGCCGAAGCCACCTGGAGAATTATTAGACGACACGGAATGGAGCAAGCTTCTGTTCGTCATATTGCTGAGGAAGCTGGCATATCGGTTGGCTCACTCCGGCATTATTTTGCCACCCAGTCCGAACTGTTCGCCTATTCTATGCAGCTCGTATCGGAGCGTGTCGATGAGAGAATAAGCTCCCTTCCCTTAAGCGGCCCCCCGCTTGAAGATATGAAGAAGGTTCTGTGTCAGCTGCTGCCTATGGATGAAGATACACGGTCAGAGATGGAGGTATGGATTGCTTTTACGACCAAGGCGTTAGCGGACTCTTCTCTTAAAGCACAGAGTGATCAGGTATTTGAAAAGATGCGACTGGGTATTAACTCAATCATCGAATCTCTTGTGGAGCTTGAGCTGGCGGTACCTGATCTGGACGTGGACCTCGAAACTGCGCGCCTTCATTCACTTATTGACGGACTGGCCATGCATGCTGTTATTAGACCGGATTCCATGACTCCAGACAGGCTCGAAGAGCTGGTTACCCATCATCTAGATTCTCTATGTACATTATGAAGGACACAAAAAGAACAGCCCTGAGTTGAACTCAGGGCTGTTCTTGGTCATTATATTGAAAATTCAGTCTTATATGACATTACTCAACTGAACGCGCACGCATATGAGGAAACAGAAGCACATCACGAATGGAAGCAGAATCAGTCAGCAGCATAACCAAACGGTCAATCCCGATACCTAGCCCCCCTGTAGGTGGCATACCGTATTCCAGGGCACGGATGAAGTCATCGTCCATCTCATGGGCTTCGTCATTTCCTTGCTCACGCTCTTTGAGCTGATCCTCAAAACGCTGACGTTGGTCAATTGGATCGTTAAGCTCTGTAAAGGCATTAGCATGTTCACGCGCAACAATGAACAATTCGAAACGGTCCGTGAAGCGAGGGTCGGTCTCATTCTTCTTCGCCAAAGGAGAAATCTCAACTGGATGACCTGTAATAAAGGTCGGCTGAATGAGTGTCTCTTCCACAAAATGCTCAAAGAAGGCATTCAGGATATGACCAAAGGTCATATGCTTCTCAACCGGAACTTTGTGCTCCTGCGCTAGGCGGTGCGCTTCTTCGTTTGTCATTTGGACACTGAAATCTACGCCTGTCACTTCTTTAACCGCATCAACCATGGACACCCGGCGCCACGCTGGACGAAGGTCAACATCTTGCCCCTGGTACTGAATGGTCTGTGTTCCAAGCACCTCTTGTGCAATGTGGGCTACAAGGTTCTCCGTCAGCGCCATAATATCTTTGTAATCCGCATAGGCTTCATACAGTTCGATCATTGTAAATTCAGGGTTGTGTCTTGTGGAGATTCCTTCATTACGATATACACGGCCAATCTCATATACCTTCTCAAGTCCGCCTACAATCAGACGCTTCAAGTGAAGTTCAATGGCGATCCGCATATAGAGTTCCATATCAAGCGCATTATGGTGAGTAATGAATGGACGCGCTGCAGCTCCGCCGGCAATACTGTGAAGGGTTGGGGTCTCCACTTCCAAATAACCGAGGGAATCCAGATAACGGCGCATTGACTGGATAATGCGTGAACGCAAAATGAATGTCTGCTGAACTTCAGGATTGATAATCAGGTCCACATAACGCTGACGATAGCGAAGTTCAACGTCTTTCAAGCCGTGATATTTATCTGGTAGTGGATACAGGGATTTGCTTAGCACCTCAAGATCCTTGACTTTAATCGAGGTTTCTCCGGTTTTGGTCTTGAAGACCTCTCCGCTTACACCTACGATATCACCCAGATCAAGCAAATCGAAGGCATCATATTTCACTTCAGGTACAGTATCTTTACGGACGTAAATCTGAATCTTGCCACTGAGGTCCTGGATATGGGCGAAGCTGGCTTTTCCCATTCCGCGTTTGGCCATAATCCGACCTGCAATACGGACTTCCACCGCTTGCTCCTCAAGCTCTTCCTTGCTAAGTGCATCATACTTCTGTAAAATGTCACCCGCGTTATGGGTACGCTCATACTTTTGACCAAATGGATCGATCCCTAAAGCACGAAGCTCGTCCAATTTGTCGCGTCGAATTTGCAGCAGCTCGCTGACTTCTACTTCTTGATTTGAAATTTCCTCGCTCATTCGTCGTTCAACTCCCTTACAGACTTTGATGCCGTATGTACGGCTAACTGCTTAAATACAGTGAAAGAAGCTTCCTTAGGGAAGCTCCTTCGCCTTATTTCTTAATTTCCAAAATTTTATATTGAATAACGCCCGCAGGAACCGTTACATCCACTACTGTTCCAATTTGCTTGCCCAGAATGGCTCTACCCACCGGACTTTCATTAGAAATCTTGTTCTGAAGCGGATCGGATTCAGCCGAACCTACAATTGCGTATTCCATTGTATCCCCAAATTCCAGATCTTCCACAATAACAATCGAGCCGATGCTTACTGTGTCTGTATCAATCTCATCATTGTTGATAATACGGGCGTTACGCAGCATTTTCTCTAGTGTTATAATACGACCTTCAATAAAGGCCTGTTCATTCTTCGCGTCCTCGTACTCCGAGTTCTCACTAATATCACCATATCCGATAGCCACTTTAATCCGTTCGGCCACTTCACGGCGTTTCACGGATTTGAGGTTCTCCAGTTCTTCTTCAAGTCGTTTAAGACCGTCTTGGGTAAGAATAACTTCTTTATCGCTCATCAACCGATTCTCCTGTCATGGAAATAAATTTCGCAAATTTCACGCATCATTTAGAGAATATCATATGCAATCTCACAAAGATGAGAACATCTCTGTGCTGGGGAAGTTATCTCCTGAGGCGAATTTATACTGAGAAATTATAGGGTAAGCACCGCAAAATGTCAATGACATGCAGGCCATGAAATGTAAACGTTTTAAAGGTGTCTTCTCAGGCTCAATTAAGACCAGTACCCAAAGAAATTAGGCGGTTACCATCGAATCGGAGGGCTCTGCTGCAATATCCGTAACATAATCCTCAAGGATTCGTGCCACTTCATCACGCTTCGTCTCTTCCATGATCATGTCTTTCACGCGTGTGCCGCCTTTCATGCCTTTGAGGTACCAGGCCAGGTGTCTGCGCATCTCCTTCACCGCCGTATTCTCACCCTTAAGCGCGACCAGACGGTCCATATGGAGAATCGCAATACGAATCTTCTCTTCAGGAGCCGGTTCAGGCGCAAGCTCTCCGCTCTTCAGATACTCGATCGTCCGGTACAGCATCCATGGATTACCGAGTGCACCACGGCCGATCATGACACCGTCACAACCCGTCTCATCGAGCATGCGGCGGGCATCCTCAGGTGTATTAACATCACCGTTCCCAATAACCGGAATAGAGACGGCCTCCTTGGCCATCTTAATATAACTCCAGTCCGCATGACCGGTATACAGCTGCTCGCGGGTACGCCCATGGACGCTGATCGCCTTGCCTCCGGCAGCTTCTACCGCTTTGGCATTCTCAACCACAAATATATGATCAGAATCCCAGCCAATTCTCATTTTGACCGTTACCGGCTTGCTTACAGCATCCACAACCGCGGATACCATCTCAAAAATCTTGTTAGGCTCAAGCAGCCAGCGGGCACCTGCATCACACTTCGTTACTTTAGGTACAGGGCAGCCCATATTGATATCGATAATATCTGCGTTGGTGTCTTGATCGACGACTTTGGCGGCCTCGACAAGAGACGCACGGTCCCCGCCAAAAATCTGCAAGCTTAGCGGCTTCTCCCGCTCATCGACAAACAACATTTCTTTTGTACGCTTATTCCCGTGAAGGATTGCTTTGTCGCTAACCATCTCCGCGCAGACAAGGCCTGTCCCGAACTCCTTGGCAATCAGCCGAAAAGCCGGGTTGCACACGCCTGCCATCGGGGCAAGCACGACCTGATTCTTCATTTCGATATCGCCAATTTTAAGCACGTCAGGTTCACTCCCTTGTAATAGTCTTTATCTCGGAGGCTTAAGCTCGGACACCGAAATGCCCAGAACGCTAGCAATCTTATCAATGACTTTGTCTTCGGCACGACGGTTCCCCCGCTCAATAGCTCCAAGGACGGCAAGGGATATGCCGGTCTCTTCAGCTAGCTGTTGCTGGGTATACCCCTTCAGCTTACGGAATGCCCGGATGCGGTGTGCCAACTGCATTTCTTCCAAAAACGGACGCCTTCTTTCCCGCCCCCTGAGTCTAATGCTGACTGAACAAATGGATACAATTCCGTACGATCATTCTCCGGAACGATCTCGGAGAGCGGAACTAGCACAAAGGCACGTTCCTGCATTCGGGGATGGGGAAGGGTCAGCTGGGGCGTATCTAAGGTTCTTCCTTCCATCCAGAGCAAATCCAAATCAACCGTCCGTGGTCCCCAGTGGATATGCCGCTCACGTCCAAGCTCGAGTTCGATCTGTAGCATGGCGTACAGCAGCTCCTCTGGTTCCATTGTGGTACGAAGGGCAAGAGCCATATTAATAAAATTAGGCTGATCCACATAGCCCACTGGATCGGTCTCATAAAGACTGGAACAGCGGAGCACCGTAATAAGGGGATGCTGATTCAGGCGTTCAATAGCTTCGAGCAGAGTCGCTTCCCGCTCACCCAAATTAGCCCCCAAAGCAATATAAGCCTCTGATCCTTCAGAGGTAGAGTGTGAATTCATAGTAAGTTCTCACTTTCTTGATCTTAACAGTTCCACCGTAACGCCCCCGAAATGAATATCAAAAGGCGGATGAGGCTTGGTAACCTTAACTGTCAATTCATCTATAACAGTATAAGTGCCGAGTATCTCGGATGCAATACACTCAGCCAGAGCTTCGATTAATTTGAAACTCCGTCCTTCTACAATTTTTTTAACCAGTTCATGAACTTCGGCGTAATTTACCGTTTGGGTCAAATCGTCATTGATGCCTGCCTGACGGAGATCCAGCCGTAGTTCAAGATCTATATAGAAGCGCTGACCAAGCTTGCGCTCTTCTTCAAACACACCGTGGTAACCGTAATATTCCATACGCGTTAGTGTCATTTTATCCATATATTTCACGCCTCTCCATCAAGTTCAGTGATGTGCTTAGGGCTGTACATTACAGCATCGCACATGTCTATCGTACGTTTCAGGGGCGCGATATCGTGCACCCGGATAATCTGGCAGCCTTGGGCGATGCCCAGTGCGGCTGTAGCGGCTGTCCCCTCGATTACGTCATTAGCCGGCAGATCCAGCGTGGTTCGAATGAATTTTTTGCGGGAGGTTGCAAGAAGCACGGGAAATCCGAGCTCAATAAGACGGTCCAGAGAGCGCATCACACGCAAATTCTCATCATGGTTCTTTGCAAAGCCAACGCCCGGATCCAAAATAATATTCTCTTTAGCAACACCGGCGCGAACCGCTATTGCGATACTTTCCTGCAGGTCAGCTACAATATCATCGATAAAGCTGCTGTAATTCCGATCTTGACGGTTATGCATAAGGATGATTGGACATCCAAATTCGGCGGCAACGGCAGCCATCTTCGGGTCGGCCTTGGCTCCCCACACATCATTAATGATATGCGCCCCGGCCAGAAGAGCTTGTCTTGCTACCTCAGATTTATACGTATCTATAGAAATTACGATATGCGGTGCTGCCTGGTGAATAGCCTGAATCACAGGAATAACCCGGCGCAGTTCTTCATCCTCGCTTACCGGCTCATGCCCCGGACGGGTCGATTCCCCGCCGATGTCAATCATATCCGCCCCGTCCGCCACCATCTGCAGGGCATGCTTGACCGCCGCATCCGGCTCTATATATCTCCCTCCATCGGAGAACGAATCGGGAGTTACATTCAGAATGCCCATGATCAAGGTTCTGTGTCCAAGCGCTAGGGTAGTCTCTCCGCAGCGATAGCTGCGCTCATAGAACTTTGGTCTCACGCCAAATTCCTCGCTTTCTCCCGGTAAGCCTGCAAAAGCGTGGCTGTCAAATCGCCACATTTCCCGGGTCCAACAATCTTCCGCCTATCTTCCGTGTCATATAGAGCATTGACTGGCACCAATTCCTGAATAGAGTTCGTGGTGAAAATCTCATCAGCCTGCAGAAGCTGCTCCCAGGTGTAGAAGCCTTCCTCACAGGTCAGGCCTAGCTCAGCCGCTGACTCAATGACACAGCTTCTAGTAATCCCGGGCAGGATGCCGGTCTGGATAGCAGGGGTATACAGCAAGCCGTCTTTCACAAAAAACAGATTGCTCACGATTCCCTCCGAGAGATAACCTTCAGCTGTTAAAAGAAGCCCTTCTACCGGCCCAGCCCCCGGCTTCAGACAACCTGACAATTCTCTCTTAGCTAATATATTATTCATATAATGCAGCGATTTTAAACGGATGGTCCCTTCCGGCGTATTCCGCCGTGTGTTCAATAATCTAAGCGGCCGTCCTTCGGTATAGAGCGAAGCTGGTGCCTCCGGGAGCGGCTTAACATAAATAATCTCCTGCGGAGACTCATAGTCGCCCGAAGGGAGGCCCAAACCGCCTTCCCCTGCCGAAAGAGTATAGCGAATATAAGCTTCGGTTAGATTAGATGCGGCAAGCAATTTGGATATATGATTCTTCAACTCATATACGTCAGGTTTATAATGAAACCCCAGTGACTCACAGCCTTGAGTTAGCCGATCCAAGTGACGAAGTAACAACGAAGGAACCCCATTATAGGTCCGAAACGTCTCAAATAGACCGAGTCCGTACATAAAGCCGTGATCCATAACGGATATCACGGCTTTATCTGCAGGTACAACCTTTCCACCTATCCCGATGAAATTCAAGCTCTGGCTCCCGCCTTGCGGCTGAGAAAATTACGCAGAATTTGGTGACCATGATCGGTAATAATGGACTCGGGATGGAATTGTACACCTTCTACTTCGTACTCTTTGTGGCGAAGTCCCATAATTTCGCCTTCTTCCGTCTCGGCTGTAATCTCGAGACAGTCTGGCAAGGTTTCCCGTTCAACAAGGAGCGAGTGATACCGGGTTGCGGTGAACGGCGTTGGAAGTCCTTCAAACACCGAGACTCCTTGGTGGAGGATCGGTGAAGTTTTGCCATGCATCAGACGCTCTGCCCGAATCACATTGCCTCCAAAAGACTGGCCAATAGCTTGGTGACCCAGACAAACTCCAAAGATCGGAATAACCCCTTTGAAATTCTCGATAACCTCCAGGCTGATGCCTGCCTCATTTGGTGTGCAAGGACCTGGTGAGATCAGGATATGGTCCGGAGCAAGCTGCTTAATTCCATCAATATCAATCTCATCATTACGCCGAACAGTAACTTCTTCTCCAAGCTCGCCAAGATACTGTACTAGGTTATACGTGAACGAATCATAGTTATCTATAACTAAAATCATGTCAACATCTCCTGTCCTCGGTTGATTTGGGCTGCTTCTTCACTAAGCTCCACCGCGAGCGCCATCGCCCGGGCCTTGTTATGACATTCCCTATATTCGCGGTATGGCTCCGAGTCGATTACAATTCCTGCTCCGGTCTGAATATAACCGACTTCGTCCTTAACCACTAACGTTCTGATAATAATGTTCAATTCCATATTACCACGATAGTCAATCCAGCCCATGGACCCGGTGTACGGCCCCCGTGTTACAGGCTCAAGCTCTTCAATAATCTCCATCGTCCTTACTTTGGGTGCGCCCGTAATCGTTCCCCCGGGGAACTTGGCTGCGATAACTTCATATAAAGTCCGGCCCGCGGCAAGCTGACCCTTCACCTCGGAGACCAAATGCATAACATGCGAGTAATACTCAACGGCAAGAAGTTCGCTCACCCTCACCGATCCATAGGCCGCTACCCGGCCAAGATCATTACGTTCCAGATCAACCAGCATAATGTGTTCGGCCCGCTCCTTCTCGCTGCTTCGGAGTTCTTCCGCCATATGCTGATCTTCCTCCACTGTTCTTCCTCGCCGCCTTGTACCGGCGATGGGTCTTGCGCTCATCTCTCCCTGTTCCAGCTTCACCAGCAGCTCGGGGGAGCCAGACACGAGTTGGTATTCCGGGAATCTGAGCAGACCCATGTAAGGTGAAGGATTCAAATAGCGCAGCCATTCATAGACCTCTTCTGGTGTGGAGCGGAGATTCCGCTGCTGACGTAACGACAGATTCACCTGGAACACGTCACCCGCCGAGATATACTGCTGGATTCGGGTAACGGCATTCTCGAAGTCCTTTTGCTTAAAAGAGGTGGTTAATCCGCTCTCTGGCCATTGCCCAGCCTCTTGGATCTCCTGAGCTCTCGACCTTCTCCACTGGATCTCTAGTGCTGAATCACCTGAACTTCCCCAGCTCATGATGTTCTTCCACTGTTCACTCATCTTCACCGTACGCTGATAGGCATCCTGGTACAAAGCCGTTAGCTGGTCCTGGTGAGTATGACCTTCGGTTGTCTTGACCCCTTCAAGCGGAAGATGAACGACGGCGTAGACCGCCTGCTCCTCCTGATCCACAATCCACAGCTCATCCATTCGCATCCAGACGTAATCGTCCAGCTTCAGATCATCTTCTGCCTTCTGAGGCAAATTCTCTAGGGAACGGGCAACATCATAGCCCAGAAACCCGACACAGCCTCCGCTAAATTTGGGGAGACCTTCTAAAGAGGGCGCCCTGTACGGATCCATCCACTGTCTGATCAATTCCAGAGGGGTTCCTTGAAGATGACTGCGCTCTCCTGTAGATAGATCACTGACCTCCGCCTGGCTTCCTTTACCGCGAATTACAGAAACAGGGTTCAAACCGAGAAACGTAAATCTACCGTCCTTACCGCTTTCCAGCACAAAGGAGTAAGGTGAGGCGTATTCCCATGCCTGCTGCCATGAAAGGGGCAGGTTCTTCCCCTCACTGATTCGCATAGCCAGCGGAAGCAGGGTGTACTCTCCATCCGCCCACTGCTGCCACTGCTCCAATGCAGTTAATACTTTCATCCACCTTCAACCCCCTGCCCAAAAGCCTGTCTATTGTTTGCTAGTATACTAAAGGTTCCGTTCCGATGAAAGCCCCAATCTTTGCTTCGCCCGGTGATTAGCTGAACATAGAGAAGCGGCCCCCATAAACTCCGCTTAGGAATTCATAGGGGCCGTATCATCTTGTTATATTAAAGGTCCGAGCTTCGTATTAACCTTCAAAGTTATAAAGAGGTGTGCTCAGGTAACGTTCGCCATTACTTGGAATGACTACAACCACGCGTTTGCCCTTACCAAGCTCTTTAGCTACTCTTAGAGCTGCAAGTACAGCCGCACCAGAGGAAATACCGGAAAGGATACCTTCTTCTTTGGCTACTTTGCGAGCCTGCTCGAAAGCTTCTTCGTTCTCAATATGAATGATTTCATCATAAATATCACGGTTCAGGATTTCTGGGATAAAGTTAGCGCCCAGACCCTGGATTTTGTGAGGACCTGGCTTACCGCCTGCCAAGATCGGGGAGGCCGCTGGCTCAACAGCTACAATTTTGATATCAGGGAACCGCTGCTTCAGCACTTCACCAGCACCGGAGATCGTTCCGCCTGTACCGATACCGGCTACGAAAGCATCCAGCTTGCCGTCCAAGGATTCGATCGCTTCCACGATTTCAGGACCTGTAGTCTCACGGTGAATCTTCACGTTAGCTTGGTTTCTGAACTGATCCGCGAGGAAGTAGTCAGGGTTAGCAGCAAGAATCTCTTCCGCTTTCTTAACCGCTCCGTTCATGCCTTCTGCCCCAGGAGTCAGTACCAGCTCAGCGCCATATGCGCGAAGCAGGTTACGACGCTCAATACTCATCGTTTCAGGCATTACGATAACCGCTTTATATCCTTTAGCAGCCGCTACAAGAGCAAGACCGATACCTGTGTTACCACTTGTAGCTTCAATGATTGTACCACCTGGCTTAAGAAGTCCTTGCTTCTCAGCTTCTTCAACAATACTGATAGCGATACGGTCTTTAACGCTTGAACCTGGGTTCTGATACTCAAGTTTTGCATAGATCTCCGCGCTGTCTTCCGGTACAATGCGTTGCAGACGTACCAAAGGTGTTCCACCAATCAGTTCTGTTACATTATTTACGACTTTAGCCATGATATAAACCCTCCCCTGAATAGTAACCCATTTCACTTAAAAAATACGTATGAAATAACTCAAGCTGTATATAGCACAAGCACAGGACAGGAATCCTTCTAAAAAACATCCTATATCCTGGCTGTTATGATATCCGAGTAATTAAGTAGGTTTTCCACTAGTCTTATCTTATCAATACCTACTGGGGGTTGTCAATAATAGACGACAAAAATACTTTGCTATTCGTGTCAAAAACCCGAACCTGTGCAGCAAAGTATCTTGATCCCGCTCTATTTACTTTTCGCCTGTTCCAGTAGCTCGCGCAGTTCCTCACGCTTGAACACATACGACTCACGGCAGAAGTCACATACCACTTCGGTCTGTTCATCTTCCTCCATTAATTGATTAAGCTCACTTTCCCCGAGACTAATCAAAGTCTTCTCAACTCGTTCCCGTGAACAGGAGCATGCGAAGGTGATATCCATTTCATCCAGAACCCTCACATCCGGGATAATCCACTTCAGCATTTCCTCAAGCTCCAAGCCTTGATCAAGCAAAGAGGTAACCGGTGGAAGCTGTCCTATCGCCTGCTCGATTGCCGCAATTTCTTTATCTTCCAGACCCGGAAGAAGCTGAATAATGAAGCCACCGGCCACAATGACCGACGAATCACTATCTACAAGCACGCCGAGCCCTACAGCGGATGGTGTCTGCTCGGATACAGCAAAATAATACGTGAAATCCTCTCCAAGCTCTCCGGAGATAATCGGCACACTCCCGCGGTACGGCTCCTTGAGTCCAAGATCCTTGATCACATGGATAAAACCGCTTGTTCCCACGGCTCCAGCCACATCCAGCTTGCCAAGGCTGTTGCTTGGAAGATGGACATGTGGATCATTCACATAACCGCGGACTTCCCCATTTGCATTCGCATCGACTACAATTTGCCCAATCGGACCATCACCCTTAACCTGGACCGTTAATTTCTCATTGCCTTTCATCATCGAACCCATCATGGCTGCGGCCGTAAGCGTACGCCCAAGGGCTGCCGTTGCAGTCGGATAGGTGTCATGCCGGCGGCGCAGCTCATCTACGAGCTGGGTGGTTCTTACAGCAAAGGCACGTACTTTCCCGTCCATTGCCGTTCCTCTTATTAAACGATCCTTCTCTTGGCTCATATTCCGTTACGCCTCCTCAAAGTTCTCAGATGTTCCAGCTTAGTATATGGATATAGCCCAGCTTCATGTTTCGGAAGTGTAAGCTCCGGATTAGCAATTCCGTTCGTAAATCAGTCTTAGCCCCTCTAGTGTAAGCAGCGGATTAACCTCTTCGATGCTGCTTGTCTCGCTAGCAATAAGCTCTGCCAGGCCACCCGTAGCCACCACTTTGGGCTTCGCGTTCATTTCGCTGCGAATTCTTCCCACAATTCCATCAACCTGACCCGCATACCCAAAAATAATGCCCGCCTGCATGGCATGGATCGTATTGCGCCCAATCACCTTCTTCGGCTTCTCCAGCTCGATGCGCGGCAGCTTCGAGGCGCGCTGATAGAGCGCTTCGGTTGCAATTCCAATGCCCGGCACAATAGCGCCGCCCAAATAATTACCTTTCTCATCTATACAATCAAACGTAGTCGCTGTACCGAAATCAACCACGACCAAAGGGCCGCCACCATAAAGCTCTACAGCAGCCACCGCATTGACAATCCGGTCAGCTCCTACCTCACGTGGATTCTCATATCGCAAATTGAGTCCTGTCTTGATACCCGGACCCACGATCAGCGGGGCTTTCTTCAAATACGTCTCACACATTTGCTCCAGCACATGCATCAGCGGAGGAACGACGGAGGATATAATGACACCTTCTATATCCCGTACATCAATATGCGACATTTGAAACAGATTATGTATCAAAACGCCATATTCATCCCCCGTAGACTGCCGATTAGTCCCTAACCGGAAATGGTGCAGCAGCTCACGGTTCTTGTAGATCCCGAGCACAATGTTCGTATTGCCCACGTCAACCACAAGGATCATGGCTCTCACCTCACTTTCTTATCATTCAAATCCAGACTGATGTCCAGACTTTCAAAGGAGTAGGTTAGTCTTCCTACAGATATTACGTCTACTCCACTTTCGGCAATTCCCCTTATGGTAGCCAGAGATACATTTCCTGATGCCTCCACCGTAACATGTGGAGCAGCCGATTTAATCCGCTGAACCGCTTGCTTCATTAGATCCGGATGCATATTATCCAGCATAATAATATCTGCTCCGGCTGCAAGTGCCTCTTCGACCTGCTCTATATTCTCGGTCTCGACTTCGATAGTCATCGTGTGCGGGATATTCGTCCGCGCCCGACTGACAGCTTGAGCGATACCGCCTGCACCCTTGATATGATTGTCTTTAATCATGACGGCATCATACAGGCCAAACCGGTGATTCGCGCCTCCGCCCATGCGTACAGCATACTTTTCCAGCATTCGGTGGCCTGGGGTTGTCTTGCGCGTATCGACCAGTCTCACATCAAGCCCTTCCAAAGCATCTACATACGTACGCGTACGTGTAGCAATCCCGGATAAGCGCTGCAGCAAGTTCAGCGCCAGACGCTCCCCGGTGAGAATGCTGTGCGTGCTGCCCTCTACTTCAATCAAGACGCTTCCCTTGGCAGCATACTGCCCTTCCTCGGCATGAGCCTTGAATGAAAGCATGGGATCCACTACTTCAAATACAAGCTGGGCCACAGGGATTCCCGCGATAATCCCATCATCTTTAGCATGGATTATTCCCTTGGATTCATGCCCGAATGGAATTGTTACCGATGTGGTCACATCTCCAGAACCGACATCTTCTCTCAGCCAACCACGTATAGATTCTATAAGGCCTTCATTATATCCATTAAATATCATCAATCGCAGCCTCCAACATTCCTTTTTCACGATGGCGAACAATTCGCTTCAGCCAGTCCAGATCTCTACGTTCCGGATAGTCCTCCCGATAATGCCCACCCCGGCTTTCTTGACGAGCCAGCGCAGATTCCGTAACGAGCAGTGCACAAGTTAGCATGTTCGCATACTCCAGTTCTTCACCTTGCCGCAGTTCATACCCAAAGATATCCGTCTGCTGCTGCAGCTCCTCAAGCCCCTTCCTAAGCAAGTCCTCAGCCCGTCTGACTCCCACATGCCGAACCATCGTCTTCTGGAGTTTCAGCTTTCGCTCACTAATCTTGAAGTGGACCAAGCCAGTTCGATGTTCCTGATAAGAGATATTCCCCCAGGCTGCCTTCGAAGGAGCAAGCTCGCGAATCTGTTCCACAATTCGGCGGCCGAACACAATTGCTTCCGTTAACGAGTTGCTGGCCAACCGGTTAGCTCCATGGATTCCCGTTGAAGATACCTCGCCACAAGCATACAGCCGGGCAATCGAAGTCTCTCCTTGCAGGTTGGTCTGTACCCCGCCCATCATATAATGGGCAGCAGGGGCTACTGGAATCCAGTCGCTGGTGATATCGAGCCCGTACCGAATACAAGTCTCATAAATGGTAGGAAAACGATTCTTCACCGTCTCTGGAAGTTCGTGGGTAATATCCAAATATACAAACGTAGACTTCGTAGCTTCCATTTCACTTACTATCGCCCGGGCCACAATATCCCGCGGAGCAAGCTCCAGCTGAGGATGGTATTTCTCCATGAATCGGTCACCATGAATATTACGAAGAACTGCACCTTCTCCTCTTACCGCCTCCGAGATCAGAAACCGCGGTGCTCCTGAATAACTTAGTGCCGTAGGATGGAACTGAATAAACTCCATATCCCGAATAAGAGCGCCAGCCCGGTAAGCAATCGCTACCCCATCCCCAGTGGCTACCTCAGGGTTCGTCGTGTAACGATAAAGTTGACCGGCTCCTCCGCTGCACAAAATCGTTGCATCCGCATGCAGGAAGAAACGCTCACCGTCAGGGCCTTGGAGCAACGCACCCAGGCATTCATCCTTCTCCGTGATTAAATCAATGACATAATGGTGTTCCAATATCTCGATATTCTCAATCTCACGGACCTTTTGGGAAAGGGCACGCACAATCTCATATCCGGTAGCATCTCCATTCGCATGAAGAATACGCCGATGGCTGTGGGCAGCCTCTTGAGTCAGCGCTAACTCACCATTCTCCCGGTCAAAGGCAGCCCCCATCCGTATAAGGTCTCTCACTCCTTCAGAGCCTTCATGCACAAGCACATCCACCGCAGAACGCAAACAGAAATCAGCACCTGCAAAAAGGGTATCATCCCGGTGAGACTCAGGTGAGTCCTCCTCCGAGATCACAGCCGCGATTCCTCCCTGCGCATATCGGGTATTGCTTTCCATTAACCCCTTCTTCGTAATCATGATGACACGACGGTCTTTACTTGCTTTAATAGCTGCGAATAGACCCGCAATCCCCGTACCAATAACAATTACTTCTGTCTCACGTACAGGAATTTCTCCCAGATCAAAATCCACTAAGTATTTAGGTATCATTTCGTCCACCTGTCTTTAGGGCAAGAGAGTAGCGCATGCTACTTAACTTGTAACATGCGCTCTAGGGATGCTCTGGCTTTGTCTGCAACAGCCGGCGGTACATACACTTGTGGCTGCATAGTCTCCAGACATTTGACCAGTTTCTTCAGATTATTTACTTTCATATTCGGACACACAAGAAATTTGGTAGCAAAATAAAATTCTTTATCCGGACTATCCAGTCTAAGCTGATAGCCTGTACCATCTTCTGTCCCAACGATGAATTGCTTGCAGTCGGATTGCTTGCAGTAATCCAAAATAGCTGTAGTGCTTCCTACAAAGTCCCCCATCTCAACGACCTCAGGGCGGCACTCAGGATGAACCACGAACTGGGCTTCTGGGTATTTCGCCTTCATCTCAACCACGTCTTTAACCGTTAGCATATCGTGGGTGTTGCAGTACCCTTCCCAGATAATCATTTTCTTATCGGTATGCTGCTGAACATATGAACCCAGATTCTTATCCGGAACCCAGATAATTTCATCTGCATCTACAGAATTAATCACTTTCACGGCATTTGAAGAGGTACAGCAAATATCAGTCTCCGCCTTGATCTCGGCTGATGAATTAATATAAGTAACGACCTTGGCATTCGGATGCTCGGCTTTCACCTTTCTCAGTCCGTCCACATTCACCATATCCGCCATCGGGCAGCCTGCCCGCTCGTCAGGGATAAGGACTGTCTTATTCGGAGCCAGAATCTTGGCACTTTCCCCCATAAAATGAACCCCGCAGAATACAATTACCTCAGCATCGGTCTGTGCCGCTTTCTGTGCTAGCAAAAAAGAGTCTCCGCGAAAATCAGCAACTTCCTGAATTTCATCCCTTTGATAGTAATGCGCTAAAATAATGGCGTTTCTTTCCTTCTTAAGCTGTGCAAGCCGCTCCCGAAGTTCGCGGTTCTGCTGTGCTTTGCGTTCCAAAGCTAATGCCTCCACCAGACATCCTCCCCTGTATATTGCAGCAATATGGATTAAACTAAGCCTCTAAATCCCGGTCTCTTTCTCTAGCCGGATTCATCAAAAACTTTGTGCATTGTTTAACAATTAATTTACACAACGTGAGTTCTGCTGTCAATCAGCCGCAATTGGCAAAAAAACCGGAAAACACCAAGTGTTTTCCGGTTTGCTAAGGCGATTGCTCCCTATATACCTTTGTTGGGTCATTCAAGGAATCGCTTAATTATAGCGGTGTGCTGCCGCCGTTGCCGCTTCCATCTTGATCCTTCGGCTGCGGAGGTGTTACCGGGGCATCCTTCACAGTTCCTTCGGGTGTATCCACCGGATGATCTCCGCGGATATCATTCGCCGAACTTCCTGGAACATCATTAGGGATGTCTCCACCTGGAACTTGCGGCTGAGCTTCCTCGTCTCTAGCTTGAATGCGAACATTCACATCCCCGATTGTGTCAACAATGGGTGCGCCAGATTCAGAAGAGCCGCTTCCGTCCCCATCAGGATCCGGGGTAAGCTTACCTGTCTCGATCAACTGTTTGATCTGATCCAGTTCAAGTGTCTCCACCTCAAGGAGTGTTTCTGCAATGAGATGAACCTCTTTGGAATACTTCATCAACAGCTGCTTACAACGTTCATAACTTTCACTAATGAACCGCTGCATTTCCTGATCGATTTCATAAGCAATTGCATCACTATAGTTCTGCTCGTGCCCAATATCGCGGCCCAAGAATACTTGGCCTTGGGAAGTTCCGAACTGCATTGGACCCAGTTTCTCACTCATACCATACTCCACAATCATACTACGAACAATGCTGGTAGCTTGCTGGAAGTCACTGTAGGCACCGGTTCCGATTTCCCCGATGAACAGCTCCTCTGATACACGTCCTCCGAGGAGACCGGTAACTTTATCAAGCAGCTCCTGCTTTGTAACCAGCATGCGATCTTCCTTAGGCATCATAATTACATACCCGCCGGCACGACCACGTGGAATAATAGTAACTTTGTGAACCATATCCGCATGTTCAAGGAAGTAACCCACAATCGTATGACCCGCTTCGTGGAAGGCTACAATGCGCTTCTCACGGTCGCTGACCACGCGGCTGCGCTTCTCAGTACCTACGATAACACGGTCGATTGCTTCATCTACTTCTCGCATGGAGATATCCTTGCGGTTACGGCGTGCGGCAAGCAGCGCCGCTTCGTTAAGCAAGTTCTCCAGATCTGCACCTGTGAATCCAGTTGTGCGTTTGGCAATGACATCCAGACGAACATCTTTGGTCAGAGGTTTGTTACGTGCATGTACTTTAAGTACGGCCTCACGGCCCTTCACATCTGGGCGGTCAACCGTGATCTGACGGTCGAAACGTCCCGGACGAAGAAGTGCAGGGTCCAGAATATCTGCACGGTTCGTTGCAGCTACGATAATAATACCTTCGTTGCCTCCGAAGCCGTCCATTTCTACGAGCAATTGGTTGAGCGTCTGCTCACGTTCGTCATGTCCGCCGCCGAGTCCGGCACCACGCTGACGACCCACTGCATCAATCTCATCAATGAAGATGATACAAGGGGCATTCTTCTTCGCATTCTCGAACAAGTCACGGACACGGGAAGCGCCGACACCGACGAACATTTCCACGAAGTCCGAACCTGAAATGCTGAAGAATGGAACGCCTGCTTCACCGGCTACTGCACGGGCAAGCAAGGTTTTACCTGTACCTGGAGGACCCACCAGGAGCACCCCTTTAGGAATGCGTGCACCTACGGCCGCGAATTTGCGAGGATCTTTCAAGAACTCAACGACTTCTACAAGTTCCTGCTTCTCTTCATCCGCACCGGCTACGTCTTCAAAAGTAACCTTCTTCTTCTCTTCATTATATAACCGCGCCCGGCTCTTGCCGAAGTTCATCACTTTGCCGCCGCCGCCTTGAGCTTGGTTAAAGAGGAAGAAGAACAAAATGAACATAATCGCGAGTGGAACAATGGATGTCAGGAGCGTAAGCCAGATGCTGTCGCCCTCCATCTTCTTCCAACCGTAACTGATGCTGTTCTTCTGGCTGTAAGCAGTAAGCTCAGCGACTACATTTGTATCATATGGGACATAGGTCTGAAAGTTTTCTTTATTGTCAACCTTTGCCCTGTATTTACCGGTCACCAGATAGGCATAACCGTCAAATTGACCTGTCATTTCCTTGACATTGTTCGCCTGCAGCTGCTGGCGCAATTGGTCATATCTAGGGGTGTCGGCCGCTTCGCCCCCACCGCTGAGGAATTGGACGATGCCCACCACGACTAAGAAAAGAATTAAATAAAAACCAGAATTCCGGATGAACCGATTCATCCCCTACCTCCTCTCAAAACACTTAAGTTATTTTACCATAGCCTGTCTCGCCATCTCAACAATGGCGCAGGGGAGGCACTAGGCACTTGCGGAGTGCTGTCTTAGCTGGTGTAAATCTCAGGCTTCAAAATCCCGATGTAAGGGAGGTTACGGTACTTCTCGGCATAGTCCAGACCATACCCGACAACGAATTCATCGGGAAGGACAAACCCGGTGTAATCCGCTTTCAGATCCACCGTCCGGCGTGCCGGTTTGTCAAACAAGGTGACTACAGTAGTGGACTTTGCATTTCGGTGCTGCAGCACGTCGATCAGATAACTTAGGGTAAGCCCGCTATCTATAATATCTTCGACGATAAGTACGTCACGTCCTTCTACAGAAGTGTCAAGATCTTTGATGATCTTCACGACGCCTGAAGACTTCGTGGATGCACCGTAGCTGGAGACAGCCATAAAGTCCAGCTCCAAAGGTACTGTTATCTCTTTAACCAAATCGGCCATAAAAATAAAGGCTCCTTTGAGGATGCAAATAACAAGTGGATTGCGGCCCTCATATTCTTTGCTGAGGATTTGGCCGAGTTCCACCACTTTTTCCTGAAGCTGTTCCCGGCTAATAAGTACTTCTTTAATATCATTCTGCAATGCAAGAACCTCCTAAGTTATACTATGAAAGCCTGACTATGGCGATAACCGGTTACCTTCCGCCTTCACGTCCTATCTGCATACGCAGGATGGACGAGGTATGAATTCCTATTGCCGCGTGAGCGGATCTGCGGACACCGGGCAGCCATAATATGCGGCCAGTTGCATCCGTTACAACAGGAATGGCCCAGCGGACAGATGGAGGTATTTTCTGATCAATGAAAATATCTTTAACCTTTTTGCTTCCGTTTAATCCCATGACTTTCATGATATCTCCCGGCTGGCGGGAACGTACGATCAGCGGATAGTTAATCTTATCCGCATCAAATAGTGCTTCATCGTTACCGGATGCCTTCCAGTCTGACCCCGCAGACTGTGAGCCAAGCGGCCGTAAAGTAAATCTTAATTCTCTTCCGGTTTCGGGTATCGGTAATCTTGCGGGAACTTCCTCCAAACGGTATGTATATTCCAGCTTAACCTTATCCGTATTCTCCGGTAAAATGGATACCTCATCATACTCCCTCATGCATCGCAGGCCCCCACCCAAATCAAGACTCCAGTTGGAGGGAAATCCCTGCAGAACACGTTCACGTATGACCTCGATTTTGAGAAAATCAACGTCATCCGTGTTCAAAGGCAGATAATTTAATATTAGTTTAATCAACCTCCGTTGTAAAGCAACATGTAAGCGGCCGAAATCTTTTGCAGAGAAGGCAATTCCTCCTCCTGCTGACCTGGCAAGTCTGCCATATGCCTCCTTGGCCGCTTGATGCATATAATCATCTTCCTCACCGGCAACTTCAGCCAGGCGATTCAGCGATTCAGCCAACTGACCATTATATTGCCCCAAAAAGGGCAGTACATCCAATCGGACAGCATTACGGGCATATTTATTACTCAAATTACTGCTGTCTGTCACATACGCCAATCCCGAGTTATGACACACCCGGATCAAGTCCGTCTTGTATATACGCAGCAGGGGTCTGATAAGTTCCACATTTTTTTCGCGCCGCTTGATTCTCATTCCGGCAAGTCCCGTCATTCCTGTCCCCCTAAGCAATCGCAGCATGACCGTCTCAGCTTGATCATCCCCGTGATGGGCCAATGCAATAGCCGAAGCGCGATATTGATCAGCAATGCTGTGCAGGAATTCATAACGCTTCTCTCTGGCCGCTGTCTGCAAGCTCATCCCGGTCTCTTCAATAAAAGCCGGTACATCATAATTGCCAAGTTCGAAAGGAATCCCGAGCCTGCCCGCAATCTCCCGTACGAATTCACCCTCCGCATCGGACTCCGCGCCGCGAAATCCGTGGTTCACATGCGCGCACACAAGGCGAATTGAGGAGCCTGGCTCTTCTGCTATATGATGGAGTGCATGCAAAAGAGCCACAGAATCCGGACCGCCGGATACTGCGACTACAATACAGTCATGAGCAGACCATAAGTCATATTTGCGCGCTATGCTGCGCACATAAGTTACAAGCTGATTGATGTCTTCCATGCAGTTCTCCCCTTGCTACGTTTGCCAAATCAACAGATGTGAACGAATAGCACTTTCTAACGAAGTGTTAAATAAATGGCACAGACAAGCAGAAATAATGAAATGGCAAATGCGCTCTTGAGCCAGCCCGGTGTTCTGCGGATGGATTGCCGGGTCGGCTTCCGCGAGATCATTCTTTTCCATAAATCATAAGCCTCATCCGTATTCTCGAACCCGCCACTAATTGCTTTCTTCAGCCAATTGGAATAGGGACGAAGACGCGGTTCCTGGTTCATGATCTGGACTAGATCGGCAACACTTCGGGTCTGCGGTAGCTGATTCGCTGCAGTCTTCAGACGGGCTTCCGCCAGCATATGGATACATACCACGGCAAAAGAAAACCAATCATAAGCCGGGTCAGCCGTCCGGCCCCCTGCATTCCAGAATCCGCGGTCATACCACTCGGTGAACTGCTTCACACTTCGCCCGTTCTGGCTTACGCCTCCATAATCAATGAGCTCAACATCTCCATATGCAGATACCAGCACATTGTCGGGCTTCAAGTCACCGAACACCCAGCCCCCCTTATGAAGAACTGCCAGCTGTTTGAGCAGATTAAGTCCGGCCAGATCCAGCCATTGTCCTCCCCGGCGGGTAAGGAACTTACTCAGCGGCTCACCTTTAACATACCGCATGACATAGAAAGGAATCTCTCTATCCCGCAAGGTGTAATCATCCACCTCCACCAGATAAGAAAGATCCCGATCCTCTGCATTATGCTGACCCTGCCGCTGCAGCGCCTTCAGCACATTGATCTCCGATTGCAGATCCAAGGCGTCATACCCCATCTTCAGCGCGTACAGATTACGAGTTCCAGCTTGCTGAACAAGATATACAATCCCATTCGCTCCCTGACCGAGAAGCCGCTGAACCACATATCGTCCTCCGCGCCAACGGCCCGTCACAAGCGTCCCGGCCGGGATGCCCGCTTTATACGACGTAGTCACCGAGCATCCCTTCTCTTTCATCATTTTCCTCCGGCCTAGTCTGATTTCCATTTATTGTACCATATCGGAAGAAATCAATCACCTTAAGGATCGCCGGCCCGGTTGGGGTAGCTCCTCTCATCACCAAACGTTGAAACAGGCTCCGTACCCCGCTGAGATCTGAAGTCCAGCCCTGATCCAGCACCGCATCTTCTCCCCCATGGCGGCCAGGAAAATGAAAGACGGCTATTCGGCTCAATCCTTCGCGTGCACTCAAGCTGATCATTAAATCCCGAATCGCTTCCTCCACGGCAGCAAGCTTTGGCTTCATACTGGCACTAGCGTCAATTAACAGCGCTACTTCGAGTGGTGTTGTCTCAGTAAGTTCATCTACCACCTCGACGACTTCGGACCGCTTGTCGGGAGGAAGATCTTCGACCGATGTTTTTCCCAAAATATGTTTCAATTCCCTATTAACCGCCTGCTGAATCGTCTGAACCACGGTCTTCCTTGTCATCATCTGCATCGTCTGGGCAAGCTGCTCGGTTCCAGATAACCGGCTCATCCCACCACCCGCTTTGGCAATCTCCTTAATCTCCAAACTGCCAAGCTCTCCAATAGTTCCATAATCCACGATTCCGATCACATTCACTGTAATTCCTTCCTGACGTGCCAATGATGCAGTCATAACCGGGCTCTGCCCAACATTAGAGCAGCCATCTGTAATTAATAGAATTTGCTTCATTTGTATTCGCCGTCCCTTCCGGATTCCAGATTCCTTATCTCTAGTTATTTCCAACCCGTGACAGGTTCAAACCTAAGAGATTGAAAGAATGATATGGAATGAACTCATGAGATTAACGAGCTTGTATTGCTATTCCATGTGGAATCAGCAATGAGTAAATGCAATCTTCAGTTCAATCCATTTAGATATCCGATAGGAGAAGAAAATGGAGGGCCCAGTCTAGCAGCCTCCATTTCCCGGGCAATGCATACAAAGCTTGTATGATACTTAGCTATACACGTGAGCCGCAGTGAATCAGCTAACTGTTCTTGGCCGCTCTAAACGATCTACTCCTGGAATATGAAGCGTGGACCACTCCGGACGACGATGATCCACCTTGGCTACGGCCACGGTCATATCATCATTAATCTGGTTCCCTTGATAGCGGATGACTGCATCGAGCAGGCAATCAGCAATAGCTTGAGGTTCTTCTGTAGTAATCTCTTGAATGAGACGCTTGATCCACAGCTCCTTGTTCACCGCATACCCTGGTGCATCGTAAATCCCGTCGGTCATCATAATCAATATATCGCCTGGGAATAGCTGCAAGGTAACCAAGTCTACCTCAATATCCTGGATAATTCCGATAGGGAGATTGCTGGCAGAGACGGAGATCACCTCATTCCCTCTCTTAATAAAGCTGGGCGAAGAACCGATCTTCATGAAAGTCGTTCGTGCCGAATGCTCATCGATTAGAGCCATATCAACAGTTGCATAAATTTCGTCCGGTGATCTAAGCATCAGAACAGAATTCACGGATTTAATAGCCAAAGTCTCATCCATTCCCGACTGAAGCAGCTGCTCCAAAATGTTTAGGGCTGTACTGCTCTCCAGCCTCGCCCGCTCTCCATTTCCCATGCCGTCACTCAAGGCTACCGCAAAAGTCCCGTTACCCAGCTCTGCTGCACTGAAGCTGTCCCCGGACAGCAGGTCGCCCCCCTTGGCGGTACCGGCTACCCCGGTGGATATCTCATAGGACTTGGCTGAACCAAAGGTTACATTGGCCAAGCCTTCTTTGCCGGAAGGAACGGATTCATTCATAACCGCAATATGCTCATCTAGAATATCCGATAACAAAGGCGCTATAATTTTGCGGCATTCATCATAACCGCGGGTATAAGCATGGGTAATCTCAATTTCAACATTGCCATGGTCCAGACAGATGATATCCACGCTGTGAATGGATAATCCCATAATTTCCAGAGCCTCTCTAATCTGCTCTTCCTGACGGTACATCGTCTGACTCTCTCTTTTAATTTCCTTAGCCAAATCCTCCATAACCTGAGATACCCCGGAGAGCTGTTCGGCTACCAGCTGACGGCTGTCGTATATTTGCCGTTTCCAGTGCATATCATTCTGATAGAGGTCATATTCCCGCTTCATGATATTCAGGACTTGGTCCGTCTTCTTACATACTTTATTCCATTTGGCCGGGAGCTCGTCATGCCTGACTTCCGGATTCTCTTCTATAGTAGTCATCATTTCCGTCATAAACTTATAGGTCTGATAGAAGTTCGCGTCCCAGCAGTGATTTTTGCGGAAGCAGGAACCGCAAGCCCCCTCGGTGGCTGCATTCATGAAATGGTCCATCTCCTCGCCGCGCCTTGCAATTTCACCCGAGCTGGATACTTGTCCAAAACTGCGGGACAGCTGCTTGAAGACGTGTGAGAACTGCGTGACCCGCTCTGCTGTAATATCCCGAATCCGCTTGGCATATTCATGCTGCGATTCTGTGTAATCCTTGGTTCCAGGCACATACTTGGCTATAAACCCGATTACGGTCTTAGGAGTGAGCATAAATATGATTACGGCTGCGCAGGTCTCCCAGGTGGAAGACATCACATCTCCTGGTCCCGTCAGATAAATCGAGAGGATGGATGAACCCAGCAGCATGCCAAGCCCTACTGACCACTTCCGCCCTTCACGCAGCATACCGGCAAGCATACCGGAGAACGCCAGCAGGCTCATTTGATAGATGGCTGACATATCGGCCAAGCTTAATATAAGGCCAGTGATTACACCTACCGAGGCTCCCAGGGGCGCCCCACCTACCAGCGCGAACAGAAGAATAAGATATCTGGATAAAATATGCTCCACAGACAGCCCATTAATTTGCCATCCAACGGCACCCGTCATTACAGAAGCCAGCAGGATAATCAGGCACAGGATTTCCTCATTGCGCAGATTATAGTTCTTCTTTCTATAAGTGAAGATGGGCACAGCCTGGAGAAATACCAGGGTCAGAACGAAGCTGAGCACCGCGTCCATCACGGTCATGGTCAAGGTATACCAAGAAAGGGAAGGCCCGATAAGGGCTACGAACAGATTAACCAAAAAGGCTGAGGTGAAGACCATAATGGGAGCATAGGATATTTCCGCCTTCTCGAACGATTCAAGACCTTTTTGCATCAAGAAGATGATAATCAGCTCCCAGACTACCGAGAGAAAGTGATGGTGAGGTGCAAATAGGGCACCCGCTACGACGGAGGCAAAGACCGGAAGCAGAAGGTCCCGGCGCATGAACGCGATAACGGCAAAATAAGCGACAGCAAAAGGGGACAATTCATTCAGGATCGTGGCCTTACCCAGCAGGAAGCCCATCATTGTCAGAAGAAAGGCCCACTTGTTCGCAGCGACAAAATGGCTTGTCTTCATAGCGGCCGAGGTCTGTCTCCATTTAAGCCACCACTTCTCCCCGTCCTGCTCCTTCGCCTTCTTCATTCCCGGAAAAGCAATCACATTCCATTTCTCCATCATGGCACCACCTTCTATGGATTTTATACAGATTGAACTAAAGAGATGAACGTCAAGCGATAGTATTGAACGAAGTTCATTCCTATGTATTCATTCCCACCTGGAGTATTCAGGGCCCCGCTGTCTTTAGCTCAACCTGCATAGTGAGGTATGTCCCATTATAGGAGCGTGTCTATGGAAAGTTTGTCAGAAGGCGGGGTAAGCCGCAAAAAAATTTCCGACAAATTGAGAGGGCTTGCATGCCGCCTTTGACCCCTTGCCAGCACTCGGAACAGCGCCCTTTAACCAAATCTATGTTCGCCTCCATCCGTACTCCGTTCTTCATTATGTTCGCCCTGCGTTCTTAGCGATTTGCCCTGAGACTTACGGAAAACCGTTGGATGCTGTCGGTAAAAAAATGGAATACGTTTCCTGGCGACAAATAAGGGCGACAAAAAAACCGCAAGCGCTAGGCTTACGGTTTGTTGTATTCAATATTAAAGATGGATTATACTCGTTTCGCGCCGCGTCCACCGCGTTTACCTTCGGTGTTCTTCTTCAGCGACGAAATACGCTCTTCACTATCTTTGAGGAAGCGTGACATTTTATCTTCAAAAGAAGCTTTGCCCACTGGAGGTTTGAATGAGCGCCCTCCGCGATCCCGGTTGAAACCGCCCCCGCCACCACCACCAGGACGATCTCCGTCTCTGCCGCCGCCACTTGGGCGATCTGGTCTTGGTGCACGTGGAGGTCTTGGTGCTTCCACAGGCTTATCTACAGTCTGCTTAATCGAAAGCCCGATCTTACCGTCCTTATCAACGTTAATGACTTTAACAGTCACAACATCGTTGATCTTAAGATGATCGTTAACATCCTTGACGTAGTTATCGGCGATCTCCGAGATGTGTACGAGACCGGTGACACCTCCTGATAGATCCACAAATGCTCCAAAGTGCGTGATGCCCGTCACCTTGCCTTCTAACTTGGTGCCCACTTCTATTGCCATAAAATAAAATGATCCTCCCTTAAAAATGTCACCAAGACTTCATGATCTTGGCTTCGGTGATTTGATTATACCGAATGACTCATACAAGGTCAACAGACGTATATCCTGTATGAGTTTATCTATTTCTCGTCCTCGGAAGCCGGTACACGGATCGGCACTTCTCCGGGTCTGTAGAGCCCGTATTTCTTCATTGCGATTTGACCAATGTACTCAGGATCTTTCAGACGTTCTATTTCACTTTTGAGCTGATTTAAAGCTTGGTCACTCTTGGCTTTGGAGTCTTGTTTCTCTGAGAGTTCACGCGAGCCCGCCCCGATCTGACTGGCCTGGGAGATGAACGTATACCCTGCCCATCCTATAAAAATCACGATGAAAGCAAGCCACAGCCTATAACGCCTGCGGGCACCTGCATTCTTGACAGCAGCAGGTTCACTGTTCTTAGCCGCATTCCCGGATACAACGCGCAAAATATCCCACCTCCAAAACCTTTAATTCTTGGTGAACCAACGGTTCCAGAGTTGAACCGCAAATGATCTAAGCTTGTCAGCCCGCTCAGGAATATGAAAGCGTCTTAACAAAGGCATGAACATCCACCTTAGGATTCTCCATATCGGCAGTAGAGAGATTCGTCCCAGAAAGAGCACGACGATCCACACAAAGCCTAGCGCAAGCTTGGTGCCTTTCAGTAGAATGCGAATAGGAGCAATGATAAATAGCTGAATTAATCGCACCACGAAGGCATAAATCCGTTTGGTTACCACCATTAACATTACCACAAAACGTTCGGTTATAACACTTAAGAATAAAAAATAAATCCAAACTCCTACAAACAAACCTAAGAATACATAGAATCGGAGTTGGCCCTGATTGCTCTGATACAGCATCCGAAAGACGAAGATCGACGCGGCTGCCCAATAGAGCAAATCAAGAGCGTGAACCGTCCACCGCGGAAAGCGCAGCTGACCCGATACAACACGGTAACTATCAAAGGCGACCCCCAGAATTCCCCCGGAGAAAAACATCCATAGCAGGGTCACCCACTGCACATGCAAATTCATTTAAACAGCTTCCCGATGAAACCCTTGGTTTTAGGCTGTGATCCGGGGTTTAAGTACGATAAGGAATTCACAACACCCTCAATAGCTACGAGTCCCTGCTCCAGGTTTAGATTTTTGATATGCAGATTTTGCCCACGGATGGTAAGATGCCCAAGCTCCGTCTGGAGCAGGAATTCCTCACTGTCAAAGCTCTCCACGTTGTTCACGCCGGATATTTCAAGCAGCTTGCGGTTATGCATGTGCACTTCCTGCAGCTTTCCTCTTCCTTGATCATTCATGGCATGTACCCCTCCCTTTACAGTAACCATCTTATGGGCAGAATACAGCCTTTAGAACTGGATGTCCTTCAATTATATAAAAATCTAAAGGGCTGCTCCCAAGGGCAGATTAATCTGCCAGGGAACAGCCCTCTTAAGAAGATAAGCTCAGGCACTAGGTCCAGTCCAGACCCTGATCCTTCGCTATTGGCTCTTCTTTCACTAACGTATATAGGCTTGATGCTTCTTCCTTGCGGGTGTTCTCGGCAAGCCGTTCCACCCTAACCGTAACCAGCTTCTGTCCAAATTGAACGGTGATTTCATCGCCAACTTTAACGGAACTGCTCGGCTTGGCTTCCCGGTCATTAATCAGCACTCTGCCTTGTTCGGAGACGTCTTTAGCTACGGTGCGCCGTTTAATCAACCTTGAGACCTTCAGGAATTTATCAAGTCGCATTATTTTACAGCTTCTTTAAGTTTGTTGCCTGCTTTGAATGCAGGAACGTTGGATTCTGGGATTTCAATGGTCATGCCTGTTTGCGGGTTGCGGCCTGTACGGCCGGAGCGCTTGCGAGTTTCGAAAGTACCGAAGCCGATCAATTGAACTTTGTCTCCGCTGGAAAGGGCATCCGTGATTTCGCCAAGAAATCCGTTAAGCACGACTTCAACGTCTCTTTTAGTCAAACCGCTTTTGCTCGAAATGTTGTTGATGAGATCTGTCTTGTTCATAAATTAAAAGCCTCCCAATATTCAAAAAAATAGAGTATATGCGGTGGTAAACAGGCTGGATAAGCCGAAGATCAACCGCGAAGTGGTCTTTATGGTTATTCTTGCTCCAATAACAAATTCCTGCTTTAAGTTATTAAATTATTTGTATTCTTCAAAAAAACCCTGAAATGGACAAAATTGTCCCTACCCCCATCACAGATTACGGCCGGAACGCTCTACTTCCTTGGCTTCATCCCATAAGCGGTCCATCTCTTCCAAACTGCTCTCCGATAACGTTCTGCCGGCTTCCCGCAGCTTGCTCTCCACATACTCGAAGCGAAATGTGAATTTGCGGTTAACCAGACTCAGCGCTTCCTCCGGATCAGCTCCGATGAACCGGGCGACATTCACCACAGTAAATAGAACATCACCCAGCTCCAGAACCTGTTCTGATGCCGCGTGTCCTTCTCTTACAGCCTGCTTAAGTTCTGCCAATTCCTCATCAATCTTGCCAAGGGCTCCCTCGACATCCTCCCAGTCAAACCCTACCTTGGAAGCCTTCTTTTGGAGCTTGTAGGCCTTCATAAGAGCCGGAAGATCACGGGGAACTCCGCTTAGTGCAGATTGCTTCTCAGGCAGAATTCCCTTTCTTCTCTTCTCTTCAGCCTTCATGCCCTCCCAGTTATTCAGGGCTTCTTCCGCATCCTCAGCGGATAGATCCCCGAATACATGCGGATGGCGGAAGATCAGCTTGTCGTTCAGACTGCCGATAACATCGTAGACCGTGAACATTCCTGTTTCCTCTTCCATCTGGGAATGCAGCATAATCTGAAGCAGCAGGTCCCCAAGCTCTTCCTGCATATGACCCGGATCATCCTCATCAATGGTCTCGATAACTTCATAGGTCTCTTCAATCAAGTTCTTGCGGATAGACTGGTGGGTCTGCTCCCGGTCCCATGGGCAGCCTTCGGGACTACGGAGGATCGTTACAATCTCATGCAGTCTCTCGAAGCTGCGCTGCCGCAGCATCTCATTATCGTCCCGCGGAATATAGATTAACGACAGATTGCCGTACCCTTCTACACGGTCGAGCTCATGCAGGGGAACCTGCTTGATCTCCTCCTGCCCGGCTACACCAAGAGCGTGTCCAACCGTAACCGGATAGTCATCCGGGTAGATCTCCATCAGGCTCAGCTTCACATCAGAAGCCGTAAAGCTGTCGTAGACTTGTCCAATCAATGTATGTACCCTCGGCTCTACTAGCGAGGATGCTAGTTCCGACGCATCCAGCAGTTGGAATCCTTCAATCGGGTCAAAGCCCAAACGGGTAAAGGCCACATCCAGAAAGCTCTCCCCGCCTGTTATTTCGAGACGAATCCCCCGGTCTGTGCAGCGTTCACGCAGCAGCTTGACGGTTGACTCAGCTACCATAGGATGCCCGGGAACCGCGTAGATAATCTCACGTTCCGGCGGCAGCTCTGAAGCAGCAGCAAGCAATTGATTGGCAATTTCTTCGTACACGGACGGGAAGTCATCCTTGGATTCATAAATCTCATCGAACGATTTGAAGGATATCCCGGTCTCCTCTAGCCAGCTAATGACCGGATGATCCAGAGTCCGGACATAACGGATCTCCGCCTGCTGAAGCTTCTTCAGGCTTCCTAAGGTCAGCTTGTCCGGATCACCTGATCCGAGACCAATAACAGTAATTGCAGCACTCACTTGTATCACACTCCCGAAATCCCGCTTTAGGCGGGGGTTTTAATGCTGACTCATAGTTAGGCACTTCACACTTTAGTAATAAACGATGAGTGCCAGATATATAAATTTAAGCACCGATCACCGAAGGTGGAGATGATGGATCAGCGTTCTGAAGAACAGAATTAAATCAACCGGTTCACATACAGAAAGATCGTAGAAAATAGCAGTTTGTACACGAATGTTAAAAGAGTACATAAAGTTCGGCTCGGCCAAAGCGCCTTGCCTGGTATGCTACTGCGGCGGCAGCAGACGAAGCCGCCGAAGCAGCCTAGCGAGCTTCGGCCCAATCTTGGGCAGGGCCTCAATTTCAGGCCCTGTCATCAGGCGCAGCCGCAATACGCCGGCCGCGAAGATCGCCGCGCCCAGGAAGACGCCGAGCAGGCTCTCGGCGGCAGCGGTGGTGCGGCTCGGCCCCAGGCCGGCCGCGTCCGCGAGCCAGCGCAGGGCGAGCACGGCTAGAACCAGCGCGAATATCAGCAGCGCTGGCTTCAGCACAGCGTCTGCCAGGCGCAGCCGCAGCGCTGTGGTCTTCAACAGCAGCACGAGGCTCAGCGCTGCTGCAAGGCTGTAGGCCGCCACGCCTGCGATGGCGGCCCCGGTGATGCCAAGCTGCGGCACCAGCAGCAGGTTGAGCACGACCTTGAGCACCGCGGCCCCTGTCAGGTACAGGGCCGGTGCCCGGACGGTGCCCAGCCCTTGTAGCAGGGCAGCCGTCAAGGCTAGCATCGTGCTCGGAGCTGCTGTCAGGGCGATCCACTGCATCGCCTCTGTTCCGGCAGCGTCCTTGTAGAGCATGATGTTGATCGGCTCTGCCAGCGCGGCAAGCCCGGCAGAAGCCGCAAGACCGATCAGCCAGAACCAGCGCAGTGCCAGGCGCGAGTGGGATTCAATGCTCCCCTGGTCTCCCCGGAACTTGAATTCCGCCATGGCAGGAATGAACAGAACCGATAAGGAAGATGCCAGCATGGTCACAAGCTGAACAAGCGGAATACCCCGGTTATAGATGCCCACCTGAACCATGGAGCCGAGATCATCCCATCCGCCCTGCTTCAGCAGGCGTGGCAGGGTGAAGGTATCCACGAGGCCAATCAGAGGCACAGCCAAGGCAGCCAGGCAGATGGGAATCGCATAGGCCAGCAGCTGCCTCAGAAGCCTGCTTCCATGCACTTCCACATCTTGTGATCCCCTTGCTGCAACCCCAACGTTCAGATCTTCGCGGCTTCCAGCCAGCCGGCTGCGGCCTTTCTTCCAGGAGATCAACTCGGTACTTCTACGGTGCCGGCGCCAATACAGCAGCATGACCACAAGCCCTGCCAGCCCTCCAGCCGCTGAACCGATCATCGCTCCAGATGCCACGGTGCTGTCAGAAGACCCGGCCGCAGTAAAGGTAAGAAGCAAAACAATCATGACACCTACCCTTATGGCCTGTTCAATAACCTGTGACACTGCGGTCGGCAGCATATCCTGCAGTCCTTGAAAGTATCCGCGCAGCGCCGCAGAGGCTGGCACGAAGACAAGTGCCGGCGCAGCACACCGCAGCGCGGGTACCAGATGCTGATTGCCAATCCAATATGCGAGCAGCGGCGCGCCGAAGTACATTCCAAGGCCCCCGGCACAGCCCAGGGCCAGCATAACCATGGCCGACATCCGTAGCACCTCGGCCGCCCCTGCCCGGTTGCCGGCGGCTTCCCGCTCGGCGACGAACCTGGATACCGCGGTTGGGAATCCCGCGGTTGCGAGCGTCAGCAGCAGTGTATAAAAGGGATAGACCGTGTTATAGATGCCGAAGACCCCGTCTCCCCCGATATTTTGCAGAGGAATCTTCTGCAGCGTACCCAGCAGCTTGGTCACAATCGCGGCCAGACTTAGCAGCACCGCTCCTCTAAGCATTTTTCCGGCTGCTGAAGTTTCTTTCATGAGGTTCCCCACTTTACATTAACAATACTTAACCTCATCCATTATAATCCTTGTCCGCTCCCCAGGGAAATGACCACAAAAAAACCCCCTCTGCTTGCCGGCTGTGTAGGCCGAAGAGTCAGGCAGTGGGAGTTTTACGTTTGCAAATTAATGAATGTCCGTAAGCTTATTGCTCCATTTGTTTGCCAAGGAATCCTGCAGCCGTCTCGGCCATCTTGGATTCGAGCTGGGACATCTTTACCGATTCATCCTTGTTCACAAGGGTCACTGAGCCGATTGGATCGCCACCTGCAATAATAGGAGCAATAACGAAGGTCGAAATCGTTTCCGCATGATCCTTAATAAGTTCATAGGTCCCGGTATTCGCTTCAACAATAATTTTGCGGCTATCCATGCTGTTCTCCAGCAGCATACTTACCTGCTTGTCCAAATATTCTTTCTTGGAAGCTCCCGCCACCGCAATAATGGTATCACGGTCTGAGATCAGTGTAATATGTCCTGTACTCTCATATAAGGATTCCGCATATTCTTTGGCAAAATCACCAAGCTCCCCAATTGGGGAATATTTCTTCAAAATGACTTCCCCGTCACGATCCACGAAAATCTCAAGCGGATCTCCCTCACGAATACGCAAGGTCCGGCGGATTTCCTTAGGAATAACAACCCTACCCAGATCATCGATACGACGTACAATTCCAGTAGCTTTCATTTCACATGTTGCCCCGCTTTCTAAAGAAGTTATTGAACTACTGTAGCTTTTTTTATGAATAGAGAAGGGTCCAGTCAATATGGACTGATTTGGTTAAATCCATATCACTTAATTCTTGACCATAGTATTAGGCTGCTCCCAATTCCTTATACATTAACCTCATCCTTAAACTTTCGCACCAAGATGGGGACAAAAAGCAGCGCGATCATCTCGCGCTGCCCCCGAGCTAAGAAAATTGCTGCTATTTACCTGTGCCTGAGCTAGGTGCTGTTCCTTCATTGGTTGTAGTCCCTTTATCGGTTGTGGTGCCAGAAGGCGTAGTTGCTGCCCCGCTCTTGGAAGAATCTGCAGCGCCTTCCTTCTTGGTCTCAACCTTAGGCAGATCAATCTTCTTGATGATCTTGGTTAGGCCTGTCTGCATGAAGTCATCAAGCTTGGTTGAAGCCACACTGGTCTTCAGAGAATCCTTCTGCTCTTGGGTCAGGTCATTAAAAGTCTTCTCCGTACGGGCTTCTACACGCATAATATGGTACCCATAATCGGTTTCAACAGGATCACTGATTTTATTCAGCGGCAGAGTCAAGGCTTTCTCCTTGAATTGTGGAACCCAGTCACCCGCGGTTGCGTCTTTGTACAAGCCACCCTTATCCTTGGAACCCGGATCCTCGGAGTATTTCTTGGCAAGCTCTGCAAAGTCAGCTCCTTTATCCAGCTTGGCCTTAATTTCTTTAGCCAGCTTGAGGGCATCTGCTTGCTTGCGTTCCTTGCCGTTAGCATCGGTAAGACCAATGAGAATATGACGAACTGTAGCCACGGTAAAGTCGCCCTTCTTCGTCTCGAATTCCTTCTTGGTTTCGTCGTCGGTTACTTTGGCAGTTTCACTTTGAATGACCGTGAAGACTTTAACCATATAGGCTTTGAAGTCCGTATCCGACACCTTTTTGCTTGCAAGCATTTTCTTGAACTGATCGTCCCCCAGCTGCTTCTTCATCTGGGCTATTTGCTCGTCCGCCTTCTTCTCGCCTTCCTGCTTGGACTTGTCGTCCGCCTTGGAGCTTAAGTAAGCATAGGCAATCTCCTGCTTAATCAGGTAATCACGGAACTCATCCATTTGAGCAAGCTGCTCCATCTCTGGAGACATCAGCAGCATAATACGCTGCTCCAGGTCGAACTCGTTCGCCGTAATCTCTCCACCTTCATAAGTAGCCACGACCTTGCTGGTATCCTTCTTGGTCTCCGTAGCAGCATTCTTGGTGTTATCCGCTGGAGCCTGCTCGGACTTCTTCGAACAACCTGCCAGTATGGAAAAGGTCAGCACTGCAATTAAAGCCACCAGCAGTGTCTTCCATGATCGGCTATTATTTCGCAACATCTTGTAGTTCTCCCTTCGATTTGAATGCATCTTTAAGGGATTCAAGGAACTGTTCCAGCAGATCCATCATCTCTTTGTCACTCAAACCTTTAATTTTAATCTGAATCAGGATGCCCGTCCCTTGGTTAAATTGTACACGTCTTCCGTATTGATTTCCAACTGCGGCGAATTTAGCAGGGATTAATGCCTTTTCCCGTCCTTCATGGAACTTCAGCTGGACTTCATCTCCGCGCCGTGTAATCGACTCAATTCCATACTGCTTCGCGTAGATTTTCAGTCTTGCAGCAGCCAGCAGATTCTCTACAGCTTCAGGCGGTTCGCCGAAACGGTCAAGAAGCTCGTCCGCAAGCTCGGATACCTCTTCCAGTGTCGAAAGCGTGGCTGCCTTTTTATAGATCTCAATTTTTTGAATACTATCATAAATATATTCAGGCGGTAAATAGGCATCAATACTCAAATCAAGCACCGTATTCCATTCATGCTTCTCCGGTGGTTCTTCACCTAGCAGAGTCACCTTGCGCTTCTGTATCTCTTCAGCAAGCATCTGAGAATATAGATCGAAGCCGACCGAAGCGATGAAGCCATGCTGCTCCGCACCGAGCAGGTTCCCCGCTCCGCGGATCGACAAGTCCCGCATGGCAATCTTGAAGCCGGAGCCAAGCTCCGTGAACTCCTTAATGGACTGCAGCCGCTTCTCCGCCACTTCAGTGAGCGACTTATCGCGTTGATAAGTGAAGTAGGCGTAAGCAATCCGATTGGAACGGCCAACCCGTCCCCGCAGCTGATACAGCTGGGAGAGCCCCATTTTGTCCGCATCATGCACAATCAGCGTATTCACGTTCGGAATATCCACACCGGTCTCAATAATGCTCGTACTTACCAGGACGTCATATTCACCATCCAGGAAGTCCAGAATCGTCTTCTCGAGCTCTTGCTCCGACATCTGTCCATGCCCAATCCCTACTTTGGCCTCTGGCACAAGCATCGAGATTTGAGCAGCCATCTCCTGAATACCTTGAACCCGGTTATACAGGTAGTATACCTGGCCTCCTCGGGCCAGCTCTCTTTCGATCGCTTCACGGACAAGTGCCTGGCTGTGCTCAACCACATAGGTCTGTACCGGGAACCGATTCTCCGGAGGTGTCTCAATGACCGATAGATCCCGTACACCCAGCATCGACATATGAAGGGTCCGCGGAATAGGCGTCGCCGTCAGCGTTAGCACATCGACATTCACTTTGAGCCGCTTGAGCTTCTCTTTATGAGTGACGCCAAACCGCTGCTCCTCGTCCACAATCAGCAGTCCAAGATCCTTGAATACCAAGTCTTGTGAGAGCAGACGATGGGTTCCGATCACAATATCCACAGTCCCCTGCTTGATTCCTTTAGTTGTCTCATTCTGTTCCTTCCGGCTGCGGAAGCGGCTGAGCACCTGAATATTAATTGGATAGCCTGAGAACCGTTCACGGAAGGTCTCATAGTGCTGCTGAGCCAAAATGGTAGTCGGCACAAGTACGGCCACCTGTTTTCCTTCAATCGCACACTTAAATGCTGCCCGGATCGCGACCTCGGTCTTGCCGTAGCCCACGTCACCACAGAGCAGGCGATCCATCGGGCGATTCTGCTCCATATCCTTCTTGATCTCTTCAATGGCCCGCATTTGGTCGCGAGTCTCATCATAGGGGAACATAGCCTCGAATTCCTGCTGTTCCGGTGTATCCTTCTCAAATCCGTAACCCGGTGACGCCTGGCGATCTGCATACAGCTTAATCAATTCATCCGCAATATCCTGAACCGAGGATTGGACCTTGCTCTTAACCCGGGTCCATTCCGTGCCGCCCAGCTTATAGACCTTAGGCTCCTTGTCCTCAGACCCCACGTACTTCTGGATAAGGTCAATCTGGTCTATCGGTACGGACAGCTTGTCACCACCAGCATACATGATGTGCAGATAATCTTTGTGGATTCCGCCAACCTCAAGGGTTCCAATTCCAATGTACTTCCCGATTCCGTGATTCTGATGAACGACATAATCCCCGATCTTCAGTTCCGTATAGCTTTTGATGCGCTCAGCATTATCCATGCTGCGTCCAACCTTGCGGGCTTTACGCTGCTTCTGCGAGAACATCTCTCCTTCGGTAATTACAACCAGGTGAATGGAGGGCAGCTCGAAACCGGTCTGCAGATTGCCCTGCAGCAAGATCGGCTCGTCAATATTGTAATCCTGAAGGACGCGCCGCATACGTTCAAGCCGCTCCTCATTGCTGGCCAGCATAAGCACGTGCGCACCGCTCTTTTTCCAGCGGTCCATCTCGGACTTCAGCACATTCATCTGCCCGTGGAAGTCCTGCATTGCCCTGCTCGTGAAATTCAGGATGTTCTGCGGCTGTATGTGAGGAACCTGACGCAGGAATAACGACATGAAGAGAGTCTGGAATGGACGCTCATAGATGATTTTGTCACTATCAACCGATAAAGGGAGCTCCGGAAGACTCTTCCCGTTCTGGAACAAATGAAGATGCCACTCCGCCTCATCCCGCTCAAGCTGTTTGCCTGTCTCCAGCAGCCTTGCTGGCTCATCTATAATAAGCAGAGTATCTTTAGGCATGTAATCGTATAACGTCTTATTCTCGGGATAAATCAGAGAAATATATTTATAGATTTCCGGAAAATTAACATGCTCCTTCAGCAGCTCAATCTCGCGGGATACTTCTTCCTTAAGCTTAATCTTGGCTTGACGGTCGGTCATCTTCTCCATTTGATCCGCAAGCCTCGCACTTACGGCTTCGGCTGCATGGTCAAGGCGTTCCCCGGAAGCGATAAGCTCCTTGCTCGGAGGAAGGGACACCTCTTTGACCTGATCCACAGATCTTTGGTCGACAGGATCGAACGTACGAATGGAGTCGATCTCGTCATCGAACAATTCAATCCGGTAGGCCAGCTTCGACGTAAGCGGATAAATATCTATAATTCCTCCGCGAACACTCATTTCTCCCCGGTTCTCGACACGCTGAACCCGCTCGTAACCGAGCTCAATCATTTGTGTCAGGAAAGAATCCAATTGAATTGTGCTGCCAAGACTAAGCTTCAGCTCTGCTGTGGCAAGCATTTCAGGTACCGGTACGTACCTGCGAACCCCGGAGAAAGGCACGACAACAATCCCGCGGAACCCCTGCGAGCATTTGAGCAGTACTTCTATTCTCTGAGCCAGAGTCTCAGGGCTCGATACCGCAGCTTCAGCAGCCACGAGTTCGTTCGCCGGGTAGAGGAGAACCTGATCAGGCGATAGAGCCTCTTGCAGATCCTCGGCGATCTTTTGGGCGGAGAACATATTATGCGTCACAACCAGCAGCGGTCGCTGAATCTGTTCATGCAGAGCCGCGAGCATCACCTGTCTGGAAGATCCTGATAGACCGGAGATAAGCTGTTCCTTCATACCAGCTGACACACCGGTACTTAGAGACTCAAAATCCGGGTCTTTAGAAAATGCTTCTATAAGTGCTTGTAACAAGAGTTGCACCTCTCTTATGCTTACTAATCCTTGCCCTCCATATAAATAGACGGAAGCAGGCTGTAAATAACCAGAAATAAGCCTCAGCATTCGTGCCAAGGCTCTACAGTACATCTTCGGTAGAACCACCGAAATTACACTACCGCCTGCTATTGAAGCGGGTTCGAAAGAAGAGTTAACTCCGGATGATTCTCTAGTGCTTCCCTGCAGTAATCGCAGGTAACCCTTACGGTCATTTCCCCGTTTGAATCATACGCTATTATATCTCTCCGCTCATCGGGGGTCAAGAATTGGAAGCCTAACCTAGATTCGGACACAAGTTCAGAATCGATTCTTCCAATAAAAGTCCGGCAGTGCCGGCATACATAGTTTACTGCCATTGTTATGCCTCCAGAAGGTGAATTATACCTTTCAGTATGTCCCGAACCCACCATTCTTAGCCCTTCCCGATGCCTTGAAGCTTATATTCACTTGTTAAACTTGGCCATCGTCTGTTCAAACGTATGGGTCAGCGCATATTCAATCGCGTCCCCTGCTTCGTCTATCGATTGCTGAAGCAGCTCTGCCTCTTTCTTTGGAAAAGGCGCCAGCACATAATCCACAATCGGATATCCGGGCTGTGGACGTGAAATCCCCATTCTTATCCGGTTGAACACCTGGGTTCCTGTATGCTGAATAATAGACTTAATTCCATTATGGCCTCCTGCACTGCCCTGATAGCGCAGGCGATTCCGTCCAATCTCCGTATCCAGGTCATCATACACCACTATCAGGTCTTCTAAAGACACTTTATAATAATCCATGAATGCCCGGACCGACTCGCCTGAAAGATTCATATAGGTCATCGGTTTAATTAGAGCAACCTTGGTTCCTGAGATATTCCCTTCACCTATGACAGCCTTACACTTACTCTGCTTGATTGCAATTCCGTGTCTGGCCGCCAAAGCATCCAGTGCCATAAACCCAATGTTATGTCTTGTTTTCTCATAGTTTGGGCCCGGGTTGCCGAGCCCTACAATCCATTTCATACTCTGCGCTTACCCCTTTTCTATAATCATACCCCTTCTTTTTTCCTGTAACATCAAGGGTTTGTGTCCTTTGTAAAAAGTAATCGTTCTCATTTGGGCCATTATTGATTAAAATAAATGACATGAGTCTCTATTACCCTCATATTATAACAACCACTAACCATTATATCGTTAGAAGGTGAGACATCTTTGCATGCATTTGGCTCAGAACTTAAACAAGATTCCCACTTCCAGGACCACTTAGAACATGCCATCCCCGTTCAGATCTACCGCCACGGCATTCATGTCGATATAGGCTGGATCAAAGACTTTGATGAGCATGCGGTTTTGGTCGGTGACACGCTGTACAGAAGAACGGCTTACATCTTCATATCCCGGCCCGGTTATTAGCTCACTGTCCGGGTTCCCCGTATTCTACCACCCTAGCGTTATACGCCGATAGGGGTTACCTCTCCCCCAACGGGAGCGGTAACCCCTCTGCATTTCTAGAAGTCCCTTTTTACTCGATTTCAAACAGTTTGCTGATCGATAACTCCTCGTGGACACGGATAATCGCTTCACCCATAAGGGGAGCCACCGATAACACCTTAAGCTTGCTTGTAGGATTCGGATGCATAATCGGAATCGTATCTGTCACGATTACTTCTTTAAGCGGAGAGTTCTCGAGTCGTTCCATTGCTGGACCGGACAGAACTGGATGTGTACAGCACGCATACACTTCCTTAACCCCGCCTTCTTTAAGTGCATTCGCACCCAGTACGATCGTTCCGGCCGTATCGATGATATCGTCCACCAGAATGGCTGTCTTACCTTCAATATTTCCGATAATATTCATCACTTCACTGACATTGGGCTCCGGACGGCGTTTGTCGATGATGGCAAGCGGCGCATTCAGGAAATCAGCCAATTTACGGGCTCTAACGACACCCCCGTGGTCAGGTGAGACGACAACCGGATTCTCAATCTGCTTGGAGCGGAAATATTGAGCCAGGATTGGAACTCCGAGCATGTGATCCACAGGAATATCGAAGAATCCCTGGATCTGCATAGCATGAAGGTCCATCGTAATAACGCGGTGAGCTCCTGCTTTTTCGATCAGGTTCGCTACAAGCTTGGCTGTAATCGGGTCACGGGAACGTGCCTTACGATCCTGGCGCGCATATCCGTAGTAAGGGATAACGACGTTGATGCTTTTTGCAGAAGCCCGTTTAAGAGCATCTACCATAACTAAAAGCTCCATCAGGTTATCGTTAACAGGTCCGCATGTGGATTGAACAACATATACGTGAGAACCGCGAACACTTTCCGACAGCTTCACTTGAATTTCCCCATCACTAAAGCTCGTTGTCTCCGAATCACCCATAGGAATACCGATGTAATCTGCAATTTGGTGGGCAAGCTTAGGGTTGGAGTTACATGTGAAGATCTTTAGTTTGGAATCACAATAAGTCATAAAATTAAAACCCTCCGTGCTAAATAGATTGAACTAAAGAATATCGATGACCAGGCTTTAGCTCAATCCATACGGATTGATCACTAAATTTAGTTCATTCCATACTTGTATGGTCATTGAAATATTCCGTGCAGATCTTGATGCTTGGTCTAATCCTGTTCTCTTTGTTTCTTCGCTTGTGCACGGGCCCGAATCTTCTCCGCATAACCGGATTTGTTCTCCTGGCGCTGTCTTGCAATAGCCAAGTCGTTATCTGACACAGATTGCGTAATGGTGGAGCCCGCAACCACGTATGCTCCTTTACCTACTTTGACAGGTGCAATCAAATTGACATTGCTGCCAATAAAGGCATCGTCTTCGATTTCGGTAATTGACTTATTATAACCATCATAATTTACCGTAATCGCCCCGCAGCCGATATTTACATTCTTACCGACTTTAGCGTCCCCAATGTAGCTCAAATGAGATACTTTGGAGCCGTCATCCAGTGAGGCATTCTTGATTTCTACGAAATCGCCTACTTTTACCTTTTGCCCAAGTTTAGTTCCTGGACGCAAATAAGCGAAAGGTCCGACCGTTGTTCCACTGCCGGCTTCCGCCTGATGGAGTACGGAATGTTTAACAGTTACACCATCTTGAAGATTGCAGTCTGCAATCTCTGTAGAAGGCCCTATTACACATTGTTCCCCGATTATTGTATTTCCGGAAATCGTGGTTCCCGGGTAAATCACGGTATCTGACCCGATAACTACATCAGCTCCGATATAAGTCGAGCTTGGATCGATAATAGTAACTCCGTTTAGCATATGCTTTCTAACAATACGCTGACGCATGAAGCCTTCAGCCTCTGATAAAGCAACCCGGTCATTTACGCCAATAGATTCCGCATGATCATCCGTCACGTAAGCGCTAACAACCTCGCCTTCCTGTACGAAAATGCCGATTACATCCGTTAGATAATATTCCTGCTGAGCATTATTATTCGTGACCTTCTCCAGCGCGGCAAATAATTTTGCATTATCAAAACAATAAGTGCCTGTATTGATTTCCTTTACGGCATCCTGCTCCGGCGTGCAGTCCTTCTGTTCAACGATCTGAACAACAGCACCGTCTTCTCGTCTAATGATACGTCCATACCCCTTAGGGTTGTCCATCACAGCGGATAGCACTGTTGCGGCTGCGCCCTTACTTTGGTGAACCTTCATCAGCTCTTCCAGCGTCTCTGGTGTGACAAGAGGAGTATCTCCACAAATCACGATAGTTGTTCCCTCTTCACTACCCAGCAGATCCTTGGCCTGCTTCACAGCATGACCCGTACCGAGCTGCTGTGCCTGCAGTACGTATTCAGCTGATGTTCCAAGATAAGACTGGACGGCTTCTGCACCATGACCTACGACCACGATACTGCGTTCACAATTGACTTTTTTCACGGTGTCTAGAACATGTCCAACCATCGGTTTGCCACATACAGGATGCAGCACTTTGTATAGCTTTGATTTCATGCGTTTTCCCTGTCCTGCAGCCAGAACAATTGCTAATCTTTTCAAGGCCACGGCCTCCTTCTCTTGAACTCATTACTGAATATATCTTATTCTGCGCAAAAAGAAAAGAGAGCCACAGTACATGGCCCTCTTTTCTTGAACCCCAATAAGATAAGACATAACTCCTATACAGATTGAACCTTAAGCCCCTTCAACGATGACTTCCTCTTCTTCAATCGCAGCACGATCATACTCAGCCAGGACCGCAGCTTGGATCTTCTCGCGGGTACCGGAAGAAATAGGATGAGCGATGTCCCGGAATTCACCATCCGGTGTACGCTTGCTAGGCATTGCGACAAACATTCCATTATTACCGTCGATGACGCGAATGTCATGAACAACGAATTCGTTATCGATGGTAATGGATGCGATTGCTTTCATTCTGCCTTCTGAGCTTACACGGCGAAGTCTTACATCCGTAATTTGCATATGTGTTCACCACCTTTTTCCATCAGAGACTTGGTGTAATATTCCACATTGCAAACGGAAATCCTCTTTTTTTGCGAACAAAAAGCCCTAAATTAAGGAATTTTTTTTATAAGACTACCTTTTCGACTAAATTCGTGAGAATCCGCTAAGAACTTTGGAGTTTTCGACAAAATCTATTTGGCTTCAATTCTGCTGAAGTAGTTGCCTGGCTGAACCACAATTTCTTTCACCTTAGGATCTACTGCCGTTAACGTTGCCAAGGATACATAATCATGGAGAAGACGCTGCTCGGATTCCACTTCACCCGACTCTACAAGCACCCCTACGCCGGCCACGGTAGCGTTAAATTCAGCCAGCAGATCCACCATGCCCTGGATCGTGCCTCCAGCTTTCATGAAGTCATCCACGATCAGCACGCGGGAATTCTCCTTCAGTGCCCGGCGTGATAACGTCATCGTATGCAGGCTCTTATGCGAGCCTGAGACATAGTTAATACTTACGGCGGACCCTTCTGTTACCTGATGGTCCCTTCGTACCAGCACAACCGGGAGATTCAGCTGGGCTCCGGTAGCATAAGCAAGCGGAATGCCCTTGGTCTCTACAGTCATAATGACATCAATATTCTGATTGGCGAATACGGTAGCGAACAGCTTCCCGGCTTCGTTCATCAAATTCGGAAGACCCAGTAAGTCTGACATATACAAATAGCCGCCTGGCAGTATACGATTCCGGTCAGACAGCATGCCGCACAGCTGATCAATAAATTCCCGCGCTTGCGTCTCTCCGACTTTAGGAATGAACTTTACGCCTCCGGCTGCACCGGCAAGAGTCAGCAGATCCCCCATACCTTCTTCTTCAAACACTTCTTTAATGATTGATAAATCCTCACTAATGGATGACTTTGCAGCTCCATATCGTTCAGCAAATGTGGTTAGTGGAATTAGGTGGTGTGGGCGGAGTAACAGATACTGGGTCATTTCCACCAATCTGGCGCTTCTTTTTAATTTTTTCACGAAAGACCCCTCGCTAAATAGATAGAACCCGGATTACGTCTAGCCCCGAGTTCCTACTATATAAAATCCGAATATTTTAATGAAAATATACCATCTTTGTACGGATTTGTCCAAAAAATGTTGCACAGCTTCATCCCAGGTCAAGTGAGCAAGCGCACAGCATACACTTCTTTACAGAAGCCCCGAAGGCCGTTGTATATACGGGCTACTTTGGATTCCTTGGACACAAGGCCGAATACCGTAGGTCCGCTGCCCGACATCAGCACACCGTCCGCACCAAGACGTATCATCGTCTCTCTGAGCTGAGCTACTTCCGGGTGCATCTGCAGAGTTACATCCTCAAGCACATTGCCAAGCTCACTGCATACCGCAGGGAATGACCCCTGCTCAATGGCTTGCTGCATTCGCTTCGCAGAAGGATGCCTCTGGATCTTGTCGCTGCGGAAGCGTCCATACACCTCGGCGGTAGACACATTAATCGGCAGCTTGGCGAGGATCACCCAACACTGCGGTGGACCTGGCAGTGGGGTAAGCTTCTCTCCGCGTCCTGTAGCCAGCGCGGTCCCCCCAGTTACACAGAAGGGAACATCGGAGCCAAGCTCGGCTCCAAGTGCCTGCAGCTCTTCTAGCGGGATGTTTAGATTCCATAAGCGGTTCAGTCCTCTAAGCGTAGCAGCCGCATCACTGCTGCCCCCGGCAAGACCTGCAGCTACAGGAATCTTTTTGTCCAGATGAATATATACCCCTTTGGTTACATGATACCGCTCTTTTATGAGCTTAGCCGCTTGGAACGCCAAATTCTTCTCATCGAGTGGGATGTAACCGACCTGGCTGGAGATGATAATCGTATCCCTTGGCAGCTCCTTCATTTCCAGTCGGTCAGCCAAATCGACCATGGTCATAATCATTTCCACTTCGTGATAGCCGTCAGGCCGTTTATGTAGGACATCCAGCATAAGATTAATCTTGGCCGGTGCTTTTTCGTAAATCTTCAAGGCGTTCACCTACTCTTAAGTTTCCGTCTAGGATGGCTTGAACCCGTTAATCTGGGCTCATTCCATAGGCACTACATGGTTATTTTGTTCATTATAACAAAAACTTTATATGAAGTCTTATTTATGCAGTGGAATAGAGACAAAAGACCCCTCCATCAGCATGGAGGAGCCTTTAAAGTTTACGAATTGCGGGATGCGGACTGTTCCGCCAATTGTATGGCTCTTTTGATCATATTGCCTGCGTCCTTGGCCTTGATCCCGCCCCATCCCTCTTTTTGCACGGTATCGTAGAAGCCCAGATCCTTGGCAAGCTCCACTTTCAGGTCTTCGGACATGACACTGCGTCTTCTGCGCGACATGAGAGGCCCTCCTTTAAGATCTATGAGTAAGGAACCTTGTTAGTATGACGCACGTGCCAGATCTCATTCACAAAATCTGCAGCCAATTTCGTACAGGATTTCATACTAATAAAAAAGCAGCCTGACGTGAGCGTCAAGACCGCTTGTAAACTGTATAACATGATGTTCTAAGGTTTAATATACGAAATCCTCATCTCGCTATCTGCATTATCATCACAGATCGTTACTTCAACGGATTCGGTTAGTATATCGGCATAACTGTAGGATACGCGTTTGAAAGTCTGCTGCTCTTGATCGAGCTTGACAATAAAGACAGAGGGATAGGTCTCCTCTAGAACACCCGTGCGTTCAACGGTCTTACGGCGACCCCCGTTCGCACGCAGCAGAATCTTCTGTCCAACGTGAGCTTCGAGATTGTTCTTAATTTCCGACAGCGCATTTTTCGCCATTACCTATGACCACCTCTTTCTTGTCCATTATACTCCCAAACACACACTTTGTCAAATCAAAATAAATAATTATATCAAGGGTCAAAAACGGTTGTCAACGATTTTTTTTGCAGGCCTAGCCGAACCCTTGTTGTGCCGGGAAAAATTAAATCCAGGTGACCTAATTAGCTTATGCAGAATGCCAGGAATTTAGGTTAATTTTCGTACAAAACAAAATAGGCCCCGTATCCCGGGACCTAAATATGACATATACCTAAGAATGTGTTAGTTAGCTGATGGAACCACTTTTAAGGTCGAAAGATCCCGAAACCTGGGCAGACCAATTCGGTAGCTGCCTCGGGTCTCAATCCCTCCTACACCCTGAATACCGCTGATTGTATGATTAAGCACATCTGTAATATGAATTGTATTCCGAATCGGGGTAAAAGAGGCCTTGGCAGCCACATAAACAGGGTCCAGCGCATGAATGAGAATGCGGGCCGGTGAACTTGCAAAATTAGCTCCTGCCTGCAGCAGCGCCTCAAAGTGGGACTGACAGGCCCCTGCGACAATCGTCAGCGCATCAAAGCCGCGCTCATACTGACGAGCCACTTGCACAGCCTCTACGAAGCTGCGTGAGTTTTTGTAGCTGTTCAGATTGTACAGGTCGTGGTTGATCAGGCTCTTAAGCACTCCGTCATGTCCTGTAATGACCAGAATATCCGGCCGCACCCTCGGCAGCAGACTCCGCAGTGCATCCGCCATTGCAGGCTCCTGGACATAGTAGCCATCTGCAGGGACACGCAGCCTTTCATAGAGATCAAGGCTCTTCTTCAAATAGGCCGGGTCCCCGTCCAAATGAAGCACCTTCCCTGGCACCTCAAAATAAGCGGGTCCACTCATTGAATGCAGCTCATGCATCAGCTCTGCCTGATTTCGTTCATCCTGGTCCTTCCGGTCCTGCTGAAGCCGCTCCAGCGATTCCGTGGCCTTCACTCTGGCCCGCTGGGACTTCTCGGATGGTACGGGACGATCCACTCTAACCAAATCCATAAGCGGGGCATCCGCCAATAATCGAAATTCAGTTCCTTTAATGATTGCTTGGCTGCGTGTCATGGATTCCACACGGAAGGTAACGTCTCCCCCGTAAGATTTGCGTACAACCAAGTCTCCCAAATTCATCAAGTCCATCACCTCTAGACTCATCGTATGGGCGAATGTGTACTTTGGTTCCTCCTGGACAGGCTATTTCAGCCCCGCCCGGATCAACACATTACTGAGCCTTGCGAATTCATCAAGACTCAAGGTCTCCGCACGTCTGGACGGGATGATCTCCGCTTCCTGAAGCAGTCTCTCCAACTCTTCACGGCCTTCGTTCGCGAAGAAACGGGTTTTGAGATTATTGGAGATCGTCTTTCTCCGCTGCGCGAAGGAAGCTTGGACTACCCCAAAGAAGAACCCTTCGTCATCCACCAAGACCGGCGGCTCCTTGCGGACTTTGAGACGGATGACTGCTGAATCCACGTTCGGCTGTGGAATAAAGACGGTATGCGGAACGATACATACCAGTTCGGGCTCACAATAGTATTGAACCGCAATACTGAGGCTACCGTATTCCTTGCCTCCTGGTGCTGCGGCCATACGTTCTGCCACTTCCTTCTGAATCATCACGACAATATTCTCAAGCGGCAAATGCTCTTCCAGCAGCTTCATAATAATCGGCGTCGTCACATAGTAGGGGAGATTAGCCACTACACTGATCCCGCTTTGTCCAGCATATTCCGTCTCGATTAATGTCCGGAGGTCCAGCTTCAGAACATCTCCATGCACAACTTTGATGTGAGAGTAGGGCTCAAGCACTTCCTTCAGAATCGGGATCAGCCTCTGATCGATTTCTACGGCAGTTACCTTGCCTGCTGTTTCGGCAAGCTTCTGAGTCAATGCACCTATACCAGGCCCGATCTCAAGGGCACCCTTCGTTTCGTCCAGTTCAGCAGCTCCCACAATCTTGGACAGGATATTCTGATCTATGAGAAAGTTCTGACCCAGACTTTTTTTGAATGAAAATCCGTGCCGCTGAATAATTTCCTTCGTCCGCTTCGGGGTTGATATATCTTCCATCCTGCTCATTCGTGTTATACTCCTTTTTCCTCTAATTGATGAAGGGCTGCAGCGAATTCCTCCCTGCTGATGTGAAAGATACGCAGACGCTTAAAGAACTGCTTCCCATTGCAGTATCCTATCCCCAGCAGCTCGCCCATGAAGTGACGCCTTGCCGCAGCATTAGGATGCACAATCAACCCCGCCTCAATGAGGTCATTAAAGTCGATAAGCGTCTCTTCCCCCGTGTACTCACTGCGGACCCTGGACAGCGCCTCGCGGATCGTCTCAGGTGAAGCGTTCTCCACCCCGATATCTCCCCGGTAAGTAGCTTCTGCTTCCGTCAGGAAGGCATGCTTGCATCCTGGGACCTTTGCAGCCACAATCTTGCGTATGCGTTCTCCGGCATGATCCGGGTCAGTAAAAATAATAACCCCCCGGCGCTCCTGTGCCAGCTTGATCTTTCTTATGACGGCCGGACCAATTGCTGACCCGCCAGTCTCAATAGTATCCGCCTCTACCGCTCTCTTGACGGCAACGGTATCGTCCCGTCCTTCTACTACAATGACCTCCTTAATCATGGACGCCATCCTTTCCACAGCAGCTTATAATAAAAGAAAAGCACCCCTCGGCGCCTGTTCCGTTAATTTCGTTAAACCCTTAAAAAATACAGCTTATTTTACGATATATAAAGTATTCAGCTTCGCTTGAGTCTTATACATTTCTACATTCAGGTGGACTGTATTAAAAAATGAGCATTTTAGAATACGCCTTCTTTAGTTCAATCCATCCAGAATAACAAAAAGAAGAGGAAGGCTCCTCTTCTTATCATATACATATTCACCATCTGTAATGGTACCTTATTCCACGTTCAAAGTAAATGTCAGTACAGAGTGGATTAGTTCAATTCCGGTTTGACAGGACCAATCACATAGACCGTACGTCCCTTTTTGCGTCCAAAATTATTGGCATCTTTCAAACTGTCATAATACACATCGATTTTGTTGCCTTTAATGGCGCTACCTGTATCCTCCGCTCTGCGGAAGCCCACGCCTTCAATATAGACCCACCAGCCCATAGGAATCACTTTGGTATCTACCGCAATTGTTCTGCCTTCGCTTACGCGGGCTCCAGAAGCTGTCTTGGTACCAATACCGCCCTCTTCGGAAGAGTAAGCAGTCAAGGATACGTTCTTCAGCAACTTTTTATATTTAAACTGCACGCCGCCCTTTTTAACGCTGTTGTTCTGACTGATCTTCACAGCCTGGTTGGAACGGTCAATGCTCGCTGCTAGGACTTGGGTCTTTGGCTTCGTGCCCACAGCCAATACTTTCGTTGATGGCTGCTTCTCAACGGACTTATTAACTAACCGTTTCGACACTAACTGACCATCTTGATACACCTTCTCGATTTCATGAACCACGACACCGGTGTGGCCCTTCTGAACCAGCTTGGTCTTGCCTTTCTCCAAGGAAGGATCCGAAGTCTTAACGAAGGTGTAAGGAATGCTCTCTGTTCTCTTGAGGGTATGCTTATCAACCCGGACGATACGAATATGCAGATCCGATTGAATCGGACTGTTCAAGGAAGGATACACTTTATCTTCGCTTGATACAGATACGCCCAGCTTGGAAATAGCCTCTTGAACATTATCTGCTGTAGTAAGGTGCTGATTAGTCACACCATCCGCTGTGACCTTAACCGGAACCACACGGTCGATGAAGAGCTGATTCCCATCTTGAAAAGTACCGCTCAAGGAGAGTGAACCTTTGTCTCCAGAATTCAGGTTAGCCTCTTGCTGTTCCAGCACTTGATCTGGCTTCGTCTCCGGCGTGCCGGTAGACTGCGTTTTGCCATCTGCAACCAAGTAAATGTTCTTGTCAGCCTGGGTATAGAACCAAGCCATTACGCTGACGAGCAATGCGACGGTGATAATTCCTCCAACTATAATTTGACGCTTGTTCTCTTGCTTCCATCGCAACGCGTAAGACATGCTGGATGATCGTGAACCATGGGTAGTTTCTTTAGGTCCGAAAAAGCCCACTTCTTACGTCCTCCTTCATAGCCCCGCCGTCTAAGATCGACTCATATAGAATTTGACGCGACTATATACCGTTTTTTACGAAATGCTGAGGTAACCGCATTTCGTATCCTGCTCCAGCCTGTTAGGCGTCTCCTTCTGTCATACCACTGTATGACGGTCCTATCACCTTTATTCAAAACAAAAAGAAGCCTAAAGAAAGAGTTTAAGAGGATCTCTTTCGTGGCTTCCGGCTGACTAAAGGAATGTAGGATGCACGAGTATGCCTCTCTCTTCATACGCTTACGAGGTTAGCTGTCGGGTTCGGGCGTAGAGAGCTGCCCTATCTTAGTTCATCCGCTCATGGCGCAATGACCTTGAATTCACCCCAAAGACCCGTAAAGAAATCAAATACGGAATATTCATGTTCAAATATCCGCATTGGTTCCCCCGTTCTCCGGTGAGGGAGATTCAGCGAGACTGGTTCTTGGAACCTTGTAATTGACCGTGTGAATGAACCTAAGACTCTGTAAATTAATCCAACTCTTAGTCCAACTCACATAGCTAGCAAATTCATGCCGCTTTACAAAACTTACAAATCAATTACTGAAAAGATTCTATCCTGTTTGTATGCATGTTGTAAAGCAGGAATCAACTAGTTTTTTTAAATATTTGGTTAATTTTTTGTAATATTCATCCTTTTAATGATGAAAAACTATTCATCTTTTCAAAATACTCTTTATTTCACCGCTTTTGCTCCCGATTTCATCTAATTCCAAATCGTTCCAGCCCATTTTTGGTTGTAATTTCAGCTAATTCCTCCAAAGAAATGCCTTTTAGCTCAGCTGCCATTTCGGCTACAAGCCTCACATGTGCCGACTCATTTCTCTTACCTCGGAATGGATGCGGAGTCAGATAAGGGGAGTCTGTCTCAATCAGCAGACGGTCATTAGGAACCTGCTTTAACACTTCTTTTGGTTGTTTGGCATTCTTGAAGGTAATAGGTCCTCCGAAGGAAATATGGAATCCCAAATCCAGGCACATCTTGGCGGTCTCCCAGCTGCCCGAGAACGAGTGCATAACTCCTCCAACCTCGCTAGCCTTCTCCTCCCTGAGGATTCGAATCACATCTTCGTGTGCATCCCTGTTATGAATGACGATAGGCATATTCAGACTTCGAGCCAGTCCAATTTGCTTGCGGAATACGGCGTGCTGAATGTCCTTTGGTGAGGTATCCCAGTAGTAGTCAAGTCCAATCTCTCCGATGGCCACGACCTTCTTATGTCCACAGAGCTCGGCAATCCATTCCAGATCTCCATCTTTCATCGTAATCGCATCCTGTGGATGCCATCCTACGGCAGCGTAAATGAAATCATAAGTCTCGGCCAGCTTCATGGTGGAAGGAATCGTCTCCCGGTTAAATCCGACATTAATCATCCTGGTAACCCCATGCTCTACCGCGCGGGCAATTACCTCTTCCCGATCCTCGTCAAATTGCGGGGCATCCAAATGGGTATGTGTATCAAATAGCATAGTGAATTAACCTCCTTTAGCGTTACTACAAATTGAATAAACTGGCTATTTCCTTAGGCAGCATATGAGCTACTGCACGCAACTTATCTTCCGGATAATACATATGGTATTTACCGCGGTGAATCCCGCTGATGGAACGAACGATGTCAGATACCTCCGAAATTTCACGCAGCCTGTCTTGGCGGTCCAGCAGCAAAATTTGCTTTTTCCTCGCGTCATCCTCAGGCCGAAACACATCATATGGAAGATCCGTCGGGAAATCAATTTCCAGGTCGTAATTAGGATCAAGTCCTAATCCTCGGAAGATACGGCGGATTTCATCAATTATTTCCATATCTAACATTTCCAGTTCAGTATATTTATACAGCCTCCGATCGATAAAACGGGAACATAAATCTGCTAGAAGCACATCGCCTTCACGTCTCCACTGCACGAATGAGGTCTGCACCAATGCTTCATCAAGCAGTAAATATTCCTCCACAGTTAGATCACGGTTAAAGAGGCCCGGCAGAGGGTCTGGCAGAAAGGAGAATCGGAATCCATCCTGATGAAGTTCCTTCGCTCTGCGGAAAATCTGCCGCAGTATAATTTCTGAGCTCCGGGTAACCGGGTGGAAATACACCTGCCAATACATTTGATATCTCGACATCAGGTAATCTTCCACGGCATGCATCCCCGACTCCTTAACAACCACCCTACCTTGAAAAGGACGAAGCATTCTTAGAATTCTGTCGATATCTATCGTTCCATAGTTAACTCCCGTGAAGTAGGCATCCCGCAGCAGATAATCCATACGGTCCGCATCAAGCGGGCTCGACACCAGGTTGACCACAATAGCCTTATCGTAGTCTTTCCGTATAACCGAGGCGACCTTTTCCGGGAAATCATTGCCTTCCCTTCTCAGCACCTTATTGACCTCGGTGTCCCCGAGTACAATCCGGCATGTCCAATCCTCGTGATTCATATGGAAGGCTTCTTCAATGGAATGAGAGAAGGGACCATGTCCAAGGTCGTGAAGAAGGGCCGCACATAAGGCGACCTGCTTCTCCTCTAGCGGCCAATCTGAATAAGATGACCGTTCAAATTGTGAAATGATCCTGCGCGTGATTTCATAGACCCCCAGTGAATGTGAGAATCTGCTGTGCTCCGCCCCATGAAAAGTTAAATAAGAAGTGCCCAGCTGCCGAATCCTTCTCAGACGCTGAAACTCCGGCGTATTGATGAGAGACCAGATTAAGTCGTCCTGCACATGAACATAATTATGAACCGGATCTTTGAATACCTTTTCTTCAGAAAGTGAATGGTTCATGATCTCTAGCTCCTTATCCAAATTGTTTTTTATTTATTTTGATTATTTTTGAGGTTTGATCACAACTTTTGTCGAAATTTGTCGTATTATACAAATATGCTAATTTCCAAATGTCGAATAATGCTTCAGGATAATATATCAGGGAGATACAAAGCCCTGTTTGGGATTATCAACTATGACTATAAGAAAAATATAGCATGTTAGCTTTAAATAGGTTGACTGTTTTGGCAATCGTTGGTATTATAATTATCATAAAACAGAGAACCGTGTCGAATTATGACATTTTTAAATTATAGCGAGAGGGGCAATCATCGGTTATGATGAAATCAACAGGTATTGTAAGAAAAGTAGACGAGCTGGGACGGGTGGTTATTCCTATTGAATTACGCCGTACTCTGGGTATTGGCGAGAAGGATGCGCTCGAAATTTATGTAGATGGAGAACGCATCATGCTTAAGAAATACGAACCCGCTTGCATTTTCTGTGGTAATGCCGAGAATGTTACTTACTTTAAAGGTAAAATTGTATGTCACGAGTGTCTTTCCGAGATTCCTGCACCTGTGACAAATTAAGAAAAGTAGTATATAATAGATTTACTTAAACTGTTAATTCTAACCTTTTTCATATCTCCTTGGTACCTTCTTCAGGCCCTGAATCCGGCCTGAAGAAGGTCATTTTTTTTATTTACCTTTAATTAACCTGAATTTGTATTTAGAGCAAGGCATTGTAGATATCCCTTTTCGATACCCCGCGGTCAATTGCCGCTTTTTTCATGGCATCCTTCCTGCCAAGTCCCTCCTCCTGCTCATAATGTGTGACATGATCCTCAATAGTTAGCGGCTGCCACCAGAGTCCCTTACGCTCCTGAACCTCATCTTCCCGGGCACCCTCAATCGCAATGCAGTACTCGCCAAGAGGCGGATGCTCCTCCAACCAGCTCAGACATGCACTAATCGATCCCCTTGCCACCTCTTCATACCGCTTTGTCAGCTCCCTGGCCATTGCAATATTCCGATCTCCACACACTTCAAAAATGTGCTGTAGTGTCTTGATAATCCGGTGAGGGGACTCATAGAGCAGGATGGTTCCTTCGTAGTCCCTTAGAGAGCTAAGTTGACGTTCCCTGTCCTTCTTATCTCTGGGCAGGAATCCGGCGAACTGAAACCGTTCAGTCGGAAGTCCTGATACAATCAGTGCGGAAAGTGCGGCATTGGCTCCAGGAACCGGAACGACAGAAATGCCTTCTTCAATCGCAAGCCTAACCAGGTCATGTCCAGGATCGGAAATAGCCGGGAGACCGGCATCACTGACGAGTGCCAGATCGTTTCCTTCTATTATAAGTCTGACAAGCTCAGGACCACTTGCTGTCTTGTTGTGCTCATGGTAACTGAGCAGACGCTTGGGTGAAATTTCAAAGTGTGATAGCAGCTTGCGAGTCTGCCTGGTATCCTCGGCAGCGATAATATCAGCCTCTTGCAGCGTACGCACAGCCCGATAGGTCATGTCTTCCAGATTGCCTATGGGTGTAGCCACGAGGAACAGTTTGCCGATCTGCCGCTCACCATTTAATTGAAAGCTTTTTTGTACGTGTATGCTCATTTAGTTCCCTCATTTGATCCGTAATAGATATCCATAATCTCCGGGCAATATTGGCCGTCCTCCTGATATACGATGAGGGGCGGAAGGATACGCATATCCGGTTTCCCGTCTCTTAGAGCCTCAATTAGCACAATATTAGCCTCCATATGTTTGCGTGGATGCACGAACCGGATTAGTTTGGGTTCAAGCCGGTACTGCCTGAGCAGGGAGATAATTTCACCCAGCCGTTGTGGCTTGTGTACCATGGTGACTTTCCCCCCATTGCGCAGTAATCGCATTGAGGCTTGTATAACTTCTTCCAGGCTGCAGTGAATCTCATGCCGGGCGATGGCCTGGTGTGTGTTAAGCTTGATTTCTCCTGCTCTAAGTGGCATATAAGGAGGATTTACGGTAATCGCATCATAGGCACCATGCCCGGTCTCACCCACCAGATCTCTCAGATCCCCGAGTCTAATCTTAATACGGTCCTCCAGTCCATTCATCCGCACGCTTCGGTCCGCCATGTCTGCAAGGCGTTCCTGAATCTCAACCCCTTCAATCTGCGCTTCTGTTCTTGTGGTTAGCAGAAGAGGGACAACCCCATTCCCAGTGCAGAGATCCAACACCCTGCCGTATTTCGGTACAGAGGCGAACCGTGCGAGCAGGACAGCGTCCATAGAGAAGCTGAATACCTCATCACTTTGTATAATATGCAGGTCATGGGTAAGCAAATCATCTACCCGCTCTTGGTCATAAATCGGTACAGTTTGCATTCGTCTATTACTTCCATTTCATTAAAATTTGAAAAAAACCGTAGGAATAAACTCCTACGGCTTGTTATTTATTAAGAAAAGACAGGCAGAAAAGGCAGTCGCCCTCTGTACGCAGATGTCCATAATACACATTACAAATGTGGAAGCCCTCATGATAAAGGCGAGCCAGGTTATCGTAACCCTCGCCAACGATATCGATATTCTCCCCGCCCTCATGGAGGTCGGCAGGATTATCGGATACCACAGACGTAGATCCAGTCGCTTCTGCTTCTCGCTTCAATACTTTACGCAGCTGTTCATTCTCAAGGGAATAACGCTGGTTCTCCTCCAGCAGCTTCTTCACTTCAAGCTTGAGAATTCCAAGTTCGCTGTGCAAATTCTCCATTTTGGTTTCCAAATCAAGCAGGTTTGTATAAATATCTTTTTTTTCCAAGTTCCCACCCCAAGAGTCATCTCTATGGTTTACTTGATGACCACGTCATCCAATGGAAGTTCTTTAACCTTGCCGATTTCGAAAAGCTGTACGTGCACAGTCCGTGAACCGGCATTAATTCCTACCACTTTCCCTTCACCCAGGGAAGTAATGACCATTTTACCTACGGAAGGCAGCTCTTCTTTTGTACTTTCATAGTTATCATGTTCAAACTTGAGGCAGCACATCAACCGGCCACATAGACCGGAGATCTTTGTAGGATTTAACGATAAGCTTTGATCCTTGGCCATCTTGATCGATACAGGCTCGAAATCACCAAGCCATGACGAGCAACATAGCACCCGGCCGCACGGTCCAATCCCGCCCAGCATCTTCGCCTCATCTCTTACACCAATTTGACGAAGTTCAATTCTTGTTCGGAAGATACTTGCCAAATCCTTGACAAGCTCCCGGAAATCTACTCTACCCTCAGCCGTAAAATAAAAAATAATCTTATTACGGTCAAACGTAAATTCCACATCGACCAGCTTCATTTTCAAATCATGGTCTTTAATTTTATTTAAACATGTGGCAAAAGCATTCTTTGCCGCAAGCTTATTCTCCTCAACAACCTTGGCATCTGTTCCATCTGCAACCCGGATGACTTTCTTCAGTGGAAGCACCACATCCGACTCGTCCACCGTCTTTTTGCCGACGACCACTTTACCGTACTCAATCCCTCGTGCTGTCTCTACGATGACACAATTCTCTTTCTCCACCGCAAGCTCGAGTGGATCGAAGTAATATATTTTGCCCGCTTTTTTGAAACGGACACCCACTACAGTGTACAAAAACTAACCCCCTCGTATAGCTTGTGCTAATCCGGCGGAATTACCCACCTGGTAACTAAATTCTAAACCTATACAAATTGAACCAAAGACTTCAATCCATATATGTGGGAGAAAGTTTGTCCTACTAGCCGTCCATTAAGCACCGGCTTCAATTCTGTTCCATTAAAGTAATCAGGAACTGCTCCAGGCATAGCTGGCCGTTCATATTATACCGCAGCTTCTTCTTGCTGTCTGCGGCCAGCGCCATATAGGAGATCCATTCTTCGGCGCTTCGTGTTCTGGCATGATTGGAGATAAACTCCCACTCATCTATGAAAACGATACTATCGTGCTTTTGATAACTGGCATGAATCATATCTTTAAACCACAAATGAAACAGGTCGAATAGGACATCCAAGTGATCACCAAGTCCGGCTTTAATCACGCCTTGCTGGGCTGTAATTAGAGTAGAACCCGCTCTGCTCGTCGATTCCTTTCCCAATTGTACCACTACATTTCTGATTTCTGCAAACCAATTCTGCTGTAACAGATCCCGGCAAGCCCCAAGACCTGCCGCTAAATGAACAGATGCACGGACTAAAGCAACGGGATAATCCTCATCCGATAAGACCTGCATCATGAGTCCCGGGCTTAGCGCCGTAAAAGGGACCAGCTGTGATCTGGATTGAATAGTTGGAAGCAGGGCTCGTCCATTATCAGACAGTAAAATAGCAACCGCTGGAGAAGGGGGCTCCTCCAGGAATTTCAGCAGGCTGTTTGCTGCCTGTACGGTCATTTTCTCAGCGTCTTGAATAATATAAGCCTTCAAATTTCCGCTTTCTGAGCGATAAGAGAAAATCCGCTGCAGATCGCGGATTTGGTCAATTTTTATGGAGTTCCCTTCAGGTTCAATCAGATGCAGATCCGGATGATTGCCATGGAGCAGCTTTCGGCATTCAAGGCATTCCCCGCAGGCATCATCTCCACCTTCTGTACAGAATAGAGCTTGTACGAAGGATAAGGCCATCTCTTTCTGTCCGCTTCCAGCAGGGCCGCTGAATAGATAAGCATGAGATATCTTGTTCTGGCGAAGCCCATTCTGCAGCAGCTTCTTGGCCGCATCCTGCCCGACAATTTCCTTAAAAGACATAGTTCCTCTCTTCCTCTACGCAAAAGGGTCAGCTTAAAAGCTTAAGTTAATCAACATTCCGCGTATTTCTCCAATCTTCTGGAGCAGTTCAATCTTACCCTGCTCACTTTCAAGCAGTTCATCTGCCATACTGAGCAGAGCTGAGTCGATCTCATCAATCAGATTATACTTTTTGCCTCTTCCCCGCCGATCCCAGCCCTTCACTTCCTTCATTCGGACACCGCGCCGAACGGTGTCCTCCAGAAAGCGTTTGACCAGAAGCCGGTAGGCTTTGAGTTCTCGAACCGTCATGGAATGTGCCAGACGGTCGCCCTGCAGCTGGATTTCCTTCACTCGGCGGTTCAGTTCCTGCTGAGACGCCTGTTCTCCTTGCTGCTGCATCGCATCAGAGAAGCTTTTGGCTGCTACGGGTTTATTCGATCCGTCTGTAATCCCTCTGCCGCTAGTAAGCGGTCTGTATCCCGGTTCAATCTTCAATCTATATCACGCCATTCCTCATATAATCATTAGCTTAATCCGGTTTGGTTCCTTATCGATCAGAAATGTTCAAACCGGTCAACTGGAAGTACGAATACAGTAGCCCCACCAACCTGTACCTCAACAGGTAAAGGAAGATATGAATCTGTAGTTCCGCTCATTGGTGTGACCGGAGTGACTAGCTGCTCACGAACCTTACAACTGCTTCGAATGACACCCAGCACGGTCTCTACCTGATTGTCGTCTACCCCGATCATAAACGTCGTGTTCCCGGCACGAAGAAAGCCGCCCGTACTGGCCAACTTAGTTGCACGGAAATTGGATTTCACTAGCGCGCCCGATAGACGGTTACTGTCCTTGTCTTGGATAATTGCAACAATCAGCTTCATCTTCACAGTCCCCCTTAGATTCGTGGTGTAGGCATCTGCTTCTGGCAGCTTCCCTACATTATTTAAGAAAAGGATAGCTTTTCTTAGAAAATATTATACCACTCAACAATTACCCGCGAAAACCCTTTAAAATCACGCTAAGATGGCCTTTTATATCATTTACCACGGTTTCTATATCCCTGTCTGCATTAATCACGACAATCCGTTCTGGAAAAGAATCCACAATCAGGTGATATCCCTCTCTTACCTTGTGGTGAAAGGCTAACCCTTCAAGGTCAAGACGATTCACCTCTCGGCCACGATTTGCTTCTATTCTTGCAAGGCCCTTCTCCGGCTCGATATCCAGGTAAAAAGTTCGATCAGGCATTCTTCCTTCTGTTGCAAAGGAATTTACCGATAAAATATGCTCAATACCCAGCCCACGTGCGTGTCCCTGATAGGCCAGACTGCTATCAATAAAACGGTCACAGAACACATGTATCCCTTGCTGCAGTGCAGGGATGACCTTCTCTACTAAATGCTGCCGGCGGGCTGCCGCATAGAGCAGTGCCTCGGTTCGTCCATCCATCGCAGTATTGAGTGGATCCAGAATAATGGTTCTGATCTTCTCAGCAATTTCGATACCACCTGGCTCTCGGGTTATCATGAATGAAGAATCCTGTTCCTTCATCATTTCAGAAAGCCTATTCAAGACCGTTGTCTTGCCTGATCCCTCCCCTCCCTCAAAAGTAATAAATTTTCCCCAGTTACCATCCATGTTTTGCTCCAACTTTCTGATTGTTATATACGCGTAGGGTGCTCATTGTTGAATCCGCTGTTCCTTGGCATTTTGCACCTGCTCGATGCAGCTCCGTAAGCAGCTGAGATATCTCTGCAGTAATCAGTTCTCCGGGATATAACAAGGGAATACCCGGTGGATAAGGAATCACCATTTCTGCAGCCACCCGTCCCTCTGTTTGATAAATAGATACCTTCTCGATCTCCTCTTCCCTTATAGGAGTCATTCGAAAAGGCACCTCTGTGCTAATAGCTGAATCAGTCAGAATGTTCCACGTGGAAAGTTCTTGATTACTAACTGCTGGAATTTCCTTGTACTTACTATGGTTAAGAGCTGAATAGACCACCGAACCCTGAGAAGTATCGTGCCTACTTAGAGTGTTGGAATGACTTTTGCTGCTCAGGAGCTGCCCTTCCAAGGTGCCTATCCCCTCAATTTCTTTATCAAGAATAAATAAAATCGCTAATAGCCTCTCTACATCTGCAAGGCTTGTCCCCAAGCTGAGAACCAGGACTACATACCGGGGATCACTCATTTCCGGAATACATCCCGCTTGTTCCAGACGTTCCTGCAGCTTATACCCACTTAACTGGCCAGATTTATCATAGATCACCACTTTAAAAGGGTCCTGAATGGTGTATCCATTCATAGCTCCATTCATTTCGCCAAGGTTCATACTGTCCATAGCAGGCGGCAAATCAACTATACCGATTCTGCTCAGTTTCTGAATCTCCATGCGAAGTTTGGTGGCGGATTGAAGCCCTTCTTCAAAAATAGAAGGCCCTTCCGCCTCCAGATGGCCTCGGCTAAGATCAAGTGAAGCCATGATAGGATAGGAGGGGCTTGAGCTTTGAATCATAGCCAGCCGCTGGCGAAGCAGCTGACGATCAATCAGGCTCCCCTGTACATGCAGCATGGCGCTCATCGTAAGCCCCGACAGCATCTTGTGCGTCGATTGTACGACGCCATCCGCACCGTCGCTTAGCGCGCTCTTTGGCAGCGCAGGATGCAGCCCGAAGTGGGCACCGTGCGCCTCATCAACAAGCAGCGGAATTCCGCTGCTGTGGCATAGCTCGGCAAGCGGAGCAAGACTGCTCCCCATCCCGTAGTAATTCGGGTGCGTTACTAGCAACCCCTTGGCGCCGGGATACCGGCGTAAGGCCTCACGCACCGTCTCCACGGACGGGATGGTGGTCAGGCCGCTGGCGGCATCAGCCTGTGGCCCTAAGAACACGGCGTTCGCGCCAGCCAGCATAAGTCCGTGAATCACGGATTTATGAACATTGCGCTGCACGAGCATCACATCTCCCGGTGATGTGCACACCGAGAGAATTAAGGCCAGATTGCCGGCAGTGCTTCCGGCAACCAAAAAATAAGTCGCTTCGGCTCCGAAGAAGCTTGCAGCCTTTTCCTGAGCCTCAGCTATTACTCCCTCCGGATGATGAAGATCATCCAGACCAGAAATCTCAGTAGCATCTATACCTGCTACTTCACGAAGAAACTTATATTCCCCAGTCAATCGTTGAAAAACACGCCCATTTTTATGACCGGGTACATGAAAAGAAGCATCCTTCCTTTCAGCATATCTCAAAAGCGCCTCTGCCAAAGGAGCCTTTATATTGTCATTCTGGTTCGACATATCATATGAAATCCTTCCCTGCAGTTTCTCTCTATTTTATCGTATAATTGGCATGTGTCCTATATATTTCATAACTCCTGCCCGTCCCAGAAAAATCAAACAAAAAAGGACCCTCTTCTTCTCAAGTGGATCCTTTCATCAAAGCCTAAGCATTATTTTGTAACCAGATCTGCTTCATTCGGTGAATGAAAAAGTGGTATTTATCGTCCTTAACATCTGTATGAACCATTTCAGCCTCACATGCGTCACAGATAAATTCAGAGACAATGACAATGCCCTCTTGTTTATGCTCGCCGCAAATGATGCACTTTTCTTCACTCTGCCCGTCCATTAAAGATCCCACCTTATCTTTTTTACTATCAGTATGGCACAGTTTCTATTATTTTAAACCTATTTCATAGCCCTTTCAATTGTTTCTATATATGTATGCAGCGGGCTTTCTTTAGGTGTTTGTACGGGGCAAACCTTAAATATTCTTTTTTATGTCCGATATATTAATAAGACATGCATATCATGTTTACTATTTAAGTGATTTCTTCTAAAGGAGGACTTGCTACTCCATGTCCCTTGAAAATATCAGCCAGGCAACCTTCTACCAGTACAGGCTTCTAAAAAAGGTTACGTTTCCTAGGCCTCTTGTTGTTACTTTTCTGTTGTTACCCCTTATCTGTGTACTCGCAGAAATTATTTTAATCTTATGGACAAGTGTATTTTCATTTATTTTCTCATTACCCATAATCCTATGGTTTCAACTGGCTATTTCCCGTTCGGTACTTATCATTGTCCTTCACTCCTATAGTAAACGCTGGAGAGTCAGCTACAAGCTTCCCTGGATCGGTTATATGCCGGATCAGCATGTTAGCTACTCGACATTCCGCAAGGTTCAGTTACATACGACCTGGATAGGATTGTGCTTGATCGCAATTCTCCTTCCGTGGTCACCAATATCCTTTGTAATATCTATGATGTTCTGGCATATTTGGATCATGCTTCCTCGTTACTACGGTTTCCTCACACTTCGTAGGCAACCTAGGGGCGGCTTGGTCAAACTCAATGAGCAAGATATCTCCTATTACATGCCCTAAAACCGCAGCACACCGCAAAAACCCGTTTCTCGTTTTAGAGAAACGGGTTTTTCTCATATATGGATTAGTTAAAGAT
>RCUP01000172.1_pt1 | contig 61361 bp, 63 predicted proteins | sample 2166341 | NCBI WGS metagenome assembly RCUP01 (sample SAMN09932325, study PRJNA488358) | compost metagenome | isolation source: compost soil in succinonitrile-enriched | place: Germany: Experimental Botanical Garden | reverse complement strand
CGGCGCCAGGCGCGCCGATACTGGTTTCAGGTGGGACTGGCGCGCCACCACGACATGAGACAGCCGGCGCCTCCAGGGAGAGACCATGCGCCCCTATCTTGTTTCCGCCCCTTGCTTCAAGCACCTGGGCGCCGCCCTGCTCTGCTGTGTTTTGGCGGCCTGCAGCGTCGCACCGCCTGCCAGCCTGCCCCCCATCTTCAACGACAGCGATTTCGCCCCGGCCGCCGCCATCGACGCCAGCCAGGTCTTTGCCATCGACGAGCCCATGCGCCAGTATGTGCGCACACAAGTGCGGCGCGAGGCGCGCAACAAGAACGACCGCGCGGCCCTGTATGACGCCCTGTACGACAAGAGCAGGCTGAAACTCGAATACGATGCGGCCATGACGCGCAATGCGCGCGAAACGTTCGCGGCGCGCCAGGGCAACTGCCTGTCGCTGGTGATCATGACGGCGGCGCTGGCGCATGAGATGGGCTTGCAAGTGCGCTACCAGGAGGTGCTCGGTGAAGAAAGCTGGAGCCGCAGCGGCGACATGTATTTTGTCGCCGGCCACGTCAACCTCGTACTGGGCCAGCGGCTGGACGACAAATCCGGCAGGTACGATGCCAAGGGCATGATGGTGATCGATTTCCTGCCGTCCGCGGAGATGGGCAGCTACCGCACGCGGGAACTCGACGAAGCAACCGTGCTCGCCATGTACATGAACAACCGAGCCGCCGAAAGCATGAGCGAAGGCCAGCTGGACCAGGCGTATTGGTGGGCCCGGGCAGCGCTGCTGCAGGACCCCTCGTTCACCGGCGCCTACAACACCCTGGGCGTGGTCCAGTTCCGCCATGGCAACCTGGCGCAAGCGCGGCGCACGTTCGCCCATGCGCTGACGCGCGCGCCGGACAACACGGTGCTGCTGTCGAACCTGGCGCAGGCGCTGGAAGCGTCCGGCCTGCAGAATGAAGCGCTGCCGCTGCGCCGGCGCCTGCTGGCGCTGCAGCCGCAGCCGCCTTTCCACTACTTCAACCTGGGCAAGGCGGCCATGCAGCAAAACGATTACGTGCGGGCGATACAGCTGTTTTCACGTGAAATCGCGCGCGACCCGTACTACCACGAGTTCCACTTCTGGCTGGCGCAAGCCTATGCGCGCCTGGGCCAGCTGGAGCAGGCCGGCAAGCAGCTGGAACTGGCGATGAGCAGCAGCACCACGCGCAGCGACCACACGCTCTATGCAGCCAAGCTGCAGCGCCTGCGCGCCGTCACCACGCATTAATCTTCCAGGAACATCTGCTGCAAATCGTTCAGGAAGCACAATCCCCGTTCCGTCGGGCGGATGACCTGGTGGTCGCGGTACAGCAAGCCTTTCGCTTCGGCCGCATTGAGCGGCTGCTCGATGGCATTGAGGGCCAGGCCCGTGCGCTCGGCGAACAGGTTCGGCGCAAAGCCCTGCGTCAGGCGCAGGGTATTGAGCATGAATTCGAAACCCATTTCCTCGCGCGCCAGTTCGCGCTCTTCCTGCACCGGGTTGCCGGCCAGTACCGCGTCCATGTAGGCGCGCGGCTGCTTGTAGCGGGCCTGGCGCAGCACGCGGTGCGGGAACGATATCTTCGAATGCGCACCCGCACCGATACCCAGGTAGTCGCCGAATTCCCAGTAATTGCGGTTGTGCTTGGCCTGGCGGCCCGGCTGCGCATAGGCCGACACTTCATAGCGGCCGTAGCCCGCCTGCGCCGCGCGCGCGGCGACCATGTCGGCGATGTCGGCGCTCTCGTCGTCGTCCGGCAGCACGGGCGGATACTTGGCGAACAGCGTGTTCGGCTCCAGAGTCAGGTGGTACAGCGACAGGTGCGGCGGCGCGAACGACAGCGCCGTTTCCAGGTCCTGCCGCGCCTCGTCCAGCGTCTGCGTGGGCAGCGCGTACATCAGGTCGAGATTGAAATTGTCGAAATTGGCGTGCGCGATCTCCACCGCGCGGCGCGCCTCGTTGTCGTCGTGGATGCGGCCCAGCGCCTGCAAATGGCGGCCATTGAAGCTCTGGATGCCGATCGACAGGCGGTTGATGCCGCTGGCCCGGTAGGACTTGAATTTTTCCGCTTCAAAGGTGCCCGGATTGGCTTCCATGGTGATTTCGCAATCGGGCTCCAGTGGCAGCAGGGTGCGCACGTCCGACATCAGCCGGTCCAGGCCCGCCGCCGACATCAGGCTGGGCGTGCCGCCGCCGATGAAAATGGTGTGGATCTTGCGGCCCCAGATCAGCGGCAGCGCCATTTCCAGGTCCAGCCGCAGGGCCGCCAGGTATTCGGCTTCCGGCAAATCGCCGCGCACCTCGTGCGAATTGAAATCGCAATACGGGCATTTTTTCACGCACCACGGGAAATGGATGTACAGCGACAGCGGCGGCAGAGCCGTCAGGTTCAGCGCGCCCGGCTGCAGGTATTTCAGGGCCGCCCCGGCCGCGCCGGAAATGCCTTCCTGCGGCGCGGGAGCGGTGCCGGGCTTGGCTGCCGATTTGGCAACGGCACCCACCAGTTTGATCGGGATCATCGCAGCTTTTCCACCAGCGCGCGCAGGGCCTGGCCACGGTGCGACAGCGCGTTCTTTTCATCGGACGTCAGTTCGGCCGCGCACTTGTCCAGCGCGGGAAGGAAGAAATGCGGATCGTAGCCGAAGCCGCCGTTGCCGCGCGGCGTGGCGATCATCTCGCCATTCCAGCGGCCGTCGGCGATCACCGGCTGCGGGTCGTCCGCATGGCGCACGTACACCAGCACGCAGTAGTAATACGCGGATTTGTCGGCATGCGCCCCGAGGTCGGCGATCAGCTTGGCGCTATTGGCCGCATCCGATTTCGGCTCGCCCGCATAGCGGGCCGAGTACACGCCCGGCGCGCCGCCCAGCGCATTGACGCACACGCCGGAATCGTCGGCCAGCGCCGGCAAGCCCGTCAGGCGCGACGCGTGGCGCGCCTTCTGCAGCGCGTTTTCAACGAAGGTGTGGAACGGCTCGTCGCTTTCCGGGACGTCATACTCGCCCTGGGCGTGGACGGAAAAACCGATGGTCGAAAGCAGCTCGTTGAATTCCTTGAGCTTGCCGGCGTTGTTGGAGGCGAGGATGAGGCGTTGGGTCATGTCAATAGTCCGGTTGAAGTGCCGACATTGTAAACCTTTTGCGCTCCCCTCACCGTGGCCCACCGCCGTGCTCAACGGCGGCAAAAGCGGGCTTGTTGCCCGGCGCGGCGGGCGGCGATGTGTAAATCTGTGTAAAGATTAAATGCCGAGGGCTTGCTTCTGCATGGCGATCAGATCGGCGATGCCTCCCTGCGCCAGGTCCAGCAAGCGGTTCATGCCGGCGCGGTCAAAAGCGGCGCCTTCCGCCGTGCCCTGCACTTCGATGAAGTGGCCCGCTTCCGTCATCACCACGTTCATGTCCGTGTCGCAGCCCGAGTCTTCCACGTAGTCGAGGTCCAGCACCGGCATGCCCTGGTAGACGCCCACCGAGATGGCGGCGACAAAGCTTTTCACGGGAATGGCGGTGATCGCGCCGCGTGCCTGCAACTGGGTAAACGCGTCATACGCGGCCACCATGGCGCCCGTGATCGAAGCCGTGCGCGTGCCGCCGTCGGCCTGGATCACGTCGCAATCGAGGTGCAGGGTGCGTTCGCCGAATGCCTGCAAATCGAAGGCGGCGCGCAGCGAGCGACCGATCAGGCGCTGGATTTCCTGCGTGCGGCCCGACTGCTTGCCGCGCGCCGCTTCGCGGTCCATGCGCGTGTGCGTCGAGCGCGGCAGCATGCCGTACTCGGCCGTCAACCAGCCCTGGCCCTTGCCCTTCAGGAAGCCCGGCACCTTGTCTTCGATGCTGGCGGTGCAGATGACCTTGGTGTCGCCGCACTCGATCAGCACCGAGCCTTCGGCATGCTTGGTGTACTGGCGGGTGATGCGGATGGCGCGCAGCGCATCGACGGCGCGGCCGCTCGGGCGGGATTCGAATGTCATGGGGGATGTCCTGTGTGATTGGGGTTGCGGCAGCGATTCTACCACCGCGCGCCCGTCTATTTGCGGCCATGCAACAGCGCAGAGCGCAATGGCGGGCGGCGCACACATGATCCATACAATCCTGCCCCGCCAAACACAATTTTCTTTACAATGCCGTAAAACGCACACTATTCAGCAATTTTCAGGCCATCGGGCACTTCGGTCCTGTTTTGCGGCGCGGGCGGTATTGCCTGCGCTGGCTGATTAAGTGTATAAGTGACTGTATACAAGACCAAATCGGGGAATCCTTTGAGCATTTCAAGCATGACAGGCTACGCGGTTGCCACCAGCGAAGGTGCTGCAGGCACACTGACAATTGAAATCAAGAGCGTCAACTCGCGCTTTCTCGACCTGCAATTCCGGATCAACGACGATCTGCGGGCCCTGGAGCCTGATTTGCGCGCCGCCGTCATGTCCGCCATCACGCGCGGCAAAGTCGAGGTACGCCTGAGCTTTGGCCGCAAGGCCGCGACGGCCGGCACGCAGGCGCTGAACCTGCCCCTGCTGACCGAACTGGCGCGCCTGCAAAACGAAGTGGGCCAGCATTTTGTCTCCGCGCCCGTCATGACGGTGGCCGAACTGCTGCGCTGGCCTGGCGTCATCGAAGAAGCGCAAGTGGGACAAGAGTCCCTGCAGGCGGACGTGGGCGCGCTGACCAAGCGCACCGTGGCCGCCTTCGTCGACAGCCGCAAGCGCGAAGGCGCGGCGCTCGAAGCCGTGCTCGTGTCGCGCATCGAAGCGATGGAAGCCATCGTCAAGCGCATCACGCCATTGATACCGCAAGTGGTCGCGGCTTTCCAGCAAAAAGCCATCGAACGCATGCAGGATGCCCTGGGCCTGGCCAGCCAGGGCTCGAATTCGGCCCTGTCGCGCCAGGACGCCATGGAACGCATCCGCCAGGAAGTGATCTTGTACGGCATCCGCATCGACGTGTCGGAAGAACTGGCGCGCCTGTCGGCCCACCTGGGCGAAACGCGCCACATCCTCACCAAGGGAGGGCAAGTGGGCAAGCGCCTCGACTTCATGATGCAGGAACTGAACCGCGAAGCCAATACCCTGGGCGCCAAGGCATCCGTCAAGGAACTGGCCGACGCCTCGATGGACTTGAAGCTGCTGATCGAGCAGATGCGCGAACAGGTGCAGAACCTGGAATAAGGGCCAGCCTGGCCAGGCATCCTCCATGCCGGCCGCTTTGGGACTGGCTCGCCGCCTTGCCTCTTGGTAAAATACCGGATTGGGCGCCGCTCGCGCGAGCACCGGCGCCAACAACACGATTATTGAAAGATCCGCATGAGCCACCCTACCGCCTTCTCCGGCAGCCTGTTCGTGGTTGCCGCGCCATCGGGCGCCGGCAAATCGACACTGGTCAATGCATTGCTGGCACAAGAGCCCGGCATCAAATTGTCGATCTCGACCACCACGCGCGCGCCCCGTCCGGGCGAGCAGCATGGCCGCGAGTACTATTTCACGACGGCGGAAGACTTTGTCGCGCGCGCCGACCAGGGCGAATTCCTGGAATGGGCGGAAGTGCATGGCAATTACTACGGCACCTCGCGCATCATGGTGGAACAGCAAATGGCCGCCGGCACCGACATCCTGCTGGAAATCGACTGGCAGGGCGCGCGCCAGGTACGCAAGCAATTCCCGCGCGCGGCCGGCATTTTCATCCTGCCGCCGTCGATCGATGCGCTGGAAGAGCGCTTGAACAAGCGCGGCCAGGACGAGCCGCACGTGATCACGCGCCGCCTGCTGGCGGCCGGCGGCGAAATCGCACACGCTCCCGAGTTCGAGTATGTTATTATCAATGAAGAGTTTACGGTCGCTTTGTCCGAACTGAGCGCGATCGTGAGAGCGGCCCGTTGCCGGTTTGCGCAACAAGCGGCCCGCAACGCATCGCTATTCGCCCAGCTGGGCCTGCACGCAGAATAATCGTCTCTGCACGCCAGTTCACACAGCACCACGCACACAAATTTAGGAGTTACTATGGCCCGTATCACAATCGAAGATTGCCTGAAGCAGATCCCTAACCGTTTCCAGCTGACCCTGGCTGCGACCTATCGCGCACGTCAGTTGTTGCAAGGCCACACCCCGAAGGTGGAAGCCAAGGACAAGCCTACCGTTGTCGCACTGCGTGAAATCGCTGCCGGTAAAGTCGGCATCGAAATGCTGAAAAAGGTCCCGATGTAATTGGGAACCCGCGTGCCGGAACAGTGCTGACCCCTGGTTCTACCGTATCCTTTATTCACACTGTGAAGCAACGCGACGTTTTATGAGTCTGACCCCAGCCGACACGACTTCCGCAGCACTGCCGCCCCTGGCCCCGCGCCAGGCGGCAAAATCGCAGGGCGCTTCCGCGCCCGGCACCGGCACGTCCGGCAGCAATACCCCCGCAGCACCGCCAGCGCCCGCCCTCGGCGTGGCCTCCGTCAGCCATCTGGCCGACAAGCTGGCCGAATACCTTTCCCCTGCCGACCTGAAAAAAGTCAAGGAAGCCTACCGCTTCTCCGACGAAATGCACCTGGGCCAGATGCGCCGCTCGGGCGAGCCGTATATCTCGCATCCGATCGCCGTCGCCGAAATCTGCGCCGACTGGAAGCTCGACGCGCAAGCCATCATGGCCGCCCTGCTGCATGACGTGATGGAAGACCAGGACGTCAAGAAGGATGAATTGATCGAGCGCTTCGGCGCACCGGTCGCGCATCTGGTCGACGGCCTGTCGAAGCTGGAAAAGATCGAATTCCAGAGCCAGATCGAAGCGCAGGCGGAAAACTTCCGCAAGATGCTGCTGGCCATGGCGTCCGACGTGCGCGTGATCCTCATCAAGCTGGCCGACCGCCTGCACAATATGCGCACCCTGGACTTCATGACGGCGGCGAAAAAGCGCCGCATCGCCAGCGAGACCATGGAAGTGTACGTGCCGATCGCGCACCGCCTCGGCCTGAACAACATCTACCACGAGCTGCAGGACCTGTCGTTCTCGCACCTGTACCCGATGCGCTACCGCACCCTGGCGAAAGCAGTCAAGGCGGCGCGCGGCAACCGGCGCGAAGTGGTCAACAAGATCATGGAAGCGGTGAAAAGCACCCTGTCCATGGCCGAACTCGAGGCCGACGTCACAGGCCGCGAAAAGACCCTGTACGACATCTATAAAAAGATGCGCAGCAAGCATTTGTCGTTCTCGCAAGTGCTGGACGTGTACGGCTTCCGCGTGGTGGTGGGCAGCTTTGCCGACTGTTACGTGACCCTGGGCACCCTGCACAGCCTGTACAAGCCCATGCCGGGAAAGTTCAAGGATTACATTGCGATCCGCAAGCTGAACGGCTACCAGTCGCTGCATACGACCGTCATCGGCCCCTACGGCACGCCCGTGGAATTCCAGATCCGCACGCAGGAAATGCACCGCACGGCCGAATCGGGCGTGGCGGCGCATTGGCTCTACAAGAGCGGCGAATCGAACCCGTCCGACCTGCAGCAGCGCACCCATGCGTGGCTGCAATCCCTGCTCGACATCCAGCAGCAGACGGGCGACTCGGCCGAATTCCTCGAACACGTCAAGGTCGACCTGTTCCCCGATTCCGTCTACGTGTTTACGCCGAAGTCGAAGATCATCGCCCTGCCGCGCGGCGCCACGGCCATCGACTTCGCCTACTCGATCCACACGGGCATCGGCGACCAGACCGTGGCCGTCAAGATCAACAACGAAACCTCGCCCCTGCGCACAGAGCTGCACAATGGCGACATCGTCGAAATCATCACCGATTCCTCGTCGCGCCCCAGCCCGACGTGGCTGTCGTTCGTGCGCACCGGCAAGGCCCGTTCGGCCATTCGCCACCATCTGCGCACGATCAACCTGCCCGAATCGATCGCCCTGGGCCAGCAGCTGCTGTCGCAGGCGCTGCACACCTTGAACATCGACGCCGACCTGCAAGCACCGCTGGTCGAACGCCTGCTCAACGAATCGAGCGCCAATTCCATGGACGAGCTATACGCGGACATCGGCATCGGCAAGCGCATGGCTACCCTAGTGGCGCGCCATATCTTCGGCTTGATCGGCGGCGAAGCGGCCAGCATGCCGGTAGAACACAACAGCGGCAGCGAGCTCGACCCCGTCACCATCTGCGGCAGCGAAGGCGTCTCCGTGCAACTGGCGCCATGCTGTTTGCCGATTCCGGGCGACCAGATCATCGGCCAGCTGCGCCGCGACCAAGGCTTGCTCGTGCACACGAGCGACTGCTCGCAAGCGAAACGCCAGCGCGCCAAGGAGCCGGACCGCTGGATCGCCGTGCGCTGGGGAACCGAACTGAACCGCCGCTTCGACTGCCGCATCAAGGTACTGATCAACAGCGAACGGGGCATCCTGGCCCGCGTGGCCGCCGAAATCGGCGAATCCGACGCCAACATCATCTATGTGGGCATGGACGAAGACAAGGACAACGTCCTCGACCAGCTGCGCTTCACCGTGCAAGTCAAGGACCGGGTCCACCTGGCGGCCCTGCTGCGCAATGTGCGCAGAGTGGCCGGCGTGAACCGCATCCTGCGCGAGCGTAACTAAGAATTGTTAGCAAAAAACTGGGGTCAGACCCGCCGGGGGAATACGTCCCAATGGGGCGCATTCCAATCGCGAAGCGACTGACCCCGGCTCTCACGCTTTGCAGGTTCGAACGTAATTCATTTACGCAGCAAAAAACTAGGGTCAGACCCGCCGGGTCTGACCCCGGATCTCCGCTGCGGACTACCGGCGCATTTCCGCGACTCGCCGTAAAAACGCCGGATCTCCTACCGCAAATTCAGCATCGGCAGCGTCCCGCAGCTCACCGATGCAGCGTGCGGTCAATTCTTCGTTAAACAGGGATTGATACGTCTTTATCCGTTCAGGCACATCACGCCCAAGTTGCAAATACAGAGAATGTGGCGAAAGAAGATCATCGCGCTTGCCCTGCGCATTGCCCCGATAGCTGGACCAGCAATATTGCCCAGGCAATGCCACGATACCGGCCCTGACGGGATTAAGTTCGATATAGCGCTGGCAAATCAATAAATAACGCTCACCCTGCACCAAGCAAGACTTGTAGCGCCCTTCCCACAAGCTACCGGTGCGGCCATAACGCCAGTTGAAATACTGCCCATAACGCTGGTTCAGCATTTTCATCAGCGACGACAGGGAGGTTGTGCTTTGTGTGGAGAGCAAGAGATGCACATGATTGCTCATCAGCACATAAGCATGCAGATGGCATGGCGCAAGCACCAAACAACTGCGCAGATAGTCAAGATAGCGCTGCTTGTCCTGCCTATCAAGAAAGCATGCTTGGCGATTCACTCCACGCTGCACCACATGCAGCGGAACGCCGGGCAAGACGAGTCGAAGGCGGCGGGGCATGGCAACTCCTGATACCAACTAAATGATCAGTGTGCCCGCGTGCGCATCAGCCACCCTGCGTCACCGCAAACTACCCCTCCCCCGGCGCCGGATACGTCACTTCCAGCAACTCCAGTTCCTCCTCGCCCAGTGGCGTGTTGAGGGTGATCACGTCGCCTTCGCGCGCCTTGGTGATGGTGCGGGCCATGGGCGAGACCCAGCTGATCTTGCCGTTCAGGGGGTCGAACTCGTCGATGCCGACGATGGTGATGGTGTGCATTTCGCCGTCGCTGGTGCGGTAAGTTACCGTGGCGCCGAAGAAGACCTGGTCGTTGCCATGGTGCACGCTGGGGTCGACGATGGCGGCCAGGTCCATGCGTTTGGTGAGAAAGCGGATGCGGCGGTCGATTTCGCGCAGGCGCCGCTTGCCGTAGATATAGTCGCCATTTTCCGAACGGTCGCCATTCGACGCCGCCCAATGGACGATGCGCACCACTTCCGGACGGTCGACGTCGATCAGCTGCAGCAGCTCTTCCTTGATGCGCTGGTAACCGGCCGGCGTGATGTAGTTCTTGGCGCCGGCGGGAATGGCCAGCGCCAGCGCGGCCGCTTCTTCATCGTCGTCGTTGTCGGATTCTTTTACAAAGGCTTTATTCATCTGTCTATTGTAGCCCCGCCAGGGAGCCACGGGCACACGGGATGCGGGGGCAAGCGGGCTTTTTTGACGTATCATCGTGGCAATCGCTGCAAACCTGCGCCGCACACGGAGACGGATGAAAAAATTCTACAGAGTCAGGCGCTGGCTGTTCGCGCCGCTGGTCTACCTGGCCGCCATCTTCCTGCTGATCGAGGAATGGCTGTGGGCGACCGGGGCCCGCATCATGCAGGTGATCGCGCAATTTCCGCCCCTGCATGCGCTCGAAGCGTGGATCAGGCGCCTGCCGCCGTACTGGGCGCTGGCCATCTTCGTGCTGCCGGCCGTGCTGCTGTTTCCCGTCAAGCTGCTGGCCCTGCTGGCGATCGCGCGCGGCCATGCGTTTTCCGGCATCGGCGTGATCGTCATCGCCAAGCTGGGCGGCGCGGCCGCCGTCGCGCGCCTGTACAGCCTGACGCGCCCCACCCTGTTGAGTTTGCCATGGTTTGCGCGCTGGCATGGCTTGTTCATGGAAACCAAGGACCGCTGGATCGCCCGCCTGCGCGCCACGCGTCCATGGCGCCGAGTCAGCCGGCTGTCGGCCGCGCTGGGCCGCGCCCGCCGTGCCTGGTGGCAGCGCTTGCGCAAAGGCACGCCAGGGCGCCACAATTCCCGCCCTGCCAGGGTGCTGCGCCGCTTCGCCGCCTTCTGGCGCGCCCGCCGCTAATGAAGAAAGCCAACTCCATGCACGACACGCCCCGGCTGGCGCCCGCCCTGCGCGCGGCGGCGCCGGAAATCTATCTGTACGACGCGGCCAGCTTGCAATTGCTGGATGCCAACGATGCCGCCTGCGACAACTTGCAGTATGCGCGCAAGGAATTGCTGGCGATGACGCCCTTCACCCTGGCGCCGCAACTCGACGCGCAGCAACTGGCCGCCGTGCTGGTTACCCTGGACGACAGCATCGGCGCGCAAGCCCGGCTGCACGTGCAGCAGCGCCGCCGCGATGGCAGCCTGTATTCGCTCAGCCTGCATTTGTCGCGCGCCCACCGCCACGGCCGCGCCCTGATCCTGGCCGAAGGCGAAGACTTGCGCACGCCGCAGGCGACGGCCGCCGCCCTGGCGCAAGTGCAGTCGCGCTTCAACGCCATCGTCTCGAATACGCCGGGCCTCGTGTACCAGTTCTGCCTGCATCCGGATGGACGGGCGTCCTTTGCCTACCTGAGCGACGGTTGCCAGGCCCTGCTGGGCCTGAGCCCGGCACTGCTGCACGCGCGCCCTGAACTGTTTTACCAGTTGATCCTGGCCGACGACCGCGCCTCGTACCTCGATTCGATGCAGGCGTCGAAAAACGCCTTGTGGAGCTGGAACTGGGAAGGCCGCATCTGGATCGATGCCTGGAAGGACGTCAAATGGATCAACCTGCGCTCCACGCCGCGCGCGCTGGCCGACGGCACGGTGCAGTGGGAAGGCATCATGACGAATATCACGGAAAGCCGGCTCGAGCAGATCGAAGTGCGCCAGTCGCGCGCCCGCCTGGCCGAGCTGACTGCGCATATCGACAAGGTCAAGGAACACGAACGCACGCGCCTGGCGCGCGAACTGCACGATGACCTGGGTGGCAATTTGACGGCCATCAAGATGGCCTTGGCCATGCTGGCGCGCCGCCTGCCGCCGGACGATACCCAGCTGCAGGAAAAGGCCGACTATGTCGACGCCCTGGTCGACCGCAGCATCGACGCCGTGCACCGCATTTCGCTGGACTTGCGCCCCTCCATGCTGGACCTGGGTCTGGTCGCCGCGCTGGACTGGCAAGTGAAGGAATTCGCGCGCCAGGCAGGCATCGAATGCCAGTTCATTTCGAACCGCCAGCACATCGACCTCGAGCTGGACCAGGCAACGAGCCTGTTCCGCATCGCCCAGGAAGCGCTGACGAATATCGCCAAGCATGCGCAGGCGAGCAAGGTCACCGTGCGCCTGGCCCGGCAGCGCCAGCATATCAGCCTGTCGATCGCCGACAATGGCGTCGGCATGCGCCTGTCCGACCGCGCCAAGCCGCAATCGTTCGGCATCCGCGGCATGGCAGAACGGGCCAGCGCGCTGGGCGGCACCCTGAGCCTGATGGATGGGCCGGGCGGCGGCACCATCCTGAGCATAAAAATCCGGCTGACCACGGCGCGAGAGGCGATAATAGCGGCTGCAGCCAGTGCGCCAGCGCACAGCGGGCCGCCACCAGACGCGGCCTAGTGGGTGAATCAGATAGGAAACAACGCAGTCATGAAAGAAAAAGCCACCATCCGGGTATTCATCGCCGACGATCACGCGATCGTGCGCGAAGGCTTGAAGCAAATCCTCGCCGACACGAAGGACATCATCGTGGCCGGCGAAGCCGAAAATGGCCACGACGCCATCAAATTGTTCCGTGGCTCGAAATGCCAGGTGTTGCTGCTCGACATCTCCCTGCCCGACCGCAGCGGCATCGAGGTGCTCAAGCAGATCAAGAAGGAAAAGCCGGAACTGGCCGTACTGATGCTGTCCATGCACCGCGAAGACCAGTACGCCATCCGTTCGCTCAAGGCGGGCGCGGCCGGTTACCTGACGAAACAGAGCGCGCCGCGCGAGCTGGTCACGGCCATCCGCCAGGTGGCGCAGGGCTTGAAATACATCAGCGCCTCGCTGGCGCAGGAACTGGCCAACACGGTGGGCGAAGACCACGAAACGGCCTTGCACGACACCTTGTCTGACCGCGAATACCAGACCCTGGTCATGATTGCCTCGGGCAAGGCCGTGGGCGCCATCGCCGAGGAGCTGAAATTGTCCGTGAAAACCGTCAGCGAATACCGCGCCCGCTTGCTGGTCAAGATGAAACTCAAGAATAGCGCCGAACTGACGCACTACGCCATCCGCAACCAGCTGGTGGATTGACGCAAAGCGGCATGCCCGCTGGCATCGGGCGAATTGGCAGGACTTCTCCTTGCTTCTCGCACAATAAGTTCTTTGCCAACTCGCATATCATGAGGATAATGAGAAATATCTGAAAAGGCTGTGCCTACATGTCCAGTAAATTGCCATCTTCCCCAGCAAGCGCTCCCGCTGGCGCCACGAATACCGCCGCCGCGATGAACCCGGCCGATATCGCCCGCGAAGCGTTTCGCCGCCTGGCCACGCGCCGCATCGCCCCGACACCGAGCGCCTACCGCGATATCTACAATGAAATCGCCGGCATCAGCGAACCGGCGGACAGCCCTGCGGCGCCTGGTGCCGTGCTGGCAGCGAGCGCACCCACGGAAAGTGGCGCGGAAAACGTCCTGACGCAATTTGCCGCCAAGATGAGCGAATCGGCGGGCGAACTAGGCGACTTTGGCAAGCGTTTCCAGCGCGCCCTGAAAGCACGCGACTGGGACAGCTATGCGCGCACCCTGGCGCAGCTGGCGGAGAAACAGGTCAAGAAAGGCGGCGGCATCGAATTGCCGCCTCTGCCGGACGGCGAACAGACGCGCACCCTGCGTGAATTGCTCAGCCGCACCCTGGGCTTTGCCGTCGCCACCTTGCTGACGGGCACGCCCGCGCTGGTGGAAGAGGCCGAATCGCTGGGCGCGGCCATCAAGCAAGCCCATACGGAAGAAGCGCTGAACGAAGCGGCCCTGCGCCTGAAACAGCTGTGCTACCAGATCGAACTGAAAAGCGGCGACACGGCCGAACAGCAGGAATTGCTGCTGCGCCTGTTCAAGCTGCTGCTCGACAACGTCAGCCAGTTGCTCGACGACGACAGCTGGCTGCGCGGCCAGGTCGATGCCGTGCAAAACCTGATCGCCGGCCCGCTCGACCAGCGCGCGCTGGAAGACGCCACGCGCAGCCTGAAGGAAGTCATCTACAAGCAAAGCCAGCTCAAGCACAGCCTGTCCGACGTCAAGCTGACGGTCAAGAACATGATGATGACCTTCATCGACCGCCTGGGGCAAGTGGCGGCCAGCACGGGCGACTTCCATGAAAAGATCGGCGGCTATTCGGAAAAGATCAGCCAGGCGGAAAATATCAGCGAACTGAACAGCGTTCTCGACGAAGTCTTGCGCGAAACGCGCATGGTGCAGAACGAGGCCTTGCGCGCACGCGACAAGATGGTGCTGGCGCGCCAGGAAGTGCAGGATGCGGAACAGCGCATCCACACGCTAGAAGCGAAGCTCCAGCATATGAGCGAACTGGTGCGGGAAGACCAGCTGACAGGCAGCCTGAACCGCCGTGGCCTGGACGACGTGTTCGAGCGCGAGACGGCCCGCTCCGACCGCCGCGGCACGCCGCTGTGCATCGCCATGCTGGACCTGGATGACTTCAAGCGCCTGAACGACACCTACGGCCACCTGGCCGGCGATGCCGCCTTGAAACACCTTGTAAAAATCGTCAAGGAAACCCTGCGCTCGATGGACGTCATCGCCCGCTTCGGCGGCGAGGAATTCCTCATCCTGCTGCCGGAAACCACGGTCGAGGCGGCCTCGTCGACGATGACACGCTTGCAGCGCGAGCTGACCCGGCATTTCTTCCTGCACGACAACGAAAAAGTCTTGATCACCTTCTCCGCCGGCGTGGCCCTGCGCCTGCCCAATGAAGACCAGGCCGAGCTGGTCAAGCGCGCCGACCGCGCCATGTACCAGGCCAAGCAGACGGGCAAAAACCGGGTGGTGGTGGCGGAGTGAACCCATGTGGTGCGAAGCAACACACAGCACCTCAATCACCTTGCCTCGAGGCATTACCGAAAAAAAATCACTCGGCAAATTACTAAAAAATTAACCTGGATCGTTTTAATGACTTAATTGGCAATGTAACATGGTTGTGTGCTTTTTTTTAAGAAAAGGCTACACACACCAGTTATGCCAATAATTTTATTAAATCAACCTTTCAGGGCATGCCATATGAAAAGAAGTCCACTTAAGTGCATTAAAAATATATCCTCAAATACCTTATTCGCGCTCGCAATCTTCATGGCTGCAATCATGCCTGCGGTCTCCCAGGCGGCTGTCAAAGAAATTTCCATCACAAGCAGCCAGCACCTATCAACTTTTTACAATACCCGCAACGGCAACACAAACACCTTAGATAGCGGTGAAGTAGGGGCTATTTTTGGCGAAGGCTATAGCCGCCTGTATGAAAAGTTCATCTTGCCAGCCTATGATCCCTCCGTCACGCTGACATCGGGGCTTTTATGGACACCGATAACTGCCCGTAGCATGGAGGTTTATCTTACCGATGGAAACTGGGTATCCTTTAATTACTATACCGCTCCGAATCCCATCGGGGGATTGGTAGCAAAGACAGCAACCAATATAAGCCAAAAAAAACCCATCGACCTGACAGAATATCTGAACAAGGCTTATAAAAATGGTACGCCAGTAGGATTCATGATGAAATCCTCTATCGAAGGACAAAACTGGACTGACTTCACCAGTTTTCCATCTGGCGCCCAAACATTGTCCCTGACATTTACCTCCGCGGTTCCCGAACCCGAAACTTATGCCATGCTACTCACAGGTTTAGGCTTGATGGCTTTCATCGTTCGACGTAAACGGAAATCGTGAACACAACAACTGGCGAATAATATGCTATCGCTTGTAGGACACGAACGATCCGTCTGCCATATGAGCTCACCAAAAAGTCCCGATCCACTTTTTCCTCGCCCATCGCGGCTCCTGCCAACGAGGACGAGGATGCTGGCCGCCTGAGTCCGGCCGGCCTACGCCATGCCGTCCCGCTGCCCAGCTGGACGGCAACTTCATGGCAATAACAATAACCCCCCTCCCTCCAGCACGCCGCCGGCATGCGCACCATATAAAAATAAAATTATTTTCACCCTAAAGTTTCCAAAAAGTATGTCGTCTAGCGCGCGGTCTGCGACAAACTGAAGGGCTAAAAATTAAAATTTAAAGCACTTCCCGCCATAAATTTTCCCGCAGAGCAACCGTTACCCTAAACAACAGCGGCTTGATTGTCCCGGAACAGCGGGGCAGGCCAAAGTGACTAGCACATAGCGCAATGTAGTACCTGTCTGGAGAATTATCATGGCTGCAGTAATTAACACCAACATCGCTTCCCTGAACTCGCAACGCAATCTGTCGACCTCGCAATCGGCCTTGAGCACTTCGCTGCAACGCCTGTCCTCCGGCTTGCGCATCAACAGTGCCAAGGATGACGCTGCTGGTCTGGCGATTTCCGACCGTATGACGTCGCAAATCCGCGGCATGACCCAAGCTACCCGCAATGCAAACGACGGCGTCTCGCTGGCCCAAACGGCCGAGGGCGCACTGTCGAGCTCGGGCGACATCCTGCAACGTATCCGCGAACTGGCCGTGCAATCGTCGAACGCCACCAATTCGTCGAGCGACCGCCAGGCGCTGCAAACCGAGGTTGGCCAACTGAGCTCGGAACTGAACCGTATCGCCCAAACCACCTCGTTCAACGGCCAGGCGCTGCTGGACGGCACCATGGGTACGGCCAACTTCCAGGTCGGCGCAGATGCAAATCAGCTGATCTCGGCCAGCGGCGCGAACTTCCTGACCAACACCTACGGCAACAACCGCGTTGCGAACGATTCTTCTGTGGTCAAGGCCACCACCAATGCGGATGCCGCCACCAAGGATATCCAGATTTCCGGCGCACTCGGTTCGGCAACCTACAAAACCACTGCCGCCACGGAAACGGCCAAGGGCATCGCTGCCGGCGTGAACAAGCTGACATCAAGCACCGGCGTGACGGCAACGGCCTCCACCGAAGCCAACCTGGCGCTGGGTTCGAGCGAAGCGTATTCTATCCAGGTCGTCGGCGACAACGCTACCTCCCCGGTTACCGTCTCGTTCTCGGTTGGCGCAGGCCAATCGGCATCGGACTACGCTGCGGGTATCAATGCCTTCAACGCACAATCGGCAAAAACCGGCATCACGGCCGAATACGATTCGAAAAACGGCGGTATCAAGCTGAACCATGCCACCGGCGCGGACATCAGCCTGAAAAACACCGCTACGGCGGCCAATACGGTGTTCGCGGTGGGCAGCTACAAGCACTCGGACAACACCGTGGTAGCTGGCGTCACGCCAACGGCAGCTGCCGCTACGGCCGTCATCAACGGCCACGTGACCTACGATTCGGACAGCAGCTTCGCCGTAACCGATGCTTCCGCATTCGCTACCGGCACGGGTGCCACCGGCGTATCGAAACTGAGCTCGGTCGCTGACATCGACGTCACCACGTTTGATGGCGCACAATCGGCACTGAAAGTTGCTGATGCAGCCCTGGCCCGCGTCAACGGCCAACGCGCCCAGTACGGCGCTTTGCAATCGCGCTTCTCGTCGGCGATTTCGAATCTGCAATCGACCACGGAAAACCTGTCCTCGTCGCGCAGCCGCATCGTCGATACCGACTTTGCTGCGGAAACGGCCAGCCTGACGCGCGGCCAGATCCTGCAACAAGCTGGTACCGCGATGTTGGCGCAAGCGAACTCGCTGCCAAACGGCGTTCTGAGCCTGCTGCGCGGCTAATCTTCGATTAGCCTCACGACATCGCTGGACTCAGGTTCCCCTGCCGGATTTTTTCGGCAGGGGAATTTTCACTAGGAGAACACCATGGCTATTGAGACGATAGGGGCAGCCTCTGCGTCCCGAATCGACAAGAGTTACACCCCGACAGATACTGCTCTCTCCCGCACGGCAACGACCAGCAGCATTGGCGTAGCAACTGCACAGGAAAATGCCCCGGAACCCAGCCGCGCGCAGCTGGACAAAGCAGTATCGGAACTAAACCAATCATCGCAAATCAAGACCCAGGGCCTGGAATTTGCCGTCGACGAAGATAGCCAGCGCACAGTGGTCAAAGTAATTGACCAGGAAACCAAGGAAGTCTTGCGGCAGATACCCACTAAGGAAGCATTGGCGCTGGCCAAGGCCTTCGACTCGGCCAAAGGCTCCCTGATCAGCCAAAGTGCCTGAGGGATGAGTTTCTGCCCATATACGCCGCACAGTACCACCAACATCCACACAGCACCGGGGTTCGATAAGCTGCTTATCGGACCCCATATTTCATTGCAACAACGACAATTTTTCATATACTTCCTGCCGCTTTCTTTCCCGAATTGAAAACAGCGCGGTAAATCCCCCTCTCAAGTCCTGATCGATTCTGCCGATAACAGCTTATATTAGTGTTTTCCTAGGAGCATGTAGTGGCCATCACACCAACCTTATCCTCTCCAGGCATCGGCAACAGCACGCTGGATGTGAATGCCATCATCGAGAAGCTGATGGCGGCGGAAGCTGTGCCACTGGGTAGCTACGACAAGAAAACCGCTTCGTACCAGGCAAAGCTGAGCGCGCTCGGTACCCTGAGCGGCACGATCAGCACCTTTCAGAATTCGCTTTCCTCCCTGAGCAAGACGGATAACTTCCGGGCCGTGTCCGCCACGCCGACCGATCCATTGATCCTGACGGCAACGGCGGGAGCCAAGGCCGTCGCCGGCAGCTACAACATCAGCGTCAGTCAGATGGCGCAGGCGCAGACGCTGACCACGGGCGGCATGTCGAGCAAACTGTCGAATATCGGCCTGGGTGCCAAGACGACCATTTCCTTCCAGCTAGGCTCGGTTGGCGGCGGTACCTTTGGTCTGGCTGGCACCAAACTCGGCGGCAATACCTTGCTCACCGGCATAAACAACGGCTCCCTGAGTATCAACGGCACCGCCATCCCCACCGATGCCACCACCAAGAGCGCGCGCGCACTGGCCGAGGCCATCAATGCCAAGAGCAGCACCACCGGCGTCACGGCCACGGCACAGCCCGTGTCGTCGGACGCGTCCATGTTCAGCGGCTTCGGCAATGTCAGCACGGGCGCTGGCAGCACCTATTCGCTCTCCGTCGGCGGCGTGGAGATCTTCGCCCAGGGTGAAAACACGGCCGCTGGCGCCGGCCTGACAGCTAGCAGCCTCGACACGACACTGGAAGGACCAAATGCCGTCTCGAACGCCTTGGCTGCGGCTAATATCACGATTACCGGCAAGGCTGCGGACGGTACCCTGAAATTCACGCGGGCCGACGGTTCGAATCTGAACATTGAAGAAGTCGTCACGGGCGATACCCGCGGCGGCATCGGGCTCGCGACCGGCGCCGTCAATGACGGTTCCAATGTCACCATCGCCGGTTCGGTCACGCTGGCGTCGAGCAACGCCAGCCCCATCATGATCGGCGGCAGCAACCCTGCCGCCGCAGGTTTGACAGCTGGCTCCGGCGGTGCTTACATGAATACCAACTTCACCCAGGACGGCAACCAGTCCACGGGGTCGGTGGTGATCGACTCAAGCAACAATACCCTGCAAGGCATTCGCGACGCCATCAACAACGCCGGACTGGGCGTAACGGCCAGCATCGTGTCGGACGGTACGGACAAGCCGTTCCATCTGGTGCTCGCGTCGACCAAGACAGGCGCCAGCTCGGCGATGAAAGTCACGCTAAGCGGCAGCGACGGTCAGCCAGCCGACAGTGCATTGGCATCCCTGCTGGCGTATGACCCTTCCGGCGTACAAAACCTGAAGCAGAACAGCGCTGCGCAAAATACCCAGCTCAGCGTTAATGGCATTTCCATCACCAGCAGCTCGAACAGCATCGACAGCGCTATCGAGGGCGTAACCATCAACGTGGCAAAAATCGGTTCGACCAATCTATCTGTATCAAAAGATATTTCTACCGTCAAGACCAGTATCAATACCTTCATCAAGGCATATAACGAGTTGAATACGGCGATGGCGAAACTGACATCGTACGATCCCGATACCAAGGCAGCTGGCTTGCTGCTGGGAGACTCCACGGCCCTGTCCATCCAGAGTCAGCTGCGCAAACAGATGGGTGCACCAATTACTGGTCTGACAGGCAACCTGAAAGCCCTTAGCCAAGTTGGTATTTCGTTTCAAAAAGATGGCAGCCTGAGCCTGGATACCACCAAGCTTGACAAGGCTATCGGCGAAAACTTTTCCGATGTGGCAGGTCTATTCGCAGCCCTCGGCAAAACCACTGACAGCACGGTGTCCTTTACCAGTTCTACCTCAGCCACCAAGCCAGGCACCTACGCACTGAACGTGACGACCATGGCCAGCCAAGGGACGCTGAAAGGCAATACCGCCCTGCCCGCTAGCACCGTCATTGACAGCGACACCGTATGGAACGTAACCCTGAATGACAGCACGCCGGCGGTGGCGAAAAATACGGCAAAGGTCATTATTCCTGCGGGCAGCTATACTCCCACCCAGCTGGCCAGCCTGATCCAATCGTCGATCAATGGCATCAAGGCTTTTTCCGATACAGGCTCCTCGGTGGCTGCCACAATCGATGGCACTGGCAAGCTCAGCGTTGCATCAGCCCGCTATGGTTCCGTCTCCAATATTGCCATTTCCAACGGTACGGGTACCCCCATCGACGGCCTGTTCGGTGGTGCCACGCCAACCGTCGGCACCGACGTGGCCGGCACTATCGGCGGGCAACCGGTGGTCGGTTCCGGCCAGAGCCTGACTGGTGCCGCAGGCTCGCCAGCGGAAGGCTTGAAAGTGGAAATTACCGGTGGCACCATCGGTGCACGCGGCAACATCAGTTTTTCCCAAGGCTACGCTTACCAGTTGAACAATCTGGCCACGTCCTTTCTTGGCACAGGCGGCATGATCACCAGCCGCAGCAAGGGCATCAACGATAGCATCACGCAGGTGGCGGAGCAACGCCAGCGTTTCTCGGACAAACTGAATGATATCGAGGCGCGCTACCGCGCCCAATATTCACGCCTGGACGTGACGCTGAGCAAATTGGCGACCACCCAAACCTACTTGACCCAGCAGCTGGCCGCCATCGCTGCCAACCGCTAAGCGCTACCATCAGGAGAATATATGTTTGGAACCCAACAACGCGGCGTCAATGCCTATGCCAAGGTCGGCCTGGAGACGGGCATCGTTTCGGCCTCGCCGCACAAGCTGATCGTGATGCTGTACGACGGCGCCCTGGTGGCCGTGCTCAGCGCGCAGATGCACATGAAATCGGGCAACGTGCCGGAAAAAGGCAAGTCCATCTCGAAAGCCATCCAGATCATCGACAATGGCTTGCGCGCCAGCCTGGACAAGGATGCGGGCGGCCAGATCGCCGAAGGCCTCGACGCCCTGTACGAATACATGAGCGCGCGCCTGCTGACGGCCAACCTGAAAAACGACATCAGCCTGTTGGAAGAAGTGCAGCGCCTGCTGACCGACCTGCGCGAAACCTGGAACGCCATCGGCGCCACGCCGGCCGCCATTCCCGGCGCCGATTTGAAACGTATGCCCAGCCTTGCGAGCGCCTGACCCATGATGACCAATCAAGAAGTCCTGACCACCTACGAAGCCATGCAGACCCTGACGGGCAGGATGGTGACCGCCGCCAGCAACGCCGACTGGGACGAGCTCGAAGCGCTGGAACAGCAAGTGAGCGCGCATGTGGCCGCGCTGAAGGCGAATGAAGAAAAAGTCGTGCTGGAAAGCGCCGGCCGCCAGCGCAAGGTCGCCCTGATCAAGCAGATCCTGGAAGATGACCGCAAGATCCGCGACATCACCATGCCGTGGATGGCGCAATTGTCCAAGCTGATCAACAACACCGGCACCGAGCGGCGCCTGGCCAACGCCTACGGCGTCTAAACGCCCACGGGGCAAGGTCAGCTATCATGTTGCCGAAGATGGATGCGATCGGCATGACGCCCTTGACCCCGGTCAAGGTCACCCGGGCGGCCGATGCCGTCGCCGACCCGCGCCAGGCCGAGTTCCAGCGCTCGCTGCAGGGACTGATCGGCAAATCCATGCAGGGACAAGTACTGGCCCGCATGGGCGATGGCAGCTTCCTCGTGCGCGTGGCCGGTACGCCGGCCCGCATGCAGTTGCCCGCCGGCGCCCAGCCGGGCATGGAAATCCCGCTAACCTTGATCGGTATCAATCCCCGCCCCTCTTTTCAAATCGGCAATAACCGTGACCAGCCCGCCAGCGCCCTGCTGACATATGCGGACGCGGAAGCCGAACCCGACGGGGCAGAAACGCGCGAGCCCCAGGCCGGTGCCGCCCAGGCTGGCACGCGTGCCAGCAGCACGGCCGCCACCCTGCTCAGCCGTGCACCGCTGACACCGGCCAATCTGCTGCCCGCGCTGGCAGGCGACACGCCCGCACCCGAGTTGAGCACCACCGCGCGCGCCATCAGCACTGTACTGAGCCAGGCGGAAAGCGTGCCCGGCGCGCCCTTGTCGCTGGTCGGCAAGACGCCGCTGATGGCCACGCCGGGCGCCGCCCCGGCCCAAGTGGCCCAGAAACTGCAGGATGCGGTCGGCAGCAGCGGCCTGTTCTATGAATCGCATGTGGCCGAATGGGCCGAAGGCAAGCGGCCGCTGGCCTCGCTGCTGCTGGAGCCGCAAATGCAGAAGGCGGCACAGGGCGACATGGCCAGAACGGGCACCGACCTCGCTTCGGCGCAATTGATCAATTTACAGCTGCATACGCACGAACAGGCGCGCGTGCAGTGGCAGGGCGAAGCCTGGCCCGGGCAGAAGATGCAATGGGATATCAGCAAGGATGCGCCGGAAGGACAGCAGCACGAAGGACGCGATGGCGACGAGGAAGCGACGGCCTGGCGCAGCAATGTGCGCTTCCAGTTCCCCCTGCTGGGCGACCTGGCCGCGCACGTGGTCCTGCAGGGCGGCAGAGTGGCGATCCAGTTGCAAGCGGGCAGCGAAGGTAGCGCCGACACCTTGCGCCAGCATGCGGCGCGGCTGGAAGCGTCGCTGGACGCGGCGGGATGGCCATTATCGTCGTTGACGATCGCCGGCAAGCCGGAGGCGGCGGCTGGAGAAGACGATGCTTGACGACACCAAACGCAAGGTGCCGCAGACGGCCGTCGCGCTGGCCTACCAGAGCGGCACGCCGGCGCCCAAGGTGGTGGCCAAGGGCAGCGGCCTGATCGCGGATCAGATCATCAGCACGGCGCGCGAACATGGCGTGTTCGTGCATGAATCGAAGGAATTGGTGGCGCTGCTGATGGATGTCGACCTGGACCGCCAGATTCCGCCCGGCCTGTATCGGGCGATTGCGGAACTGCTGGCCTGGTTATATCATATTGAATCTGCGAATGGCGGGCCGATTCCGCCGCCGCCCGACACCAGCGTCAACCTCACCGATACATAGACAGGCATCAATGCAAGCACATATTATGGATTCCGGCCTCGAAAACTGGCATGATTTTGAAGTGGAATCGCGGCGGGAAATCATTGCCTTGCTGCGCGGCATCAGCGAAAAGAACCAGCTGATCCGCATGCTGATCCACGGTGAATCCGATGTGTGCGTCACGTCCATCCTGGAAGTCGATGCCGATCGCAACACCGTCATCCTCGACCGTTCCGTGAACGCCGACCAGAACCGGCGCATGCTGGCCGCCAAGGGCATTTCGTTTGAAACTTCGCTCGACAAAATCCGCATCCTGTTTGCCAGCGCCCTGGTGGAAGAGTGCAATTACGGCGGCACGCCCGCCTTGAAAATTGCCATACCAGAAACACTGATCCGCTTGCAGCGGCGCGAGTATTACCGCATGACTACGCCCGTGAGCAATCCCGTGCGCGTCTCGATTCCCCTGCCACCCTCGCTCGGTGGCGCCGACACCGTGTTCCCGCTGGCCGACATCAGCTGCGGCGGCATCGCCATCCTCGACAATAAACTGATGCTGGGCGAAACGATCGGCAGGGACTATCCCGGTTGCCGCATCGACTTGCCCGACGTCGGCATCGTCACCGCGACTTTGCAAATTCGCAATTCGCTGGACATGACCCTGCTGAACAACAAGCTGAACCGCCGCCTCGGCTGCCAGTTCGTCGACCTGCCGCGCAGCATGCTCGCGCACGTGCAGCGCTATATCACGCGGCTGGAGCGGGAGAGGAATGCCAGGATGGCGGGGTTGGGCTGATCATAGTTAACCCAAAACGCAAGGGCCGGGGTCGGACCCGGCGGGTCCGACCCCAGTCTTCATTTTGGGTTCTCAACAGTTAAACCTGCATATTCATGATCTCATGATACGCAGCAACTAACTTATTGCGCACCTGCACCGTCGCCTGGAATTCGATGCTCGACTTTTGCATCGCTACCATCACGTCCGACAGGCTGACCTTTTCGTCGCCCATGGTAAAGCGCTGGCCCAGCGCCGACGAAGCCTTTTGCGCGCCGCTCACGGAGTCCAGCGCGCTCTTGAAGGCATCGGCAAAATTCACCTTCGCCGCCGGCATCTCGGTCTGGATCGCCGGTATTTTCGCCTCCGGCCGCGTGGCCGCCGACTTCAGTTGCGCGATCATCGCCTCGATCCTGCTGCTATCGATACCGCCTGTTTTCACTTTGCCTCCCGATTCTGGTCTGCTTCATATCTGTTCCATGCCTGTTGCACCCAGAGAACAAAACCCTGGCTTGCAAGGCAACGACGGGTACAATAACTTCCGTCACATGTTGCCAGGGTTCCACAATACCAGCGCCAACGCCAGCCGCTCGGCCGAGCAGGCGGCAAAAGCGCCTTCTATTTGGACGATTGAAGCGCGTGACAGTGGCGGATAATTCTGCATATCGCCCCCTCCTCCAGTGGAAGCGGCCCCCACTCATTAGCAAACATACGCGCCCCGGAAGGCAATCATGGCTGTAGCCGAAGAAATCGATGTGAACCGCATACCGCCGGAACCGGCGCCTGCCCGCTCGCCCGTGGAGTCCGTGCAAGCGTTCGCCAAGACGCCGATGGGCAAGAATTTCCTGCGCGGCCTGGGCGTGGCGGCACTGATCGCCATCGGCGTGGCCCTGTACATGTGGAACCAGCCGCCTGAATACAAAGTCCTGTTCTCGAACTACACGGACCGCGACGGCGGCGCCATCACCGCTTCGCTGGACCAGCTGGGCATCAAGCACAAGTTTTCCGAAGGCGGCGGCGCCATTCTCGTGCCATCCGAGCAAGTTCACGACGCGCGCCTGAAACTGGCCGCGCAAGGCTTGCCGAAAGGCGGCAACGTGGGCTTCGAGCTGATGGAAAACCAGAAGCTGGGTGTCTCGCAATTCCTGGAACAGGTCAATTTCCAGCGCGCCCTCGAGGGTGAACTGGCGAAATCGATCGAATCCGTCTCCGCCGTCGATACGGCGCGTGTCCACCTGGCCCTGCCCAAACCGTCCGTCTTCGTGCGCGAACAGCAAAAACCGACGGCTTCCGTACTGCTGAACCTGCATCCGGGCCGCGGCCTCGATCAGTTGCAGGTGAGCGCCATCGTCCATTTGGTGGCGTCGAGCGTGCCGGAATTGCTGCCGATCAATGTCACGGTGGTCGACCAAGCCGGCACCTTGCTGTCGAACCAGGAAAAGGACAAGGACCGCGCCAACGGCATCAAGAGCCTGGACCCGAACCAGCTGAAGTACGTGCAGCAATTGCAGCAAAGCGTGATCAAGCAGGTCGAATCGATCTTGCTGCCCATCGTCGGCGAAGGCAATGTACGCGCCGAAGCGACGGCCGACGTCGATTTCTCGCAAAGCGAGCAGGCAGCCGAAACCTACAAGCCGAATTCGCCGCCGGAAGCGTCCACCATCCGCAGCCAGCAAACGAGCGAATCGACGGGCGCCGGCAATGCCAACCCATCCGGCGTGCCGGGCGCGCTGTCGAACCAGCCGCCTGGCGTGGCGACGGCGCCATTGACGGCCGAGGCGCCGGGCGCCCCGGGCGGCGCACCGACGGCACCGACACAGAAGGAATCGACGACGAATTATGAAGTCGACAAGACCGTGCGCTACGAACAGAAATCGATGGGCGGCCTGCGCCGCCTGTCGGTGGCCGTCGTCGTCAACTATCGCCGTACTTTCGACAAGGATGGCAAGGTCACGGTCAAGCCGATTTCCCCTGCCGAAATGCTCCAGATCAATAATCTGGTCAAGGAAGCGATGGGCTACAACAAGGAACGCGGCGACAGCTTCAGCGTGGCCAACTCGCCCTTCGACGGTATCGACCGCGCGCCGGAAGGCAAGCTCGAATGGTGGCGCGACCCGGCCAACTTGCCGCTGGCCAAGGAATTGGCGAAATTCCTCATCACGGCCCTGATCCTGCTGTATATCTTCATCAAGATCGTGCGTCCGATGCTGCGCCCCGTGATGCGCAAGATCGACGATTTCGGCGCCCCGCCGCCCGTCATCGAGCCGGAGCTGGCGAAAACGGACGAAGAAAACGAAGTCCTGCTCAGCGAGGCGGAACTGGAAGAGCTGGAAGAAGATACGGCCCGCGGTTATCGCGAAAACCTGGCGATGGCCAGGAAACTGGCCCAGGAAGACCCACGCGTGGTGGCCAACGTAATCAAAGCATGGATAGGCAATAATGACTGAGACAACGGGACTGCAAAAAGCATCGATCCTGATGCTGGCACTGGGCGAGAGCGAAGCGGCCGAGGTCATGAAATTCCTCGGCCCGCGCGAAGTGCTGAAACTGGGCGCCGCCATGGCCACCATGAAGGGCATCGCGCACGAGCAGGTGGTCGAGGTGCTCGGCGACTTCCGCGCGCAGACGGAACTCAATTCCACCGTCGGCCTCGATTCGGACGAATATATCCGCCAGGTACTGACCAAGGCGCTGGGCGACGACAAGGCGTCCGTGCTGCTGTCGCGCATCTTGGGGGGCAAGGATGCGTCCGGCATCGAATCGCTGAAATGGATGGATTCGCAATCCGTGTCCGAGCTGATCCGCAACGAACACCCGCAGATCATCGCCACCATCCTCGTCCACCTGGAACGCGACCAGGCTTGCGAAATCCTCGGCCACTTCACGGACCGTTTGCGCAACGACGTGGTCTTGCGCATCGCCACCCTGGACGGCGTGCAGCCGGCCGCCTTGCGCGAACTCAACGACGTGCTGACGAAACTGCTGTCGGGTAACGAAAATATCAAGAAATCGTCGCTGGGCGGCGTGCGCGCGGCAGCCGAGATCCTGAACTTCATGAGCGGCGAGCAGGAAGGCTCCGTCATGGACAACATCAAGAACTACGACAACGACATGGCGCAAAAGATCATGGATGAAATGTTCGTGTTCGACAACGTGATCGATATCGACGACCGCGGCATCCAGTTGCTGCTGCGCGAAGTGCAGTCGGAAATGCTGATCATCGCCCTGAAAGGCGCCTCGCAAGAGCTGCGCGACAAGATCTTCAAGAACATGTCGCAGCGCGCCGGCGAGATGATGCGCGAAGACCTCGAGTCGAAAGGCCCCGTGCGCCTGTCGGAAGTGGAATCGCAGCAGAAACAGATCCTGCAGATCGTGCGCCGCCTGGCGGACGAAGGGCAGATTGTCTTAGGTGGAAAAGGCGAGGATTCGTTTGTCTAATTTGATTCCCAAAGAGCAGCAAACCGCCTACCAGCGCTGGGAAATGACCTCGTTTGGCGACGAGCGTCCCAGCGTGGTGGCGGCGCGCAAGCTGCTGGAACCGGATCCGGAACCGGAACTTGATCCGTTTGCCGAACTGCACGAGGAAGAGCTGGCCCCGCCGCTCGAATACCCGACGCAGGAAGAGCTCGACGCCATCCGCGAGGAAGCGCGCGCCACGGCCTTCGAAGAGGGCCGCGCTGCCGGCTATGCGGAAGGCCACGCGGCCGGGCATGCCGACGGCCATGCCGAGTCGTATGCGCAAGGCAAGGCGGCGTCTAGCGTGGAACTGGCGCATCTGCAAACCATCGCCGTCGACTTCGGCACGGCCGTGCACCAGGCAGACGAACTGATCGCCAACGACGTGATGGAACTGGCGCTGCAGCTGGCCAAGGGCATGCTCAAGACGGCTTTGCCCGTGCGCCCCGAGCTGATGTTGCCGATCGTGCGCGAAGCCATCGAATACTTGCCAGTGCTGCAACAACCGGCCTTGCTTATGCTCAACCCGGAAGACGCGCAAGTGGTGCGCGACGGCATCGGCGATGAGCTCGACAAGGGCGGCTGGCGTGTCATCGAAGACCCCAGCGTGGAACGCGGCGGTTGCAAGATCGACACGGCCAGCAACCAGATCGACGCGCAGGCGTCTACCCGCTGGCACCGCCTGACGCATGCGCTGGGCAAAGACCTGGACTGGCTGGCGCCGTGAGCGAGCCCGTCAAAGGCCCCACTGCCCATGCGGCGCGCTGGCGCGCCTACCTGAGCGACTGTTCGGCCGTCGTCGGTTTTGTCGAGCCGATGCAAATTTCAGGCAGGGTCACGCGCGTGGCCGGCCTGGTGATGGAAGCCGTGGGCTTGCGCCTGGCCGTCGGCGCCGCCTGCACCGTGCCGCTGCCGAATGGCGGCCGGGTCGAGGCGGAAGTCGTCGGTTTCGAAGGCGACCGCCTGTTTTTGATGCCACAAAGCGACGTCGAGGGCATCGTGCCCGGCACGCGCGTATTTTCCGTCGAACCGGCCATCCCCCGCCCCGGCAGCGTGGCGCATCCGCGGCGCCGCCCCAGCGACCGCGCGCGCCACTTGCCCGTCGGTCCGCAACTGCTGGGCCGCGTGCTCGATGGCGCGGGACGCCCGCTCGACCAGCTCGGCCCCCTGCACACGGTTGACAGCGCCCCCATCAATGTACGCCCCGCCAATCCCCTGGGCCGCGCGCCCATCGTCGCTACCTTGGACGTGGGCGTGCGCTCGATCAACGCCATGCTGACCGTGGGCCGTGGCCAGCGCATGGGCCTGTTCGCCGGTTCCGGCGTCGGTAAAAGCGTGCTGCTGGGCATGATGGCCCGTTACACGGAGGCGGACGTGATCGTCGTCGGCCTGATCGGCGAACGGGGACGCGAGGTGAAGGAATTCATCGAGCAGATTCTCGGTGCCGAAGGCCTGGCCCGCTCCGTCGTCGTGGCCGCGCCGGCCGACACGCCGCCGCTGATGCGCCTGCAAGGGGCCGCGTATGCGACGGCCATTGCCGAACATTTCCGCGACCAGGGGCAAAACGTGCTGTTGATCATGGATTCGCTGACCCGCTACGCCATGGCGCAGCGCGAAATCGCCCTGGCCATCGGCGAACCGCCCGCCACCAAGGGCTATCCGCCCTCCGTCTTCGCCAAGCTGCCCGTGCTGGTGGAGCGGGCCGGCAATGGCGAGGAAGGCGGCGGCTCGATCACGGCCTTCTATACCGTGCTGACCGAGGGTGACGACCAGCAGGATCCGATCGCCGACTCGGCGCGCGCCATCCTGGACGGCCATATCGTACTCAATCGCCGGCTGGCCGAAGCGGGCCATTATCCGGCCATCGACATCGAGCAATCGATTTCGCGCGCCGCCCACTCGATCACCACGCACGAGCACCAGCAGCAGGCACGCAAGCTGAAACAGCTGTATTCGCGCTATGAGCGCAGCCGCGACCTGATCAGCGTGGGCGCCTACAGCGCCGGCACCGACCCCGTGCTGGACCAGGCCATCGCCCTGCATGAAAAGATCGAAGCGTTTTTGCAACAGCAAATCACGGAGCGGGTCAGCATGGACGAGAGCTTGGGGCAACTTACCGCTCTATTCGACTGATTAGGACTTGCATAGCGGGAATATAATCAGCCATGGCTTCTCCTTCCCAACTTGCAACCCTGATCGACCTCGCCCAGCGCGAAACGGACGATTGCGCCAAGCGCCTGGGCGCGGCACTGAAAGCGCTCGACGATTGCCGCCAGAAGCTCGACATGCTGTCCGGCTACCGCGACGACTATGCCCAGCGTTTCGAGGCGAGCATGAGCAACGGGATCACGCCGATGGCTTACCGCAATTTCCAGGCTTTCATGGTCAAGCTCGACAGCGCGATCATGGGCCAGCAGCAAGTGGTCGAACATGCGCAAGCGCGCAGCGACAATGAAAAGATGCGCTGGCAGCTGGCCGAACGCAAGCGCATGTCGTACACGACCCTGAACAACCGGGCGCAGGAACAGGCGCTGAAGCTGGAAAACAAGCGCGACCAGAAAGCAATGGATGAGCACGCGGCGCGACAAGCCTATTACAAACGCTAAGCAACACTGAGGCAGCATCATGCAAACCCAGCCAACCCCGATTTCCCAGATTATCTCGCCGAACGCCACGCCGGGCGCCGCCAACCGCAGCCAGCCGACCACCAGCGGTGCGGCGGGCGACTTCCAGCGCACCCTGAACCGCCAGATCGAGCAACGCCAGGCCAGCCGCAATATGGCGCAAACGCAGGCAGCAGCGCCGGCGGCGGCGCGCCCCGCCAGCCCGGCGGCCACGCCAGCGCCGGCGACGCCGGCCCCTGCCAGTGAAGCGAAGCCGGCGCAAGCGGGCACCGACCAGGCGGCCAGCAGCGAACAGCCGTCCGCGCCAGCGGCCGAGGCGGCCACAGAAGCCAGCGGCGATGGTTCCAGCGCCACAGCCGAGGCCAGCGTCCCTGCCATCCCCGACGCGACAGTCACGCCGCCAGCCGATCCAGCCGCCGAGATGCTGGCCCTCGTGGGCAGCATCCAGCTGGCCATCCAGGCGCCAGCGGCCAAGGCCGCGCCGGAACTGCCCGTGCGCGCCAGCGTCAAGGCCGATGGCAAGGGCCTGGCAACGGGGCCGTTGCCGGCAGCCGGCCAGGGCAGCGGCAAGGCCGCCGCCACCGTCATCGCGCAAGCGGACGGCGGTGACTTTGCCGACAGCCTGGGCCAGGCCCAGGGCAAGGCGACCGCCACACCAGGCACCAGTGTGCCGGCAGTCAAAGCCGAGCCGGGCAAGCTGGCCATCGACGCGCAACTGGCAGCGACCGCCAAGGCGGGCGCCGCCGTGGCCGAACCGATCCTCAAGGAAATGCCAGCCGACCTGAGCCGCCTGGCGGCCCAGTTGCAGCCGGGCGCGCTGCAGCAGGCGGCCGCCGCCGTGGCCGTGCCGGCCGACAAGCTGACGGGCCGGGTCGGATCGCCGGCCTGGGACCAGCAACTGGGGCAGAAAGTCGTGTGGATGGCGGCCGGTGGCGACCAGAGCGCCACCCTGACCCTGAATCCGCCCGACCTGGGACCCGTGCAAGTGGTCTTGACGGTCACCAATGACCAGGCCGACGCCGCCTTCATGTCGGCCCAGCCGGAAGTACGCCAGGCGCTGGAAGCGGCCATGCCGCGCTTGCGCGAAATGATGAGCGAAGCGGGCATCGCCTTCGGCAGCGCCACCGTCTCGGCCGGCACGCCGGAACAGCAAAACAATGGCGAACGCGCCGCCTCGGGCGAACGCCGTGGCAATGGCCAGGGCGGCGGCGCCTCCGGTGGCGAGATCGCCATCGCGCCGGCGACGGCCGGACGCAGCCGGGCCAGCCTGAGTGCCGTGGATACCTTTGCCTGAGGACAATTCGTCGTCCGCAGGCCACAGGCGCGCCCCACGGCATAACTTTTCGTATAAAAACAGCGAGTTGAGGGCGCTTCCGCCCTCTTTTCACTGCATCCTCCTGCGCAGAATTTGCCGATAATGACATAATGGCGTCGTGATCCACTTCCATGCACCCGAGTACCATTGAAAGCAAATCCAAAAATGAAAGCAGATCCGAAAGCAGATGCAGGCCTGGCTCCCGCCGGCGCCTCGAAAAAGAAGCTTCTGATCATAGTGCTGGCCTCGGTGCTGGTGGCCGGCGGCATCGGTGGCGGTGCCGCCTGGTACTTCTTGCATGGCAAGGCCGATAAAGAAGAATCGGCGCCGAGCAAGAAAAAGCATGCCGCGTCCAAGGCAGGTCCACCCGTTTTCGTGCCCGTCGATGCGTTCACCGTCAACTTGCAGCCGGAAAATGGCGAGCAATATCTGCAGATCGCGTTTACCCTGCAGGTGAGCAGTCCGGAAGAAATGGACTCGATCAAGCTGAACATGCCAAAAGTGCGCAGCCGCTTGCTGTTGCTGCTGTCCGGCAAGAAGGCGTCCGAACTCAATACCGTGGAAGGCAAGCAGCAGCTGGCGGCCGAAATCATCAATCAGGTGAACCAGCCGTTCGAGGACAAAGGGCCGGAGCAGGACGTGACGGACGTATTATTTACCGCATTCATCATTCAATAAGCAGCCATGGCCGATAATTTCCTCTCCCAGGAAGAAGTCGATGCCCTTCTGAAGGGTGTCAACGGAGACCAGGACGACGCGCAGGCGCCGGAAGACGTCACGGGAGTTCGTACCTACAACCTGGCAACCCAGGAGCGTATCGTGCGCGGCCGGATGCCAACGTTGGAAATTATCAACGAGCGTTTCGCCCGGCTGCTGCGCGTGGGGCTGTTCAACTTCCTGCGCCGCAGCGCCGAAGTGTCGGTCGGTTCCGTGCGCGTCTCGAAATACAGCGAGTTCATCCGCAACCTGGTGGTGCCGACCAATCTGAACCTGGTGCACATGAAGCCGCTGCGTGGCACGGCCCTGATGGTCTTCGATCCGGGCCTCGTCTTTCTGCTGGTCGACAATCTGTTCGGCGGCGACGGACGCTTCCATACGCGCGTCGAAGGACGCGACTTTACGCAGACGGAGCAGCGCATCATCCTGCGCATCCTCGATATCGTCTTCGAGGCGTACACCAAGTCGTGGGAGCCAGTCTTCCCCGTCGAGTTCGAATATATCCGCTCGGAAATGAACACGCAGTTCGCCAACATCGCCACGCCGAACGAGGTGGTGGTGGCATCCACGTTTACGGTGGAACTGGGCTCCGTTTCCGGACAAATCCACTTCTGCATGCCGTATTCGATGATCGAGCCGATCCGCGATTCGCTGACCTCGAGCCTGCAGGGCGAGGCGCTGGAAGTGGACAAGCGCTGGATCCGCCTGATGACGCAGCAGATCCAGATCGCCGAAGTCGAGCTGGTGGCCTCGCTGGGCACGGCGCGCGTGTCGTTCGATGAAATCCTGAACATGAAGGTGGGCGACATCATCCCGCTGAATATTCCCGAACTGATCGCCGCTACCGTCGATGGCGTGCCCGTGATGGATTGCACGTACGGCGTGTTGAACGGACAATATGCATTGAAGGTGGAGAAACTCCTCGCCAATGCCGATAACATGAACAACCACTAAACACCTGACCAAACCTGCTGCGCGTCGCGCTTTGCGGCCTGCGATGCTCACCGTGCTCCAGCACGGTTGCGCTTCTTAGCCACAAATCACTGCCGCTCGCTACGGTTTTGCCAGGCGTTACAATTAATATATACACTGGCCGCTTGGCGGCCAACTCTGTACAACAGGAGAAACACATGTCTGACAACCAAGACGACCAAAGCGCGGAAGACGATTGGGGCGCGGCCATTGCCGAGCAGGCCAAGGCGGAAGCCGAAGCGCTGCAAAACCAGGCCGCCAATACGGCCAGCGCGGCCAGCGCCGCCGTGTTCAAGGACTTTTCCAAGCAGGCATCGAAGTCGGAAACGCACAACGATATCGATTTCATCCTCGATATCCCCGTGCAGCTGACGGTCGAACTGGGCCGCACCAAGATCGCCATCAAGAACCTGCTGCAACTGGCGCAGGGTTCCGTGGTCGAGCTCGACGGCCTGGCCGGCGAACCGATGGACGTGCTGGTGAACGGCTGCCTGATCGCCCAGGGCGAAGTGGTGGTGGTCAATGACAAGTTCGGCATCCGCCTGACCGACATCATCACGCCTTCCGAACGCATCCGAAAATTGAATAAATGAAGCCTGGCCTGTTGATTTCCACCGTGCTGCCGCTGATGGCGGCATGCAGCATTGCCCTGGCTGAAGCGCCAGCCGCATCCACGCCGGCGGCCAGCGCCGCCAGCGCTTCCGCCGCCGTGGCAAGCGAGACACCGCCTGCCGCCGCAACGGCGCCAGCAGTTTCTCCGGCTGCCTCGCCGGCCGCCGCCCTGCCCGCCATGCCGCCCGGCGCACCGGCAACGATGGCGCCAACAAGCTCGGCCGGCAGCTTGCTGCAAACCATCCTCGCGCTGATGTTCGTGCTGGCCCTCTTGATCGGCCTGGCCTGGTTCATGAAACGCTATGGCCCCAAGGTCATGGGCGGCAACAACAAGATGCGCGTCGTCAGCTCGCTCAACCTGGGCGGACGCGAACGCATCGTCCTCGTCGAAGTGGCCGACCAGTGGATCGTCGTCGGCGCCTCGCCCGGCAGGATCAATGCGCTGGCCACCATGCCACGCCAGGAAGGCGATCTGCCGCAACTGGCCACGGCGCAAAACGGCCCCGCGGCCGCCAATTTTTCCGAGTGGCTGAAACAGACCATCGAAAAACGCAATGGGAAATAAGCAGCAGATGGCGTGGTCCACCTTGAAGACTCCCCTGACCTGGCTGCTGGCGGCCGTTGCCCTGGCCTTGCCGCTGTGGGCGATGGCCCAGCCTGGCATCCCGGCCTTCAACAGCACGCCGGCGCCGGGCGGCGGCCAGAATTATTCGCTGCCGGTGCAGACGCTCATCCTGATGACGTCGCTCACCTTTTTGCCGGCGGCCCTCTTGATGATGACCTGCTTTACGCGCATCATCATCGTGCTGTCCCTGCTGCGCCAGGCCATCGGCACGCAATCGGCGCCGCCGAACCAGGTGCTGGTGGGTCTGGCCCTGTTTTTGACCCTGTTCGTCATGGGGCCCGTGTTCGACAAGATCTATACGGATGCCTACCAGCCCTACCAGGAAAACAAGATCACCATGCAGCAGGCACTGGACAAGGGCGTCGATCCCCTGAAAACCTTCATGCTCAAGCAGACGCGCCAGGCCGACCTGGCCCTGTTTGCCAAGATGTCGCGCTCGGCGGCCCTGCAAGGTCCGGAAGACGTGCCGCTGCGCATCCTCGTGCCCGCCTTCGTCACGAGCGAACTGAAGACGGCCTTCCAGATCGGCTTTGCCATCTTCATCCCGTTTTTGATCATCGACATGGTGGTCGCCAGCGTGCTGATGTCGATGGGTATGATGATGATGTCGCCGGCGACGATCTCGCTGCCGTTCAAGCTGATGCTGTTCGTGCTCGTCGATGGCTGGCAGTTGCTGCTGGGCTCGCTGTCACAGAGTTTTTACTAGGGGAAATACAATGACACCCGAAAGCGTCATGACCCTGGGCCGCCATGCGATGGAAATCACGCTGATGGTGGCCGCGCCCATGCTGCTCGTCGCCCTCATCATCGGTTTGATCGTGAGTATTTTCCAGGCGGCCACGCAGATCAACGAGGCGACCCTGTCCTTCATCCCCAAGCTGGTCGGCATCTTTGTCGCCATCGTCGTGGCCGGTCCGTGGATGCTGTCCGTCATGCTCGACTACATGCGCCAGGTGTTTACGGGCATCCCGAACTTGGTGGGTTAGTGCAGCCACTGTTGCCATGCTGACCCTGTCCAGCATCGAACTCAATACGTGGATCGCAGCATTGCTGTGGCCGCTTAGCCGCATCCTCGGCCTGATCGCGGCCGCGCCGCTGTTTGGCAACGCGGCCCTGCCGGCCAGCGTCAAGGTGACCCTGGGTGCGCTGCTGGCCATGATCATCGCCCCCACCGTGCCGGCCTTGCCGGCCGTCAACCCGATGTCCCTGCCCGGCTTGCTGATCCTCACGCAAGAGATGCTGGTGGGGCTGGCCATGGGCTTTTCCATCCGCATCGTGTTTTCCGCCATCGAAATGGCGGGCGAACTCAGCAGCCTCACCATGGGCCTGGGCTTCGCCTCGTTCTTCGACCCGCAAACCAAGGGCAGGTCGTCCGCCATCAGCCAGTTCCTCGTGATGCTGGCCACCTTGATGTTTTTGACCGTTAACGGCCACCTGGTCTTGCTGGCGGCGCTGGCGGAAAGTTTTGTCAGCCTGCCCATTTCGGCTAGCCCCATCAGCGGCGGCGGTTTCCAGCAATTGGCGGCCTGGGGCGGGGAAATCTTCCGTTCCGGCCTGCAAATTTCGCTGCCCATCATCGCCGCCCTGCTGCTGACCAACGTGGCCCTGGGCATCTTGACGCGGGCCGCGCCGCAGCTGAACATTTTCGGTATCGGCTTTCCCGTCACCCTGGGCGTGGGCTTGCTGGTGATCGGCATGGTCCTGCCCTACCTGGCCACGCCATTCCAGAACATGTTCCTGCGCGGCATAGAAACGGCACGTTTGCTGCCGCGCGGCTTTGCCACGCGCGACCGGCCACCGCCGCCCGTGCCGCCGAATCCCTTGCGCCCCGCGCCACCGGCGCCGCTGCCTGCCGCGCGCTGATCCGGACTACCAGCCCAGCGCGTGGCGCAGCAACAGCGCCGACAGCACGAACATGGTCACGCCGATCAAGCCATCGAGCACTTGCCAGGCCCGGGGCCGCGCAAACCACGGCGCCAGCCAGCGCGCGCCATAGCCGAGCGAGGCAAACCACAGCAGGCTGGCCGCGCTGGCGCCGGCAATGAAGCAGGCGCGCAGCGCGCCCGGCTGCTGGGCGCCGATACTTCCCACCAGCAATACCGTATCCAGATAGACATGGGGATTGAGCAAGGTAAAGGCGACCGCCTGTGCCAGGATGGCAGCCAGGCCGAGGCCGGCACCACCTTCGGCGGCGCGCAACTGCTGGGGCCGGCGCGCGCGCCGCAGCGCTTGCCAACCGTAGACGGCCAGAAAAATGGCGCCGCCCAGCGCCAGCGCGCTGGCCAGCATGGGGCGCTGCCCCAGTGCCCGGGACATGCCCAGGACGCCGGCGGCAATCAGCGCCGCGTCGGCCAGCGCGCAAAACAGCACGATGGCGCCCACATGTTCGCGGCGCAAGCCTTGCCGCAAGACAAAGGCATTTTGCGAGCCGATGGCAACGATGAGTCCCAGGCCCAGGGTCAAGCCCTGGAGAAAGACGGAGAAAACGAGTGGTGTGGTGGCGGTCGAGAGTGTCATGCGGCGATCTTGCCAGCCGAACGAAATGAAGGCAAACTACCTTTTCTACAGCAAGTTAAGGAAAACTTCATTCATGCTCGATTATGCCGCCCTCGCCGCGCTGGCTTCCGTCATCCGCGAAGGCAGTTTCGAGCGCGCAGCGCGCGCCTTGCACGTGACGCCATCGGCCATTTCGCAGCGCATCCGCCTGCTGGAAGAGCGCGTCGGCTGCGCGCTGGTGATACGCGACCAGCCCTGCCGCGCCACGGAAACGGGCCGGCGCCTGTGCCAGCATGTGGACCAGGTGCAATTGCTGGAACAGGATTTGCAGGGCACCTTGCCGGCGCTGGCAGCGCAGGGCATGTCGCGCGCCAGCGTGCCCATCGCCGTGAATGCCGACAGCCTGGCCACCTGGCTGGCGCCCGCCATCGCCGCCTTCGCGGCCGCGCACCCCGTGCTGCTGCAGGTGGCCGTCGACGACCAGGACCATACGGCCGAATGGCTGCGCAGCGGCGCCGTGCTGGCGGCCGTCAGCGCCACGGCCCGGCCCGCTTCAGGCTGCAACAGCCGCCCGCTGGGCGCCATGCGCTACCTGGCGGCCGCCAGTCCCGCCTTCCTGCAGCGGCATTTTGCCCACGGCGTCGGTGCCGCCAGCCTGGCACTGGCGCCCAGCCTCGTCTTCAATGCCAAGGACGAGCTGCAGGCGCGCTGGGTGCGCCGCCTGTGCCACCGGCACGTGGAACTGCCGCGTCACACCCTGCCCTCGTCGCACGCTTTCGTTACGGCCGCGCTGGCCGGCATGGGCTGGGGCTTGCACCCGCAAGCGCTGATCCAGTCCCATCTCGACAATGGCAGCCTGGTCGAACTGCTGCCCGCTACACCTCTCGATGTGCCCCTGCACTGGCACACGGCGCGCGCAGCCTCGAGCCTGCTCGATGGCTTGAGCGCAGCCATCCTGGCCGCCGCCCGCACGAGCCTGCTGCCGCCCTGACAGCTGGTGTCAGTGCTGGTCGCTGCTGAATGCGAAGCGCCAGCGCCGCACGTCGACGTTCAAGCGCAACTGGTGATATTTGACCAGATAGCGCACGCCGACGAGGGCCGCCGCCAGACCCGACAAAGCGCCGATGCCCAGCGCCCAGCGCGGGCCGAAGGTGTCGGCCACCCAGCCCACGATGGGTGCGCCCAGCGGCGTGCCACCCGCCGAAATGGCCAGCACGATGGCCATCACGCGGCCCCGCATGGCGGGTGCCGTCGACAGTTGCACGCTGCTGTTGACGCTGGTGGTAAACGTTTGCGCGGCGATGCCGATGACCACCAGCATCATGCCGAACAGCCAGTAATTGGGCATCAGGGCCGCCAGTGCGCACGCCAGGCCAAACAGCGCGGCCGCACCCAGCAGCAAGGCCAGCGTGGGCTGGCCGCGCCCCGCCGCCAGCAAGGCGCCGGCCACGGAGCCGCAAGCCATCACGGAACTGAGCACGCCATACTGGCCGGCGCCCGCATGGAAAGCCGTCACGGACATGGTCGACAGGAAGATGGGGAAGTTCAGGCCGAAGGTGCCGATCAGGAACAGCATCAGCAGGATGGCCATCAGATCAGGCCGCTGGCGCACGTAGCGGAAACCCTCGCCCAGGCTGGCGCGCGTGGCCTTCAGGCGCGGCGCGCGGCGCAGCAATTCCACGCGCAGCAGCAACAGCGAACCGATCACGGCCGCAAACGAGACGGCGTTGATGATGAAGACCCAGCCGCTGCCGACGCTGCTGATCAGCAAGCCGGCCACGGCCGGGCCCAGCATGCGCGCCGCATTGAAGGAAGTGGAATTGAGCGCCACGGCATTGGTCAGGTCTTCTTCGCCGACGATTTCGGCAACGAAAGTCTGGCGCACGGGCGAATCGAAGGCCGTCACGCAGCCGAGCAGGAAAGCAAACACATACACATGCCACAGTTGCACGAGGCCGCTGATGCACAGCAAGCCCAGGCCCAGCGCCAGCAATCCCATGGCCGCCTGCGTGCACAGCAGCAGTTTGCGCCGGTCGAGCAAATCGGCCGCCATGCCCGTCAGGGGCAGCAACAGCAATTGCGGACCGAACTGCAAGGCCATGACGATGCCGACGGCGCTGGCATTGTGCTGCGTCAATTCGCTGAGCACCAGCCAATCCTGCGCCGTGCGCTGCATCCAGGTGCCGATATTCGACACGAGGGCGCCGCCGGCCCAGATACGGTAATTGGGAATGCGTAGCGAACGGAATGTGTTGTTCATCTGGGCGTACGGGCTCCTTGCCGGGTGTTAAGGTCTAGCAGCGGATCATTCCGCCAAGCGTTTGAGTAATGCCACCGCATGGTTCAATTCGGTGACTTCGTCCGACGTGAGCCGGGTTTCGATGGTGCGCGCCAGCCAGTCTTCGCGCGCGGCGCGGCTCGCTGCGATCCAGGCGCGGCAGCTGTCCGTCAGGGTCAATATCGTTTGCCGTCCGTCAGCCGGATCGGGCGAACCCGTCACCATCTGTGCTTCCGTCAAGGCTTGCACGGTGGCGGCCATCGACTGGGGCCGCATGCCTTCGGCGCGCGCCAGGCTGCTGGCCGTGGCCGGGCCGTCGCGCTCGAGACGGCTGAGCACGGATGCCTGCGACATGCTGACATCCCCCAGGTGCGCCTCTTCGCGCAGGCGGCGGCGCAACTTGCCGATCAGGATGCGCAATTCGCCGGCCAGTTGCAGGACTTGTTCGTGGTCTTCTTGTGGGGTGTGCATGGGGAGCGAAAGTGGATCAACGGCCCCTACCATAACAGATATACAGGTAGACTGCACAGTTTGCCTGCATATCTTGTCCAAGTGACCAGATTGCGGACGCAAAAAAGCCGGGGCCGGAGATGTCCTCCCTGCCCCGGCTTGCCGGTCGTCCTGCCGATGCCCGTTCTTAGCTGATGTAGTTGAACAGCGACAGGCCCGAGATCGAGGTGAACGATTTTTGCGCCGCCTGCAGGGTGATCTGTTGCTGGCTGAAGGTGGAAATGGCTTTCACCATGTCCAGGTCCTGCAGGTCCGACAGGGTGGTGGCGTACTGGATGTCGAGATCGTCACCGGCGCTGTCGAGGTAATCGAGTTCCTTCATGCGGGAACCGACGTCGGCGCGCACGGACAGCACGTTGTCGTAGGCCGTGTCGAGAATATTATGCGCGGCGTTCAAGCCGTTCGTCAGGCGCGCCTGAGCCGCATCGCCACTGCCCGTCTGGCGCAGTACACCGATCAGGTTTTTCACGGTGGTAAACAGCGATTCCTTGGCGCTCGGCTCCAGGGTGAAGCTGTCCTGGTCGGCCGGCTTGCCCGTGATGTTCACTTGCTGGCCGTCGAAGGTGATGGCGTCGCCCGCCTTGTAGGGGATGGGCACGGCAGGATTGGGCACCGTCTGGCCCAGGGTGGCGTCGGTGACGGTATAGGTGGTGACGGCGTCCGTGCCCGTGCCCGTGACCTTGAAGTCGATCGAATATTTATGCCCCGTCAATGCCGACGGGTCCGTCACCGTGCCGCCCGAAACCACGCCCGAGCCGCCGCGCGTGAAGTTGGCGGTGGCGGCGGCCGTGGTGAACTTGCCGTTGCCAGTCAGGTTGTTTTCAAACACGGTGGCGCCGGAATCGCTGGTGGCCAGGTAGCGCGCCGAACCCACCTGCAGTTCACGCTGGCCCTGGTCGCCCACGTAGCTGGCGCCCGTCGGCGTCTGGCTGAATGGCTGGGTCGTGGATTTATAGCCGGAAAACAGGTAGCCGCCCGCGCCATCGGCCGTGTTCGCGATGCCCAGCAAGTCGGTCAGCCGGCCTTCCAGCTCCCTGGCCAGGGTATCGCGGTCGACGTCCTTCAGGGCAGGATTACCGGCTTTCAGGACCAGGTCCTTGACGTCGGCAATCAGCGAGGCGGTGCTGCCCAGCGCCAGCTCTTCCTGCGAGAGGAAATTCTTGGCGTTCGAGCGGTTCGTCACGAATTGCGTGTTGATCGATTGCGACTGCGTCACTTCCAGCGCGCGCGACGAGGCGATCGGGTCGTCGGCCGGCGTCAGGTTGCGGCGATTCGCCGACAGCTGCATCTGCGTACGGTTCAAGGCGCCCTGCAGATTGTTCAGCTGCGAGCTGCCCTGGTCATAAATCATTCGTGTGCTGATGCGCATGATGCTGCCCTTCCAGAAAGCCGCCGCGCGCTACGTCGCGGCAAAAATTGATTAACGTCCGAGGCCGATCACCACGTCGAACAGGGTGCTGGCAATCTGCATGACCTTGCCGCACGCCTGGTAGGACTGCTGGTAACGCAGCAGGTTGGCCGCCTCTTCGTCGAGGTTGACGCCGGAGACGGCCTGCTGCTGGGTGCTAACCTGCTGCAGCAAGGCCAGACTGGCCAGGCCGCTGACCTGCACTTCGCGCGTCTTGTTGCCCACGAAGCTGACGGTTTGCGCATACGAACCCTGGAACGTGGCATTGCCGCCATCGAGGATGTTCTTCGTCTGCAAGCCCGCCAGCAGCGCGGCGTTGCGGTTGTCGCCCACGCCGCCCGCATTGGGCTTGATGGTAAAGGTGTCGCCCTGCGCCGGCGCGCCCGTCATGCTGACATTGATGCCGCCAAAGCTGAAGTTGTCGCCTTCCGTATACGGGATGTTCGCCGTGCCGGCCGGATACGTCGTGGTGGTCCCATTCAAGCCCTTGACCGTCACCGCCTGGCCAGCGGGGAAACCCGTCAGCGAGGTGGTCGCCTTATCGTAGGTCAAGGTCACGGGACCCGTCAGGGCATTGCCCGGGGTCAGGTAGGCCTTGTCGACGGAGCCGGCGCTGAGCTTGCCCGAGCCCGTATTGGCCACAGTCGCCGACGTGGCGATCGGCGCAGCGGCGGCGATCTTGTTGCGGTCGGTGATCAGCACGTTCAGGCCGGCCGCGCCATTCGCCGTCGGCTTGATGACGTAGTTGTCGCCCTGGGCAGCCGTGCCCGAGATCGAGAAATCGACGCCGTCGATGGTTTGCGGCCCCGTTTGCGGATACGGATTGATGATGGTGTGCGCGCCGTCGGACTCGCGCGTCACCACATAGTTGCTGCCGTCGTATTTCAGGCTGTAATCGCTGGCCGTCAGCTTGGTCGGATCGCTGACCTTGGCCGACAGCACGGTGGTGCTGCTGGTGTTGTTGCCGCGGTCGGCGCCGATCACGGGATCGGGAATCTTGAAAAAGTCGCCGCCCATGGCGCCATTCAAATCCTGGCCCAGCTTGTGCTGGTCGTTGAAGGTGCTGGCCAGCGCGATGGCGACCTTGCCCAGCGAGTTCTGGACATTGTCCAGGGTGCCGCTACGAAATTCCAGCAAGCCGCCCAGCGAGCCGCCGGTCAGGGAGTTATCGGGCAGCACGGTCACGGTATTGCCCGTGACATACCCCACCTCGATGCGGTTCGGGTCCGTGCGCGAAGGCGTGGCCGCCAGCTCGAAGCTGCGGTCGGCCACCACCAGGGGCTGCCCCGCGCCGATGGAAATGGTAACGGTATTGTTGGCAGCGGGCTGCACCGTCGCCTTCACGTATTTGTTCAATTCCGTGATCAGCTGGTCGCGCTGGTCGAGCAGATCGTTGGGCTGGTTGCTGGCGTCGACCGACAACTGGGAAATCGACTTGTTCAACTCGGCGAGCTGCTTGGCATAGGTATTGATGACCGTCACATTCGACGTGATCTGCGAATTGACGCCGTCGCCGATCTCCGTCAGGCGCGCGCTCAGGCCCTGGAAGCGGGAAGCGAGCGAACCCGCGCTCGACAGCAGCGCCTGGCGCGATGCGACCGACGAGGGATTGGAACTGAAATCCTGCACGCCCTTGAAGAAATCCTGCAAGGCGGGTGACAGGCCCGCCGTGGGATCGGCCAGCAAGTTATCGATCTGGCTGATCTGCGTGTAATAGGCGTCGAGTGCGCTGGTCGCGCTTTGCGCGGTGTTGACCTGGGTGGCCATGAAGCTGTCGTACTGGCGCTTGATCTGCGACACTTCCGTGCCCGTGCCAACGAAGCCATAGCCCGCATAGTTGGACTGCGAAGTCTGCTGCAGCACCGTCTGGCGATTGTAGCCGGCTACGCCCGCATTGGTGATGTTATGCCCGGTCGTCGACAGGCCCACCTGCGCTGCAAGCAAACCGCTCTTACCGATGCTGAGTAGATTCGAAGTCATGGTGTCTTATTGGTTACCGTCAAATGTATTTACGGCAGCCGCGGCGAAAACTTGAAGCGCGCGGCCTGCACGGGAGCACGGCGGGTTACTAGCCGACCAGCGAATTCTTGATAATTTTTGTCAATTTGGCAGCGTAATTCGGGTCCGTCGCGTAGCCGGCCTTTTGCAAGCCCTGGGCGAACGTGCTGGCGTCGCCCGCGCTGGCCAGCACTTTCTCGTAGCGCTTGTTGTTGGTAATCAACTGCGCATAATCCTTGAAGCTGTCCGCATAGCTGTCATAGGCGCGGAATTTTTCCACCTTGCGCTGCGCCTTGCCATTCACGTATTCCGTGGTGACGGCTTCCGTGACCTTGCCCTTCCAGTCGCCCGTGGCCTTGATGCCGAACAGGTTGTGGCTGCTGCTGCCGTCGCGGGCGATGATTTCGCGCTTGCCCCAGCCCGTTTCCAGTGCCGCCTGGCCCAGCATGAACTTGGCCGGAATGCCGGTGGCGCGGCTCGCTTCTTCCGCATGCACGCCGAGCTTTTCCTGGAAGGCGCGCACGTGCGGCGCCTGCGTGGCGTTGGCCTTGTCGCTCAGGGTCTTGCCGGTGCCGGTGGCGCTGGCTGCGCCCTCGGTGAGTGCGCCCTGCTGCTGGCGGAAGGCGGCCAGCGCCTGCGCCATGCTCGACGAGCGGGCCGACGGTGCTTCGGCGCCATCGGCGGCCAGCGCCTGGTTCGACGACGACAACTGGCGGATCAGTACGTCCGCCAGACCCGTACCGCGCTTGGCCAGGTTCTGGCTGGTCTGCTGGTCCAGCATCGAGGTGTACATCTTGCTTTGCTGGCTATCCATGATGCCGTCCTGCGGCGTCGCTTCGCGCATGCTTTTCATCATCATGTTGATGAACATGGCTTCAAATTGCGTGGCCGCCTCTTTCAGGGCGGCGGGGTCCTTCGCCTTGGCGGACTGGCGCAAGCCATCCATGCCCTTGACGTCGTAGGCGGCGGTATTACTGAGGTCGGTTTGGCTGATCATGGCGTATCCATCAAATGATTTCAAGTTCGGCGCGCAGCGAACCGGCCGCCTTCATCGCCTGCAGGATGGCCAGCAAGTCTTGCGGCGAGGCGCCGATGGCGTTCAGGGCTTTCACTACCTCGGACAGCGAGGCGCCGCCCTTGACCAGCATGACCTTGCCCGGTTCCTTCTTGATATCGATCTGCGCCGTCTGCGTGACCACCGTGCGCCCACCCGACAAGGGAGCCGGCTGGCTCACTTGCGGCTCGACATTGATGGTGACGGACAGGTTGCCGTGCGAAATGGCGCACGTTTCCAGGGTCACGGACTGATTCATCACGACGGAACCGGTGCGCGCATTCATGATGACCTTGGCCGCCAGGCGGGCCGGATTGACTTCGATGCTTTCCAGCTGGCCCAGGAAGGACACGCGCTGGTCGCTGCCGCCCGGCGACTGCACCTGGATCACGCGGCCATCGAGCGCGGCGGCCGTGCCCGCGCCGTAACGGCTGTTGATGGCATCGACCACGCGGCTGGCGGTGGCGAAATCGGTGGCGTTCAATTCCAGGCGGATCGTGTTGTTGGCGCCCAGCGCCGAAGGCACGGTGCGCTCGACGGTCGCGCCGCCCGAGATGCGTCCCACGCTCAGGTGGTTGATGACAACAGAGCTGCCGGCCGCCTGCGCGCCCACGCCGCCCACCAGCACATTGCCCTGCGCCATGCCGTACACCTGGCCGTCGGCGCCCTTCAATGGGGTCATCAGCAAGGTGCCGCCGCGCAAGCTTTTCGCATTGCCCATCGACGATACCGTCACGTCGAGCAACTGGCCCGGCTGGGCAAACGCGGGCAAGGCCGTCGTCACCATCACGGCGGCCACGTTTTTCAGCTGCAAACTGGTGCCTTGCGGCAAGTTGATGCCTTGCTGCTGCAGCATCGCCGCCACGCTCTGGATGGTAAACGGGGTTTGCGTGGTCTGGTCGCCGCTGCCGTCGAGGCCGACGACGAGGCCATAGCCCATCAGCTGATTCTGGCGCACGCCAGCGATGCTGGCCAGGTCCTTGATACGCTCGGCCTGCGCCACGGGCGCCAGCAGGGAAGCGGCGAGGCCGAAAATGGCGAGAAAGCGGGGGAAAGTCAACATTGCCATGATCAGAACGGCAGCAGGCTGAGGAAGAAGCGCGACGCCATCGACGCCATTTCGGCGCGGTCGATCTGGCTGTTGGTGCGGTATTCGACGCGCGCGTCGGCCACCTGGGTCGATGGCACGACGTTGCCCGTGCCGATGGTGTCCGGATTGACCATGCCCGAGAAGCGGATGAATTCCGTGCCCTTGTTCATGGCGATCTGTTTTTCGCCGGCGACGATCAGGTTGCCGTTCGGCAGCACTTCAATCACCGTCACGCCGATCACGCCGGAAAACGTGTTGCTGGCGGACTGGTTGTCGCCATCGGCAAATTTCGTCGCGCCATTCGCCGAGACGGTGCCGCCCAGGCGGCCCTGCAGCATGCCCGGCGTGCTGAAGCCCACGCTGCCGGACTTGTTGCCGGAACTGGCGCCCGCCTTGACGGCATTCGTGCGCTCGGTGATGGCGATCGTCATGGTATCGCCCACGTGGCGCGCGCGGCGGTCTTCAAAGGCGGGACGGTAGGTCGACGGCTGGTAGATGGAGCCATTGTTGACGACCACGGGTTCCGGCATCGGTGCGCGCGTGGTGGTCGGATATTGCACGATCGACGTAGGCGTGATGGCGCAGCCGGACAGCAGGACTGCGGACAACAAAGCGATGATGGGGTATTGCATGGCGAACCTCCGCTGCCATCCGGCGGCGGATGGCATGACGACTATGAAAATTAAAGTTGCGACAATTTCTGCAGCATTTGATCGGATGTGGTGATGGCCTTGCTGTTGATCTCGTAGGCGCGCTGCGTCTGGATCATGTTGACCATTTCCTCGGCCACGTTGACGTTCGACGTCTCGATATAGCCCTGCATCAGCACGCCGGCGCCGTTGGTGCCCGGGGTATTCGTTTGCGCCACGCCCGAGGCGCCCGTTTCCATGTACAGGTTTTCGCCCTTCGATTCCAGACCGGCCGGATTGACGAAGGTGGTCAGCTGCAGCGAGCCGATCTGCGATGGCGCCAAGGTGTCGGGCAAGGTGACGGAAACGGTGCCGTCGCGCGCCACGGTCAGGCTCAGCGCATTGGTCGGCACGGTGATGGCGGGCTGGATGACGAAACCTTCGGAGGTCACGAGCTGGCCGTTGGCGTCCGTCTGGAACGAGCCGTCGCGCGTGTAGGCGGTGGCGCCGTCCGGCATCAGCACCTGGAAGAAGCCCGTGCCGTTGACCATCACGTCGCGCGAATTGCCCGATGCCTGGGGATTGCCCTGCGTATGGATGCGTTCGGTGGCCACGGTGCGTACACCCGTGCCGATCTGCAAGCCCGATGGCAGCTGGGTCTGCTGCGACGATTGCGCGCCCGGCTGGCGCACATTTTGATACAGCAAGTCTTCAAACACGGCGCGCGACTTCTTGAAGCCCGTGGTGCTGACGTTGGCCAGGTTATTGGCGATCACGTCCATCTGCGTCTGCTGCGCTTCCAGGCCGGTTTTGGCAATCCAAAGGGAACGAATCATGATTTTTCTCCAATAACAGCGCTAGTCAGCTCTGTAGACTATTTCTATGTGACCATTATGCGGTGGGCCCCATCAATTCAAAGCGAGGATCTGGGTGGCTTTCGCCGCGTTATTCTCGGCATTCTTCAACAAGCTCATTTGCGTTTCGAACTGGCGCGCCAGGGCAATCATGCTGACCATGGAGTCGACGGGGCTGACATTGCTGCCTTCCAGCGCACCGGTGGTCAGCTTGACGGCCTGGTCGGCCTGCGCCACCGTGCCATCCTTCAGGCGGAACAGGCCGTCGTCGCCGCGCACCAGTTGCTGCTCGGGCGGGTTGACCAGCTTGATGCGCCCCAGCACCGTCGACGGGCCCGGCGGCACGTCCGTGGAAATCGTGCCCACCGTACCGTCGCTGGCGATGGCCACCGTCACGCCGGGCGGAATGGCCATGGGACCCGTATCGCCCTGCACCATCAGGCCCGACTGCGTTTGCAGCATGCCGTTTTCATTGAGCTTCAAGGCGCCGTTGCGCGTGTAGGCTTCGGAACCGTCGGCCGACTGCACCGCGATCCAGCCGCCGTTTTCCACGGCCACGTCGAGCGCGCGGCCCGTGTGCTGCATCGGACCTTGCGTGAAGTCGGAACCGACCGTCGAATCGACGACGAAGGTACGCGTCGGCATCATGCCGTCGGCCACCACGGGCACGGCGCGGAACGAGTCGAGCTGGGCACGGAAACCCGTGCTGGTGGCGTTCGCCAGGTTGTTCGCCGTGGTCGCCTGCTTGTCGAGGATGTGCTTGGCGCCCGAGCCGGCGGTGTAGATGAGACGGTCCATGTGTTTCTCCGTGCAAAACGAAAGCTGGGAGCCGTCCGACAGGACGGCTCCCCTTACTCTTAACGCAGGTTGACGAGGGTCTGCAAGACCGAATCCTGCGTCTTGATGGTCTGCGCATTCGCCTGGTAGGCGCGCTGGGCTGTGATCATGTTGACCAGTTCCGCCGTCAAGTCCACGTTCGACACTTCCACGGCCGAGGCGCGCAAGTCGCCCAGGTTGCCCGAGCTCGGCTCGCCTGTCATGGGGCTGCCCGAGGTCGAGCTTTCCGCCCAGGCATTGTTACCCAGCGGTTCGAGGCCATTCGGATTGGAAAAGTTGGTCAGCACCACCTGGCCCAGGTCGCGCGTCTTGCCATTGTTGTACTGGCCCTGAATCACGCCATCGGAACCCACGACGAAACGGCTCAGCTGGCCAGCCGCGTAGCCATCGGCCACGGTGCGCTTTTCGCTGGTGGACGAGCTGAGCTGGGTGGAATTGGTGAAGTCGACCTTGATCGCCAGGTTCGCGTTCGCGCCCGTGGCGGGGAAGACGGGCAGGTTCACCGTCACCGGCAAGGTTTGCGGCGGCGTCAGGCCCAGCATGGCGGCCTTGTCCAGGCTGCCGACGCTGTTGAACACCAGCGAAGCCGACTTCACGGCGGGCACTTCCGTCACCGAGGAGATATTGGTGTCGATCTGGTCTGGCGTCAGGCTGGAATTGACACCATTGGGCACGGCGCTGCCAAAGGTGGCGCTGATGGCGGCCAACTGCGCGGGGCTGGCACCGGCCGCCGCGGCGGCGGTGCGCACGGCGGCGCCGGCCGCGTTGCCGTAGGCGACGGCGGCGGCCGTGATATTGGCCGGTACCAGCGGCACAGCCGTGACGGCGGCCTGGTAGGCGGCGCGCGCAGCCAGCGAGGCGGCATCGGTCTGCGCCGCGGACGCCACTTTCGCGCTGGTGATTTCCTTGCCGTCAGTGGCCGTGTAGACATCCCACGTATTGGTGCCCGTCTTGACGTAGAAATTGGACATGGTGTGCGCATTGCCCAACGAATCGAAGACGGGCACGGGGAATTGCTTGGTCCACGATTTTTGCTCGGCCACGCTGAACGGCACCACGGTCGGCATGGCCGAGTTGGAATCGAGGTTGACCTGGGTATCGACCTTGGTGGTCGCCTGCGGCGCCATGTCGGACGGGTCGATCTGCAGCGGCACGGTGGCGCCGGCCAGGATCTTGCCGTTCGCATCGGCCGGATAGCCGGTCAGCTGGGCTTTCTGCGCATTGATGATGAAGCCGCTCTTGTCGACCTGGAACTGGCCGTTGCGCGAATACTGGATGGCGCCGTTCACGCTGGTGCGGAAGAAACCGCCGCCATTGATGGCGATGTCGAGCGGATTGGACGAACTTTCCAGGTTACCCTGGTTGAACAGCTGCGCCACTTGCGACACGGATACGCCGATACCGGGCTGGTTGCCCCCAACGCCATACAGCGAGTTGGCATAGATGTCGGCGAACTGCGCCTGCGATTGCTTGAAACCCACGGTGGCCGAGTTGGCGATATTGTTGCCGATGACGTCCAGCGATTTGGCGGCGCCATTCAAGCCGCTCAGGCCTTGTTGGAAAGACATTGTGTTCTCCTGGTAGAAATTAGGGGTAGAGGGTCTACGCTACAAATGAGCGGCTTACAAAATCTGCTTCACATCGGCCATGGTGATACTGCCCACGCCTGGCACGTTCAATTTCACGCCGCCCGCGCCCGTCGACACGCTGGCGACCGAGCCGAACATCAACGCCGCCGCATCGGTCAGCTTGGCGCCGCCGCGCGTGGCTTCCACCGAGAAGGTGTAGGCGCCGTCGGCCAGCACGACCGGCTTGCCATCTTTATCGAGCTCGGCCGTAGAACCGTTCCAGCCCAGCGGCAAGGTACCGGCATCCTGCGGCCCCAGGTCGATGGAATGGACTTCCTTGCCCGTGCTGTTGTAGATGATGACCTTGACCTTGTCGGCCGGCGTCGCCAGGTCCACGCCCAGCAGGGCCGCGCTCTTGCTCAAGGTGATGTTCTTGCCTGCCGTCAACACGCCGTGGCCGATGATATTGGCCGCCTGCATGGATTCGGCCTGCTGGTAGCTGGTCTTGAGCGTTTCCAGGGTGGTATTGAGCTTGTTGACGCCCGTCACCGTGGACAGCTGGGCCAGCTGGCTCGTCAGCTGTGCATTGTCCAGCGGGTTCATCGGATCCTGGTTTTGCAGCTGGGTCACCAGCAGGGTCAGGAATTTGTTCGTTTCTTCCTCGACGCTGCCTTTCGCGGCCGTGTTCTTCTTCGGATTCATTGTCGCCATCAGGTCGGTGACGGTGGCGGTGCTGGTATCGATGGTTGCCATAATGGTCAGTCAGCCTTATTGGCCGATGGTGAGGGTTTTCAGGAGCAGCGACTTGGCCGCGTTCATGGTTTCCACGTTGGTCTGGTACGAACGCGAAGCCGACAGCATGTTGACCATCTCGTCGACCGTATTCACGTTGGGCATGGTGACGTAGCCCTTTTCGTCGGCCAGCGGGTTCTTCGGGTCGTAGACCAGCTTCATCGGCGACGGGTCTTCGATCACCTTCTGCACCTTGACGGCCGTGGCGCCGTTGGCCATGGGCACGGCTTCGAACACGACCTGCTTGGCGCGGTAGGCTTCGCCCGTGGCGCTGGTGGCGCTATCGGCATTGGCCAGATTGCTGGCCACCGTGTTCAGGCGCTGCGCCTGGGCGCTCATGGCCGAACCGGAAACATTGAAGATATTAAATAGCGACATGATTATTGTCCTCCCTGGATGGCCGTCAGCATGCCCTTGATCTGCGAGTTGAGGAACGTCACGGCCGCCTCGTAGCGGATGGCGTTGTCGGCAAAGGCATTGCGCTCGAGGTCCATGTCGACCGTATTGCCATCGACGGCGCCCTGGGCAGGCGCGCGGTACAGCAGCGGCGTACCGTCGGCCAGGGTCTCGACCTTGCCGCCACCGGCCGCGCCCGCAACCGCGGCCACGCCCTTGCCCGGCATATGCTGCGGCGCCGTGCCCTTCAGGGCTGGCGGCACGCCATCCTTGCGCGCCATCGCCCCTTTCAATGCGGCGGCGAAATCGACATCGCGCGCCTTGTAATTGGGCGTGTCGGCATTGGCGATATTCGAGGCGAGCAATTCCTGGCGCGTCGAGCGCAGGCTCAGCGCCGTCTCGTTGAAGCGCATGTAATCGTCGAGTTTCCCTATCATGTCAGGCTCCGGAAAGATCTGCCACTGGCGCCCGAGATGGCGGAAGGATGGCGGTATAGTGATGACAGGAAACATAGTACGGTGCCCACCAGCAAGACCATCGCCGGATCAGACCGTACTTTTACCCCTTAATCGGCGCTTCGAACGGGGCGGCGCGCACTATCATGGCACTATTCCAGAGGCCTATCACCATGAAAACACCGCTTGCTCTCCTCTTCGCTCTCGCCGCTCTGCCACTGCTGGCACAGGCGCAAAACGCCGGCCGGCAGACGCCGGAAGCGCTGCGCAACAGCGTGGAACAGTTCCTGCAAGTGCAAAGCAATGGCTTGCCGGGCAAGGTGACGGTCACCGTCGGCGCCGTCGATCCGCGCCTGAACCTGGCCGCCTGCCCCGCGCCGCAAGCGTTCATGGCACCGGGTGCGCGCGCTTGGGGCAAGACCACCGTCGGCGTGCGTTGCACGGCGCCCTCCAGCTGGACTATCTATTTGCAGGCAAACGTGGCCGTCGTGGGCGACTACGTGGCCAGTGCCGTGCCGCTGGCGCAAGGACAAGCCATCGACGCCAGCCAGCTGGTGACGATGCAGGGCGACCTGGCCGCATTGCCGGCAGGTATCGCCACGGACATGGCCCAGGTGGTGGGCGCCAGCACGAATATTTCCTTGCCGCCAGGCACACCGATGCGCCTCGACACCCTGCGCCGCAAGCCGGTGGTGATGCAGGGCCAGTTGGTACGTGTCGTTTCCAGTGGTAACGGTTTCCAGGTGGCATCAGAAGGACGCGCCATCGGCAGCGCCGGCGATGGCCAGACGGTGCAGGTGCGCACGCAGAGCGGCCAGCAGATCAGCGGCGTGGCGCGGCCTGGCGGCATGGTGGAGGTCGCCTTTTAAACCCGGATGGACAGCGATATTGTGGTCTGGCACACTAAAGTTTCGGAAGAAGGTGCCGATAATGACACATATCCCGGAGTTTTTTGACTTCGACCAGACGAGGATCACGCTGTGAAAATTACCGACAACACCATTAAAAGCAATCCCGGCCTGCCGGTGGCGCCCGCGAGTACCTCCGGCGCCCGGAATGCCGAGAAAGCCCAGGCAACACCGACAACGTCGGACAATGTACGCCTGTCGCCACAAGGACAGGCATTAGCGGCCAGTGCAACTGCCGGCAGCGGCGCCGTGTTCGACACGAAAAAAGTCGAACGCATCAAGCTGGCGATCGCCGACGGCCAGTTCCAGGTCAACTCTGAAAAAGTGGCGGACGGTCTCCTCGACACAGTCAAGGACTTGCTGCACTCACGAAATAGATAGGTTCCCTCATGCAATCAGTGACTCCGTTTTCCAGCCTGCGCGACGAGCAACAGCTCATGACCACATTGCTGGCATTGATGAAAGAAGAACAGCGGCATCTGGTTGCGGCTGACATCGATGCGATCACGGAGCTCACGGTGCGCAAGACGGCACTCGTAGGACAATTGAGCCAATTGGCGGCGCAACGCCACCAGGCGCTGGCGGCGGCAGGTTTTACCGCCGCCGAAGCGGGCATGGAAGACTGGCTGGTCGGCGCCAGCGAAGCCGAGGCGGCGCCCCTGTGGAAAGCCCTGCTCGAGACGACGCGCGAAGCGAAGGAACAAAACCGGCTGAACAGCCTGCTGGTCAACAAGCACATGCTGCACACGCAAGGCGCCCTGAACGCCATGCGCCCCACGGCCCAAAGCGGCAATTTCTACGGCCCCAGCGGCCAACCGATGACGAACCCGGCCAGCCGGCGCGTCGTGATCGGCTAAGCGTCTTCCCGTTTCACCCCAGCAAGAAGCCATTGCTGCACGCCTGACGCCGTCCCGAGCAGCGGCACCTATACGACTGCCATCGAGAACATCATCGCCGTGTCGCTCCCTCCAGGGAGACTGCGGCGGTGCCAGCGCGTCCGCACTCCCTCCACAACACCGCACACAGAAACAACACAAGCCCTTTTTGACGCCGCACGTTTGAGCATGCTCAAACTTGAGACAGGTGATGACTATATGCTAATCCCTGGCGTACGCCGTACATCTCCAGGTGGGACTTTCCTCGCCGACACGAACATCGTTCCCGCAGGCATAGCTGATCCATTTCACGCCCCAGCCTGCGCTTTTGCGCTGCGCCATGACGCACACCACCTCAATCGCAAGTACATAGGAGCATGATATGAACTCTCTCTCAGTAAGCAAGGCTGGCGCGGCGCTGCTGCTCGGCTGCACCCTGCTGGCGCCGGTCGCGCAGGCCGAAACGCAATCCGTGTTCTACAACCACCTCGTATCGACCGCCGTGGTGGCCACGCCGCTGCTGGCGCAAGACACCTTGTTCGTCGACACCTTCACGACGGAGCACGGCTCGCTGCTGCAAACGACCACGTTTACGGTCGGCGCCGGCGTGCAGTCGTTCACGGGCAACGCGGCTTGGCTGGTCACCGGCGCCAACGATTTCGGTCCCCGCCTGACTGGCGTCAACATTGACTTGTTCGACTCCAGCAATAACCTGGTGCAATCGGATACCTTCACCGGCGTGCTGGGTTCGTTTGCCCATTCGACTTTCGACGGCCTGCTGGGACCAGGCACCTACACCCTGGTGGCAAGCGGCATCGGCGTGCGTGATTCCGTGCTGGACATTTCCATCACCACGGCCGTGCCGGAACCGGAAACCTATGGCATGCTGCTGGCGGGACTGGGCCTGATCGGGTATAGCATACGGCGCCGCAAAACGGCTGCCTGACCGGCATCGGGGCGCCTGCAAGCACTGCCGTCGCTGGCATACAGGCGGCATGGGGCCGGCGCGGTGGTTCCATGCACGGACTGGCTTATGCACGGGCCAGCCCATGCAGGGGCTGGCCTACGCACTCAACCGTGCGCGGGCCGGCCCGTATGCTGGCGGAATTTCGCGGCGATGCCATTCGCCTTGGTGAGGGCGGCGGCCTGCTGCTCGGGTGTCAGCTCGTTACGCAGCCAGTGCCAGTATTCATCCTGGTACGGATTCGTCGTGCCTGGCGTGAGGATGTCGTCGTAGACCATGCGCAGGGCCAGCAGGTAGCCATACGCTTGCGGCGCGTCCTTCTGCACCACGTCGCCATCGCGCAGGTAGGCCATCATCAGGGTCGACACGCTGGTCAGTTCCGCCGCGTCCGCCTGCGCCGTCAGCTGGGCGATCGCTTGCCGCTTCCAGGCCTGCACCAGCGGATCGTCGGGACGGTTGCGCAGCGCGCTGCGGTCGCCGAACGGGCCTTCCGACAGGAACAGGGTAGCCGCGCCCGGCACGCCGCCTTGCGCGGCAGTGGCCAGGAAGCCGAGGCGATCCTCGCGCTGGCGCTGCGTCATGCCCGCGCACAACTGCTGCTGGGCTGCTTTTTCTTCCGCCGTCATCTCGCGCCCCAACTCGAATTCCATGCCCGGCAAGCGGCTTTCGCGCTGGAAGACGATGCAGTCGTCAATCAGGTTATAGGCCGCATACGCGTCTTCCGGCTTGCCGCTGGCGCTCAGGCGTTCGAGCCGCTGCGCCAGGGACACGACAACGGGCGCGGCATCGGCGGCCGGGGTGGCATCGATATTCAAATACGATGCCAGGCTGCGCCCCGGCGGCGCGCTGGCAGCGGCAGTGGCGGCAGCGTCCGGTGCGCCGCCATCGGGCGCGGGCCAGTACACGACCGCCAGCACTGCCGCGATGGCAGCGGCGATGGCGATACCGGTCAGTTTGTTATTCATATGAGGTGGCGCATAAAAGGAAATGCACGTTACCACAGGCGCGCGGCAGCGGGCCGCACACCACCGCACGTACGCGCCCCGGCTAGCCGCCGGCCTTTTTCGGCTGGTGGCCCAGCCTGGTCAGCGCGGCAAGGATGGCGTCGACATGGTCGCCCTGCACTTCGATCACGCCATCCTTTACCGTGCCGCCCGAGCCGCACTGCGTGCGCAGCTGCTTACCCAGCAGGGCCAGCGCGATGGCGTCCAGCGGCAAGCCCTTGACCACGGTGACGCTCTTGCCGCCGCGGCCCTTGGTCTGGCGCGACACCCGCACCACGCCATCGCCAACGGGCGCCGCCTTCGCTTGCGCCTTGCACGCGCATTGCGCCAGCGGCTGGCGGCAGGCGGGACACATGCGGCCCGTTTCGGTGGAATAGACGAGACCGCCCTGGGAGCTGCTTTTCATGATGGAGAAATAAAAAGAAAGAAGGCCGAGATTGTACCAAGCGCGGATGCGGGAGCAAGCGGGAATCCGGCCCCCTTCCTGCGATGCGCGGCCGACTACGCTATTAACGCAAGGTAAGGAACACAGGATTCGAATAGAACCACAGGCTGCGGTAATTGCGGTCGTTGATGTCATTGAAACGCTGGGTACTGTCCGTCGTGCCCGTGCGCTGGTCGGCCAGCGGTTCGCCACCCTGCGTCAGGCCGGCAACATCGGTCCCAAGATTGGTGCCGCGCAGACGGAAATACTGGTTCTTCGCCGCTGTGGTCCGGTAGCTCACGCTGTAGTAACCGTCAGCCCCGAGTTTCCAGTCCGCGCTGGTGAAGCGCTTGAGTACCCGCGTGCTGGCATTGCTGGCAACATTGTAGGCTGGCGAGCCTGCCGCCGCCTTCGCGCCGACATCGCCGACGATCAGGTCGACATGATCGACAACGGGCTTGACGCTGGCGGCCAAGCCGCTGTCGACAGGCTTTTCGTAGTTGTTTTTGGCCGGGCTCTTGAAGCGGATGGTAATGGTGACGGTGTCGCCGTTACCGACTTTCAGCTCCCCACCCATCTCCTTGCGGTCATCCTTGCTGGCCAGGTTGAAGTCCAGCGCGTTGATCAGGTCGCCATAGGTGGAAAACATCTTGCCCGAACGCAAGCCCGCCAGCAAGTCCTTCGCCAGCGGCGCGCCCTGCGCGCCGTTGAACACATAGTTCTTCGCATACTCGCCCGGGAAATAGCCGCTGCTGTTGCCGCCGACGATCTTGAAGTGGGTATCCGAATCCGTCAGGTTCCAGATGCGGCGCCCCTCGCCCAGCAGCGCATCCCATGGTCCGCCCAGCTTGGCCACCACGTAGTCGACGCCCCCATATACGCGCAGCAACGCATTGTCGTCCGTATAGGCAGCCGTATAGCCGCCGCGGTCCGGCTCCATCTGGTTGCCGACCATGCCTTCGATGGCGAACATGATGTTGGGGGCCGCATCGTTAAAGGCGCGGAAATCGGCAATGCTGTAACTGCCCTTGTTGCGCGACGGATGGTTGATGACGGCGTAGCTGGTCTCCGGATAATTCTGCTTGAGCCAGTTGATGGCTTGCAAGGCATCGGCAGCCGTCTTGTTGTAGCGGGTATCGCCGTATTTTGCTTTCCATGCAACAACATCGGCAGCGTCGAACATGGCCGCGTCGCGCGTGGTGAACAGGTATTCGAACTCTTTCATGCCCCGGGTGCTGGCGCTGAGCTTGTCCACGCCCTCGAACAGGCCGATGCCGACGTGATCGTGGGTCGGCATGTCCCACTCGAAGCCGGAAAAGATCAGTTTGTCGGTGTAGGTGCCACCCGCCTGCAGCGCCTGCACGCGTGGCACCTCGTAACGCTCGGCGCCGATGGACATGGGAATGGGCGTCGCTAGCGGCGCGCCCAATGCATCGCGCGTGGAGACGCGCAAATGGTTGGACAGCGCCATCCAGTCGAGGCCGTAACTGCCGAACGCCTTGGCCAGCACCTTGTCCAGCGTCTGGCTGACATCCGCATCGGCCGATTGCGTGGTGTGGGTATGCAGATCGCCGGCGATCCAGCGGCCAGTGGGTAGCGGTGGCACGCTGCTCGCCGGATCACTATCGCCGCCGCAGGCGGCAACGCTCAACAGGATGACGATGGCCGAAGGAAGCAGCATTCTGGAGTAAGACATAGGTGGACCTGGAGGCTGAAAAGAAGTGCCACAGCCTAGCATTGCAGTATGACCACCGAATGACATGCGCCCGGTCCGCCGCACTGGCCCCGGCCCGCAAACCTGTCCTAGTTGGCCGGCGGCGCCGTCGGCACTTCCGTCACCGTTTCCGGGATGCCCGAGAGGATCGTCACGGCGACCCGGCGGTTGCGCGCGCGCCCTTCCGCCGTTTCGTTGGGCGCCACGGGGATGTTGTCGGCGTGGCCGACGGCCGTCAGGCGCGACGCCTTGACGCCGCTGGCGATGAACAGGCGCACCACGGCGCTGGCGCGCGCGGCCGACAATTCCCAGTTCGAGGCAAAGGTCGAATTGCTGATCGGCTGCACGTCCGTATGTCCTTCCACCTGCACGTCGTGCGTATCGTCCTTGAGCAGCACGGCGACGGCGCGCAGGGCCTGGTCCGACTCCACCGTCAGGCGCGCCGCGCCCGGGTCGAACAGCACGCTGGCATTGATTTCCACGCTCACGCCGCGGCTCGTCTGCGTGACCCGCACCTTGCCTTCCTTGACCAGCGGCGCCAGGGTCGACGTCAAGTCCTGCGCCAGGCGGGTCATGTGTTCGCGCTCGCGGCGGATGGCTTCCGTGCGGCGTTTCAGGGCGGGATTCGGCAAAGGAATGGCTTGCGGCGCTTCCATGATGATGGGCGGTGCGCCCTTTTCCAGGCTGAAAGCCTGGCCGATGGCATTCTGGAAGACGCGGTATTTGCCTTCGTTGACTTGCGAAATGGCGTACATCACGACAAAGAAGGCAAACAGCAGGGTGATGAAGTCGGCATACGAGATCAGCCAGCGGTCCTGGTTGTCCGGTTCCTCGTCATACTTCCTGCGCGCGCGCCGCATCATGGTCAGTGCTCGTGCAGCAGGCTGGACACGCGCTCTTCGATGATGCGCGTATGGTCGCCCGTGGCGATGTCGTACAGCACGGCGGCCGTAATTTCGTACTGCAGCACGCGGCGCGAAACGATGGCCTTGAGTTTATTCGCCACCGGCAGGAACAGCAGGTTGGCCAGGCCCACGCCATAGATAGTGGAGACGAAGGCCACGGCGATGCCGCTGCCTAATTTACTTGGGTCAGTGAGGTTTTCCATCACGTGGATCAGGCCCAGCACGGCGCCCAGAATACCGATGGTGGGCGAATAGCCGGCCGCCGATTCCCACACCTTGACGGCCTGGCGTTCGGCCATTTCGTAGGCCGAGATTTCCACGTCGAGCAGCTGGCGCAGCTTGTCCGGTGCGATGCCGTCGACGATCATCCGCAAGCCCTTGGCATTGAAGCGGTCGGCCGTGTTTTCCATCAGGCGCTCGAGCGCCAGCGGGCCGTCGCGGCGCGCCGTCAAGCTCCACTGCCCGATGTCTCGCGCCAGCGCGGCGCGCGTGTCGGCTGGCGGCAGGAAGACCCAGCGCAGCATTTCCAGCCCGCGCACGAAAGTGCGCAGCCGCGTTTGCAGCAGCACGGCGCCGAAAGTGCCGATGACCACGATGGCAAAGGCGGCCGGCTGCAGCAGGGAGGCCATCTTGCCGCCTTCCAGTGCCTGGCCGACCAAGAGGCCCGCCAGCGCCAGCGCCAGCCCGATTACGCTGGACCAGTCCACGCCTGCTCCCTCAAGGTTGCGCGCAGGCGCGCGACGGCCTGGGTATGCAGCTGCGAGACGCGCGATTCGGATACGCCCATCACCGCGCCGATCTCCTTCAGGTTCAGCTCTTCTTCGTAATACAGGCCCATGAGTATTTTCTCGCGTGGTGGCAGCGCGTCGATGGCATCGATCACGGATTGCCGGAAATCGGTATCGAGCAGGGAACGCAAGGGGTCGCTGTCCTCGTCCACGCAATGGCGGTCGAGGAAGCTGTCATTGCCGTCCGGGTCATGAAAGTCTTCGTAGTACACGAGCTGGTGGCCGCCGCCGTCGCCCAGCATTTCCTGGTAGTCGGCCAGCGACATCTTGAGCAGTTTCGCCACTTCCGACTCCGTCGGCGGATGGCCGAGGCGCTGCTGCAAGGTGCTCATCGCCTCTTCGATCTTGCGCATGTTCTGGCGCATGCTGCGCGGCAGCCAGTCGCTGGTGCGCAATTCGTCGAGCATGGCGCCGCGGATGCGCAGCACGGCATACGTCTCGAACTGCGCGCCATGCGTCTCTTCATAGCGGCTGATGGCATCGAGCAGGCCGATCATGCCGGCCTGGATCAGGTCATCGACCTCGACCGAAGGCGGCAATTTCGCCTTCATATGGTGCGCCAGACGCTTTACCAGCGGAATGTGCTCCGTCAGCAAATAGTCCTTGTTCGATTTCCCTTTGACCGTGTACATAGGCTGCTTATTGTTTTCTCATCTTATCTGGTGCTACGGTTGGCGTCAGGCGCTGAACTGGTGCGGGCTCCCCGTCTGGTACAAGGTGCCGCCAAGCACGGGAGCCGCCGAACGGGCCAGCCGCTCGGCCAGTCCGCGAAACGCCACCGAGGCACCGGCCAGCGGAAACGCATCGACCACGCTGCGGCCCAGGCGCGCCGCGCGGTGCAGATACTCATCGGCAGGCACCGAGCCCATCGACGTCAGCTTCACGGCCAGGTAACGGCTCGCCGCCTGTGCCATATTATCGTATACCACTTTTGCTTCGGATTCGGAAGCACCGGTGACGAGAATGCCGAACGGACGGCGTCCCAGTTCCTGGCTCAGGCGCTTGATCAGGCAGTACGCCGCCTTGATCGAGGTGGCGCTGGTCGACACTTGCACGACGATATCGGACGACGCCATCAAGGGCACGGGGAAACAGGCGCCCTCTTCTGCCACGACGCCGTCGACCAGCACGATGCCGCTCTGGCGCGCCAGCACTTCGAAGGTCTTGCCCAGGCGGCGCAGCTCGTCCTCGCCCGCATAATCCATGCTGTCCATCAGGTGGTTGCGTGCGCCCAGGCTGGCCACGCCGAAGCCTTGCGGCACCTGGTGGATGACCTGGTTCAAGCCGCACTGCTGGCGCGCCACGTCGCGCAGGCTGGCGCCGTGTGCCAGTCCCAGGCGCGCGGCCACGCCATCGCTGCCGCCGCTGGCGTCGAGCAGCAGCACGTCATTGCCGCCGTAGACGAGCGAAGCACCCAGGTTGACCAGCATGGCGCCCTTGTCGTCCTGCGGCGTGGCCGACAGGAACGTCATGACGCGCGGCTGCGGGCCGGCCAGCATGCGGCGCAAGCCTTCGGCCTGGTCGAAATCAAAATTAGCCAAGATGCACCCCGCGCGCTTCATTGTTGCGGGCGGCTGCCTGCGCCATCAGGAGCGGCAGTTCGGCATCGGAAAACTGCGTGGCAGCCGAGTCGCGCTTGAGCTTGAAGGCGCGGTCGATCAGGTAGCCGCGGTCGGCCAGGTACAGGTCTTCCGGCACGCGCTGGCCGTTAGACACATAGAACAGGTTCAGCTTCTGGCGGATCACCACGTCGAGCACGTTGCCGATCGACGCCGCTTCATCGAGCTTGGTCATGATGCAGCCGGCCAGGCCGCTGCCCTGATAGGCGCGCACCACTTCGTTGAGGGTTTCCTGGGTTGCCGTGGAATTCAGGCACAGCAAACGCTTCACGTCGGCGCCGGCACCCGACAGCATGGCCACCTGCTCCGTCACCATCTGGTCGCGCTGGCTCACGCCCACCGTATCGATCAGCACCGTGTGCTTGTTCTTCAATTCTTTCAGGGCGATGCGCAAATCCGCTTCATCTTTCACGGAATGCACCATCACGCCGAGGATCTTGCCGTAGATGCGCAGCTGCTCATGCGCACCGATACGGTAGGCGTCCGTGGTGATCAGGGCCAGCTTTTCCGGGCCGTGGCGCATCACGCAGCGGGCCGCCAGCTTGGCCGTGCTGGTGGTCTTGCCGACACCGGTCGGGCCCACCAGGGCGAACACGCCGCCCTGCTCGAGCATGGCGTCTTCATTGGCCACCGTGTTCAGGTTACGGCTGAGGACGGTCTTGATCCAGCGCATGCTTTGCGCACCGTCGAGGCCGGCGGGCAGCTTGTCGATCAGGTAGCGCGCCAGGCTGGCGGAAAAGCCGGCGGCCAGCATTTCGCGCAGGACGACGGCTTTTTGCGGCTCGCGCTGCTGCGTCGACCCCCACGAGATTTCCGCCAGCTGGGTTTCCATCATGCCGCGCATGGCGCGAATTTCATTCATCATGCCGCTCATTTCGGCGGCGGCGTTCTCTTTGACGTGCGCCAGCGCGCTGGCCATCATCTGCTGCATGCGGGCCATGTCCACTGGCTCGGAGGCAGCCTGGCGCGGCGCGGCAGGACGTGGCGCGGCCGGGCGCTGGGCCGGGGCGGTCGGACGCTGCGGCGTGGCGAACTGGGTCTGCAACTGGGGCCGGGGCTGGGCCATTTCGGAGGCGGCCGGCGGCGAGGCGAGCGAAGCGGCATCGTCATTGGCCAGCGCGAGGATTTCCACCACGCCATCGGCCTGGCGGTTCGACAGGATCACGGCATCGGGGCCCAGCGCTTCACGCACCTTGCGCAGCGCATCGCGCGACGAGGCGCCCGTAAATTTCTTCACATTCATGACCGGCCTCCCAAGGCGGGGGTGGCGCAATATTGGCTGAACTGTGTGACCATCATCGACTCCTGTTGCTTGAGTGCTGTCTTCCACATGGACACAGATCACTCGGACAGTTTCCATTATTAGCGATGCTCGCAGGAAACGATCGAAGGAACAGGACGGGAAAGTACCCGTTATTCAGTTTGCCGGGAGGAAATTTCGGTTTTTTTGACCCAAACGAAGGCCGGGGTCAGACCCGGCGGGTCTGACCCCGGTACTAATGAAGATAACTAC
>RCUP01000168.1_pt1 | contig 62600 bp, 62 predicted proteins | sample 2166341 | NCBI WGS metagenome assembly RCUP01 (sample SAMN09932325, study PRJNA488358) | compost metagenome | isolation source: compost soil in succinonitrile-enriched | place: Germany: Experimental Botanical Garden | reverse complement strand
GGTGTCGATCTGCACCGCCGGCGGCATGGGCGTGGTGGCGATCGTCGAACGTTGATGCGACTGCTCTGGTAGATGCCAAGCTCGCTTGGCACTGCTCGATGAGCATCCACGCATGGCGTGGATCTACACACAAGAACGCCGCCCGATGGGCGGCGTTTTTGTTATCCCGGTGCGGCCACACGCCAACCAAGGTTGGCGGCTACCGAAGCGGGTTACGGCAATCGCGGGTTGCCGAATTCGTCGCGTTCCTCGTTGGCGTCATACACCGGCGGCAACGGTGCAACCGACTGCTCTTCGACGGTCGCATGCAGCGGTGCGTCGACTACCGCTGCCGATGCCCGCACCAGCGCCACGCTGTCTTCGCCACGCTGCAGGCGCAGTGCGTTGGTCAGGCACTGCGCGGCCAGCACGTGCTCGCCACGCTGTGCGAAGGCTTCACCCAGCGCTTCCCATGCAGGTGCACCCGCACCAGCGGCGATGGCTTCATGCAGGAACGCGTCGGCGGCATCCCATTGCTGCTGCGCCAGCGCGATGCGACCCTGGGCCAGGCGCAGGGCGGCCGAATCGTCGTGCACGTTGCGCCAGCGCTGCAGGTTGGCCTGGCGTGTAGCCAGACGCTCGGCCGGCAGACGGCCATACAGCGCCACCAGTTCGTCATCCCAGCGATGGTCCAGCGCCTGCTCAAGCGCCAGCAGTGCCGGTTCGTCCCAGTCCAGTGCAACCGCACGGGTGGCGTAGGCGGCAACCACGTCCGGGGTCGGTCGCAGCGCCTTCGGCGTGGCTTCCCATTGCGCAGCCAGGGCGTTGACGTCGGCCGCTTCCAGCAGCGCCTGTGCGGCCAGGCGTGCTTCCAGTTCGCTGCTTGCCTCGGCCGGCAGCACCTTGGTCTGGCGCAGTGCGCCCAGTTGGCCGTAAGCCTCGTGCGCGCGCCCAGCACGTGCCAGCGCTTCGGTACGCAGCCACAGACCGCGCGGCGGCAACGGCTGGATCGCCGCCACGTCCAATGCGTTGATCGCATCCACCGGCAGATCGTTGGCCAGCAGCTGCTCGGCACGCAGCAATGCCTGCAACGTCGCATCGCTTTCACCCAGACGCTGCAGCAGCGCCTCGGCAGCGGGCGCATCGGCGCGCACCTGCGCACTGCGCACGGCGTTGGCCAGGGCAACGCCACTGACTTCCGGATCCTTGGCGGCGCCGTCCAGCAGCTTCTCAGCGCGCTGCCACTGGCCATGCTCGTACGCCAGCAGGCCATCGATCAGGCGCACCCGGCCCTGCTTGCGGCGGTAGCGGCCCCAGGCACGGAACGGTGCGGCGATCAGGCTCCACAGCAGCCACAGCACCAGCACGCCGATCACCGACAGCAGCGCCACCTTCGGCAGGTTGCTGTGGTAGTCGTAGCCGGCGTAGCGCAGGGTTACTTCGCCGTAGCGGTTCAGGTCATCGGTGCCGAGCCATTGCGCGGCAACTACGCCAATGGCCACTGCCAGCAACAGTACGACCAGTGATTGCAGGGGTTTCATACGGGCTTACCTCCGGTCGGTCTGGGTGCGCAGTTGTTGCAGGGTGCTGCCAAGCACGGTGTCATCGGCCTGCAATGGCAGCGTGCGCAGGGCATGGAGTTCAGCACGTTGCGCGCGCAGGTCCGGTGAATCCGGCCAGCGTCGCTGCGCCCAGAGATCGATTCTGTTCAGCGCAGCGTCGCGGCCGCTGCCATCGCCGCGCTCGATCGCGGCGCGGGCCAGGGTCAGTTCCAGCTGCAGCGCCGTGTCGATGGTGGTGCGCTCGGCCGAGGTCAGCGGACCGTTCAGACGGCTCGGGGTGATGTCCACGAAGGGCGCCAGCGCGGCCTGCCACCACGGTTTCGCGGTGTTGTCGGCGGGCGTCTGCGCGATCTGCGAAGGCAGGCCCTGCAGGGCCTTGCCCAGCGCGTCCAGGCGTTGCAGCGACTGCACGCGAGGACCAGCGCCCAACGCATCCAGCGCGTTGCGTTCCTGCACCAGTGCCTGGCGCAGGTTCAGGCCGTCGCTGTCGGGAAGATCGGCCAGTGCAGTGGCGGCCAGCGCATACAGCCGGCGCGAGCCAGCCACGTCATCGGCGAACGCCAGACGCTGCGCGGCCTGGGTCAGAAGGAGTTCGGCCTCATCGCGCTGCACCGCTTGGCGGCCCTGGTTGGCGCTGTCGGCCAGCTTGGCCAGATTCTCTTCCAGCAAGGCACTGCGTTGTGACAGGCCCAGCATTTCGTCGCGCAGCACCCGATTGGTGGTGGCCGCATCCTGCAGGCGCTGGCTGGCAGCGCGCTGGTCGCGGCGCAAGGCCTCGACCGTGGCCTCCAGTCCCTTCAGCTGCACGGCGGTGGTCTGTGCCTGTGCCAGCTGGTCGTTCTGCTGCTTCTGCCAATAGTGGTAACCGGCATAGCCGCCCGCGCCAAGCACCGCCAGCACGGCAAGCGGCAGCAGCCAGCGCACGGGGCGATGGGGCGATGGAGCGGGCGGCAGAGTGTCGTTCATCGGGCTTCCTTGTCGGCGGCAACGCCGGAACAGATCCGGCAGGCAGCGTTGTGCACAGCATCACTGTTGCCAACGACACCGGCAAGCCACTGCCGGGTGCCTGTTCAGGTCGCTGCTGGGCCGGTGAGCGCCGTGTGTGCAGCGGCGATCAACTGAAGATGGGTGGGGCCTTCGCTGCGCACTACCCGGCTTAGCCCCAGTGCCTGCGCCTGCGCGCCCAGCCGCTCGCTGGCCACCAGTGTGATCGCGTTCGCCTGCAGCCGCTGCTGCCAGTGTGCAGGCAACTGCTGCCAGAAACGCTGCAATGCCTCGCCACTGCTGACAGCCAGCAGCCAGGGCGTGGGAGAACGGGCCAAACGCGCCAGCATGCGCCGCGACAAGCGCAGCGGCAGCCGTCGGTAAACATCGGCGCGGATGATCTGTGCGCCCGCGGCCTGCAGTTCGGCGGCAATCAGCCCACGCCCTCCCGGTGCGGTCACCAGCCCGATCCGCATGCCCCGCACATCGCCCAGCACCGGCATCGCCAGCAGGCCTTCGCTGTCCATCCGCTGGGGCGCATGGACGTCGGCGACGCCATGCGCCAGCAGCGCGCGCGCGGTGCCTTCGCCCACGGTCAGCCACGGGCTGCGTTGCGCTGCTGCCAGCGGTATCAGGCTGGCAGCCGCAGCGACGGCCGCCGGGCTGGTGAACACCACCCGATCGCCGGTCAGCGCCCGTTGCAATTGCTGCAATGCGGCAATGTCCTGCAGGCGTTGCAGCCGCCAGGGCGAAAGCGCGACGGTACGGCCTCCCAGCCCTGCTGCGGCGTGGCGCAGCGCCGCCTGCTGACCCTGCGGGCGCAGTGAGATCAGGGTCCAGCCAGTGGGTATCGTATGGTTGGCCATTCCCGTCATTATGCGGGCCCTTTGTTGTCGTGGTTGCTGCTGATGGCTGTTGATGCCCTGACCTCTTCGCTGGCTACCCTGCAGGACGTGCTGGACTGCATGCCGGCGGTCCGCGCGATGCAGATCCGCCTGGATGGCTATGCCGACGGCGTGCTGCGCATCACCGCGCCGCTGGTGGCCAACGTCAACGACAAGGGCAACGCGTTCGGCGGCAGCCTGGCCTCGGTGCTGACCCTGTCCGGCTGGGCGCTGGTCAGCCTGAGGCTGCGCCTGGCCGGCCACGACGCCGAGGTCTACGTGGCCGACAGCAACCTGCGCTACCTGGCGCCGGTCTACGAAGACCTGCATGCCCACGCCGAAGCCACCGCAAGCGGCGCCTGGGACACCTTCCTGGCCACCTTCCGCCAGCGCGGCAAGGCCCGCATCAGCATTGTCGCGACCCAGCCCGGCGCCGATGGCAAGGCCGCGGCCGAATTCAGTGGTCGTTTCGTTGCCTTCGCCAAAGGGTAGGATGGCAGGCTGACGCCCTGCGGAACCCACCGATGCGCCGCCTCATCCAGATCCTCCTGTGTTCCCTGCTGCTGCTCAGCGCCGCTGCCGGTGCTGCCGCCGACGACCTCAGCCGCAAGCAGCGCAAGCTGCTGGAAGAGACCCAGATCGCCTACGGCGCCACCATCCGCTGGGGCAGCATGGACGATGCCATCGGTTACCTGGACCCGCAGCTGCGCAAGTCCAAGCCGCCAACCGAGTTCGAGCTCAACCGCTATGCGCAGCTGCGCGTATCGTCCTACCGCGAGCGCAGCAGCGCATCGCTTGAGGGTGGCCAGGTCGAGCGCCGGGTCGAAATCGGGGTGATCAACCAGAACACCCAGGCCGAGCGCACGGTGGTCGTCACCGAGCGCTGGCGCTGGGATCCGGAAGCCAAGCGCTGGTGGCAAAGCGCGGGCCTGCCGGACCTCTGGCAGGGGCAGTGACGGGGCGCGTCCGGCTTGTGCGACAATCGGCGCCCGCTTAATCGACCCGTGACCTGAGTGAATTACGAAGAGTTGCTGGCCTTCGCAGGCCGAAACCCGATGCTGTCCGCGGCCCTGGTCGGCCTGACCGTGGCCCTCATCGTCACCGAAATCCGCCGCCTGTTCCGGGGCTTCAAGGGCATCAAGCCTGCCGAACTGACCCAGCTGATCAACGCGGGCGGCACGGTGGTGGTGGATCTGTCGCCCAGCGCCGATTTCGAAAAGGGCCACATCGCCGGCAGCCGCAGTGCCCAGGCCAGCGCGTTCGGCCCCGAGCACAAGCTGGTGGCCAATGCCAAGCAGGCCCCGGTGGTACTGGTGTGCCGCAGCGGCAACGCGTCCGAGACCGCCGCCAAGGCGCTGAAGAAGGCCGGCTTCGAGAAGGTCTTCGTGCTCGACGGCGGCATCCCCGCGTGGCAGCAGGCAGAACTGCCGCTGGTCAAGGGCCGCAACTGATCGCAGGCGGTGGCGGAAGTGGCCTTGTTTGCGCCCTCCGCCGCCCCCATCGCAGTAATTCGACCATCGTTTTCATTGCATTCACTGGAGTTACTGGAAATGTCCGAAGAGACCACCAACGGCGCTGTCGCGCCGGTCGATGCCGCCACCGGCCCCGCGTTCACCGTCGAGAAGATCTACGTCAAGGACGTTTCCTTCGAGTCGCCGAATGCTCCGTCGATCTTCAACGACCAGGTGCAGCCGGAACTGCAGCTCAACCTGAACCAGCAGGTCCAGCGTCTGGGCGAGAATGCCTTTGAAGTCGTGCTGGCCGTGACCCTGACCTGCCAGGCCGGCGAGCGCACCGCGTACGTGGCCGAAGTGAAGCAGGCCGGCGTGTTCGGCCTGGTCGGCCTGGACCCGCAGTCGATCGACGTGCTGCTCGGCACCCAGTGCCCGAACATCCTGTTCCCGTACGTGCGCCAGCTGGTCAGCGACCTGATCCAGGCCGGCGGCTTCCCGCCGTTCTTCCTGCAGCCGATCAACTTCGAAGGCCTGTACGCAGAAACCCTGCGCCAGCGCCAGGAGCAGGGCGACGCACCGTCGCTGGCTGACTCCGAGCCGGCCGGCAACGCCTGATCCCGGCCGCGACGTCACGGATGAGCACTACCGCTGACAAGATTGCCGTACTCGGCGCCGGTTCCTGGGGAACCGCGCTGGCTACGCTGCTCGCCCGGCACGGTCGCCAGACCGTGCTGTGGGGGCGCGATGCCGCCGTGGTTGAAGCCATCGACCAGCGCCACGAGAATCCGCGCTACCTGCCGGGCATTCCGTTGCCGGAATCGCTGCGCGCCACCACCGACCTCGCGTCGGCGGTGGAGGGTGCCGCCTGGATCCTGGTGGTAACCCCGTCGCATGCATTCGGTGAAACCGTGCGCGCGCTGGCGCCGCTGCGTCCGGCCGGTGCCGGCGTGGCCTGGGCGACCAAGGGCTTCGAGCCCGGCTCTGGCCGCTTCCTGCATGAAGTGGCGCGCGAAGTGCTGGGTGAGGACGTGCCGCTGGCCGTTGTCACCGGGCCGTCGTTCGCCAAGGAAGTAACCCTGGGCCTGCCGACCGCGATCACCGTGCACGGCGACGTGCCCGAGTTCGCACAGACGGTGGCCGAGGCGATGCATGGTCCGGCGTTCCGCGCCTACACCGGCGACGACATGGTCGGTGCCGAACTGGGCGGTGCGATGAAGAACGTGCTGGCCGTGGCCACCGGCGTGGCCGATGGCATGCAGCTGGGCCTGAACGCCCGTGCCGGCCTGATCACCCGTGGCCTCAACGAGATGCTGCGCCTGGCGGCAGCGATCGGCGCCAAGCCGGAAACGCTGATGGGCCTGGCGGGCCTGGGCGACCTGGTGCTGACCTGCACCGGCGACCTGTCGCGCAACCGCCGCCTGGGCCTGGCCCTGGGCCGCGGGCAGACGCTGCAGGACGCCATCCGCGAAATCGGCCAGGTGGTCGAGTCGGTGCAGACCGCCGACGAAGTGATGCGACAGGCGCGCCGTCATGGCATCGACCTGCCCATCTCCGACCGCGTGCGCGCCGTGCTGCATGGCGAGCAGACCCCGGAAGAAGGATTGCGTGCGCTGTTGGCACGCGAACAGAAACCGGAGTATCCGGACACGCTGTTCAAGTGAATCGAAAAACCCCGGCCCAGCGCCGGGGTTTTTTTTGTGCGTGCGCGAAACCCATCCACGCATGGCGTGGATCTACTGCGGAACCCGCAGCGCCCATCACCGCGACCGCGGCGGCGTGTTGGTGTTGTCCATGTCCGAAAAAATCATCCACGGCCCACCCGCCACCCGCTTCAACGTCAGCGTGAACTTCCCGGTATCGCCCACGTTGTTGCCGTAGGTGTAGGCGCCGATGATGTAACCGGTGGTTTCCTCGGCGGCATAGGCCAGCGCGCGAAGCCGCAACGGGCTGCTTCCCTGGCCGGCATACGCTGCCTCGATCGCCGCGCGCCCACGCACAGGCGGCTGGTTGCTCTGCAGGATGAAACCGTCCTCGGCGAAAAGCCCTGCCAATGCCTTCGCATCACCCGTGCGCCACGCCTGTTCGTAATCGCGCAGCACCCGATCCAGCGCAGCGGGCAGGGCGACATCGGCAAGGCGTGCGGCGGACTCCTGCGCAACAACAGGCCCGGCCATCAACAGGCCACTGAGAACAATCACGGCAAGTCTTGAACGACGCATGCGTCTGCATCCTGGCGGTGATGGAAGGCGTGACTGCCAGAGTATCCGTCTTGGCTGGCGGGTAGAATCACGCGGGCGCCAGCTGGGCGAATGCACACAGGACAGGGAATGACGTCTCGAATGATTGGAATGGCGGCGATGGTCGCGTTGCTGGCCGCCTGCACGCAGACACCGGCACCCGCACCGGACGCAGGCACAGCTGCCGCGCCCGCCGCTGCCGCCGCACCGGCGACAGAAGCTCCAGCCGCCACCGCTACAGTGGTCGAGAACGAGCCGTCCATCGAAGACGGCGTGGACCCTTCGGTGTGGGACAACGAAGGTGAGCCGGAAGGAGAGACCCCCGGCGCGGAGCTCACCTGCAAGGACAATCCGCTGGCCACCTATTTCTTCACCCTGGTCGGCGGCAACACCGTGGACGACTGCGGCCGCAAGGACCCGAAGGTGCTGGCCGCGTTCAATGCCCTGATGAAGAACACTGCGGCGGCCGAATCGCCCGACAAGAGCATCCCTTCCCTGCGCGAACGCCTGCTGAGCGGTCCCAGCGGGCCTGGCGAACTGATGGTGCTGCAGGGCGAGCCGTGGTGGCTTTACACCGCCTGCCAGGCGCACCAGTGCCCGACCACCGCGTTGGCGATGCTGTACTCGCCGACGCAGTCGAAGATGGTCGGCCGCCTTACCGCCCGCTGCAAAGTGTGGTGGCTGGGCGAGCCGAACGCGGAGCAGCGTGCCCTGATCGATCGCGAGCGACCGGTGGACGAAGCGATGCTGAAGGAAGAAGGCGATCCCTGCGAATGATGGGCGGTAACGCCGGAAGCGTTGCCAGCGTTACTCCTCCGGCCGCATCCGTGCACTGACCTGCGCGGTCAGCGCCAGGCACGCCATCATCGATCCCTCCATCACCCGATCGCCCACGTATTCGTCATCCGGACCGTTCTGGCGGACCCGCTCGGCCGCCAGCAGCATTTCCAGCGCTACGCGCAGGCCCGCCAGTGCGCAGTCCGCGTCGGCCAGTGCCATGCGACGGCCGGGCATCTGGTGACGCTCCGGCCAGGGTTGGCCATCGGCGGCTGCGCCGTTGCCGATCCGCGTCAGGGTGGCGATGAAGGCCCCGGGATTGAGCGCAGGTGCTTGTTCTGATGACACATCGTCCGCAGCGCGATAGGGGTGGGGACGGGGGAATTCCGGCGTGGTCATGGCTGAGGCTCCGTGCAGGACAGACGGCAGCCGCCACATAAGGGTGGCGGGCGGAGACGTGGCTCGAAAACCGGGACAATGAACCGGCAGGCACAGGGCCTCCACGCTCCGCCCGCCGTAGCCGGCAGACGGATTGCCGACCGGCGCCACGCGAGGTGACGCCGGCCGGCAAGCGTAATCACTTCATTGTCGATACGGGTTTTCGAGGCCCGGCCACCCCAGATGAGGTGGCTCGTCATCTGTACCTGTGCCGACGCGTAGCGCCAATCAGAAGAGTTGCATTCAACGCTTGATGCAAGACGCTTTCGGCATTCTTGCATGCTGTTAAGTCGCCCCAAACGCCGATGGCGCAAGGGCCCTAAACGATCGGGGAATATGCGACATGCGTCGTGGTTGCCTGCGTAGTGTGCTGTCGCCTCAGCGAGGCAATGACGACAGAGCTCCGCGATTGGGCGGTACAACGTGGTTCTAGTCGAGCTCTATGAGAAAGCGCGTGGCCATGGCAGATGGCACGACAGACGCCCCGACCCGCTTCAGTTCAACCAGTCCATAGCCTTCCATCATCCGAAGAGTACGAGAAAGGCTCGGAACCTTGCGCCCGCATTGCTCAGACAGCTGGGTGAGGGACTTGGGTTGAAGTTCGCGTAGCAGGCGCAACAGCCGGCGGTTCTCATCGCTCAATACTGCGGCCAGGGAAGACAGGGTCGAGAAGGCTATCGCCCCATCCGTAACCTGCGGTGGGGCCGATCTGTCCTTTCGTTCTCCGCCGATGACACAACGTCGAAAGGTACTTTGGACTGGCGAACGGCACGGGTCGGAATCTGTCATCGGTGCGAGATTGCATTGGGACCGATAGATCATGTCTGGCCGAGCACGCATTGGATTGAACAAACGGCGCATGCTTGGCTCATCGGCCGTGCTACGGTGCAGGCTCGACAGCAGGCTGGCCGGTGCATCTTGACGCGCGCGCTTGAACTTCTCTTCGTCTGTATCCTGGCGTGCTTCAGCGAGGACGCGCTGTCGTCGAATGACGCGCCGTTAGCTGAGACGCAGAAAGCCAGCAACCTGAGCGACACAAGCAGCGGGCAGGGGCCGTTCACGCACCCCATCAACCGGCAGGCGGATGCGCCGCTGGTTGCGATGGAAAACGACGGCAAGCGCTTGCAATACGGTCTTTACCGCGAACGCGGTGCCAGCAGCGCACGCAATATCGTTCCGGATTTTTCCCACGCAGGTTATCGGGGAGGTGGCGTCAGTCTGCCCGACCGAGCGAGCATTCCTGTGATCGAAGTTCTCGAGCCAAACACCAGTGGTGACGACTACCCGCGCATCCAGGCTGCAATCGACGCGGTCGCCGCACGGTCCAGCGACCACCACGGCCTGCGCGGTGCAGTCCTGCTGCGGCGCGGCCGCTATACGCTGAGCCAGACGCTGGTCATTCGATCCTGCGGCGTGGTGCTACGCGGCGAAGGTCGCGGTGCCGACGGCACAGTGATCCGCTCTGAGGTCCGCGAGCAGCAGGGCAGAATCATTGATCTGGGCGAGAAGGAATCGGCGGCGCCGCGCGCAGCCCGCGACGCGCGCCGAACCGCGATCACCATGGACTACGTGCCCGTGGGGGCAATGCGGATCACTGTGAGGTCCGCAGCGGGCTATCGCATTGGTGACACTGTGGCCATCGTCAGGGAGCCCAATGCCCGATGGCTCGGCCCCGAAGGCATCGATACCGCCCGCTACCACTGGACTCCCAGTGATTACGCGGTGTACAGCGAACGGGTTGTTACCGCGGTGAAACATGACACGCTGACCCTCGATGCCCCGATCATGGATGCCATCGAGACGCGCTTCGGTGGCGGCAGCATCTATCGCACGAACCCCAGCCGCATCTCCGAGGTTGGCCTCGAAGATCTGCGCGTTGAGGGCAATCCTGAAACCAGTACGGTCAACGGCACCGCTGACACCGGCCCGTTCACTGCCATCCGTCTCGGCGCGATTCGCGATTCGTGGGTACGCAATGTCACCGTGCGCTACGTGTCGCATGGGTTCGTTACCCGAAGCGGCGCCTACTTCAATACCCTCCAGGATATTGCCTATCTCGACCCGCGCTACGGCGAAACCCAAGGCGCGCGCCGCTATGTATTCCTGTATGAGGGAAACTCCGCCTTCAACCTCATCCAGCGCTGCTACAACCAAGGTGGTAGACATACTTTCGTCATCGGCGCGCGGGTACCTGGCCCCAACGTATTCCTGGACTGCCTCGCTGTAGGCGACAGCAACGACAGTGGTCCGCATCACCGCTGGTCCACCGGCACCCTGTACGACAACACCAAGGGTTACATGCTGCGGGCACAGAACCGGCGATACAGCGGAACGGGGCACGGTTGGGCGGGCGCACAGCAAATGTTCTGGAACACCGAGCACGACATCTACGTCGTGCAGGCGCCGCCGTTTGCGATGAACTGGAGTGTGGGACAGGTCGGTTCCATCGCCGCAGGCAAGTTCCCGCCAGAGGAGCCGGGCGGCATCGTGCAATCGAAGGGGCAGGTCGTTACGCCACGCAGCCTGTATCTGCAGCAGTTGCGTGATCGCTTGGGCGAACAGGCGGTGGTCAACGTCACCACTGAAGAGCAGCGCGACGGACGCATCTGGGACAGCCTGTCAGCTGGTGGGGGGAATAGCGCTCGTTTCAAAGAGAGGCCCCTGAGGTAAATGTCCAGTACCGTCCAGAACTTGTCGTTTACCCCAGGCAGAGGCCTCATCGGCCCGCCACGGCTTAGCCTGAAAAGGTGGCAATCGCCCTCGAATCAGCCTTCACCCGGGTTCCATGGGATGATGCGCTGCCCACCGGACGAACGACCATGCAGAAGCTGACGGACCCCCATCTGCTGGACGACATCGCCGAGATTGGTCGAATCCAGGCCGTGCCGCGAATCCTGGAGACCGTCGCCCACATCACGGGCTCACGCTTCACGGCCATTGCCCGCGTGACCCAGACCACCTGGACCGCCTGCGCCACGTTCGACACCCTGGGGTTTGGGCTTGTTCCCGGTGGCCAACTGGTGCTCGAGACAACCATCTGCGATGAGATCAGGCAGTCGGCGACGTCGGTGGTATTTGCGCATGCGAGCAAGCACCCGGTTTACGCCACGCATCACACGCCGCGGATCTACGGGCTTGAGAGTTACGCGTCCGTTCCCATCCATCGGCCGGACGGAAGTTTCTTCGGCACACTCTGCGCGATTGATTCGGCACCGGCCAGCTTCGACGTGGCCCACGTGCAGAGATCGATGGAGCTGCTGGCCGATCTGGTAGGAAGCTACCTCGACAAGGAAGATCGTCTCGTGCGGGCGGAAACTGCGCTCTCCGACGCGCACCGCGTCGCCGACCTGCGCGACCAGTTCATTGCAGTGCTGGGTCATGACCTGCGCAGTCCTCTGCAGGCAATCAGCATGGCCGCAGACTCGCTGGCATGTGAGCTGAACGCTGAGCGTCAGCAACGAATGCTTGCGCACATCGCCTCGGGCGTTGCCAGAATGGATGGGCTGATCAACGACGTGCTTGATTTCGCCAGGGGCCGTCTGGGCGGCGGTATTCCCATCGCGCTGCAGCTGACCAGCACGCTGGAAGAAGATCTGAAAAGGGTCGCAGAAGAGGTGGCAATCGCCACGGGCCGCCAGGACATCAAGGTCCGCATGCAGATGGACGACGGCGTGGTCTGCGACCCGAGCAGATTGGCGCAGCTCCTGGCCAACCTGCTCACCAATGCAGCCGAACACGGGGAGCGCTCGTCTCCAATCTCCCTGACCGTCAACGCCGCGCCCGAAATGTTTACGCTCGAAGTACACAACGATGGACACATTCCATCAGAGAGGATGGACGCCATCTTCAGCCCATTCTCTCGCGAAAAGAGTGAGCAGCCACGGCCTGGCCTCGGCCTCGGCATCTACATTGCGTCAGAGATTGCGCGCGCTCATGGCGGCACGTTGGAGGTGGAGTCCAGTGCGGCCACCGGCACCTTGTTCACGTTCAAGATGCCCCGGTTGCAGCTTGCGTAGAGAAGCACGTCTCGCTGCGGTCTGCCGCTACCACTTCCTCAGCCTTCATCGCCCTTCATTTGCGGGCGTGTCGCGCGTCTTTCTCATCGTCGCCCTTCGCAGCCGCGCGACTCTGCGCGAACGCCGGGAACGTTTCTTCGATCGAGTCCTTGTCCGGCAGCACGTAGAACACGCCGCCCTTCTCGAACGTGGAATGCACGATCTGCTCATAGAACGCAGGCGAGACGTTGATACAGCCGTGGGTGACACGGTTGTCGTCCGGCGTGGCGGATGCAAGTCGTTCGCTGCGCTTCTCTTTAGGGGTGCCCGGGGGGAGCGGGTGCATCGACACGGCGGAATCGTAGTCCACCCACAGCACGCGTCCGGCGTCCTCGGACGGGCCATAGCCACCAATGAAACGGCCAGCCGGGGTGGTGCGGTCGTGGCCTGGAATCGCGCTCAGCGCGAGCTTGGCGACGCCGGGTGCCGAGTGATCGCCGATGGCCGAACCAAACAATGCCGGCGCCGCGCCACGCAACTTGCCGTCACCGCCGAAGACCAGGACCTGTGCAGCGGCCTTGTCCATGATCGCGAACGGATAGCCCTGGTTGTCCTTGCTGGCGACGACCCAGCCGGCCAGTGCAATCACGGTCTCGGATACTTCCTGGCCCTGCGGAAGTTCATCGGCGGCGTTGGCCGTTTCCGCGGCAGGTGCTTCTTTTGCTTCCTTGCCATTCTTGGCACTGGCCACGCTGGTGCCTGCCAATGCCAGCGCGATGGTCAGCGCGGCCGACACGGCCCGGCGTGCAGGGAATGAGTACGTACGAATGGGACGGCTCCTTCGGATGAAGACCGAGAGGCTGAAAGACACCAGTGGCCGGTGAAGGCCACTGGTGTCTGGTTCAAGCGTTCATCAAATGGTGAGTGAGAGAGCGGTTACCCGCGCGGCTTGCGGCCCGGGACCCTTTCGAGCTGCTGGACGCGGCCTTCAATCTGATCCAGACGCTGGTTGGCCTGCTGTGCGGACTGGTTGGCGGATTCGGCGCTCTGCGCCGCGCCCTGCACCTTCACGTCGAGCTGGTCGAGACGTGAGTTGATCGAAGCGAATTCGTCTTTGTAGGTGGCGCAAGCACCGAGGCTTACGGTAGCAACGATGGCTACGGTGACGGCACGTGCCGCGTTGATTTGCTGCTTGGTCAGGAACATTCCACTCCCTCCTTCGTCTGGGGAGTCTGGAATATAGCGGCGTTTGTTCCCGGCGCTGCGAAGTGCTTTCAGCTGCAGTTGGAAGACGTGGACGGGCTGTGAAGGTGCGGCAATTGGCAAACCTTAACAAGCGGGAACAAGCGAGCTGTGCTGCATCGGTCGATGCCCTTGCGCCGCTTCGATACAGCCAATTCATCAGGATGAAGCGGGCTCACGCTGCCCTAATGAATGGGCGCAGATGAGCGTCGCGCAACATCGACGCCCGCACCTCACTGCTACACGTGCAGTTCTCATGGTCGATCACATGCACGAAGCGGTGATGCACGTCGGTCTGTTCCAGTGGGCTACTACATAGACGGGCAACGATAGGTTGATCCTGCTGGGCAACCATAGGTTCAGCTAAAAGCGCTCTGTACAGATCAACCTATGGTTGCCTCGAAACCATAGGTTGGCAGCGTCCTTCACACAAATTCTTTAACATCAAGACGTTACGGTTCTCGGGGTTGGCGCTCGGGCATAGAGTTCAGACTTTGGTTGCCGCACTCCAGGGATAGCCGTGCTCGCGAGGGACGTACCGTCAGGGACACCCAATAGACGGACCATCTTACTGTCCGCTTTTGGCCGGAAGCGGCCTTCGCAAGTAGATAGAGTTGACTGCAGGCTTTGCCAGCACGCATCAATTCCCTGAAAGCATAAGCATTTGAAAACTAGTCCTCTGTAATTGCCTCAAAACTCGCGCTCAAGTGGTCGATTAGCGCACGTACCGAGGGCAGAAGGCCACGTCTCGAAGGAAAGACCACGTGAATGATCCCATGCTTTGGGATCCAATTCGGCAGGACAGTAACCAAGTCTCCACGCTTCAAATCGTCAGCGAGCATCATCTTCGGCAGCATGACAATGCCGACCCCCGACAGGGCTGAAGTTCTCAATGTGATCATGTCGTCAGTCACCATTCGCGGAACGTGGTGAACCGAAGCAATAGTGCCGTCAGTCCCGGAAAGCTCCCAAATGTGTGAAGAGTCGCGACTGATTAGGTCAACGGTAGGAATGCGCGCTATGTCGGCTGGAACCTCGGGGATGCCATGCCTCTCGATCAATGACGGACTGGCGGCCAAGCACCAGGTGCGCTTTGATAGGACCCTCACGACAAGATCGCTGTCCTCCAGCGGCGGTGGACGCACACGAATGGCGAGGTCGATCCCTTCGCCGACTACATCGACGCGGCGATTGGTTGCGTCGAGGGAAATTTCCACTTTGGGGTTCTTTGCCAGAAAATCAGCGAGCATTGGCCCCACGCTCGAATGCAGCAGCGCGACAGGGCATGCGATCCGCACGATGCCTCTCGGCTCCGATCGTGTCAGTTCAATAGCCTCCTCTGCAGCAGCGGCCTCCACCAGCATGGCCTTGCAATGCCGGAAGTAGTCTTGGCCCGCTTCGGTTGTGGAGAATCGGCGCGTTGAACGTTGGATCAGGCGGACGCCAAGTCGCTCTTCCAGTAGCGCAACTCGGCGACTCAACTTTGACTTGGGAACGTTAAGTGCTCGCCCCGCTTGAGAGAATCCGCCGTGTTCGACTACCCATGCAAAGTACAGCAGGTCATTGAGATCTACCGCTCGCCCTGGCATCTTCATCGCTCTTCACTCCTTCGTCGCGAAATTCTCGACCAGGTGATCGACAAATGCTCTCACCGACGGAAGCATGTGCCTTCTGGATGGCAAGATCGCGTGGACAATATGCTCCGGACATTCCCAGTCTTCCAGAACACGACAAAGCGTGCCTGCCTTCAGGTCGGCATCGACCATTGAAATGGGAAGGATTGCCAATCCGGATCCACCGCGTACTGCTGCCAGGATGGTCTCAATGTCATCGCTGCATAGCCTCGGATGGTGGCGAACTCGCGTACTGCTTCCATCGCGCTGGGCAAGCCGCCACTCATGGGGTCCCGGCGTGCTTGTCAACTCGAGCGTTGGGAACAAAGAGATGTCAGCTGGTACGGCCGGACGATCATGCTGGTCTAACAAAAAGGGCGCCGCCACAAGGATCTGTTCACGCTTTGCGAGTACCCGCTGAACAAGCTCCGAGTCGGCTAGTTGGCCGCTACTTTCGCGTATTGCAACGTCAAATCCCTCGCTGATGACATCCACCGGCCGGTTGTAGGCCTTGAGGTACACACTGACCCGAGGGTAGAGGGCCATGTACTCCGCCACGAGCCTGCTAACTCCTCCCGACAGGAGTTCGGTCGTACTGGTGAGACGCAGGCTTCCGCAGGGCTCGGTCTGGTTCACCTCAACCAAAGCTCGCGCCGCGGCGGCCTCTTCCATCATCGCCTTGCAGCGTCCAAAGAATGCCTGACCCAACTCTGTGATGGAAAAGTGCCGTGTCGACCTTTGGATGAGGCGAACCCCCAACTGCTCCTCAAGAAGGGCGACTCGCCGGCTCAGCTTCGATTTTGGCACGCCAATGGCCCGACCCGCCTGAGCAAATCCCCCGTGCTCAACCACCATGGCGAAATAGAAGAGGTCGTTCAAATCTTGCATCGGCCGTTCCTCTTGGCTTGCGCGTGGATGGGGCGAACCTGACCTCCAACAGGGACGGGCCCTGAGCGCAGCGTTCACCGTGTAGGACTCTGAGGGTAAAACTTAGCTACTACCGCGTCCATCGTCTCGGGAATACCTTCTTTCCAGCACAAGAGTCGGGCCACAGCCCGGGACGGAGTTCACGATGAAAGCAGTTGTCGGCGTCTACAGCGCCCCGCGCCCCCATTGGGTCGGCGATGGGTTCCCCGCCCGCTCCCTGTTCTCTTACGGCACCCACGGTAAGCACATGAGCCCCTTCCTGCTACTGGACTATGCGGGCCCGTATCGCTTCGATCCCACCGAGCAGCAGCGCGGCGTTGGCCAGCACCCCCACCGGGGATTTGAGACCGTTACCATCGTTTATGAGGGTGAAGTCGCGCATCGGGACTCCACCGGTGCCGGCGGAACTATCGGTCCAGGTGATGTCCAGTGGATGACGGCCGCCTCCGGAATCCTCCATGAGGAGTACCACACCCCTGAATTCGCTCGCCGTGGTGGCACCCTCGATATGGTCCAGTTGTGGGTGAACCTGCCCGCCAAAGACAAGATGAGCCCTCCGGGCTACCAGACGCTTCTGGACAAGAACATCCCGATGGTTGACCTGCCTGAGAAGGCAGGGCGGGTTCGGGTCATCGCAGGCGAGTTCAGTGGGGCCAAGGGTCCTGCCCACACGCATTCCCCGATGAATGTCTGGGACGTGCGGCTGCAGCACGGCCATAGCACGAGGCTGCCGGCACCGGAGGGATGGACGCTCGCGCTTGTAGTCCTCAAGGGCAGCGTTCGTGTGAACGGCGTGCAGAACATTGGCGAAGCCCAGATGGTGATGCTTGATCGCTCTGGCGAGGGGGTGTTCGTGGAGGCTGCCAGCGATGCCACGGTTCTGTTGCTCAGCGGTGAACCTATCGACGAGCCGATCGTCGGCTATGGCCCCTTCGTAATGAACACCCAAGAGGAAATCTCCCAAGCGGTCGATGACTTCAACAGCGGCCGCTTCGGTCAGATCACACACTGACTTTCCAACGTGGCGGGCTCCGGTCCACCACGCCTTTCGGGCCATCGCCCACTTCTCCAGGAGACTGACCATGAGTACCCCCGCCAACTTCAATGGCGCGCGCCCGGTGATTGACCCGGACAACGCTGCGATGCTGCTGATCGACCACCAGAGCGGTCTGTTCCAGACCATTGGTGACATGCCCTTCACCTCCGTACGCGCCCACGCCATCGCGCTGGCGAAGATGGCGACGCTGGCGAAGATGCCGGTGATCACGACCGCCTCGGTGCCGCAGGGCCCGAATGGCCCGCTGATTCCGGAGATCCACGAAGCTGCACCGCACGCAAAGTACGTGGCGCGAAAGGGCGAAATCAACGCCTGGGACAACCCCGACTTCGTCGCCGCGGTCAAGGCGACCGGTCGTAAGCAGCTGATCATCGCCGGCACCATCACCAGCGTGTGCATGGCCTTCCCGTCGATCGCCGCTGCGGCCGATGGCTATCAGGTGTTCGCTGTCGTTGATGCCTCAGGCACTTACTCGAAGATGGCAGAGGAAATCACCCTGGCTCGCGTGACCCAGGCGGGCGTGGTGCCGATGGACACCGCCGCAGTGGCCTCCGAGATCCAGCGCACCTGGCATCGCGATGATGCCCAGCAGTGGGCCGAGATCTACACCAAGATCTTCCCGAACTACCAGTTGCTGATCGAGAGCTACATGAAAGCGCAGGACGTCGAGAAGAACCACGAAAAACTGGATTCGCAGCGCGGCTAATGCTTGCCGCAGGCCCCGTGGCTCGCCATGGGGTCTCCCGCCGACTCGGAGACCACAATGAAAGCGACCAAAGACGACACCCTGCTTACGCCTGAGAATCACGCGCTACTGTTGATCGATCACCAGTACCTTCAGCTACTAGCATTGCGCTCCCATCCCAACGAGGTAGTGGTCAACAACGCAGTATTCCTTGCCAAGGCGGCCAAGGTATTTGAAGTGCCAACACTGTTCACCACCGCTTTTGCCGAACGGCAGGCTCTGTTCAAGGAACTGCAGGCGGTGCATCCGGACCAGGTACCGATTGACCGCACAGGCCTTAATTCCTGGGACGATCCCCGCGTTCTTCAATGGGTTAATAAAACCGGTAAGCAGAAGCTGGTCATGGCGGGCCTCTGGACCGAAGTGTGCCTGAGCATGCCCGTCCTTTCGGCACTGGCAGCGGATTACGAGGTCTATTTCGTCACGGATGCTTCTGGTGGCACTGAAGAAGGCCACGAGCGCGGGGTCCAACGCATGATCCAGGCCGGAGCCCGCCCGCTCACCACGATTGCCTACGTCAGCGAACTGCAGCGGGATTGGAGCCGGCCGAGCGCCGAGCCGATTGCAGAACTCTTCGCTGAGCACGGTGGCGGCTTTGGCCAAGGTTTGCGCTGGGAGTGGCAACTGCTGGGCCTCAAGGAAGGCACACGGTAGTCCTGTCGTTTGCTTACGGCTGTGCCACGTTACATCTGCCGAAGAACTACGAACTCACCACACAGCGAAATTGAGTTTCAGCCAAAGGCGGCCGCCCCGGGCGGCCGCTTCCCTTCCGTCCCCCGTGATAGGTGCCATCATGCGCTGGGCCAATCCATTGCCACATGTGCGAGCACCTCGAGTGCCGGCGCATGCGTTCAAGAGCGCTCTCCCTATCGCCCATCCTGCACTGGCCATCAAGCTGGCGATGGGGGAAGCATGAACGGGTCGCCCCCTCCGATTGCATTGACATGTGCGCTTGTCGCGTTCGCCAGCGCTTCCACGGCCCTTGCACAGGAAACCGGCACCCCGGCTCCACCGTCCATCGATCCTTGGCGCCACTCGGAAGACTATCGCTACCTCGCAGATCCGGCTGATCGCACGGGTGCCTGGTGGGAGGCGGGAAAGTGGATTCCGCTGAGCGATTCCTCAGCGCTGACTGTGGGCGCCGAGCTGCGGGCACGCTACGAGCACTTTAAGAATAATGAGTTCGGCGACGCGGCGATTCCAAACGAAGGCTACGAGCTCTACCGCCTGCTGCCCTACGCCGACCTGCACGTGGGCGAGCATGCGCGCGCGTTCACCCAGCTCAACCTGACCACGGCCAACCGCGATGACCGCATGATTGGCCCGGTCGACGACACCGGCGCCGAGGTCCTCCAGGGCTTCATCGACTTGTCCTACCCCTCTTCTGAGGCTGGTGCCACCGCGCGTCTAGGCCGCCAGATCATGGCGTACGGCAGCGAGCGCCTGATCTCGGTACGTTACGGACCGAATGTGCTTCGCTCGTTCGATGGCGGCACGCTGAGCTGGCGAACATCGGATTCCCGCACCGACGTCTTCTTCGTCAGGCCGGTGCGCAATGCGATGGGGTCGTACGACGACCACGCTGATCGCAACCGGCGGCTCTGGGGGATCTACGCCACGTTCCTGGATCCAAGGGAGAGTACGGGTACCGGCTTGGACGTGTACTACCTAGGTCTCTCTGCTGACAACTCTCGCTACAACCAAGGTTCGGGGCCCGAAACCCGCAATACCGTCGGAGCGCGCCTGTTCGGCAAGCATTCGGGGTGGAGTTGGGACCTGGAGGGCTTCTACCAGTTCGGCAACTTCGCAGGCGCCCCGGTACGGGCCTGGTCGGTGGCCAGCGATGTCCGGTACACCTTCCGCGACGTCAAGTTGCAACCACGCGTAGGCATGAAGGCCAACATCATCAGCGGCGATCGCGATCCGAACAATCCCGAGCTACAGACCTTCAACGTGCTGTTCCCGAAGGGCAAATACTTCGGCGAGATCGGCCTGATTGGCCCGACCAATCTCATCAACCTGCACCCGTCGGTGACGCTGGACCTTGGTAACGGCTGGTCGCTGGGTACGGCGATGGTCTTCTACTGGCGCGAGAGCATCAGGGACGGCGTGTATGGCGTCTCCGGCAACCTGCTGCGCGCCGCCGGCGACAGCCGCGCCGCGTACATCGGCACGCAAGGTGACGTCGTGCTGGGCTGGGAGGTCTCCCGCCAGCTGAGTTTTGAGGCCGCGTACTCCGTCTTCAAGCCCGGCGATTTCATTCGCGAAACCGGCAATGCAGAAACCGTTCACTTCGTCGGCCTGGAAGCGCTCTGGCGCTACTGACGGGAAAACACTGTTTCTCTTGCGAGGCAGCCCCAACCATTTCTTAGGACCTTTCTCATGAACAATCAGGTACTGGCACTCTCCTTCGCCCTTGTCTCGGTACTGGCGGCAGCCACTGCATCGGCCAAGCCGGTCACATACACCATCGATCCGACCCACACCCAGGTGGACTTCCGCTGGAACCATCTTGGGCTGTCCAATCCCGCGGCCAGTGTCGACGCCGTGTCCGGCACTCTGATCTGGGATGGAGAAGACCCTTCCAAGTCGTCGGTCCAGGTATCCATGCCGGTCAACAGCATCCGCACTCGGGTTCCGGTGCTGGACGCCGAATTCCAGAGCGAGAAGTTCTTCAATGCCGCCCAACATCCGGTGATCACGTTTCGCAGCACCCGTGTCGAGCGCGTCGGGATAAGCAGTGCGTTCCGGATTCAGGGCGATCTGACGGCACATGGCGTCACACGTCCAGTCGTCCTCGATGCAACTTTGAACGGCGAAGCTCAGCATCCCATGTTCAAGGCGCCGGCCATTGGCTTTGATGCCACGACAACGATCAAACGCTCTGATTACGGGCTATCCGTGGCACTGCCGATGGTCAGCGATGAGGTTGAGGTTCGTATCACAGTAGAGGCCCTTGAAGCTGATGCAGCTAAAAAGGCGTCGCCTGCACTCTGATTCGACCAAGGCGCACGGCGTGCCGTGCGCCTATCCATGTTTTGCCAAGTCACGGAGACGGCTGTGCGCCCCTTACCCCTTCTGCTTTCACTCCTGTTCCTTCTGCCGGGTCCCTCCCTTGCCCAGGATGCGGAGATTGTTCTTCGCAATGGCCTGTTGTTGACGCAGGATCCGAAGTCGCCACGAGCAACCGCCATTGCCATACAGGGCGGGCGGATTCTCGCGGTCGGCAGTGATAGCAACATGAAACGTCACATCGGTCCGAGCACCAAGGTCATCGACCTGCAGCGGTACACGGTCGTGCCTGGGCTGATCGATACTCACGCCCATGCAATCCGAGGTGGCCAAACGTACACGTTTGAGACCTATTGGCATGACGAAGGAAGCTTGGCCGCGGCGTTGGCAAAACTGGGGCGCGACGCGTCGGCCCGCCCTGTTGACCAGTGGGTTGCCGTCGTCGGCTCATGGCATCCCGAGCAGTTCGACGAAGGTCGTGGCCCCACCCGTGCAGACCTGGACCAGGCCGTTCCGGATCACCCTGCATACGTTCAGTACCTGTATGACTATGCGCAGGTAAACAGCGCAGGCGTTGACACGTTGGGCCTGGACTCACCCGACGCGCAGCTGCCGCCGGGCATCACCGTGGAGCGCGATGCCAATGGTCAAGCCACAGGCCGCTTGCTCGGTGGTATCGGCCCCTTCAACGCGCTATTCGCGTGGCTGAGCCAGACGGCCGATCACTATAAGAGCCTCAAGACCTTCTTTGCCGACCTCAATGCGCGCGGCGTGACCGGGTTCATCGACCCGTCCGCTGGCCCGCCCGAGACCTATCAACCACTGTTCCTGTTACGAGATCGAGGGGAGTTGACCCTCAGGGCCGGCTACCGGATTCCCGCTGTCATCAATGGCGGTGAGGCCGAGTGGTTCCGGCACGTCATGGCCTATCGACCGCCCCGTCACGACGATGGCCAGATCGCGTTCCTAGGCTTGGGCGAGAACCTGGTGACCGCTATGAACGACGGCGTGTTGATGGCACCGGGATTCAACCCTTCGGCTGTGGCGCGCGACGAGTTGGCCAAGGTGGCGAGATTCGCTGCGGAGCAACGGATCCCCTTGGAGATCCATGCCTACACCGATGATGCCGCGAGTGCAATCCTCGATGCCTTCGAGGAGGTGGCCCGTGACCACGATCTGCGGCCTCTGCGCTGGTCGATTGCCCACCTCAACACTGGTTCGGATCGCACACTGCAGCGCATGGCGCGCCTAGGCCTGGCCTACAGCGTGCAGATGGGGCCCTACTTTGAGACGACCGCTATTCACGCGGCCAACTCGGCCGACGTCGCAGCGTCTGCGGCACCCGTCAGTGCCGCCTTGGAGCTCGGTATTCCGGTGGCAGGCGGGACCGACTCCACGCGCATCGGCGTGGCCGGTGTGTGGCACGCCATCCAGTACCACGTCGATGGCCAGCCTCTGGCTGGTGTGCGCCGGCAAGACGACAACCTGATCAGCCGCGACGCAGCGTTGCGCATGTACACACGCACTGCCGCCTGGCTGTCCTTCGCCGAAGAAACCCGCGGTTCGCTGGAACCGGGAAAGCTTGCTGATCTTGTCGTCCTGGATCAGCCCTATCTCACGATGCCGGCCAAAAAGATCCACACGCTCAGGTCGCTAATGACCTTTGTAGGTGGACGTGCGGTTCATGACTCTGGCGCCCTGTCTGTCGAATGAAGTTCCGGCAAGCTGCGTTTCGTTAACTGAGTGTCAACAGAAGGCAGCATCAAAGGCACAGGCCCCCAACTGTTCACGCCATGAGACGGTCAGGTCATTTTTTGGGGACTACCGCCGGACTTTCCCATGGCTAATGCTGATCTCGAATTGTTCCCAGCCAGACAGGTGTCCCATGAATGAACTCAATGTGCTGATCGTGCTCCGTGCCAAGCCCGGCCGCGAAGAGCATCTGCGCAGCAACTTGGTCGGCCTGGTCGAGCCGTCGCGAGCCGAGGCGGGGAGCCTTCGTTACGACCTCTACCGGGACGCTGACGACAAAGGCCGCTTCGTCTTCATCGAGAGGTGGGCAAGTCCGGAAGACCAGCAGCATCACCACAACCATAGTCCGCACATCCAATCCTTCCATGCCGATGGCGATGCGGACATTGAATCGCGAGAAATCGTCATGGTGCTTGAGCGTTTGGCCTGAGTTTTATCGCCCCACACAGGGCATCCACTGCGGCGCTTTGCCGCCAATCCCCCCGGAGAATGACATGTCCAGCGAACCGATCCGTGACCCCAAGAAAGATGATCTTCTGACGCCGCAGAACTCCGCCTTCATCATCATCGACTACCAGCCCGTGCAGGTGAACTCCATCGCCTCGATGGATCGACAGTTGCTGATCAACAACATTGTCGGCGCATCCAAGGCGGCCGTGGCCTATGGCCTGCCAATCGTGCACTCGACGGTAAATGTGAAGACCGGCCTGAACAAGCCGCCGATTCCGCAGCTGCGCAAGGTGCTGGGCGACTACCCGACCTACGATCGCACCACCATCAACTCGTGGGAAGACATCGAGTTCCGCAAGGCCGTCGAAGAGACCGGCCGCAAGAAGCTGATCATGACCGCGCTTTGGACCGAGGCTTGCCTGACCTTCCCGGCGCTGGACGCCCTGCGCGAAGGCTACGAAGTCTATGTGGTGGTCGATGCGGTTGGTGGCACTTCTGTGGCCGCCCACGAAGCCGCGCTTCGCCGCATCGAGCAGGCCGGTGCCAAGCCGATCAGCGTGGTGCAGCTGTTCTGCGAGCTCCAGCGTGACTGGCAGCGTAAAGAAACCGTTCCGGACTTCATGAAGCTCTTCATCGAGACCGGCGGTACGGCGGGCATCCAGTTCTCCTACGACCAGTCCGAGTAAGTAGTACCCACGGGGGCGGGACACCTATCCCGCCCTCCTCTTCCGAGCTGCGCACTATGTCTGCATCTACTGCGCCACTCACCTCCGCGCTCATTACGACACACCTGGCCACGTGGTGGCAGGAAGACCGGCCACGTCTTCTGCACGCCACGAAGACGTGTCTCGCCTTGGTGCTGGCGCTGTGGGTGTGCATGCGGCTGAATCTGGCCCCCCCGCGCACAGCCACCGTTTCGGTGGTCATCCTGATGATGCATCAGCACGTCGGGATGGTGATCGCACGCGGCATCTATCGCGCGATCGGCATGCTCGTAGGGTGCTTGGCAGGACTGGTTCTCATTGCCGCCTTTGCGCAGCAGCCGCTGGTCTTCTTCATCGCCCTGGCGGCCTGGCTCGCTGTTTGCGTGTATGGGGCTGCCTACTACCGTAACTACCAGTCATACGGCTTTGTGCTGACGGGCTATGCGACCGCGATCGTGGCCATTCCAGCCTGGAATGCTCCGTACGCGGTCTTCGACAACGTAGTACATACGGCGAGCGAAGTCGTTATCGGCGTCGCGGCCGCAGCCTTGGTCAGCGCCCTGTTGTTCCCGTTGCACGTCAAGGAAGCACTGTTCGCCCTGGGGCAACGGCATGCCAGCACGTTCATCGGCTTCATCCGCGATTCCCTGCATTGGCAGGTGAATGATGCCCAGCCACGGGCCAGTCGGCTGCACCTGCAGTTGCTGGGTGAGCGAGCGCAGATCGAGCAGCTGCGCAGTGCGGCGATCTTCGAAGATCCTGCGCTCCGGCTCGGTGCGCCGTTGATGGCCAGCCTCAACCACGATTTTCTGGATACTGCCGCCGGCTTCCACATGATGCGGCAGATCCGCGCCAGGGCCGAGCGCGCAAACGCGGCACACGCCATGGTGGCCATCGACGCGCTATTTGACGAGGTCTACGCGTTGCTCCCGCAGGCTGGTGAGGACGGCCGGATCCCTCTGGATGAGGTACGTGCTCTGGAGCTGCGGCTGGACGCTTTGGTGGCTTCCCTGCCGGCAACCATCGCGCGGCTGCGCGGCACGCATGTCAAAGACACGGACACTGAGGACGCCTTTGCAGCGGCGGCGTCGGCGCTGTACTTCGCCGTGGCTGACCTGCGCGCCTACCTGCGCAGTTTTATCGCCATTCGCGACCGCCCGGCGCAGCCGGATCGGGCCAACCCGCCCCGCCGGACCCGCATCCTCAGCACGGCCAATGGCATGGCTGCGACCGCGGCCGGGTTGCGCGCGGCCATCAGCGTCTTGTTGGTCGCAGGGTTCTGGGTCGCCTCGGGCTGGTCGGGCGGTGGCAGCGCCGTAATCGCAGCGGCCATCACCAGCGCGCTGTTTGCCGTGCTGCCGTTTCCGTCCAAGGCGAGTAGAAACATCTTCTTGGGGTGCCTGGCTGGGTGGGTGGCGGCATTCGTCTTCGATGCATTCGCGCTGCCCCGCTTGGATGGTTTTACCCAGCTTGCGATGGCCATCGCGCCGGTGATCTTCCTTGGCAGCTACCTGGGTACGTTCCCGAAGTTGGCTGTCTTTGGTCTCGGCTTCAACATCTACTTTTGCTTCATCAGCAACATCAACAACCCGCATCAGTACGATCCGATGGGCCTGCTCGACACCGGCTTTGCGATGCTGATCGGTATCGGTGTGGCTAGCTTGTCGTTCTCCATACTCGTGCCTTACGCCGGCGCATGGGTTACCGCGCGCTACCTCAGCCAAATCCGTGCACTGGTCGCGCGCACGGCCACCCGAGCGCCGGTCAGGCCAACGCTTTTGTTGCATTTTGAGAGCAGCATGCGTGACTTCATCCTGCAGGCGATGGGCCGGCCGGAGGAGGGGCGGATTGGCAGACGGCAGTTGCTTGGCTGGGCCTTCGCATCGATGGAGGTGGGCCGGGCCATCATCCAGATCAGGGAAGCCAGCCAGCAGCACGCCGCGCAGCTACCTGCTCATTGGGCTGGCGCACGCCGGAATTGGGCCAGTGCCCTGGCCGAGTTGTTTGAGCACCCCAGCCCTGCCACCCATGAAAAGGCGCTCGCTGCGACGCATGTAGCTCTGCAGGCCTTGCCACGGCTGAGTCAGTTCAATGAGGAACCGCTGGTGCTGGCCTGGTTCCGCATCCGCGCCCTGCTCCGCTCGGTCGAGCTAACTCTCACCGACGAAGAGTTGCCGATCCATTCCAGCTTCTCGCCACCCACTCAAGGAGGACCTCATGCCCCGTGAAATCGGAATCCTCGGGATGTTGGTCCCCGGCCTGCTGCCGATCCTGCTGGCCTGCGCGGTGCTGTTCGTCGGCCTGGACCTGACGCTGTCTCGCACCAGACTGTACCGCCACGTTTGGCATCCCTCGCTGTTCCGCGCATCACTATTTCTGGCGCTGTTTTCAGCTGCCGGATTGACCCTTGGTCGATAAAACCACTGCCTACGTTGCCGCTATGACTACTCACTCCTGGATCCGCTTTGCCCTGACGGCCCTTTTGCTGGCCATCGCCCTTTTGCTCGCCCATTGGCTCTGGGAGGACTACATGCATGCGCCGTGGACCCGGGACGGGCGCGTACGTGCCGATGTAGTGCAAGTAGCTGCCGACGTGTCCGGCACCGTGGTCGAAGTGCACGTTCAGGACAACCAGGTCGTGAAGAAGGGGCAGCTTCTGTATGTGATCGACCCGGCGCGCTTCGAGGATGCGCTGGCCAAAGCAGAAGCGGACGTTGCGCAGGCTGCGGCTCAGCGGGGCCTGTCACTTGCCCAGTCCGCAGAACGCGCCTCGGAAAGCAGCATGAAGCAAGCTCAAGCCCGCCGCCGCGCCGCGCTGGGTGAGTTGGTCATCTCGCGTGAGGCAATGGCCGATGCCTCGGCCGCCGCGGACCAAGCCCGCAGCAGCCATACCGCTGCCCGTTCCGGAGTACATGCCGCCGAGGCGGCTTATGAAGCCGCGCTGGCGGCCCGCCAGGTCGCACAACGCGATCTGGAGCGCTCCCGGGTGACCGCCGCAGTCGATGGCGTGGTTACCAACCTGACCCTGCGCACCGGCGACTACGGCCAAGCTGGCCAATCGCGTATGGCTATCATTGCCAGCGGCTCGTACTGGGTATATGGCTATTTTGAGGAAACCCGTTTGCCCGGCATACGAATTGGTGACACGGCGGACATCCGCCTGATGGCGGGTGGCCGGCACTTGACCGGTCGAGTGGAGAGCATCGCCACCGGTATCGAGGACCGCGACAACGCCGGCGGCGATGGCCAACTGCACAACGTCAACCCGGTCTTTACCTGGATTCGCCTCGCCCAACGCATCCCCGTGCGCATCGCGCTGGATCCGGTACCAAGCGATGTGATGCTGGTGTCCGGCATGACCTGCACGGTCACTCTCACCCCCGCGCCCGCTCCGTCTCGGGGTACTGAAACGGCAGGTAGGATGCAATGAACGATTCCGTGAGCGTCAATGACGCCCTCCTGCTGGTTGGCCGGCTGCTGCTGGTCGTGCTATTTGTGGCCAGCGGCATCGAGAAGCTGTTTCACTTCAAGGCAGGATTGGCTGAGGTGAATGCCAAGCGCCTGCCGCTACCGGCTCTAGCACTCTCGGCAACCATCGCCCTGCAGCTGATAGCCGGGGCCTGTATTGCAGCCGGCTGCTACGTCGAGTGGGCCGCGATTGCGCTGGCAGGATTCACGCTGGCCACTGCCGTGGTTTTCTACCCGTACTGGTCCGCGCCCCTCGCAGAGAAGGCTGCGCTGAAGAATGGGTTTTTGGAGCACGTCAGCATCATCGGCGGGTGCCTGCTGCTGATCGGAGCCGGGCCTGGGAAGCTGGTGCTGTAGCGAAAGATTCACCTCGTCGCCAATGCAGCCATTGATGCGCAAATCACATTGAAGAGACATCGAATCTCTCTCCGTTGATGCTCGCAGCGAAGTGAAGAGGAGGTGTCAACCCTCTACAGGGCAACACACGGGAAGCACCAATCAGCGGATCCACTCAACTTTATCAGGAGTCCGGAAATGACAACTCGCAGAGAAGTACTTGTTGGCACACTTGCGGCGGCTGCCTCCGCCAGTCTGCTGTCCCACTCACCCAATGCGCTGGCCGCAGGGGCCGGTGCCGCAGCCGCTGCACCAAGCAATGCGGCGCGCTACCAGGCCGGGACTGCGGAGCGGAAGCTCGACATCATCAACCTCTATGACCTTGAGGAGGATGCCCGCAAGCTCATTCCAAAGCCTCAATTCGGCTATATCAGCAGTGGTTCGGGAGACGAGTGGACGCTCCGCGAGAACGTCAGAGCTTTCGATGATGTTCAGATTCTCCCGCACTACCTTGCTGGGGTTGATCAGCCGGACACCTCGACGACGCTGTTGGGCTCCAAAGTGGACACCCCCATCTTCATTCCACCAATGGCGGCTCATGGACTAGCTCATGTCAACGCCGAAAAAGACACTGCCAAGGGTGCCGCGGATGCGGGCGCATTGTTCACTGCGCAGACCTTGGCGAATGTGTCGTTAGCCGACATCGGTAAGGCAAGCAAAGGCCCCAAGTGGTTCCAGCTCTACTACACCAAAGATCAGGGCGTGAATCGTGAATTGATTCGTCAAGCGAAGGCGATGGGCGCAACCGCCATAGTCTTCACTGTTGACCTCGAATGGGCTGGCAATCGTGAGGCTGATCGGCGAAATGGCTTTGTTTTCCCGTCCGATCTTCCATTTCCAAACGTCCCTGGCGCTCCAAAGGGCGCAACCCTGGCTGAGCTTTTTACTGTATTCAAGCGCAATCTGACGTTCGAAGACTTGGAGTTCATTGCGCGTGAATCCGGTCTTCCTGTCGTCGTGAAGGGGATCCAGTCTGCCGACAATGCTCGAGAAGCAATTGCGCGTGGGGCGGCTGCGATTCAAGTATCCAACCATGGCGGGCGTCAGCTCGATACCGTTCCCGCAGCAATTACGTCCCTGCCGATCGTGGTAGAAGCTGTCCAAGGCAAAGTGCCGGTATATCTTGATGGAGGAATCCGTCGTGGCGTGCACGTGTTTAAGGCTTTGGCCATGGGCGCGGACGCCGTGGCCGTTGGCCGCCCGGTTCTCTATGGGCTAGCGCTCGGTGGCGCTGCAGGTGTCACGTCGGTTCTGGAGACACTCAAGACTGAGCTTCGCTTAGCAATGAAACTCGCGGGGACGGCAAAGATCTCAGATATTTCTCGAAAGTACATAGCATCTTGAGCACGCCGGCGCTCTAGCGCGCGACTACAGCGACTCCGTGAATGGTGTCGCTGGAGTCGTTCAGAATACGGATTCCTTACTTACGCTGACTAACATTCTTGGCACCGGCATCGTCAACCGCACGTCAAACAGGTGCGGAGCATCACAGTCGGGGATCCCGCGGGGTTGTTGGCACGGCGCCCGGACGGCTGGGCTGTACCCCCAGATTGACGTCCAGCGATCTATTTGCGTTTTAGCCGGCAGTCTGGGGCTCACGGGCGGCAGTTCGGCGTTGTCCAGTGTTCTGGCCCCACTGTTTCGCTGGTCTTTCCTGGATCCCGGGTCGGGCTACTACGTCGAGTGGGCCGCGATTGCACTGGTAGGATTCACGCTGGCCACCGCCATGCCCTTCTACCCGTATTGGTCCGCGTCCGCTGCGGACAGGGCTGAGCTGAAGAATGGGTTCCTGGAGTACGTCAGCATCATCGGCGGGTGCCTGCTGCTGATCGCAGCCGGGCCTGGGAAGCTGCTGCTGTGAAAGAGCAAGCGGGGAAGATCATGGCCTCGTTGTCGCGGCCTGGCGCAGAATGCGCACCACTTCATCAACCGCCTTGCTGTTCTGATAGACGTAGTGGTCCGAGTCGATGACCAAGGTGGACGCTGCACTTGGCAGCAACGCGCTGTCCAGTGGTACGACGCCATCCCCAGGGGGGTGCTCCCCATGGAGATACCCGGCAATCGTGTGGTAGGAAACGTCGGGATGTGGCATCAGCGACTCGCCCACTCGACGCACAGGCTGTGCAGCCCTCAGCGTCGCTATGCTGTTCAACCGGGACTGCTGGTAGCTCTCGCGGAGCTCTTCGCGTACCGCCATTGGTTGCGCTTTCGCCACCCGGGCGAGCGCCTTCATCTCGGGGACCCGGCGCCCCACCAAGCGATTCATCAATCGACCGAGCCAACCATCAGCTGCAGGGCTTCCATGATGTGGTGCCGCCATGAAAATCACCTGATTGATACCGGGGTAGTGCGAAAACAGGAATGTCTCCCGAATGACGTCAACATCCGCCGAGGCGCCCTGCAGGTGATCTGGCGGGACATTGAATGCGGCTGACCACAGCGCGTTTCCGCTGTCTGCGCTAAGTAGCTTGGCCAGTACTCCGCCCATGCTGTGTCCGATCAGCACGATGCCTTGACGCGCGGCATCGTCCCCCTCTGGATCAAGCGCGTTGAACGCCGTGTCCAGGTACTGCTTCATGCGGCGCCGGGTGACCAGTAGCGGCGCGTTGGTCTGATACACCACATGCCAGACCTGAAAGTGTTGTCGCAATAAGGGGTCGCCCCAAATTGCGTTTGACGTCCTGGCCCAGATCAGTGGGCTGCTTCCAAGACCATGGATCATCACGACGGGGCGCCGATTTGGGTCATATTCCTCAAGCAGATAGACACCTGCACGGCTCCCGACCGTCTTCCCACCGAGCAACCCCCAAACGCCTTGCCGACGCAGGGCCGTCGTACCCGCGCCGCGGGCGTAGGGAGCAGATCGATCCACAGACAGCGCGCCCAAGGCAGGGGGGACGGAGGTACGGTCTGGATTGGCAACGACCAACCTCGGCATCTCACCGTCCACACCCGGCTCAATCCACGCGGTCGCCGAGCGAAAGATACCTTCCGAAGGCAGTAGTGAGCATGCTGGACGGTTATCGCATCGTGGTGAATGTGCCACGAGCGGAACACCGAATCCAGTACTCGAATGGCGCTGGCCACCATAGATTTTCATTGGCACGTCTGCCGCGCGAACCAGCTCCAACTCTGGCTGTAGGTCAGGCGACAGATCACGGAGTTGCACCCACATCGCTACACCGCCGATACGCCGCGGACCTTCTCTCCAACCATGCACACCCTCCCGCAGTGCAGCTTGCAGGAGTTGGTCGGTGCAACGGGTAGCAAGAGACCTGGCGTGCAGCCGATCCTCATCCCCAAGGAGGATCGCCTCGTATGCCATCCCCGCGCAGGTCGCCCAACCGCGATTCGCGTCTGCACCATGTGACATGCGCTGTGCTTTGATAGCGGCCTTCTGCGCGGTGAGCATTTGGTTGTCGCATGTATCCGCTGCAGGGCAGAGGGGCACTACCTGTAGGTGAACGGCACGCTCGGCTCCGGAGGTGGTCGCGCAGCCAGCAAGTAGACCAGCAAAGACCAACAGCCAGTTGGATCTAGCAGCAAATACAGTCCACCCAAGCGCGTTCATCACTCTCTCCAGCTGAGGAATTTCAGCCCAAAATACAAAAATCAAATTCCCAGTCCTGAAGCGTCGATGTGTACTCCGATCTGCGTACTTTTGAAACAAGGTGAATACGCGGCATTGTTTGAAGCTCCAACGCAGCCTTCGACCAGGATCATGAACTTTGCAGTTGGCCAACGAGGGGAAGGCCACCTTCCACTTTCGACCGACTGCGGACACCTGTTGAGAGGGCAATGAGAACTGAATGGAGGGGTCAAAAATAGCCAGGTGACTCAGCTAACGAATGGCTGCATCAGCGGTTGACCAAAGTCCTTACGAGACCCCAGTTTTATTGACGGAAGTTATCACGATGCGAAAGTACCGCCCAAGCCTGTTAGCAAGAGTTCCCTAGCGCCGGGCACCCGCCATTCGGAGTGGCTTCTCTGCCAGTGGAATTACCGCGGCCGCCTTGATCGATGAGCAGCAGGGCGTGGTGCCGGGTCTGCTGGCGGTGCGCGATGAGCCGCGTGCTGATAGACGTTATGTTGTTGCGGATCTGAAGGCGATGGGCGTGCGTTCGATCATGCTCACCGGCGACGACCGTCGCACCGCGGACGCCATTGCGGTCGGCCTTGGGGTGCGAGTCCAAGCTCCTTCCACAGCACAAGCTTCGACTGGTCAACCAGACGAAGCTATCGTCCCCCGTTGCAATGGTGGGAACGGAATCAACGATACGCAGGCGCTAGCGGCGGCTGATGTAGGGATAGCGATGGGTGGCGGCACGGATGTCGCCCTAGAAGCCGCAGATGCCGCTCTGCTCAAAAGCCGGGTGATTGATGTGCCCCACTTGGCCTCGTTGTCGCGGGCGACCATGGCGAACATCCACCAGAACATGACGCTCGCACTGGGGCTAAAGGGGCTGGTTCAGGTTCCCAGGGTCATGGGCATCACTGACCAGTGGGGGGCCGTGCTGGTCGACACCGGAGCGCCCAGGCTAGTGCCATTGAACGCGCTCAGGCAGCTTCGTCTCAAGGGTTCTGGCCCGGCACCGTCGTCCAACAGCGGTAGCGCTTAGCCCCCAAGAAGCTGGCACTAGGCCCCTGCGCCCGGCGTGGCCGGCACGTCCGCGCAGACGGCCCTCCACACAAGAACTGCTTGACCTTCCAAGCGTGACATGCCGGACAACTGTCGCCGGAGCCGCTTCGGTTCAGCACACCAGAAATCCGACCGTAGTCGCGAAAGGCAGAACGATGACAATCACGCGTACCACCTTGATGACAGTGGCGATTGGCGCCGCACTCGCTCTTGCCGGATGCAAGGAGGCCGCGCCTGGCGCTGGCTCTTCCCAGCCGCCTGGCGTGCCTGTAGCCGAGGTTATCGTTCGACCCGTTACGCCCTTCGCCGAGTTCACCGGCTCGCTGACTGCAGTCAAGCAGGTCGAGCTGCGGCCGCGGGTTGCTGGCTACATCCAGCAGGTCAGTGTTCCGGAGGGCACCTTCGTGGAGAAGGGAAAGGCGCTCTTCCACATCGATCCGCGCCCCTTCCAGGCGGCACGTGACGCCGCCGCCGCGCGGCTGCGCGACGCAGAAGCGGCCTCCGCGTTGGCCCAGGCCGATCATGCACGCGCCGAACAGTTGTTCGCCCAGAAGATCGTGGCACGCAACCGACTAGACTCCGCCACGGCCGCGCTGAGTTCAGGCAAAGCCCAGGTTGATGCGGCCAAGGCTGCCCTGGACGCTGCGCAGCTGGACCTCAGCTTTACGCGTGTCACTTCGCCAATCAGCGGCCGGGTGGGGCAGGTCCTGATCACCGAAGGCAACTATGTTGCCAGCGGGGTCACCCCGCTTACCACGATTGTTTCGCTCAACCCGCTTCACGTCTATTTTGACGTGGACGAGCGCACCTATCTGCGCTCATTGGCCGCGGGCCGGACGCAGGACGCCGCTGCAGGCCCCGCAGCCGCCAAGGTCGCGGTGGCGCTGGTCACCGACAAGGACTACAGCCGCGAGGGGCGACTCGATTTCCTCTCCAACGCAGCCGATCGCGGGACGGGGACGGTGCGGGTGCGCGCGGTGATCGACAACCCCGATGGCCAGCTCACACCAGGCCTGTTCGCCAAGGTAAGACTGGACGCGGGCCCGTCGAAAGACCGGGTGCTGGTGTCGGACCAGTCGATCAGCACCGATCAGGGTCACCGCTATGTGCTGGTAGTGGGAAAGGGTGATACGACCGAGTACCGGCCGGTAGAACTGGGACCGGTGGTGGATGGGCTGAGGGTCATCGAGCAGGGACTGCAACGCGGCGAACGCATCGTCGTTAAGGGGCTGGTGCGCCCTGGCATGAAGGTGACGCCGCAGGTCAGTGCCATTGACGGTACACCGCTGAAGGCGCCCGCGAAGAAAGGAGCGGCGCAGTGAATTTCCCGCGCTTCTTCATTGACCGGCCGATCTTCGCCATCGTGCTGTCGGTGCTGATGGTGATCGCCGGCATCGTCGCGTTCTTCCAGTTGCCGCTGAGCGAGTATCCGGCGGTGACGCCGCCTACCGTCCAGGTCACGGCGTCCTATCCGGGCGCCAACCCAAAGGTGATCGCCGAGACGGTGGCAGCACCCTTGGAGCAGGCGATCACCGGCGTGGAAGGCATGATGTACATGTCTTCGCAGTCCGCGACCGATGGCCGGATGATCCTTACCGTCACCTTTGCCGATGGGACAAATCCGGACATGGCACAGGTCCAGGTGCAGAACCGGGTGTCGCGTGCGTTGCCGCGCCTTCCCGCGGAAGTGCAGCGGCAGGGCGTGGTGACCCAGAAGACGTCTCCCGACATTCTGATGGTGGTCCACCTGCTGTCGCCGGACAAGCGGTACGACCCGCTCTACATCTCTAACTATGCCTATCTGCAGGTGCGCGACGAGTTGTCCCGGATTCCCGGCATCAGCGATGTACTGGTCTGGGGAGCGGGCGAGTACAGCATGCGGCTCTGGCTGGATCCCAGCCTCATCGCCGCCCGTGGCTTGACCGCAGGCGATGTCATTGCCGCGGTGCGCGAGCAGAATGTTCAAGTCGCCGCCGGTTCGGTCGGGCAGGCGCCTGATTCCACCGCCGCCTTCCAAGTGACCGTGAACACGCTGGGCCGCCTGACCGACGAAGAACAGTTCGGCGACATCATCATCCGTACCGGCGATGACGGCCAGGTCACCCGCTTGCGCGACGTGGCACGGATCGAGATGGGCGCCGATGCCTATGCACTGCGCAGCCTGCTCGATGGTGAGCCGGCGGTGGCCCTGCAGATCATCCAGAGCCCGGGCGCGAATGCACTCGATGTGTCGGCTGCCGTGCGCGAGACCATGGGCAGGCTCGAGAAGAGCTTCCCGGAAGGCCTGTCGTCGCGCATAGCATATGACCCGACGGTCTTCGTGAGGGCCTCGCTGGAATCGGTCGCGACCACGCTACTGGAAGCGATCATCCTGGTCGTCATCGTGGTGGTGCTGTTCCTGCGCAACTGGCGCGCATCGTTGATCCCGTTGCTGGCCGTCCCGGTGTCCCTGATCGGCACCTTCGCCGTCATGCACCTGATGGGGTTCTCTCTCAATACCTTGTCCCTGTTCGGCCTGGTGCTGTCCATCGGCATCGTCGTCGACGATGCGATCGTGGTGGTGGAGAACGTCGAGCGGCATATCGAGGACGGAGAGGAGCCGCTGGAGGCCGCGCGGCGTGCCATGCGCGAGGTGACCGGACCGATCATCGCGATTACCTCGGTGCTGGCTGCGGTATTCATTCCCACGGCGTTCCTGACCGGCCTGCAGGGCGAGTTCTATCGGCAGTTCGCCCTGACGATCGCGATCTCCACGATTCTGTCTGCGGTCAACTCGCTCACACTCAGCCCGGCGCTGGCCGGGATGCTGCTCCGACCGCGCACGATCGCACCCCCACGCGATCCGCGCAGCCTGCGTGGCCGTGCCGGGCGGGTGTTCGAGCGGCTCAGCCGTCCCTTCGAGCGTGCACCGGATGCCTATGGCAATGGCGTGCGCAAACTCGTGCGGGTCAGTGGGGTGGCGCTGTTTGTTTACGGTGGTTTGCTCGCGCTGACCTTGTTCGGCTTCAAGGTGGTGCCGCCGGGGTTCGTGCCGATGCAGGACAAGTATTACCTGGTGGGCATCGCCCAGTTGCCTAACTCGGCCTCGTTGGACCGCACCGACGACGTCGTCAAGCAGATGTCGAAGCTCGCGCTTGCCGAGCCGGGTGTCGAGAGCGTGGTCGCTTTCCCGGGGCTGTCCATCAATGGTTTCGTCAACGTGCCCAACGCAGCGGTCATGTTCGTCATGCTCGATCCGTTCAAGGACCGTACGTCGCCTGATCTCGCGGCGACGGCGATCGCAGGGCGTCTGCAGGCGAAGTTCGCCGGCATCCAGGATGGCTTCCTTGGTGTGTTTCCGCCGCCGCCCGTCCCCGGGCTGGGTGCCACGGGCGGCTTCAAGATGCAGGTCGAGGATCGCGGCGGGGTGGGGCTGGACGCCCTGGTCCAGCAGACCCAGATCCTGATGATGAAGGCCACCGAATCCGGGCAGGTCGCCGGGCTGATGACGAGCCTGGATGTCAACGCGCCGCAGCTTGACGTGGTGATCGACCGGACCAAGGCCAAGAGCCAGGGCGTGCCCCTGGCGGATGTCTTCGAGTCGCTGCAGGTCTACCTGGGCTCGCTGTACATCAATGACTTCAACCGCTTCGGTCGCACCTACAAGGTCACTGCGCAGGGCGACGCGGAACACCGCATGCAGGCCGAGGCGATTGGTCAGCTGCAGGTCCGCAATGCTGCCGGGCAGATGCTGCCGCTGTCATCATTCGTGACGGTCACCCCGAGCTCCGGTCCGGACCGTGTCATCCACTACAACGGCTATCCCTCCGCCGACATCTCCGGCGGCGCGCCACCCGGGATCAGCTCGGGGCAGGTCGTGGCGGTGATGGAACGCCTGGCCAAGGAAGTGCTGCCCGAGGGCGTGAGCTTTGAGTGGACCGAGCTGACCTACCAGCAGAAGCTGGCCGGCGACGCGGCGCTGTACATCTTCCCGCTGTGTGTGCTGCTCGCCTACCTTATCCTTGCCGCGCAGTACAACAGCTGGTTGCTGCCGTTGTCGGTGCTGCTGATCGTGCCCATGTGTCTGCTCAGCGCGATCGGCGGGGTCTGGCTGATGGGGGGCGACAACAACGTGTTCGTGCAGATCGGCCTGATCGTCCTGGTGGGGCTGGCGGCCAAGAACGCGATTCTGATCGTCGAGTTCGCCCGGACACTCGAGGCAGAGGGATGGACCACCGTGGATGCGGTGGTGGAAGCGTGTCGACTGCGGCTGCGTCCCATTGTGATGACGTCGCTGGCCTTCATCGCCGGTGTCGTGCCGCTGGTACTGGCGACCGGTGCGGGCGCCGAGATGCGCCAGGCGATGGGCGTTGCGGTCTTTGCCGGCATGTTGGGGGTGACCGTGTTCGGCCTGTTCCTGACGCCGGTGTTCTATGTGGTGATCCGCCGTATTTCGTCCCGCTTCGAGAGGCGCAAGCGCGGCGCCATCCATCCTGCACAGGAGAGTGCGTCGTGAACGATCGTCGCCGCAGGGTGTTCATGCTTCCTCTTGCCGCAGGCGTGATGCTGTCCGCCTGCGCGTCGGTCGGCCCGGACTTCTCCCCGCCCTCACCGCCGCCGTTGCCATCTGCGGCGTTCCCAGCCGACTTCGGCGCGAGGTCTGTCGGGCTGGTACCTGGCACGGTGGACACTGAGTGGTGGCGGTCCTTCGACGACCCGGCGCTGACCTCGCTGATTCAACGCGCATGGGCCGCAAACCACGACATCGGGCTCGCCGCTGCGCGCTTGGATGAGTCGAGGGCCATGCTCCGTGAGAGCCGCCAGGGTTTCCTACCGCAGGGCAGCGCGGAGGTGGGCCATGAAAATCGCCGACGTAGTGAAGTGGAAACCCCGCTGGGCCAGTCTCGTCGGAGCGAAACCTATCGGAGCGCAATTGATGCGTCATGGGAGATTGACCTGTTTGGCCGTGTCCGTCGCTCGGCTGAAGCGGCCCAGGCCGAAGCCGGTTCCCGCGAAGCACTGCTTAGAGGTGTGCAGGCGAGCGTGGCGGCCGCCGTGGCCGCCACCTGGTTCGAACTGAATGGGTTGGACGCCGAGCTGAGCGTAATGGCCGACATCACGCAGAGTCAGCGGGAGAGCCTGCACTTGGTCGAGGACCTAGTGGAAGCCGGCTCCGCGAACGCGTTGGACCGCCTGCGCGCGGAAGCGGCACTGCGCGCCGTTGAAGTAGTGGCGCCCGAGTTGGAGCATCGCCGCAGTGTGGCCTTCAACGCGCTCGCCATCCTGCTGGGTGAGACACCGCAGACATTCGTCAGGCCGGCATCGTCAATCGCACGTCAGACATTGGAGGTGCGGAGCATCACAGTCGGGGATCCCGCCGCACTGTTGGCACGGCGCCCGGACATCGAGGCAGCAGAGCTGAGCCTGGCCGCGGCCACTGCTCACATCGGGATCGAGACCGCGGGACTGTATCCCCAGATTGAAGTTCAGGGATCTATCGGCGTTGTAGCCGGCAGTCTGGGCTCCACGGGCGGAAGCTCGGCGTTGTCCAGCGTTCTGGCCCCACTGTTTCGCTGGTCCTTCCTGGATACCGGGCGGGTTCGAGCGAGAATCGCGGCAAGTGAGGCCCGTGCCCGTGAGGCGCTGATCCGGTACGACCAGACTGTGCTGCGTGCATTGGAAGAGACTGACAACGCGTTCGATGCCTTCAGCACGGCAGGCACCGCCCTACAGCTTCGCTACCAGGAAGCGTCTACCACCCAGCAGGCCGCAGACCTTGCACGAGCGCAGTTCTCGCATGGGGAGGGCATCTATCTGGATGTTCTCGATGCAGAGCGGGCAGACTTTGCCAGCCGACGTGCCTTGGTCGTGGCTCGCACCAATCAACGGCTGGCCATCGTCAGCATCTACAAAGCGCTAGGTGGCGGCTGGGTGACCTGTACGAGGGCAGACGTCGACTGCGCTGGCGCCAGCGGTGACTTCGAGGGGCGAATCATCGGGTTCGTTCCGGCGCCTTGACCTCCTCAGCGTCGGAACCGCGAAGTTCTTCTCAACTTAAACTCTTCAAGGGGTAGCTCGATGGCTTCCGCCGCTATCCAGAAAGGCACCAGACTGACCGAGTTTCTCGGCGGCGCAGGGATCAAGACGCTGGCGCTCTCCAGCATCTTCGTTCTGGGCAGCGCACTGCGGCTCAAGCGTGTCCCCGCGCCGATGAGGGTCGAGATCAATGCTGCTACCGAGAATGTTGCCATCAGCGCGCCTAGGCCAGTGAACGGCTGCTGATGCCTTACACACGCCATTCTCGCCCCGACGCCAGACCCGCCTGAAGGAGGCCACCATGGCTATCACATCCCATCCGCCCGTCATTCTCTACACGACGCCCACCTGCCCCGACTGCCATACGCTGAAGACCTGGCTTGATCGTGAGGGGATCATGTTCGAAGAACGCGATCTGTCCATTCGCGAGGTCATGGAGGAAGCCAAGGCACGCGCAGGTGTACGTGTCGCGCCAATCACGCTGGTGGGCAATTCGATCTTCTACGGCACTTTCCTCGCCCAGAAGCCGCTGTTGACCGCGGCGCTCGGCCTGTCCGGCGCTGCGTAAACGACCATGAACAAACACGTCGAGATCCGCCCTCAAGGACGCACTATCGTTGTACCTGAAGGCACGACCATCTTGGAGGCTGCACTGGCGGCAGACGTCGCCTATCCGCATGGCTGCCGCTCTGGCCGCTGCGGCTCCTGCCTGTCGCGTTTGATCAGCGGAAAAGTGCTGCATCTGGAACATAGTCGCTTCGCACTTACCGATGAGCAGAAGACGCAGGGCATGTTCCTGGCTTGTCGCGCCATGCCGGAGACCGATATGGTCGCCGCCTGCGGGGGCGACATCCGTGCCTTCACTTCACCTGCGATACGACGCCTGCAGTACCGAGTGGAGGCCATCGAAACCCTAACCCACGACATAAAGCGTATCCAGCTTGCCGCCAGTGGGGCCGAGCTGCTGGCCTTTGACGCGGGCCAGTACGCTCGGCTGACATTTCCCAGCGCCCCGCCCCGGGACTATTCGATGGCAAGTCGTGCGGGCAGCAGAGAGCTCGATTTCCACATCCGTCGCGTGCCGGGCGGGACCGTGACCGAGTGGATCCACACAGCATTGAAGCTGGGGGATCCAGTAGTGGTGGAGGGCCCATTGGGGTCATCCTACCTACGTACGCGGCACGCCGGCCCCATCCTCTGTATCGCAGGCGGCTCGGGATTGGCCCCGATCCAGGCGATTGTGGAGGCGGCCATCGCCGAGGGCATGCAACAGCCCATCCATGTCTATTTCGGCGCGCGCAGTAATGCGGACCTCTACTTGGTTGCGCATTTCCAGCGGCTGGCGCAAATCCATCCCAACCTGACCTTCACTCCGGTCCTATCAGATGATCCTCCGCAGAGCTTGTGGCGCACCGGCTGGGTAACCGACGCCGTGGCCGCAGATCATCCTGTACTGGAGGGATGGAAGGCCTACGTGGCCGGTCCGCCCTTGATGGTTGAATCAGCCATGCGCGTCTGCCGGGAAGGACGTCTAAGCCCGGAAGACCTCCACGCAGATGTCTTTTTCACCCCCGATATGGCATCGATTGCTCTTTGACATTGCGCTTCTATATTGATCGAGAAGATCCAAAGGTGAATGTTGTGACTATCGGACAAGCGGCCACATTCTCAGGAGTTTCGGCCAAATGATCCGGCAAGATCGGGCTCGCGCGATCTGGGTTTCACCGTCGAGCAGATCTCCGAGCTACTGCTACTTTGGCGTGATCGGGAGCGGGCCAGCGCTGATGTGAAAAAGGTGGCCCATTCCCATGTCGCCGAACTCGAGGCGAAGATCGCCAAATTGCAGGCGATGGTGCAGACGCTTCGCGAACTCGCAAGTAACTGCCATGGCAACAATCGCCGACTGTCCCATCATCGAGGATCTGGCCGAACCTGCCAATTCCTTCCAGCGCATCGGCCCGCCCACGGTGGCGCGCGAGACGCCCAGCTTCGGCATTGATACGCCTGCCTCATCGCGTGTGCGAGAAGCCACCGTAAGCAGGAAGTAAAGCGGCACGGGACATCGCTTTGAGGTAATCCATGCCGCTCTTGCGGTCATGGAATATGCGTGTGCGCGTTGTCCGGCTCCTTTGGCCTCCACAATATGAACGGAAGCCGAGGAACAGAAAGATCTTCAAGATTGCTGATTGACATTGCCACAGTGTCAACGCCCAGCGTGGTTGGTGCACCAATCAATCAGGAAATCAACATGCTTCAGTTCCATATTCCAAACATGACGTGCGGTTCTTGCGCCAAGCCGGTGAGAGACGCCCTGCTGAGCGTCGATCCGCTGGCGCAGATCGAAACCGACACGCCTGCGCGCCAAGTGCGCGTAGAAACGGCGCTGGGCGAAACGGCCTTCCTCGCGGTGCTGGCAGAGGCTGGATATCCACACCAGCTGCAGGCAAGCCAGTAACTTCCTTCCAACGGAGAACGTCCCATGTTCATCAAACACTTTCTTACTTTTGGCGTAGCCGCCATCGGTACCGCAGCTATGCCGTCGTCGGCGTCCAATGCCTCGCTGAAAGGTGCTTTTGCACTTTCGGGAGCGACCGAGAAGGTCACCGCAGAACTTTCCATCGAAAAAACCGGCCCACTTTCCCGCGAGTTGCTGATCACGTTCGCCGACAAGACCACCGGCAAGCGCATCTCTTACTTTGACGAGGAACTTGCCCAGGAGCTGCATGTTCTGGCCACCGACAGCAACTTCTCCAGCTTCCTGCACGAACACCCAGGCAAGGTAGGGTCAGACGGTCGCTTCCGCGTCGCGATGAAGTTCCCCAAGCCTGGCGTATACCATGTCTTCGCGGACGCTGTGCCCACCGGGCTGGGGCAACAAGTAGTCCGGTTTGACGTTTCCGTAGACGCACCAGCCGGTATGGAAGCAGCCCAGCCAGTCCCGGCTCCCAAGGAAGGGACCGATGGGCCGTATACGGTGCAGTTGGACCAGTCGGGTCTGCAGGCCGGTAAAGAGAGCATGTTGAACCTGACTGTTCTGAAGAATGGAAAGCCCGCTCGGGATCTGGGCCTCTACCTTGGCGTGCCGGCGCATGCGGTGTTCGTCGGCACAGATGACCTTGCATATGTCCACGCGCATGCCATGCCGGCGGATGCTGCCAAAGCCGTGCACGGTTCACACGGCTCGGCGCATCACCTGGCTGGCCCGGTCAGCGCACAGATGATGCTCCACGCGAAGCCTCCTAATGCGGGCAGCTATGCGCTCTGGATCCAGTTCATGGCCAATGATGAAATCCGAACGGTGCCTTTCGTCGTCAATGTTGCGCAAGGCTCGTGAGCAACGGCCTTTAGCTTAGCTATGGCCGTGGCCGGGGAATCCCTGGCCACGGCATGCTTTGGTGGAGACCGGTCAGAAGATTGATCGGGCATACGGCAGTCCAAGCCGACACCGCCCCGAGGGTCTTCTTGGCTCAGGCGCTGGCGAGCGTCCGCTTCTGGCCGGAAGCAGACTCTTGGTTGTGACCAGCCCACAGCGAGGGCGACGGGTAATGTGTCCGATGCGACGTCGTGACTCTCGCGCGCTCGATTGACATCGTGTGCACGGGGCTTGGTAGCCAGTTGGCTTCCCGCGGAAGATCTTGTGCGATGCCATGGCGATAAAATCCTTGGTCGCCCCGTATACGCTGGAGACCTAGGCGCTGCTGAGGCTTTAGAATTGAGCACTCAAGAGTCGGGCAGGAAGTTGAAGAGTGTTTATTACAAACGAAGTCAATCCGTTGGAGATCCTGTCTCAGCTTCTGACGCAGGTCAGCGCGCCTGCCATTTCAGATGAGTTCGTTGATCTAGCCCACAACAGAGATCTCTGTCCGGGGTTCAAGGACCGCCTTGATGAGATCCTCTCTTCCTACATGAGGCATCGATCAACCGTCTATGACATTCAAGGTTTCACCGATCAGGGCGCAGATGTCTTGCTGGTTTGGGATGATGACAGCGGGGAGCGCCGTAGGGCTGCCTTGCAGATCAAGAGCTACGCAGAGATTAAGCAGGACCTCGGTCGCGAGGTCGGGAAGCGACAGCTCATAAACTCCCTGAAGAGTCAGTTCGTCAGTGCGAAGTCGAAGCATGGATTGGACATGTTCTACATCCTTCTTTGTGGTGACGGAACTGCGACTCACCACGACTTCGTGAGAAGGGTGTGTGCTGAATTCACCAACCTTGATGATGTCAAAGTCATCACGCCCGCTCAGGCGTGGAGCTTCTATTCAATGAAGGCAGAAGACATTAGCTCTTACTGCATGCGCGTCCTTTGCAAAGGGGACCCAGTGGTTCGCGAGGTGCAAGAAGAGTTTGCGTCAGAGAGCGATGCTTATCGCTATGTGGCCATCTCGGCGGTTGTCAGCCAGTTGTGCTCGGCAAGCGATTTCGATGTCGAGGACATGTCGCACGGTGCTTCTATGTGTGATGAGCTAGGCTGGGAAGAGCAGATTGAGAAAGCGATTCAGTCGCTGATGTGGTCAGGTGATGTTGTCAGCGACGATGGTGGGTCTTTTAAGCTTAGGTACGATGCGTTTCCAACGTTGAGAGCGCTCTACTATGATTCGAAGGTGCGCCACGGATTCAGCGATAACGTGATGGTGGAGCACCTTATGAGCCTTACATCGTCAGACTGATTTCTTCAGTACTGGCCGAAAGCGGACCCTTGGGCGGTCGCGATGCGCTCTCGGTTATAAAATTTGCTTTCGACCCCAAGCGAACTATGTTTCAAAATTCAAGGAACGGGCACGCGATGGGAATGTGGGAAATTTCAGCTTACGGAGAGGGATTCCTTCGCGCCGATAAGGAGCTTGGATTTTTCCTGAATGGTTTCGTGTACGCCGACAACGCCGACAACGCTTTCCTTAGGGCGGTCGCCCTGGCGAAACAGGATTGGCCGGAGATATCTCAGGCCGAGAAGGTTGGTTTTCCGCGCTCAGTCATCAACGCTGAAGAGATACATGAGGTCACGGGTGAACTGAGCGACGCGCAAGAAGGCGTACATCTGTTCTGGGATGAGCAGTAGGAAAGCTGACTGATCTGCGAGTGACCGCTTCTGGCCGGAACCAGCCGTGAGATTCAAGAGGAGCGAGGGGCGGCAGCACACGGCCCGTAGCGGACGTAACTCTGGCGATGTCGACCACTACTTCTCCTGAGTCGCCGACGCCAACGGTATGCTTCGTTCGACTCCCAAGGCCGCGAACCTTCGTGGGGCACCTAAGGGAGCGTCCTAATATTTTAAGGGCCGACAAGATTGGACCGCCATCACGACGGTGCTTGCCTCCTCGGCCGTTGGCGAGGGCCAATGCGCCGCGGAGTCAGCTCTGCCCATAGGCCGTTGCAACCATAAGTTTTCAGCCCATGCGCAACCATAGGTTCAGCAAAAACGCAAACCTATGCTTGCCCGTCTAAACATGACGCGTAGAGAGTTCCCTGAACAGGAACCTCATTCATGTACCGGTCAGTTCAATATTCAGGGCTGATTTCATCAACAAACGGATAATTCACACCTGTCGAACGCCCCTTATCCCTCCCCTCCCGAGGGGCGTTCGACGAAACCAAAATAATTAAAGGTGTATCCCGATGATCAAGAATTCGCTGCTTGCCCTGGGTCTGTTGGCCGCGCTGCCGTTCGCCGCATCGGCTGCCGATGGTCTGTCGTACAACTACGTTGAAGGCGGCTATGTGAACACCGATGCCAAGGGCGGCGACGCTGATGGCTGGGGCGTGAAGGGCTCGGTTGCCGTCCACCCGAACTTCCATGTCTTCGGTGATTACAGCAAGCAGGAAACCGACACCTTCAAGAACGATGTCGCCCAGTGGCGCATCGGTGCCGGCTACAACTACGGCATCGCACCGAACACCGACCTGGTGGCTCGTGTTGCGTACCAGAAGTTTGATATGAAGCACGGCCTGGACTTCAACGGCTACTCCACTGAAGTGGGCGTGCGCACCGCGTTCAACCCGTACCTGGAAGGCTATGCGCTGGCCGGTTACGAGGATTACAGCAAGAAGCACGGCATCAACCCGGACGGCGAGTTCTACGGCCGCGTCGGCGCCACCGCCAAGTTCAACCAGAACTGGGGCCTGAGTGGCGAAGTGAAGCTGGCCAAGGCCGGCGACCGCGAGTGGTTCGTGGGCCCGCGCTTCAGCTGGTAACAAACGCCTGTCGTTAGTGCGTGTAACTGGCGTGTGACCTCTCTCCCATACGCCAGTGAAGCCCGGCCTCGTGCCGGGCTTCTCTTTTTCCGGCATCGCTTTGCCACAATGGGGCATGGGCGATCCCTCCACTCCCGCTGGCACCGGCTCGGCCTACCAGGAACACCTGGCGCCTGCGCCGCTGCGTGGCCAGTTCGGCCAGCTCTGGCAGAGCCAGTTGTCGGCCGACGCCAGCGGCAGCATCACCGTGCTGCCGGATGGCTGCGTGGATATCCTCTGGCGTGATGGCGCGTTGTTCGTGGTAGGTCCCGACCGTACCGCCGCACATCCGGAGCTGGCGCCCGGTGCGCAGGTGCTGGGCGCGCGTTTCCGGCCAGGGCAGGCATCGGCTGCGCTCGGCATCGACTTGTCCGACATCGTCGGCCAAGCCGTGCCTCTTGTTGAATTCAATGCCCGCTGGGCAACACAGGCGGCGGCATCGGTCGGTCATGCCGCGCCCGAGCAGCGCCTGCAACGCCTGGCCGATTGCCTGCAACAGAACATGACCGCGGCCGTGGTGGACGAACACACGAAACGTGCGCATGCGCTGTTCGCGCACGCAGCCAAGGGCGACGTCAGCATCGATGCACTCGCCGCCCACCTGGCGATGAGTCCGCGCACCCTGCGTCGCTTCAGCCAGGCGCAGTTCGGTTACGGCGCAAAGTCGCTGGAGCGGATCCTACGCCTGCAACGGTTCCTGCGCTGCAGCCAGGCGCAGCCCGCGCACAGCCTGGCGATGCTGGCCGCAGAGGCAGGCTATGCCGATCAGGCGCATCTCAGCCGCGAGGCCCGCGAGCTGTCCGGCCTGACCGCCAGTGCGCTGCGCCAGGAGTGGGGGCGTTGATGGCCGTTTCGTTCAAGACCGCGGCCCTGCGCTGACCGATGCTGGGCGCTCCAACCACGGAGCCGCACCATGAGCCACGCAGAGACCACCGCTGCCGAACGCCGCATCGACAACATCGAATTCAACGTCGCCGACATCGCCCGCAGCAAGCAGTTCTATGGGCAGGTCTTCGGCTGGTCCTTCACCGACTACGGCCCGGCCTACACCGAGTTCGATGATGGTCGTCTCAAAGGTGGATTCGTCGCTGACGAGGCGGTGACAGCCACGGGAGGTGCGCTGGTGATTGTCTACTGTTCGGATCTGGCGGATGCACAGCAGCGTATCCTCGCGGCCGGCGGTGAGATCGTGCAGGACGTGTTCGCTTTCCCCGGTGGCCGTCGCTTTCACTTCCGCGATCTGGACGGCTATGTGCTGGCGGTATGGAGCGACCGGGACTAAGCCTCGGCAAGCGCCGTGCTATCGGACCGGCTTGCCATACATCTCTGAAAGCGTGGCCTTGTACTGCGCCAGTGGCTGCAGCCCCATCGCCTCGCGGCGCGCATCCAGGCCTTCCATGTCTTCGGTGGGGCGAAGTTCCATCGCGCCATCATCGGCCTGTGTGAACTGGCTGCCATAGCGCTGCGGTTTGCCCTGCGCCAGCAGCACGCGATCAGTCAGCAGTGCGAGATCGGCGGGATCAGCTTCACCGGCTTTGGCGGCCTTCTCGATCAACGGCAACATATCGGCCTGGAACACGGGATCGTGATCGGCGTGCTGGACCAGCAGCCACGCGGCTTTGGCACCATCATGTCCGGCCAGGGCATACGTCGGCCAACCCTTGTCGGCTACCACCGATTTCAGCCAATCGGCGTTGGCCTTGATCACTGGAGCTGTCGCTTTGAATGCCTCGCCACCGCCAGCGTCGACAGCCGCGTGCTGTGCTGCCTGGTCGCGCTCGGCACGCTCCAGCAGTTCCCTGCGCAGGGGCGCGTCCAGCAATGCGAGGCGCTGCTGCTCGGCGGCCAGCACGCGTTTGCGCATGTCCGGCCACGCCGGGCCGTTGCGCAGCGCATTCAAGCCTGGCCGGTCCTTGTGCAGCAGGTCATCGGCCGAGAGCCTGCCGCTGGGAAGCAGCGTGGTTACATGGTCCATCGCTCTTCCCAGGTCGCCGGCCGCTGCCGTGCATTCAACCAGCAGCAGTTCGCCACCCTCGGGAAAATGGCCTGCACGTTGCAGCAGGTCATCCAGAAAGTGTGCACAGCCGCTGAAGTCATCGGCACCATAGCGCTCAAGTGCGTCGAAGAAAGACCCTTCGTTTGCGGCGTGCACCTGCAGCGGGGCGGCCAGCAGCAACGCCAGCGCTGCAGCAACGGGCACATGCTTCCATTGCATAGGTGAGTGGACCATCAACTGCTTCCTCCGTGAAGGCGTGGATGGCGAGCCTCCGCAGGCCGCACATCCGCAGGCTAGCAGTGTCATGGCCAGGCCTCAAATGATCGACGAGCAGCACGCTGCAAGTGGGGTCGCGTTGCCTCTACAATCCGCCAATGGAAACGCACATCGACGCCTACGTGAGGCAGGCCGACGGCAACTGCATCAAGGTGATGTTGTTGAACGGCCGCCCGCGGACCCCGCTGCAGGCGCTGGGATTCAGCGCTGGCGAGGCAGACACCCTCACCCTGCCGGTCGCCGACGACGCAGCCAAGGCCACTGCCTTCATCCGTCTGCGTGACCTCGGCGTTGCCTTCTCGGCGGGCAGGGAGTGGTGCCCGGCCGACGTGTTCGAACACTTTCGCGATGGCGGCTTGCTGCAGGGCGCCTACCTCCGGGTTGCGTGGCGCACGCCGCAACAGTTCACCGTGACCACGGCGTAGTCGCACAGCATGGACGTGATCGAGATCGCCGGGGCGCATCTGCTGCGCGATGCTGCGGATGGCTGGCAGCTGCTGGACGCTGTTGTCTCCCAGGACGGCATCCGGCTGGTCTGCATCCATGCTGTCGGGCAGAGCTTCCGCGTCGAGCGTTTCCTGCGCGGACACATGATGCCGCAATGGCAGGGAGAGTGGTGGCTGCAGCAGCCGGAGCATTCGATCACCGACACTGAACAGCAGGCGCATGCGCTTGCCGGCGAATGGCTCACGCTCGCCGCGAACTGAGAACCGCTCCGTCGCCCGCAAGGCCGTTCCGCTATGATCGCCCGCACATCGCCCCATGCGATTTGCCCGCCTCAAGCCAGCAGGAACTGCCGTGAACGCCCAGCCCGCCCCCATCACCGCCCTCAACCACACGCTCGACAACGAGCCGCAGCAGATCACCGCGCCGCTGACCCATTCGGCCGCGTTCCTGGTGCTGACGGTGAAGGACGATGAGGCGTCGCTGGCGAAAGTGCGCGAGGTGCTGGCCAGCACCGATGACCTGATCAAGAACACCGCCATCCGCGAGATCGAGCGCACCTTCACCTGCAACGTGGCCATCGGCCACCGCGTGTGGGCGCCGCTGGTGGGCAGCACGCCGCCGCGCGAGTTGAGGCCGTTCCAGGAAGTGAAAGGTGCTACCCATACGGCCGTGTCCACGGCGGGTGACCTGCTGTACCACATCCGTGCACGCACGATGGATCTGATCGTGGCGTTCGAGAAGAACCTGTTGCTGGCCTTCGGCGATGCCGTGGAAGCGGTGGATGACGTGGCCGGTTTCCGCTACTTCGACGGCCGCGACCTGCTCGATTTCGTCGACGGCACCGCCAACCCGGAGGGGCTGTCGCTGCCGGAGGCGACCATCGTCGGCGACGAGGATCCCGACCATGCCGGCGGCAGCTACGTGGTGGTGCAGAAGTACCTGCACAACCTCGATGCCTGGCGTGCGCAGAAGACCGAAGCGCAGGAAGCGATCATCGGCCGCACCAAGCACGACAACATCGAACTGGACGACGCGCCGGCCGACGCGCAGAAGTCGCACAAGACGCTGTGCACCATCGAGGATGCCGACGGCGAGCACGAGATCCTGCGCGACAACATGCCGTTCGCCAATCCGGGGCGCGGCGAGTACGGCACCTATTTCATCGGCTACACGCGTCGGCTGTGGGTGATCGAGCAGATGCTGGAACGGATGTTCATCGGCAATCCCGCGCCGCTGCACGACCGCATCCTCGATTTCTCCACCGCGACCACCGGCGTCACCTTCTTCGCCCCCTCGCGCAAGGTGCTGGCCGACCTGGGCGACTGATCACGCCGGGTGGGGCAGCCAGGTAGATCCACGCCATGCGTGGATGGATCAACCGGTTGCCCAGAACAGCCACGCATGGCGTGGCTCTACTGCGGCGTCCGCCATCTGCCTGTCATCTACAGCGCCGACCATGACGCGTTGGACGGCAGTGGAGGCGTGGGTGATGGATTCTGCAGACAACAGGCGCACCATGCGCCGTGGCTGGCGCCCGTTGGCATGGTTGCTGGGCCTGCTGGCGCTGGGGAGCGCCAGCGTGTCCGCACAGGACGCGCCTGCGCATTGGATGGCCTATGCCGCCTCCGTCAGCGGCGAACTGCAGCAGCGCCTGCAGCAGGAACAGGATCCACGCGCCCAGCGCCTGCTGGCCTGGCTGCAGGAGCATCCCGATACGCCGGCGCCGTTGGTGGTGAGCGTGTGGATCGCCCGCGATGGTGCGATCTCCAAACTGGAATTCGACAGCCTGGGTGATGTCCAGGTGGATGCCGACCTGCGCGCGACGCTGCAGGCCACGGCGTTGCCGGCGGCGCCGCCGAAGGACATGCGCCAACCGCTGCGCTTGGGGCTGCTGCTGCAACCCAGGTAGAGCCGCGCCATGCGTGGCTGCGTTTGGTAGATGCCGACCTTGGTCGGCACGTGAGCGCCAACCAAGGTTGGCGACTACCCGTAGATCCACGCCATGCGTGGATGAGCCTGATGGATGCCGACCTGGGTCGGCGGGAGCGCGCCAACCAAGGTTGGCGTCTACCGGTGCCCGCCAGCCACGCATGGCGTGGCTCTACCGCGTTGCCAACTGCGGTTCCCGCGCGGCTGCACGCCACGCCCGCAGCCCGAACAGCGCCAGGCCCAGGAAGAACACGTACAACGCAGCGGTCACGTGCAGTGACTTGAACAGGTACGCGCCCACGTAGACCACGTCCACCACGATCCACACCCACCAGCAGGCAGCGTGTCGGCGTGCCTGCCACCACTGCCCGACGAGGCTCAACGCGGTCAGCATCGCGTCCAGCCACGGCAGCGCCGCGTCGGTGAAGGTGTGCATGCCGGCGCCAAGCGCGACGCCGCCACACAGGCCGATGGCGAGGTCGCGCAGCAGCTTGCCGCGCGCCAGCGGCACGATGCGGATGCTGCCTTCATCGGCCGCGTGCTGGCGCCAGTTGATCCAGCCGTAGACCAGGAAGCCACCGAAGGCGACCTGCAGCAGCGTGTCCGAGTACAGCTTGGCCTCGGCGAACACCGCGCCGTACAGCGCGACCGACAGCAGGCCGACCGGCCACGCGGCCAGCCGTCGCTTTGCCATCAGCCACACCCCGAGGATGCTGAAGAGGGCCGCGGTCCACTCGAGCGCGACGCCGCTCACAGCGCGAACGTCACCGACAGGCGAGCCTGTCGCGGCGCACCCGGGAACAGGTAGTAGTCACCGCCGCTGCTGCCGGTGTCGCGCCAGTAGAAGCGGTTGAACAGGTTGTCCACCGACAGGTTCCAGCTGACCGCGCGGTCGTGCAGGCGGTGCTGGAAGCGCAGGCCGGCGTCGAACACCGAGTAGTCCGGTGCGCGCACACCGCCGTCGGCGCGGGCGACGTTGGCGGCGGCATAGCGCCAGCCACCGGTCACATCCAGGCCCTCGGCGAACGGCAGCGCGTAGGCCAGGTGCACGCTGGCGCGCACCTTCGGCACGTTCACCAGCTGATGCCCTTCATAGGCCGGGGTGCCGGTGTCGCGGGCGCGCGCCTGCAGCACGCTGGCGCTGGCGACGATCTGCAGCGCGTCGGTCAGCTGGCCGTTGGCGGTCAGTTCCAGCCCGGTATGGGTCTGCTGGCCTTCTTCGACGAAGGTGTAGCCGGCATCGCTGCCGTCCGGCTTTGCGTACTGGTAGGGCTGGGTGGTGCGGAACACCGCGGCACCCAGGGTGAGGGCGTCCACCGGCACGTACTTCACACCCACTTCCAGCTGCCGCGACTGCATCGACGGCAGGAAGGTATCGGCGTTGGACGTCCAGAACGGTGCTTCCTGGCCCAGCGAAATGCCGCGCACGTAGCTGGCGTAGGCGTTGAGCTGGTCGGTGGCCTTCCACACCAGCGCGGTCTGCGGCAGGAAGCGCGACAGGCGGCTGTGGCGCTGCGGCGTGCCGCGCTTGTCATAGGCGCGCTCGTCCAGGCGCACGAAGCGGCCGCCGGCCAGCCACTGCCAGTCATCGCCGAAGCTCATCCGGTCCAGCGCGAAGAACGCGGTCTGGCGGCTGTCCAGGCGTCGTGCCGATGCACCCGGCATCTTCGGTGAGGGCTCGAACACCGGCACCTGCGCATCGTGGATGTTGCTGGTGCCGACGTACTCGTTGACGCTCGGGCGCTTGTCGACGGTGCGGCGGAAGTAGTCCGCGCCGATGCTCAGCTGGTGGCCGACGCTGCCGGTGTCGAAGCTGCCGCGCAGTTCGGCACGCGCCTGCTGGTTGCGGCGGGTGTCATCCGGGCTGCGGTAGTCGTAGATGTCGTAGTCGCCGTTGGGGGCGAAGTAGTTGCCCGGCACGCTGCCGTCTGCGCACCCTGCGGTGTAGTAGCAGCCGTAGGCGAAGGCGACGTTGTCATCGATCACCGAACGGCTGTGACCGATCGACAGCCGCGACTGCCAGGCGTCGTTGAAGTCGTAGGTGTGCAGGGCGGTGATGTTGGTGCTGGCGATGTCCACCGGCCGCTGCCACGGCTGGTAGCCGAGCAGGCGCTCGCGGTCGACGCCGCGCGGCAGGTCGCGCGCGCCCAGCAGCTGGAAGCCGGACACCGAGCGCTGCGAGCTGGTCTGGTAGTTGGCATCCACTTCCAGCTTGCCGTGTTCGCCGATCAGCCAGTCGGTGGCCAGCGAATAGAAGTTGCGGCGGCCGTCGGCATGCTCGACGTAGGAATCGCTGGCATCCCAAGCGGCATTGAAGCGGACGCCGAAGCGCGGGGTCAGCCAGTGGCCGACATCCACGGCGGCATAGCGCGAGCCTTCCGAATCGGTGCCCAGGGTGACCGTACGCACTTCCGCCGGGCGCTTGCCCACGTAGTTGATGATGCCGCCGGGCGCCATCACGCCAGCCGCCAGGCCGGCTTCGCCCTTCAGGATCTGCACTTCCTGGATGTTCTCCAGCGCCAGGCGCTGTTCGCCGGCGATGGACATGCCGTTGAAGCGGTAGCCGGTGGCCGCATCCAGCGCGAAGCCGCGGATGGCGATGTTCTGGTAGTAGCCCACCGGCGCATAGGCATCGCCCAGCGAGGCATCGTTGCTGGCCAGCTCGGACAGCGAACGCACCTGGCGACGGTCGAGGTAGTCGCGCTCCAGCACGTTCACCGAGGCGGGGGTGTCCTTCCAGGAGCCGCCGCCGAAGGCGTTGACGCGCGAGGTGTCGGTGGCCGGCTTGCCGGCCTGCACGCGCACTGCCGCCAGCTCGGTGGGCGAGGACGGCGGAGCATCAACGGCGTCGGCGCCTGCCTCGCTGGCGTACAGCGGCAGGGCAGCGCAGAGGGCAAGGGCGAGCAGGGTGGGGCGCAGGCAGCGGTTCATTCGATTCGTCTTCAGACAACAAGGGAGACGAAGCGACGGCGCGCAGGTGCACCGGCCCATGACGGGGGTGTGGCTGCGGCTCAAAGCTCCCTACGCCGGTGCAAACCGGATCAGGTTCCAAGGGACTCTCTCAGCCTGGCAGATCCAGGCACCCCCGCTTCAGGTGACCATTTCACTACAAATGGTACGGATTTGCGAGCTACCGCCCTTCAGCCGGGGTCAGCTCCCTTTCCAGCGGAAAGGGATCTGACCCCGGCCGAGCGCGTCATCGACGCATGGCGTCGATCTACCGGGTACCCAGCGTGTTGGGTGGCTCGCGGCTTACGCGGCGGCGTGCAGGGCCGCCAGCAGGGCCTGGCCGGGGGCCGTGGCGAACCACGCCGGATGCCCGAGCATGAACGGCTGCCAGGCGACGTCGGCATTCGCGGTGGAGCCGGTGACGCCCTCGAAGTACTCCACTTCGGACAGAGCGAAGTCGAAATGGACCATTGGCAGCAGGTCGGCCAGCAGGTGCACGCGCGTGGGCGACAGCGGCAGTTGCTGCCGGTAGCCCTCCAGCAGGGCCAGGGCGATATCGATGCGTACCGCGTCGTCGCCACGCTCCAGTTGCAGCCAGGCCACTGCGTTGCGTTCGATCGCGGTGGCCAGATCGAACAGCGCGCTGGTCGGCGAGGCCAGGCCGAAATCGAGCACCGTGGCAATCGTGCCGTCGTCGTTCCACAGCAGGTTGGAGACGTGCCAGTCGTTGTGCGCCCACAGCCGTGGTTCGTCCTGCAGGCGCGCGGCCAGGCCATGGTGCCAGCGCAGCACATCGCGGTGCAGTTGTTCTTCCCAGGGAATGCGCGCCAGGTAGCGGGCCAACCCGGGGCGGTTGCCGAGGTCGGCCTTCAGCGCGGCGATCGGGTCATCGGCGCGGATCAGGTCGTCGCGTGCCACCAGCAGATGGGTACTGCGTTGCGGGGCGTGGTAGCCGGCTGCCGCGCGGTGCAGCGTGGCCAGCATGCGCCCTGCCTCGCGGGCCTGGGCGACGTCGGTCAGCGGCGACCATGACGGCAGCTCGCGATACAGGTCCTGGCCGGCGCCCACCGCATGCAGTTCGTAGGTCCACTGGCCATGTTCGAGTGCGGTGCGGCCGTGGTTGCTGGCCAGCACCTGCACCACCGGCATGCCGGCAGTCGCCAGATGTGCGATGAAACGGTGTTCTTCCTCCAGGCTTCCAGCGCTGCGCACACTGTGGTGGTGGCGCTTGATGAAGACCGGACCGTGCGTGCCGTCGACGATGGCCGCGGCCGACAACGGACGCGGGCTGTGCCAGCGCAGCGTGCTGTCCGCGCCCAGCTGCGGAAAGTGGCCACGCAGCCAGGTGATCTCCTGCGCGTCGATCGCCGGCCAGTCGGCGGCGACCTCGTCGTTGTTGAGGCCCTGCACGCGATGGGGGGAAGAAGTCATGCCACGGCCGCTGCTGAGTAAAGGAACATCCAAGGCTGCGCATTCAACGTCATGGGCGCCACAGACGCAAACGGGCGGGTCATCGACCCGCCCGTCAGGGACGTCATGTGCGGCCTGCGGCCGGCGCGCTTACCAGCCGCGATGGCGGCCGCGGTCGTGGTAGTAACGGTTGTCATGGCGCTCGCGCTGCCAGCGACGGTCATCGCGGCGGTCGTAGCCATAACCGCGGTTGTAGCCACGGTCATAACGGCGGTCATAGCGCCCGTCGTAGCGGCGATCATGGCGGTCGGAGGTGGTCAGGTTGCCGATGGCGCCGCCGGCAACCGCGCCGCCGACGGTGGCGGCCGGGTCGCCGTTGGAGATCAGGTGACCCGCCACGCCGCCGACGACGGCACCGACCACGGTGCGCTTGTCCTTCCTCGACATCGCGCTGGCATCACTGACCACGGCCACGCCGGCAAGAAGTGCCAGGGCCATCGCCAGACCACGGAAGCTGAGTGCGGAAGTGCTGAGCATGTTGGGTTCTCCTGTGAGGTGCATGCCACGGTGGGCAGGGAGGGCGCTGGGCGCCCCGGCTGCCGTAGGGACCACGCTGGTGCCCGGACATTGCCGGAACATTGCGCGCGATCCCCGTGCGGCTTGCGCATTCATCTAGCGTCAGGCGGCATGAAGCGAGGCTGAAAGCGCTGCGGCCGCTCAGCTGCCAGAAAGGAAAAGGGTCAAGGCCCGGCATGCTCCAGCGGCGTTGGCAGAGGGGCGGCAGCGGCCATGGAGCTCAGATCCTGCCGTCGCGCAGGTAGTCGAACAGTTCCGCGTCACCCTTCAGCCCCAGCTTGAGCATGGCATCGCCCTTCTGACGGCTGATGGTGCTGACGCTCTTGTGCAGCTGCAGCGAGATTTCCTTCACCGTCATGCCGGTGCCGAGCAGGCGCAGCACCTCCACTTCGCGCGGCGACAACGGCTTGCCATCGCCCTCGCGCATGCGCCAGCTGCCGGCTTCCTCCACCCGCTCGCGCAGGCTGCGGCTGATGTAGGACTGGCCGCGATAGACCGCCTGGATCGCCTGCGGCAGTTCATCCATCGACGAACTCTTGTCGACCAGGCCGAGCACGCCGCTGTCGAGCACCATGCGCAGGATCGCCAGGTTGTTGGAGACACTGAGCATGAGCACCGGCAGGTCGGGATGGCGGCGACGGATCATGCCGATCATGGCGAAGCCATCGGCCTGGGGGCTGCCGGGCATCGAATAGTCGGTGACCAGCAGGTCGCAGGGCTGGGTGGTCAACAGGGTCATCAGCGCCTGGGCGTTGTCGGCCTCGCCAACGACTCTGCCAACGCCGCTGGACTCGATGACGGCGCGGGTACCGATACGGACCACGGGGTGATCGTCTGCGATGATGATGCGCAAGGTCATGCTCTAGTATGGCCACCGGCACGCCGGACCGCGACTATCGCGGTCCTTGGCAGGACTTCCAGGAGATCGTTGCAGATGCGCAGCTGGGCGGCTCGTGGACTGATCCTGTTGACGACCCTGCTGGCTCTGCCGGCGCTGGCCCAGTCCGCGCCCGCCCCGGGACCGTTGCCGCTCAGTCCCCTGCAGCGCGAATACCTGGCCGCACATCCTGTTGTCGTTGTTGGACAGTATGACAGTGGATGGCCTCCTTTTGAGTCGATCCAGGACGGGAAGCAGGTGGGCCTCGGCCCGGACTACCTGACGCTTTCGGCCCGTCAGCTTGGACTGAAGGTGGAGACGCGCCGCTTTGCAGACTGGCCCTCGGTGCTGGATGCGGCATGTCGCGGCGAGATCGACGTGGTAATGAACATCGCGCTCAGCGCAGAGCGTACCCGTTGCATGGTCTACACCGCCGCCTATGCCGAAGCACCGCTGGCCATGGTCGGGCGTCCCCAGGACCTGCGTGCTTCGGAGGCCCCCGATCTGGATGGCCTGCGCGTTGTGGTCGAGCAGGACTTCATGACCGGGCCGCAGGTGCGTGCGCGATTCCCAAGGGCACGACAACTTGTCGCAGACAACACGCTGACCGCCTTGAATATGGTCAGAGACGACAAAGCCGACATTTTCATCGGTAATGCCTACGTGGCAACGGAACTGATCGCCGCCGCCAGGTTGAAGGGTGTGGTGTTGCTGCGGCCCAGCGATCTGCCCCCCGAGCAGTTGCATTTCGGTGTGCCCAACAGCAAGCAACCGTTGTCCGAAGCACTGGATCTGGCGCTTGCAGCCGTCAGCGAAGCACAGCGCGACACCCTCGCGCAGCGCTGGCTGCCACCGCCGCAGTGGTCGGCGTCGGCGCAGCTGGCGCTGAGCCAGGCCGAGAAACGCGTGCTGCAGCAGCCGTTGAAGATCGGCTTTGCGCCCAACGCCGCGCCGCTGTCGTTCGCCGACAGGAATGGCAAGCCCAGTGGCCTGACCAATGAATATCTGCAGCGCCTGCTGCAGGCCGGCGCCAACCTGCAGGTTGAAAACAGCCATGACTGGTACGAGGTGCGCGAGAAGGCGCGTCGCGGGGAACTGCAGGCGGTGATCGGCATTCCTTCCGACTCGAGCTATCTGGGCCCGGAATGGGTGTTCAGCCAGCCCTTCATCACCGTGCCCAATGTGATCGTCACCCGCACTGACAGTCCGTCGATGCTGGGTTTGTCGGACCTGGACGGCAAACGCGTGCTGCTGTCCGATCCGGAGCGCGTCCGTGGCTATGTGCAGCAGCAGGCGCCGTCGGTGAAGATCGTCGCCGCGCGCAGTGCCGAGCAGGCCCTGCAACGTCTTGCTGATGGCGAGGCCGATGCCTACGTGGGCAACCTGGCGCTGGTCGACCAGCTGCTGCGCAACCGCTTTCCGGGGCGCCTGCAACTGGCAGCGCCCGCCGGGTTCAACGACCAGCTGGCGTTGGCGGTGGAGCGCCGCCATGCGGCCTTGGCCACCACCTTCGACCGCCTGCTGCTGCAGATGGGGCCACGCCAGCGCGAGGCCCTGCGCGGCGATTGGCTGGCGGTGGAATACCGCGATGGGGTGGACTGGCGCACCCTCCTGCGCTGGGGTCTTCCGCTGCTGCTGGTGCTGGCCACTGCGGTGGCGGTGCATGGGCTGGGCCATTGGCGGTTGCGCCGCGAAGTGGCCGGCCGCCGCGAGCTGGAGCAGCGCCTGGCCGAGGTGACCGACAACCTGCCTGCCATCGTCTACCAGGCCCGCCGCGAAGCGGACGGTACCTTGAGCTTCCCCTTCATTGCCGGCGATGTGCAGTCGATGTTCGGCATCAGCCGGCAGCAGGCGGAGGCGGACGGGCAGGCGCTGCTGGCCTGCATCGATGCCGATGACCGCGAAAAGGTGCTGCACGCGATGGAGCTGGCGGCGCGCAACTTTGCACCGCTTTCCTTCGAGTTCCGTATCCATCGCGACGGAAGCGCGCCCTGCTGGGTGCGCAGCCAGGCCCATCCGTATTCCACCGAAGCAGGCGCGGTGACCTGGAGTGGTTACTGGGTGGACGTGAGCCAGGCGCGCGCGCAGGCCGACGCGCTGGCGGCGGCGATGGTTGAAGCCGAACAGGCAGCGGCAGCAAAGTCGCGCTTCCTGGCCACCATGAGCCATGAAATCCGCACGCCGATGAGTGGTGTGCTGGGCATGCTGGAAGTGCTGGCGCATTCGCCGTTGGACACCGAACAGCAACGTATCCTCGGCGTGATCGAAGACTCCGCGCAGATGCTGCGGCAGATCCTGGACGACATCCTCGACTATTCGCGGATGGAAGCGGGCGCGCTGCGCCTGGAGCCGGTACCGCTGCCGGTGCGGCCACTGCTGGAAGGGGTCCATCGATTGTTGTTGCCGCAGGCCACGGCGCGCGGGCTGGATCTGCAGCTGGACATCGACGAACAGCTGGCCCAGGCCCATGAAGTGGATGGCGTGCGTTTTCGACAGATCGTGTTCAACCTGGTCAGCAATGCCATCAAGTTCACCGTGAAGGGCTCGGTGCGGCTGCGGCTGGAGGTGCTGGGACCCACTGAGGAGGATGGCAGCCAGCCGCTGCGCCTGAGCGTGACCGATACCGGCATCGGCATTGCGCCGGAGCAGTTGCCGACCCTGTTCGAACCCTTCACCCAGGCCGGTGCGTACATCCAGCGCGACCATGGGGGCGCCGGGCTGGGCCTGAGCATCTGCCGGCGCCTGGTGCAGAAGATGGATGGCGAGCTGAAGCTGGAAAGCACGCTGGGCGAAGGGACGCGGGTGGAAGTGCTGCTGTCGCTGGTGGAGGCGCGCTGCGAGGATGTGATGGCGCTGCAGGCCGAGCATCAGCAGATCGCGCTGCTGCCTCCAGGTCTGCGCCAGGCACGGGTGATGGTCATTGAAGACCACCCCACCAACCAGGCCATGATGGCCTGGCGCCTGCAGCAGCTGGGCGTACCGCATGTGCTGGTCGATGACGGGCAGCAGGCCCTGGACCGGCTGGCGGAGGAGTCGGAATCCTTCGATCTGGTCATCACCGATTGCCGCATGCCGGTGCTGGATGGATTCGGCTTCACCCGCCTGCTGCGCGAACGTGAGGGGCGCAATGGCCAGCCGCGGATGCCGGTGCTGGCGCTGACCGCCAGCGTGCTTGACGACGACGCACGCCGCTGCCGCGAAGCCGGCATGGATGACGTGCTGGCCAAGCCGTTGTCATTGGCGACGCTGCGACAGGCGCTGCTGCGCTGGCTGCCGCGCGCCGACGGTGTGGAGGATGACCAGACCGCAGTGGACAGCGACGATGAGTCCGATGGTGATGAGGAACTCCCCGATCTGGCGACCCTGCAACGGCGCTTCGGTTCGCGCGAGATCGCCCGGCAGCTGCACGACAGCCTGATCAAGGCCAGCAACGAGGACATCGCGGCCCTGCAACGCGCGCTGCAGGAAGACGACCGGGTGACGGCCGCGCTGCATCTGCATCGGCAGGCCGGCGCGCTGGGCGCGGTGGGTGCACGGGGCCTGGCTGATCGCGCGAACGCGCTGGTGGAACGGTTGCAGGCCGCGGGCGAGGCAGAGATCGCAGCGGCGATCGCTGATGCCGGACAGTTCGTAGCGCATCTGCAGCACCAGCTGCAGCGCCTGGCTCACTGAGCCGCGTGCTCCTGCAGGTAGGCGATCACCAGCGCGCGACGCTCCGCGCTCGGGAAGGCGTTGTACATGCGGGTGCCGGGCACGAGATGGGTGGGTGACTGCAGGAACGTATCCAGCGTCTGCGCGCTCCACACGACGTCGGCGCGGCGCATGGCCTGCGAGTATCCGTAGTCGGGCAGGCTGCCCGCACGGCGGCCGATCACCCCATGCAGGTTGGGTCCGTAGCGGTGGATGCCACCTGCCTTGACGGTGTGGCAGCCGGCACACAGTTCGAACGCCTGCTGCATCGCCTGTTGGCGTGCCTGTTCTGGCGTGCTGGGCACAGCCGGTTGGCGCTGGCACGCGCTGGCGGCCAGGGTCATGGCAACAACAAGAAGCGGATGAAAGGCGCGCATGGCGGGCAGGATAAAGGTCGCACGCAACGTGGAGCTGCGACCGGCGGTCGCAGCCCCTTCACCGGTCACATGCCGGAGTAGTTCGGTCCGCCGCCGCCCTGCGGGGTCACCCAGACGATGTTCTGGGTCGGGTCCTTGATGTCGCAGGTCTTGCAGTGCACGCAGTTCTGCGCGTTGATCTGCAGCCGCGCATCGTTGCCGTCGCCGACGAATTCGTACACGCCCGCCGGGCAGTAACGTGCTTCCGGGCCAGCGTACTCGGCCAGATTCACCTTCACCGGGATGCTCGCATCCTTCAATGTCAGGTGGCTGGGCTGGTTCTCGTCGTGGTTGGTGCTGCTGAGGAACACCGAGCTGAGGCGGTCGAAGGTCAGCACGCCATCGGGCTTGGGATAGGCAATGCGCGTGTGCTTCGACGCCGGCTCCAGGCAGGCATGGTCCGGGATGCTGTGGCGCAGGGTCCACGGCGGATTGCGCACGCCCAGCTTCGGCAGCAGCCACTGCTCGATGCCGGTCATCAGCGTGGCTACGGTCTGGCCCTTCTTGAACCACTGCTTGAAGTTCTTCGACAGCTTCAGTTCGTCGTGCAGCCAGCTGGTCTCAAAGGCGGCCGGGTAGGCGCTGAGTTCGTCGTGCTGGCGATCGGCCACCAGCGCGTCGAAGGCGGCATCGGCGCACAGCATGCCGGTCTTGATCGCCGCGTGGCTGCCCTTGATGCGGCTGACGTTGAGGTATCCGGCTTCGCAGCCGACCAGTGCACCACCAGGGAACACGGTCTTCGGCAGCGACATCAGCCCGCCGGCAGTGATCGCACGCGCGCCGTAGCCGATGCGGGTGCCACCTTCCAGGTGTTTGCGGATCGACGGATGGGTCTTGAAGCGCTGGAACTCCTCGAACGGGCTCAGCCACGGGTTCTTGTAGTCCAGGCCGACCACGTAGCCGATGGCGACCTTGCCGCCGTCGGCGTGGTACAGGAAGGCACCGCCGTAGGTGTCGGTATCCAGCGGCCAGCCGGCGGCGTGCACCACCAGGCCCGGCTCATGCTTGGCCGGGTCGATCTGCCACAGTTCCTTGATGCCGATGCCGTAGGCCTGCGGATCCTTGCCTTCGTCCAGCTTGAAGCGGCTGATCAGCTGGCGGCCGAGGTGGCCGCGCGCGCCTTCGGCGAACACCGTGTACTTCGCATGCAGGGCCATGCCGCGTTCGAAGGCCGGACCGATCGTGCCGTCCTTTTCGATGCCCATGTCGCCGGTGGCCACGCCGATCACCGCGCCGTCGTCGCCGTACAGCACTTCGGCGGCGGCAAAGCCGGGGAAGATCGCCACTTCCAGCGCTTCCGCCTGCTGCGCCAGCCAGCGGGTGACCTCGCCCAGGCTGATGATGTAGTTGCCTTCGTTGTGGAAGCACTCGGGCAGCAGCGCGTGTGGGGTGGTGCGTGCGCCGGTCTCGCTGAGGAACAGGAACTCGTCGCGGGTGACCTTCTGCTTCAGCGGTGCGCCGCGCTCGGCCCAGTCCGGGAACAGTTCGGTCAGCGCGCGCGGGTCCATCACCGCACCGGACAGCACGTGCGCGCCGGGCTCGGAACCCTTCTCCAGCACACAGACCGACAGTTCACGACCGGCTTCGATCGCGCGTTGGCGCAGACGGATCGCGGTGGCCAGGCCGGCCGGGCCGGCACCGACGATGACCACGTCGAATTCCATGACTTCACGCGGGGGCAGGGCGTTGGCTTCAGCACTCATCGATTGCATGACTCGTGGGTAGTGCCGGCATCGGGGCCACCGGCGGTTGCCTGGGAATCGCGCGTGCAGCCACGGGCGAAACGGTTGTTTGAATGTTGTCAGGGTACCGGGCTGCGCGTGATCGAGCTAGATCGGCGATGTTCACACCGCGATTGCTGCAATGCAGCGTACGTGGCTTCGGTAGCCGCCAACCTTTGTTGGCGGCCGCGGAAACACCAGCGCCGACCAAGGTCGGCCTCTACCGGCACACCAAACCCACCCGGATGACCGACAATGGCCGGGTCCTGACTGCGTGTGAGTGCCATGGCTTTGGATCCGTACGACCTGTTCGATGTCCGTTCCCTGCTCAGCGAGGAAGAGCGCGCGGTACAGGAGAGCGTGGCCCGCTTCACCAACGAGCGCGTGCTGCCGATCATCGGCGATGCCTTCGACCAGGCGCGGTTCCCGTCGGAACTGGTGCCGGAGATCGCTTCGCTGGGTCTGCTCGGCGCCACCCTGCCGGCCGAGTACGGCGGCGGCGACCTGGGCGCGGTCAGTTACGGGCTGATCTGCCAGGAGCTGGAGCGCGGTGATTCGGGGCTGCGCAGCTTCGTGTCGGTGCAGAGCTCGCTGTGCATGTATCCCATCTACGCGTACGGCAGTGAAGAACAGCGCCGGCAGTGGTTGCCGGCGATGGCGCGCGGCGAACTGATCGGCTGCTTCGGCCTGACCGAGGCGCATGGTGGTTCCGACCCGGCCAGCATGAAGACCCGCGCGGTGCGCGATGGCAGCGACTGGCGCATCAGTGGCAGCAAGATGTGGATCACCAGCGGCCCGGTGGCCGACCTGGCCATCATCTGGGCGCAGACCGAAGACGGCATCCAGGGCTTCGTGCTGGAGAAGGGCATGCCCGGCTTCACCACCCAGGAAATCAAGCACAAGATGAGCCTGCGCGCGTCGCTGACCGGCGCGCTGTTCTTCGACGACGTGCGCGTGCCCGACAGCCACCGCCTGCCGAACGTGAAGGGGCTGAAGGGGCCGCTGGGCTGCCTGACCCAGGCGCGCTTCGGCATCAGCTGGGGCCCGATCGGCTCGGCCATCGCCTGCCTGGATGAAGCGCTGGGCTATGCCAAGGAGCGCGTGCTGTTCGGTCGTCCGCTGGCCGCCACGCAGAGCGCGCAGATCAAGCTGGCCGACATGGCCCGGCGCATCACCATGGCGCAGTTGCTGGCGCTGCAGCTGGGCCGACTGAAAGAGGCCGGGCAGGTGCAGCCGCAGCAGGTCAGCCTGGCCAAGTGGAACAACTGCCGCATGGCGATCGACATCGCCCGCGAGTGTCGCGATCTGCTGGGGGGCGCCGGCATCACCACCGAGCACGTGGCGATCCGCCATGCGCTGAACCTGGAATCGGTGATCACCTATGAAGGCACCGAGACCGTGCACCAGCTGGTGATCGGCCGCGAGCTGACCGGCATCAACGCGTTCTGAAATCCATCCACGCATGGCGTGGATCTACCGGGATGGCGGTAGTCGCCAACCTTGGTTGGCGCTCCCGTGCCGACCAAGGTCGGCATCTACCAGACGATCATCCACGCGTGGCGTGGATCTACTGGCCGCCGGCAAACCCGTGCTGTCGCCACGCTTCGTACATCACCACCGCAACGGTGTTTGACAGGTTGAGGCTGCGGTTGTCCGGCCGCATCGGCAGGCGCAGGCGCCGACCATCGGGCAGGGCATCGAGCACGTCCTGCGGCAGGCCACGACTTTCCGGGCCGAACAGGAAGGCATCACCGT